>ERZ791808.304-NODE-304-length-63850-cov-44.294882_pt1 | contig 63850 bp, 52 predicted proteins | sample MGYA00510305_ERZ791808 | MGnify/ENA primary metagenome ERZ791808 (study PRJEB30046, sample SAMN00792024) | human gut metagenome | study: EMG produced TPA metagenomics assembly of the A metagenome-wide association study of gut microbiota in type 2... | reverse complement strand
AACGAGCTGCATGGGATAAAAACCAAAACGACCGCTCACCTCAATATGAGGAGAGTGGTCATTTTCGTTCTACCGAGAATTCCGGTCATGAAGGGTCAAAGTCATTAAGGGTCATTATCATTTTCAATCCCCCCCCAAAAGGGTCCGGTCATTAAGGTCACGGTCATTAAGGTCATTAAGGATTTTCAAAGAAAAGTTGTTGGGAAACGAGTAAAAAATCATCATTTTTTTGCTCATTTTCCTTTTTTTTATTATCTTTGCCTTAAAAATTAATAATTGAACTTTCGCATGTGGTTCAAGTACGGGCTGAAGGCTCAAAAGCTCCTAGCCCAGGGCATATGGGACAAAACTTGCGAAACTTGAACAAATGAAAAATATATAGATGGAAAAGAATATTATAAATATAGATGCACATGTCATAGATGATATCAGAACCATCATCACAAGGGCAAGAAACAAGGCGTATCAATCTATCAACGAAACCCTGATACGCTCAAACTGGGATTTTCCTGATTGGGAGATTTTGCACACGCGTGTGCAAAATCTTTCGTGGTCACATTTAAGATGCATTTTAAGAGTGGAAAGATAAGCTAGTACCCCCAAATATCTCTGCTACAAGATAATAGATAACAAAATAAAGAACGAAGAATTTCATTGAAATAATCTGATGGAAACAGAAAGAATTTTACTTCGATATTGGCAGGAATCTGATGCAGAGGCGCTCTTCAAGTACGCCTCCGACCCTGACGTAGGACCACGTGCTGGATGGCCGGCGCATAAGTCTGTAGAGGAAAGTCGGGAGATAATCCGGACATTCTTCCATAATGAAACGACATGGGCGATTGTGTTGAAAGAGACTGGCGAGGCTATCGGCTGCATCGGCTACTACCCCCATGAAACCAGCAACATCCCTATCGGAGAAAACGATTGTGAGGTGGGCTATTGGGTAGGAAAGCCATTTTGGAACCAAGGAATCTGCACCGAAGCCTTGAAGCTGATGCTTGACTACTGCATCAACGAGAAGCATTTCGAAAACATCTGGGCAGACCATTTCACAGGCAATCCTGCATCAGGAAGAGTCATGGAGAAATGCGGTTTCTCAGACACCGGAATGCTGAACAGATGTAGCCAGCTTGTGGGTGGCGACAAGGAAATGGTCAAGGTGTTCAAGTACAACGGATAAAGGAGAAAATAGAATGATGAAACTCAATAACACCAAAAGTGAGTGGTTTATGTAAAAAGTTACGGAGAATATGAATTATCTCCGTAACTTTTTACATTTTCGGCTGATTTTACCGCTTCAACGCTATGTTATAATTATAATATTTGCTGTTGCCCGTAATATCCTCCAGCACCTGAATGAAAGGAGGAAACTTCACACTCTCGTTGGCAGAAATGCCGCGGGTTTCAAGAATCATCAGGTCGGAAACCGGCTCAAGAAACTCGTCGAGCTCGAAATACTGGCCCTTCCAGATAAAACTCTTGCGATGCTTATGAATGCGCTGGCGGTAAGGGTCAGCCTGCTGAAGCATACTCTCGTAAAGATTGGCATTAATCTGTCGCTCGGTCTCTATCTGCTCATTGTCTGAAAGACGCTTCTTGGTGGTGTGAACATACACATACTTGCCTCCCTCGAAACCGCGACGGCGAAGACGAATCTCACTGCCCGGCTCACCCGTAAGATAAGTCTGAACAATATCGCTGTCTATCGCATTAGGAACCTCGCCCGTCAGCTTCACGATATATTTTCGTTCCTCCTCTATCGGCTGCGGAATGGCAAGCACATTGCTTATCTCCTTGAGCACACGGTTCAGCTTGTTGTTGAAATCTTCATGGTTATTGATTACCCTGAGATGAGGATGACCCTTCCATGCAGAAACAATCTTCTTGTCCAACTCGCGCGCTATCTTCAGTCCTTCTTCATCGGCCTTCTCCAGGCGCTGCGCATTGTTGGCTGTAGTATAAAACTGCTCGGCACCATCAGCAGCACTCACCAGATGCAGCACAGCATCATAGCGGTCGCGAAGCTGGGCATCTGTATAACCCTCTTCAGAGATGATGCGGTGCCAGAAATCGGGAGTGAGATAGGTAGAAATATCCATCGTACCACGATCGCAGACGATGATGACCGGCTGCTGCAATGTTTCAGCCATGCGCTGGAAACTGTCTTCCAGGTTGATCTGAGTCTGGAAAGTAGCCTTCTCACCCTCGAAGAAAAAATCCTTGTTGGAGGTGAGATAATTCATGCCCGCCTGGGTGAACATGGTTGGAACCTCGGGAATGGTAAAGACCTTATAGCCGAGACTGGAGAAATGTTCAATCACCTTAACCATAGCGGTAGTCTTGCCCGCACAAGGTCCACCCGTCAGTACAATCTTCTTAATCTGATTCATATATCAAGTAAATATTTTTCGTTTCTTCTAATTGATGTCCTTTCCTGAGCATCTTATTTTCGGGTGCAAAGATAACAATAATTCTTCAAACGAAAGCAATAATTTATGCAAGAAAAGAAAAATATTGTATTTTTATTTTGATTTCTCATTGTTTTGATGTACCTTTGCAAAGAAAATGGCTCATTTCGAGCCATCAGAAACAAAAATATAACTATAAGATAAAAAATGGAAAAGATAAAGACATTAATTATAGGTAGCGGTCCTGCAGGATATACGGCTGCCATTTATGCCGGCAGAGCCAACCTGCAGCCAGTACTCTATTCTGGTATGCAGCCAGGCGGACAGCTCACCATCACCACAGAGGTAGAAAACTTTCCGGGCTATCCTAACGGCGTAGACGGAACACAGATGATGATGGACATGAAGGAACAGGCAACCCGATTCGGAGCCGAAATGAGAGACGGAAGCATCGTGAAGGCAGATTTCAGTTCACGCCCATTTCATCTTACAGATGAGCGCGACAACGAGATTGAGGCAGAAACCGTGATCATCGCCACAGGTGCATCAGCCAAATATCTGGGTCTTGCCGATGAAGAGAAATATCGCGGACAGGGCGTTTCTGCCTGCGCTACCTGTGACGGATTCTTCTACCGCAAGCGCACCGTAGCCGTAGTGGGCGGTGGCGATACTGCCTGCGAAGAGGCTATGTATCTATCCGGACTTGCCAAGAAGGTTTACATGATTGTGCGCAAGCCTTATCTCCGTGCTTCAGAAATCATGCAGCAGCGCGTAAAGAACAAGGAGAACATCGAGATTCTGTTCGAAACCAATACGCTGGGGCTCTTCGGCGAGAACGGTGTAGAAGGTGCTCATCTCGTGCGCCACAAGGGCGAAGCCAACGAAGAGAAGTTTGACATCAGCATCGACGGATTCTTCCTGGCTATCGGACATAAGCCTAACACCGACCTCTTCAAAGGGCAGATAGATCTCGACGAGCAGGGCTTCATCAAAGTAGTGCCAGGTACTGCCACCACCAACATTCCGGGCGTTTTCGCAGCAGGCGATGTGGCCGACCCAATCTACCGCCAGGGCGTTGTAGCCGCAGGCTCTGGAGCCAAGGCAGCCATCGAAGCCGACAGATTCCTGCAGCAACAGTAAAAAACTATAGTATAAAATCCTATAAAGCGGGGTTAATATAGTTAAAAAATAACAGCAATATTTTGTCAGATGCGAAAAATGTATTACTTTTGCATCTGATAAAATAAAAGGAAGATTGGCAGAGTGACCGAATGCGCTGGACTCGAAATCCGGTATACCCTCTTCCGGGTATCGGGGGTTTGAATCCCTCATCTTCCGCTAAGTTCCCCTACAGGAACCGTCATTTTATAGTTTCATAAAAACAACTCGACATGAAAAAAATCATCATCCCCATATTTATGCTCCTCCCGCTGATGACTGCACAGGCCCAAACCGTGCTGACTGAAGAGCAGCAGCTGGAACAGGCACAGAAACAGTTGGAAGCTGCCAAGAAAGCACTAGAAGTGGCTAAGATAAAAGCACAGGCTGCCAAACTGAAGGCTCAGGCCGACAGCATCAACGCTGCAAGCGCCAAGGCTGAAGCGGAAGCAAAAAAGGCGGAAGCAAAAAAAGGTAATGCTACTGAGCCAGAACCAGTTGTTGTAAAGGAGCCAACCACATCAACCACGGGATGGGCGATTCCTGTTGCCGTAGCCGCTAAGCCAAAGGAGGCTGCCAAGCCTACCAACAAGCTGGCAAATGGTACAACAGCCAAAGTGGACATGAAATATCTGGCAGGCGCCATCACATATAATGATGAAAACAAGATAGAATTCACACTCGATACGGATGCTAACGGAAAAACTGCCAAGCAGATTTACGACATCGTATTAAAATACATGAGTGAACTGACACAGAACGACCAGAACATAGCAAGCCGGGTAGCACTGGTAAACGATGCAGAACACGTCATCGCCAACACGATGGACGAATGGCTCGTTTTCAGCCAGTCATTCATCTCGCTCGACCGCACGGAATTCAAATACCAGCTGATAGCCAGGATTTCTGACAATCATCTGAATCTCTCGCTCGGCCGCATCATCTACAACTACGAGGAAGGAAGAAGCACCGGTTTCAAGGAACCTGCAGAAGAGGTAATCAGTGACAAGATTGCGCTCAACAAGAAGCAGAACGACCTGGCTAAGATCTTCGGAAAGTTCCGCAGATGCACCATCGACCGCAAGGACCAGATATTCGCAGAGTTAGCTGCATTAGTAAAACAATAAGTTGAAGAAAAATGGATAATCAGAATACAGACAACAAGATACAACAGAACGAGGCACAGCAGCCTGAAAACGCTACAGCCCAGCCTACAGCTGAGCAGAGAGCAGAACAGACTGAACAGAAGCAGCCTACCAGCTACGCCGTAAGACCTCAGCACCGCCGGCTTCGCCCATTGGCCTACAGCGACCAGAACAACATGCTGAAGGTGCGCAACTATCTCAACATCGCCTTCATGCTGCTCGCCATCGTGGGGGTAATACTCTGGACCCAGCTGGAAGAAAGCCACAATATCGCCTACATCGTACTCATCGTGGGTGTAGTGCTCAAGATTGCCGAAGTATGTATCCGACTATTTAAGAAATAATGAAGAAGAAGAAAATTATATTCTCATCACTCCTATTTTGTGCTGCAACCCTCCCGGTTGCGGCACAAAACGATTTTAACTATAACGAAGATTCACAGTTCCGTCCTCAAACCAACCGCAAGGTGAACACCGATTCACTAGGCTCAGACAAGGAGATTCCGAAAGGCATCAGGGTATGGACCGTAGACGAACGCTTCGGCGACACAAAGGCTGCGGTAGTAGACACCTTGCAGCACATGTACATGAACTCAACCTTCACAGAAGGACTGAGAGGCGAATACAATACCCTCGGAAACATGGGTACTGCCCGACTGAACCGAATCTTCATCGACCGCCGCAACACGCAGGGCAACTTCATCTTTACAGAGCCCTACGACTATATCGTAAATCCGGTAAGCGACTTCCACTTCACCAACACCTACTCACCTATCACCAACGTAACGCTGAACAGCTGCGGCGACAAGGTGACGGGAGAAGATGACTTCAAGGCCATGTTTGCCGTGAATGCCAACAAAAGGCTAGGCGCCGGTTTCAGATTCGACTACAAGTATGGCAGAGGATATTATAACGCACAGAGTACCAGCCACTTTAAATACACCATGTGGGCATCTTACCTGGGCGACCGCTATCAGGCACATCTCCTCTTCAGTACCAATCATGAGAAGATGACCGAGAACGGCGGTATTACCAACGATGATTACATCAAACATCCGGAAATCTACACCGAATCGTTTGCCACCAACGAAATTCCTACCGTTCTGGAACAGAACTGGAACCGACTGGACAACCAGCACATCTTCTTTACCCACCGCTACAACGTAGGTTTCAGCCGAAAGGTAAAGATGACCGAAGAAGAAATCAAGGCAAAGAAATTTGCCATGGCTTCGAAAAAGGAAAATGCTGAAGAGGAAGCGAAGGAAGAAGCCAGAAAGAAAGCCAAGGAACAAGGCAAGAAATTTGATGAGAAAGCCTACGACAAACAGCAGGGTGCTAAATTCACCGGCCGTCCTGACGGAGCCAAGATTGCAGGCGATGAACCGGCTAAAGACTCAGCCGCAAAGGACATCAGGAACGACAGTACCCGAATCGCAGTAAACGGAAAAGCTACTGCCGACAGTCTGCTGGCCATCCAGAAGAAAAATGCCGAAGACTCGCTTTTCTACAAGAGCGAATATGTTCCGGTAACGAGTTTCATCCATACGGTAAAGTTTGACAACTATCGCCGTATTTACGAAGCTTATCAGACCCCAGCCGACTATTATCTGAATGAATATTACGATGCAGGCAGGCTGACCGGCGACTCCATCTACGACCAGACCAAGCACTGGCACATGAAGAATACCTTCGCCATCGCCATGCTTGAAGGTTTCAATAAATGGGCAAAGGCAGGCTTGAAGGCTTTCGCCAGCTACGACCTCCGTCACTATGAACTGCCAACCATGGAAGGTGGTTTCGAAAAATACAACGAGCATGCACTGAGCGTAGGCGGACAGCTGAGCAAGCAGGAAGGCAAGACACTCCACTACAATGCCGTAGCAGAAATAGGACTGACGGGTGTTGACGCCGGAACCCTTGCCATAGATGGTAATGTAGACGTGAACATCCCATTCCTGGGCGACACGCTTCAGGTAAGAGGCGATGCTTTCTTCCATAGAGAAACCCCATCGTTCTATTACCGCAACTATCACGCCCGCCATCTGTGGTGGGAGAATGATCTCGACAAGACCATCCATACCCGCATCATGGGTACGCTCTCCTTCCCTAAGACACGCACCAAGCTGAGAGTGGCTGTAGATGAAATCAAGAACTACACCTACTTCTCGCAGAGCTATGACATTACAGAAGAAGGTTTGCGAACAGGAGTCATGGTAACTCCGATGCAGGAAAGCGGAGGAATCAACCTGCTGACAGCACAACTGGAACAGAACTTCAGACTAGGCATTCTGAACTGGGAAAACCAGTTTACCTACCAGCATTCAAGCAAGGAGAGTGTTCTGCCAGTACCAGCCTTCAATGCCTACACCAACCTCTACATCAAGTTCAAGGTAGTAAAGGTGCTGAACGTAGACCTGGGTGCTGACATGCGCTACTTTACAAGCTATGAAGCTCCCGACTATTCACCTTATATGGGACAGTATACGGTACAGGGCAACGGCGAGAACAACGTAAAGATAGGCAACTATCCTATCGTCAATGTTTACGCCAACGTTCACATCAAGCACACCCGTTTCTTCGTAATGATGAGCCATATCAATGCAGGACAGGGCGACAAGAACTACTTCTTCGCTCCTCATTATCCGATGAACGAAAGAGTGTTCCGTATTGGAGTAAGTTGGAACTTCTTCAATTAATCTTTCTGACTTTCCTTAAGAATTTCAGGAGATTCAATTTTAATCTTTTCTGAATATGATAGAAACAAATTCTATAAAAGCATGGTATCTAGCCGCTCGCCCGAAGACTCTGACGGCGGCGGCTGTTCCTGTTTTATTGGGTATTGCGCTGGCTTATAAAGACGCTCAGCAGATACAGACATTGCCAGCCCTACTCTGCCTGCTCTTTGCATGGGTGATGCAGATAGACAGCAATCTGGTGAATGATTATTTCGACTTTAAACATGGCAATGACGACGAAACCCGGCTGGGACCGAAACGTGCCTGCGCTGAAGGCTGGATAACATTGGGAGCCATGAAATGGGGAATTATCCTCACTACTCTTCTGGGCTGTGCCATAGGGCTTCCGCTGGTTCTTTTCGGAGGTTGGGAAATGGTTATCGTAGGCATCTGTTGCGTAGTCTTCTGTTTTCTCTATACTACCTGTCTCAGCTATCTGGGCATGGGCGATCTTCTGGTACTGCTCTTCTTCGGCATTGTACCCGTATGCTGCACATACTATCTCGTAATGCCCGAAACCATGCAGGGAGTAAGCCTGGAAGCGGTTCTCGTATCTGTAGCCTGCGGACTGGTAGTTGATACGCTGCTCATTCTGAACAATTACCGCGATCATGACAACGACCTGAGAGCCGGCAAGAAGACCCTTGTGGTTCACATAGGGAAAAAGAATGCCGAGCGGTTATACTGCGCATTGGGCAATCTGGGCATCATTACCATAATAGGTGTCACCATCTACGACGTATTTCAGCATGAAGCCAGCAGCCTGTTCCTGCCGTTTGCAGCACTCTATATCATTCTGCACAACAGAACCTATATGGAGATGAAAAAGATAGGCGAAGGCAGAGAACTTAACAGAATTCTAGGCAAAACAGCTCTGAACATCTTCTGTTTCGGCATTGTATCATCCCTGATCATCATCGGAATGGCGAATTGAACAATAATAAACTATTAATAATGTACGCGCGTACCTTATTATATAAATAAAGTGGAGGAATATCTATGAAGCAACAGGTAAATCTCGAAATCATGGACTTTGTGGAGAAACAGATTCTCCCCAAATATAATGCTTTTGGCGAAAGTCATGGACTCAGACATGTTACCCGAGTCATCAGAAACTCTCTGAAACTTGTTCCAGTAACCGGAGCCGACATCGATATGGTGTATGTAATAGCCGCTTACCACGACCTGGGGATGAGCGGTCCGCGTGCCATTCATCATATTACCAGCGGTAAGATTCTGCAGGCAGATTCAAGACTGAAGCGCTGGTTCAATAAAGAACAGATCAAAATTATGAAAGAAGCTGTTGAGGACCATCGGGCTTCATCTAGCCGTCAGCCTCGCAGTATCTATGGCAAGATTGTGGCAGAAGCCGATCGCGATATTGATGTTCACGAAATTTTTCTGCGCGCCATACAGTATGGCAAAGAAAATAATCCAGATGATGACAAGGAGCATCAATGGGAGAGGTTCAGCCAACACATGGACGAGAAATATTCAAGAAACGGATACATCAGGTTATGGATTCCCAACTCCCCTAACGAAAAAGCGCTCAACGAACTGCGCAATATCATAGAGGACAAAACAGAGTTGAGAAAATATTTCGAAAAAATATTCGAAGAAAACAGCTAAAACATTTGGCAGTTTCAAAATATTTCATTATCTTTGCATTATCAAATAATGACTAAGATGTTTGCACCGTTGCATCGTGATGATGCATGGGTGCCAGAATGAATAAGGGTCGTTTCGGTTCGATCGGGATACTCATCAAATTACACTATTGAAACCGAGAGGACATTCTCTTGCTCATGGCGGGCCACATAAACTGCAGCAGGCAGGTAAGCTGAAAAGCCGGTGGATTACAAAGGCGGAGGACTCTCAAATGTTTATACATTCGGAGTTTCATCACATCATCGAGCGGCCCTTTCTTTTACAAGAGGCGGATTTCTGAGAAAGAAATCCGCCTCTGCTCGTTTTAGGAATAAAACACTCATAATACTAAAAGAAAACAACCCCTGATAATGTGGGAGTTACAAAGAAAATGCATTTTTATCGAAAAAAAGTTTCAAAAAGATTTGGTAGAATCAGAAAAAAGTAGTACCTTTGCACTCGCATTTGAGAACGATGCTTGGTTGATTCGGTTAAGAATCCGACTGGAAGGTTGGGTGAGTGGCTGAAACCAGCAGTTTGCTAAACTGCCGTGCGGGTTACCGTACCGGGGGTTCGAATCCCCCACCTTCCGCAAGCTATCGTACGAAAATGTATCGTTGGTCGATTCATCTAATGGTTAGGATACAAGATTCTCAATCTTGGCATAGGGGTTCGATTCCCCTATCGACTACATGTGTTTTTCATGGTATTAGATTTATAAGTCTCTATAAGTCGGGAGACCAATAGAGATTTTTTGAATGGTCGATTCATCTAATGGTTAGGATACAAGATTCTCAATCTTGGCATAGGGGTTCGATTCCCCTATCGACTACAAAAGTGTTTTCATGTATTAATTTAGATTGTTTAAGCTTGCATTTAGTTCTTTATCAAAAGGCTACTGCAAGTTATTTTTTTATATATACGTACGGAGCCATATGAAACTATTATACACTGTCATCTCACTTCTCTTTCTGTTTACCTATCCTGCCTGGGCGCAGCAGCACGAGATATTCAACCAGCGCATCAGAACCCTACAGGTTGTAGGCGGAACGAACTGGTTATCGCTCCCAGTATCATCACTGGACGGAGAACCTATCCATATCGATTTTGACGACATGACGCACGATTATCATCGGTACAGCTACAAGATTGAACATTGTGATGCAAACTGGAACGTATCTTCTTCGCTCTTTGAAAGCGACTATATGAGAGGCTTCAACGGCAATCAGATTATTGAAGATGTAAAGCAATCCATCAACACCAATCATCCTTACACTCATTATCATCTGGCAATTCCCAATGCCGACTGCCAACTTACCATGAGCGGCAACTACAGACTGACGGTTTATGACGACAATGCGGAAAACGAGGAAGAAGGCAAAATGTTTACAGCCTGCTGGATGATTACAGAGCCTCAGCCATTGGTTAAACTGAAGTTAGAAGCTACTTCAACAACAGATATAGATATCCAGAAGAACCATCAGCAACTGAAAATGGAACTGGATCACAGCCAGCTGAGAATCACTCATCCCAACCAGCTGAACATCGTAGTGCTTCAGAACGGAAGATGGGACAATGCTGTCATCAATCCTAAACCCGACTACCTGAGTGCGGGCAAAATGAGTTGGCAGCATGTAAGAGCTCTGATTTTCGATGCGGGCAACGAATACAGAAAGTTTGAGTTTCTGGACACCGACCATCCAACCATGGGAATAGACGCCATAGATTGGGATGGAAGCGACTATCAGGTAAAAGTTATGACCGACAGCCCTCGCCCCAATTACGTTTACGATGAAGCTGCCAAAGGTTCGTTTTATATCCGCAACAGCGACAACGTAGAAAACAACAACACCTGCGAATATGCACAGATTCACTTTACCCTGAAAGCTCCAAAACAGCCAGGCGATGTTTATCTGAACGCAGATTGGACCTACGGCCGTTTCCTCCCCGAATATCGGATGGAATATGATGAAATGACGAAAACCTATCATGCACGTCTCTTCATGAAGCAAGGTTATTACAGTTATCAGTATCTCATGAAGATGGAGGACGGAAGCATCAGGCTGCTCCCATCAGAAGGAAATTTCTACCAGACCCAGAACAAATACAATGTACTGGTTTACTATCGGGCTCAGAGCGACCGCACCGACCGCCTGGTAGGATATGGAGAATTAAAATAAAGGAAGGAGATAAATGAGATTAAAAAGAAAAGGAGTTCTAGCATTTCAGAATGCCGGAACTCCTTTTCTATTTAATCCTAAAAGTGGAATTTCAGATCAACACCACATTGGAAAGGATTGCCACGCTGGGCAAAATACAGTTTCTTTCCTGTTGCTGCATTATCAACAGCAAAGGTATTGTAATTAGTATCTGTGAGGTTCTTACCCCAGATACTGATGCTCATCATGCTGAAATCAATATCACAATGCGCACCCATCACGAAATACATCTTCTGGCTGTAGGTATTGGCATTATCCCAGTAAGTCTTGCCCTGCGCATTCATGTTCAATCCGAAGGTAAACTGTCCTAAATGATAGTCAGCCATGGCTGCTATCGTATGCTGGGGAACATAAGGAACCTTCTTGTCCTTATAATTCACAGCCTTATCACCCTCGCCATCAGTATATTCATCAAATACGGCACGTGTAAAACCATAGTTTACACCCCAATCAAAAGCACCGTCGAAAGCCTGGCCCTTGAGCGCGGCTTCAATACCACAACTGTGACTCTTACCTGCATTAACCATCATTCGGCCAAAGCCATAGGTTCCTGCCATCACAGAGAGTTGCTGATTGCGAACCTGCATATAGAAGGCACTCAAATCGAAATGAAGACGATGATCAAAAAGATTAAGATGCGTTCCTACCTCATAATTCCATGAGGTTTCCGGCTTAAAGGCAATAGTCTGGTTCACCCTATCATAATCTTCATCGGTATGAGGAACGTCATAATCGCCTCGCATCGCATGCTGACGGTTAGTATTCAGTTCGGTCTGCAAGATGTCACTGAACATCTGGATATTATAACCGCCTGCACGATAGCCCTTGCTCACCGTGGCATAAACATTGCTACCCTGCTCATCAAGCTGGTAACTTAAGCCAAATTTTGGCAAGAGCTGGTTGTAATCATCACCCGTTTTGCGGTCGAGCATTGAACGCAAAGTACGAGTAGCCTCCTTGCCCATCACCTTAGCTGTTATCGCCATATAAGCATAAGTATCGTAATGAATACTTGTATGCATGAAATCGTAACGCAAACCAAGCGTTGCTTTCAAACGGGAAGAAAGATCAAACGTACTCTCGTGATAGAGACCCAAATTGCTCTGAGGAGTATGGAACAACCCCGGAGCTCCCATATCTACATTGACAGAAACTCCGCTAGCCATTGCCGGAGGCATTGCCTGCTGCATCTGACTCTGGATAAGGTTACTGATAGGCTTCGTCAATGCTGAACCGAATTTTACAGGACCATTTGTCTTCAACCACACATGGGAGAAGAATGCACCCTGTGTAAGATGCCAGAAGCCGAAGAAAGGCTGACGACTCTTAAATGTGAACTCCTGAGTGATAGAATTCTGCAACTGGTCTTGCTGCAAGCTCAAATAATCTTCAGGAAGATAATCCTGATCCATCTTCATATTATCATCCAGGAACTGATAGCTGGTAGTAGAAGCAAAATCCCATTTCGCTCCTTCATGACGAAGATTAACACCCGAAAGCAGCATGTTGCGGCGATAAAGCCCAGGGAATGTTGTATTTGGTAATGCAGCCTTGCCACTGTTTAAATCCAACTGACCATAAGGAAATGCATGCTGATAGACAAATTGGTAATTGGCTAGCAAATCCATGCTCCATCCTCTATCAAAACGGAACTTAAGATTAAACTTACCGCCTGCCTCATCATAATTGTCGGCATAATCGCTAGTTCCTGCACGATGGAAGAATCCCTTCTGTCCATCATAAAAAGCAGCTACCCCTAATGCGATACGAGGTGAAAGCTTCATATAATGAGCCGCTTCTACATTACGATAGAAATGAGAGCCCAATCCCAGATTAACGTAGGTGCCCTTGCTATCATAAGCATCGCGTGAATAGATGCGCACCAAACCACCTTCAGAATTCTGACCATAGAGTGTTCCCTGTGGACCACGGAGAATATCTATACGGCTGGTCTGATAATGGTGAAGATTGAAAGCAGCCTTGCTCAACACTGGAATTCCGTCAAGATAAATTCCTACAGCCGGACTGTTTATACGGCTTCCAATACCACGCACATACATGGCGTTGGTAAAACGCGAGCCATAGTTGGGCATCACAAAATTAGGAACATAGCAGGAAAGTTCGCGCAAATCGCGAGAAGCTAATCGCTGCATCTGATAAGAACCAAAGGAAGTGCTACTGAGAGGCTGTTGACGAAGACGGAAATTCTCCTTAGGCTGCGAAACAACCACAACTTCATCAATGTCATAAACTCGGCTGCTATCAGCCAGCAAGCCGTTAGCTTCTGCAAACTTTTCACTCGTACCCAATGACAGGTCAGAGCAAGTAGCCCTTTCGTTATCCGCAGCACTAGCCTGCAACGCTACCGCTGCCAAACCAATGCATACGCTCTTTTTACTATAAAATACTATTCTTTTCATAACGGGTGCAAAGGTACATATTTTTTTCTGCACCCCCTATCCTTATTTATGAGGAAACAGATAAACCCGTATGGCAAACCATATATAGGCTACGAGCAACAAATAACCTATATAATATAAGGTAGTAACACTGAAAATGATGTAATCAATGGCGCAAACACCCACTAAACCACCCAGATACAGAACTGCATCACCTGCCGGCAAACGGTGTTTCACCTCATCAACACAAGCTAATCCTACTATCAGTATCGCCCAGACTGTAGCCAGGAAAAAGCCCAGTATAGGCGGTACGGCAAAAGGATTGAGCGTAGGATGAAAATAAAAATGACGCCATACTTCTGGCAAAAACAACTGAATGGTTGCATAGAAGGTTGCTGATATCGAAACAATAAGCACCAACGCTGTAGGATATGGTGAATCAATATCATTAAAATGAACCAGTTTACCATTGCTATGGAAAATCTTACGAACTGTATAGGCTACGGCTATGAGAATAATGATAACCATGAAGATGAGCAAGTGAGTATTGCTGAAGGTCATAATGAACTCTGAAATAGGATCATCGGGCACAACCTTCGGCAGCAGACGGGACTCACGGGTCCAGCCAAACTGATTATCTTCTGTTGCCAACTGCACCCAAACTGAATCTATGGAATCCTGAGGAACCATACGAATATCCGTAACCACCAGCAGGCAGTTCTTTTGGACGGCGAAGGAGTCGATAGGCAAATTGCTCAAAAATTCTTCAGGCTGTTGCGCTATCAATTCCAGAGAATCCTTGAATACCAGAAAATTGAATTTGTTGGTATAATGATGGGTAGTAGAAAACGAAATGGAATCGAGTTGTTTATTACTGTACTCTACCATAGCTGCATGCATCTGGTGATGAGCACGGCGATGATAACAACTGCTGAACATCAAGAGGATGCCCAGCATACAAAGAATCTGTATCGTCCATTTCTTTTTCATTTATTTCTCACTATATAAGTTCATCTGACATTCGTTGCATGCAAACTCCAGACGGAAACGACGACCGTCACCCAACTGCAGGAAGAGAGGCTCTCTCCAGGATGGTTTCTTGCCTCCACGCTTCACACAGTAGCCCAACGAATAGCGGATACAATGGCGGCACTGCATCAGGAGCGATTCTCCCTTTTCGTTGGTAAACTTAGGTTGCATACTTCGGTTTGCCTTGTCTTTTTCTATATTCTCATCATATTCTTCCTGGGTCTTAGCATCCCATGCAGAAGGAATATTCTTACCCAACTCAAATGCCGGAACTACTGGCGACAGACCATGAATCTGATAAAAATCTCTTGCATCATAGTTAGCTATATTATAGAGATATCCCCATTTTCCGTATTCCGGCTGCCAAGTAAATTCCTCTTTCGTAAGTCGGTGCTCACCGGGCTGACTGAATCCAAAACCATTGTTGAACAAGGTTCTATCCCATCCACCCCACAACGACTTATCAAGCTGTTTCTGATTTGCCTTGGTAAGTTCATCGATCAATTCACGCCGGATAGCAGTGAGAATACTGTTCGGAACAAAGTATGTCTCCATTCCCTTCAGAAGTTCTACCTGGTAAGCTTCGTAAATCGTATCGCCCAGTTTGCTCATCTGAGTCTTTATATTTTCGCCCTGCGGGCGTTTCGCCTTTTCGAGTTTCAACTCTTTAAACACCTCAGCCACCTGATAAATCAAGCCACCATCAGCCTCTTTCGTCTTCATGATGTTGACAACAGCCTTTACCCCCTGTAGCTCTTCCCTGAACTCATTACCCATCACAGGCTCCATTTCTATGACAATATAGATTTTACGTTCAGCAGACTTACGAGCCAGCAAAGCCTCGAAAGCCCGATCGTTATTACGATAAAGAGCCATGCCCGGACGCATATGTTCAGGCATTCCAAACGGATAGAGGCGATTGCCCTCTACTCTGTTCACACGAAAGCCTTCCAACTCACGGTCATCATTGATAAAACACAGTCCATCGCCATTTTTAAAGCTGGCTACTGTGGCTACGTTGAAAGAAATGTTGCCACGTATTTCCTTAACCTTCCCCACAAACTCACCGATAGCTTTCGATGTATCGAAAGAAGCAATATCCGGCTGTCGCCCATTCAGGAAATAATGGGTAAAGCCACGATTGAAAGTCTTCTTCAGATTAGGTGTAAAATTATATTGAACATGTCCCACCGATGCACGGCGATACTTACGCGGTTCAGCTTTTACGATTGCATCGAGTTGACTGCTATAGGCAGCCACCACATTCTTGACGTAGTTGATATCTTTTAATCTTCCTTCTATCTTGAACGAAGTAGCTCCAGCATCAGCAAGATCCTTAAGATGATCAAGCTGACAAAGATCCTTGAGAGACAACAGATAACGCTGATGTTCTATCTCCTGACCATTGGAATCGAGCAGATCAAACTTCATACGACAGAACTGTGCACATTCTCCACGATTAGCAGAGCGCCCGAAACACTTCTCAGAAGCATAACATACACCCGAATAGCTTACGCAGAGCGCTCCATGTACAAAGACCTCTATTTCTCTATCAGGAATCGCCTGATGGATCGCCTTGATTTCATCGAGCGAAAGCTCACGAGCCAGAACAATACGTTTGAAACCTAACGTGGTAAGCCAATACGCCTTTTCTGGAGTTCTTACATCACACTGGGTACTGGAATGCAATTCTCTACTCCACAAATTCTGCGCCCTCACCTCAGTAAGCACACCCATATCCTGCAGCAAAAGTGCATCAACACCAATCTCATCAAGTTGCTGGATCATCTTAAGCGTATCCAACATCTCATCCTGATAGATGATAGTATTCACTGTAACATGAACCTTTGCTCCAAACTGATGAGCATAATCACACAACTGTCTGATATCTTCCAGCGAATTGCCTGCTGCTGCTCGTGCACCAAAACGAGGTGCACCAATATATACGGCATCTGCACCATGATCAATGGCAGCAATACCACATTCCAAGTTCTTGGCAGGCGCCAATAATTCTAATGTTTGCATAAGAAATCTATCTCGAAATCACCCGAGTCCTTCAAATTAACTGATTTCGTCAATATTGTAAGGAGTCTCCTGATAAACATAATAGTTGATCCAATTACTATAGAAGAGGTTGGCATGAGCACGCCATGTCACCAGAGGTTCTTCGTTCGGATCGTCATGATAATAATAATTTTTTGGCAGTTCTACATCATCACGCTTGCCCACATCACGCTTATATTCCTTATCCAGCGTGTTTGGCGCATACTCAAGATGACCCGTCACAAAGAATTCGCGGCCGTTTCTGGCCATCACAATGCTGACACCGCTTTCAGGCGATTCGGCAATGATGTCAAGTCCTGGCACTTTTTCAATATCCTCACGTCTTACCTCTGTATGGCGACTATGAGGCATATTAAAGATATCATCGAAACCGCGGAAGATTGGCTGAGACAAATCGAGAGGCTTCTGCTTAAAAATACCAAACATCTTCTTCTCTAAAGGATACTTAGGAACACCATAGAAATGATAAAGACCAGCCTGGGCACCCCAGCAGATATAGAGTGTTGAAGTAACATGGGTACGGGCCCAATCAAAAATCTCTTTGATTTCAGGCCAATATTCTACCTCTTCATAAGCCATCGTTTCGATAGGAGCACCTGTAACTATCATTCCATCAAACTTCTGTTTGGAAAGTTCCTGAAAATCCTTGTAGAACATCATCATGTGCTCTATTGGAGTATTCTTCGGCGTGTGACTTTTCAACTTCATAAAATAAACCTCTAACTGAAGAGGAGTATTCGACAGAAGACGAACAAGATCTGTCTCTGTCGTAATCTTGAGGGGCATCAAATTGAGCACACAGATTTTCAACGGACGAATCTCCTGTTTATGCGCACGACTTTCGTCCATCACGAATATATTCTCATGCTTCAGCAGTTCGATAGCTGGAAGCTTATCTGGTATTCTTAACGGCATTTATTTTATTCCTTTCTTAAAATTTTTCTGCAAAGTTACACAATTTCAGCGAAGATAACGAAAGAAGAAACATTTTTTTGAGAAATATAAATAAATTAATGTGGAAAAGTAAAAGAAATCTTTCTCTATGAAAAGGATTGTTAAAGATAAATGAGAATGTTAAACCTATCATCACATTTTTAATCAAAAACACATATCAGTTGCAACTTTATAGGCGACGCTTACGTCAAATCTAAAAATAATGTATCCTATTAAGATTTGCAATTATGGAAAATAAGAACATTAATCCACATTTAATCAGAACAGATGCAAAGAGATCTGTAAAGATGAAAACAAAAAGTAAAAAGAGTATGAACGCAAGTTTTAAAAACATGGCGGTAGCGCTGTTCATCATGTCGGCTCCTATCGCTGTACAAGCTAAGCAATGGTCACTGCAGGATTGTATCAGTTACGCACTGGCTAACAACATTCAACTGCAGAAGACTCAACTCACAAAAGCTTCAGCTCAGGAGGACTATCTGCAATCAAAGTCTGCGCTTCTGCCATCGCTCTCTGCCAGCACCAATCAAAGTGTAAACTATACGCCTTGGGTTTCTAATGGAATCAGTGGAGAAGGTTTCAGCAAAGCTTCCATTGACAAGGTATATTACAATGGTAGCTATAGCGTGATGGGCAATTACACGATTTGGAACGGTAACAAAAACAGAAATCAGGTGAAACTGAACAAGCTGGCAAAGGAAGCGGCACAACTCGATTCGACAGCACAAGCCCTCAACCTGCAAGAACAGATAGCTCAACTTTACGTACAGATACTTTACTCTACAGAGGCTATCAACGTAAACAAAGAAAGTTATTTGTCGAGTGTTCAAAACGAAGAGCGTGGTAAGGAAATGGTAAAAATTGGCAAGATGAGCCAAGCAGACTTAGCACAACTTACAGCACAGAGAGCACAAGATGAGTTTAACATCGTGCAGGCTGAAAGTAACGTTAAAAACTATAAACGACAGTTGAAGGAACTCCTGCAGATTACCAGTGAAGAAGCTTTCGACATCGCTATTCCAAGCACAACTGACCAGATGGCTCTGGCCTCTATCCCAGGAATGAACAGCGTCTATACAGCTGCGCTTCAGAATCGCCCTGAGTTTTTGAGCTATCAAAACAAACTCGACCAGAACGATCTGAACATCAAGATTGCAAAGGCAGGAAAGTTGCCAACCATCAGCGCAAATGCAGGAGCTACGACCAGCACCACATCCATGAACAAAAACGGTTGGGGCAGTCAGATGAAAACCAACTTCAGCATGGGTGGTGGAATCGGTGTCAGTATTCCTCTCTTTGATAACCGACAGACCAAGACTTCTGTCAATAAAGCACTCATTCAGCGTGAAAGCATCTTGCTCGATATAAAGAATGAGCAAACTAAGCTCTACTCTACTATCGAAAACTATTGGTTGCAGGCTAATACAAACCAAAGCCAGTTTAAGGCTGCCAAGGTGAGCAGCGAGAGTGCCCAAACAAGCTACAATCTGTTAAGTGAGCAGTTTAAACTGGGATTAAAGAACATCGTAGAATTGAGAACTGGCAAAGATAATCTTCTGAAGGCTAAGCAGAACGAGCTTCAGGCAAAGTATCTTACCATTCTGAATATCAACATGTTGAAATTCTACCAAAACGGTAGAATCTAAAGAGAAAGATTGGTATTAACATCCGAAAACATATTGCAAATCATTAATAGGTATACATACATTTTTATGAAAAAACTTAGAATCAGCAAAATCTGGATTGCCATGATTGTGATAATCATCGTAGCTGTGGCAGCATGGCTGTTCTCTGGAAGTAAAAACGAAGAGCAAATAGACTTCAAGCAGGAAGCTGTAACCACACAAACATTGCAGAATAGTGTAACTGCAACCGGTACTATTGAAGCGGTAACTTCTGTAACGGTTGGTACACAGGTGAGTGGTATTGTAAACAAACTTTATGTTGATTACAATTCGCAGGTAAAAAAGGTGAAGTTATAGCTGAGCTCGACAAAACCAACCTGATGAGCGAGTTGAATACTGCCAAAGCTAACCTGGCAAGTGCGCAAAGCAGTTTGAACTATCAGAGTGCAAACATGAGCCGCTACCAGACCCTCTATAAGAAAGGTTTGGTAAGTGCTGACGATTATGAAAATGCGCTTCTCACCTATCGCCAGGCGAAAGAGCAAGTAGCTTCGGCCAAGGAAAATGTACAGAAAGCCCAAACCAACCTGAGCTATGCTACAATTACATCCCCAATAGATGGAACTGTCATATCAAAAAGCGTAGAGGAAGGACAGACCGTAGCAGCAAGCTTCAACACTCCAGAGCTCTTTACTATCGCTAAAGATCTGACCAACATGCAGGTGATTGCAAATGTTGACGAGGCTGATATAGACGGTGTAAAAGAAGGCGACCGCGTTAATTTTACAGTAGATGCTTATCCTGACGATGTATTCCAGGGAACAGTAAAACAGGTTCGTCTGGAAGCTACTACAACAAACAATGTAGTCACTTACGAGGTTGTCATCTCTGCACCCAACGCAGATCTCAAGTTAAAACCAGGACTGACAGCAAATGTTACCATCTTTACACTAGAACGAGCTGGTATTCTTGCCGTTGCCAACAAAGCACTCCGCTTTACTCCAACCAAGGAAACTGTGGGAAAGAATATCAAGATTGTTGACTGCAAAGGAAAAAACAAAGTTTGGACTCTTGCTAACAATACCCTTACAGCTCATTCTGTAACCATCGGTCAGAGCGACGGTATACATACTGAAATTATCAAGGGTTTGAAGAAGGGACAGAAGATTGTAACTGAAATCATAGTTAATATCCCTGAAGAGAATGAGGAGCCTCAACAAAGTCAAGGTTTGATTAGCGGTCCTGGACCTAGAGGAAAGAAAAAATAAAAAATAAGAGTATGGCAAACGACAATATTCAAGCAAACAGCGAAAAGAAAGTTGTGATAGAACTCGACAATGTTCGCCGCGACTTTCTTGTGGGTGAGGAAACTGTCCACGCTCTAAAAGGTGTAAGCTTTAAAATATACGAAGGTGAGTTTGTTACCATCATGGGTAAATCAGAATCAGGTAAATCTACCCTGCTGAACCAGCTAGGTTGTCTTGATACCCCATCCAGTGGCGAATACTATCTGGATGGAGTAAGCGTACGAAAGATGTCACGTAATGATCGCGCCATTCTTAGAAACCGAAAGATTGGATTCATCTTCCAGAACTACAATCTTCTACCGAAGACTACAAGTGTAGAAAATGTAGAACTTCCACTGATGTACAACCCGAACGTAAGCGCAGAAGAACGAAAGCAACGTGCTATCGAATCGCTGAAAGCTGTTGGTTTAGGAGAACGTCTCTATCATAAGAGTAATCAGATGTCTGGAGGACAGATGCAGCGTGTAGCAATAGCTCGTGCGTTAGTCAACAACCCCGCTGTGATACTTGCTGATGAAGCAACGGGTAATCTCGACACCAGAACCAGTTTTGAGATTCTGGTACTCTTCCAAAAACTTTATGCAGAAGGAAGAACCATCATCTTCGTTACCCACAACCCAGACATTGCAAATTATTCGAGTCGTAATATCGAACTGCGTGATGGTCACATCATCAGCGACACCTATAACGAACATATTCTATCGGCAGCCGAAGGTCTGGCAGCCTTGCCGGCCAACACGGACGAATAAGTTTTCAATGTTAAGTGTTGAATGTTAAATTACTTAGCATCCAATAGCAAACGAAGTTTTCACTTAACACTTAACATTTAACATTACAACAAGTAAAATGAATTATCAGAATCTTTTCAAAATAGCCATCCGCGCCATTGCTGCCAACAAAATGCGCTCTTTCCTTACCGCACTTGGCATCATCATCGGTATTGCTGCGGTTATTACCATGCTTGCCATCGGACAAGGAAGTAAAGCCAGCATCAAGGCAAACATCGCAGAGATGGGATCAAACATGATTATGATTTCACCAGGTGCAGACATGCGTGGCGGTGTGAGACAAGATGCTTCGTCAATGGAGACGCTGAAGCAAGCCGACTATCAGAGCATCAAAGACGAATGTAATTATATCTCAGCTATTTCTCCTACTGTAAACAGTTCCGGACAGTGGATCTACGGAAACAACAACACCCAAAGTTCCATTTATGGTGTAAACCAAGACTATCTTTCCATCCGACAACTGAAAGTGGCAGATGGAGAAATGTTTACAGATACAGACATTAAGGCTGCATCTAAAGTTTGTATTTTGGGACAGACAGTAGTTGACTATCTTTTCCCTGATGGCAGTGATCCTATCGGTAAGGTTGTGCGATTTAACAGCATTCCATTCAGAGTAATCGGTGTCTTGAAGAAGAAAGGTTACAATAGTATGGGTATGGACCAGGATGATTTAGTACTTGTCCCCTATACAACAGTAATGAAGCGAATTATGGCACAAACCTATTTAGGAGGCATCGTCTGCTCAGCTATCACCGAAGAGGTTTCTCAACCTGCCCAAGATCAGATTACAGAAATATTGCGACGCAACCACAAATTGAAAGACGCAACAGATACTACTGAAGCAGATGAAGATGACTTCAATATCCGCTCTCAAGAGGAAATTTCAAGCATGATGAATTCTACCATGTCTACAATCACCATCCTGCTCGGATCCGTGGCAGGAATCTCGCTGCTGGTAGGCGGCATCGGAATCATGAACATCATGTATGTATCTGTAACAGAACGAACCCGCGAAATAGGTCTTCGAATGAGTGTGGGCGCACGAGGTATTGATATTTTGAACCAGTTTCTGATAGAAGCTATCTTACTTTCTGTAACTGGCGGTATTATAGGAGTGATATTGGGAGTTAGTTTATCGCTCAGTCTTAACTATTTCTTCCATATAGCCACCCAAATAGAGCCTTGGAGCATTATTATGAGTTTTGCTGTCTGTACATTTACTGGCGTTTTCTTTGGATGGTATCCTGCAAAGAAGGCAGCAAGGCTCGACCCTATCGAGGCTATCAGATACGAATAAAAAAATTGAGAGAACATTAAATATTCTCTGAGGTTTTTCAAAAAAACAAAAAGTTTTTTGGTGAATACAAAATAAAGTTGTACTTTTGCGTCTGCGGAAGTGCAACTTTTTTATTTGAAGTTAAACGAATCGCATGAATTGAATAGTAAACAGGTTTAAATATAGAAGATTATGAAATTTATAGGAATTATTCCAGCAAGATACGCATCAACACGTTTCCCGGGAAAGCCACTTGCCATGTTAGATGGCAAACCAGTGATACAACATGTTTATGAGAAAGTAGCAAGTTGTCTAGAAGCAGCCTATGTTGCAACAGACGATGAGCGAATTTTCAATGCTGTAGAAGCATTTGGCGGTAAAGCTGTTATGACGCGCAAGGATCATAAGAGCGGTACTGACCGCATAGAAGAAGCTATCGAAAAAATTGGTGGAGACTGGGATGTCATTGTCAATGTTCAAGGAGATGAACCTTTTGTTGACAAGAGTCAACTGGAAACCATCTGCCAGTGTTTTGATGACCCAACAACCCAAATTGCCACTTTAGGAAAAGCTTTTACCAGTATGGAAGCTGTAAAAAATCCTAATAGTCCAAAGATTGTTGTAGACAATCAAGGCTTTGCTATGTATTTCTCTCGCAGCATCATTCCATACGTAAGAGGAAAGGAAGAGGAAGAATGGCTCAAGAGTTTTCCTTATCTGAAACATTTGGGCATCTATGCTTACCGCAAAGAAGTTTTAAAAGAGGTAACCAAACTGCCACAAAGCTCACTAGAAATAGCAGAGAGCCTGGAACAACTTCGATGGCTGCAGAATGGCTACAAGATAAAAGTTGGTACTACAGATGTAGAAACTGTAGGCATCGACACGCCAGAAGATTTGCAGCGGGCAGAAGACTTTTTAAAAAACAGAAAGTAATAAAAAACATCATATACTTTTAAAGTATCGCAGAATGAACAAAATTGAAAATATCGTCAAAAAATATATTATTCACCATGGTATGTTCAAGTGGCAAACACCATATATCGTTGCCTTGTCCGGAGGTGCTGATAGCGTTGCCCTATTGCTTATCTTGAAAAATATAGGACTGAATATTACTGCTGCGCACTGTAACTTTCACCTTCGCGGCGAAGAGAGTGACAGAGACGAGCAATTTTGTGTAAATCTGTGCAAACAACAGGGAATCAGTTTGTCTCGAATCCATTTTGATACTTATGCTTATGCCCATTTACACAAGGTAAGTATCGAAATGGCTGCACGCAACTTACGCTATAGCTATTTTGCCCAATTAGTAAAAGACTTGCATGCAGGAGGCATTTGTGTGGCCCATCATCGCGACGACAATGTAGAAACTTTACTTCTGAATCTGTTAAGAGGATCTGGAGTAGACGGATTAGCAGGCATCGCCCCCAAAAACGGAAATATTCTTCGCCCTCTTCTCTGCATCAGCCGACAGGATATATTGCAATACCTAAAAGAAAAAAAGCAAGATTTTGTCACAGATTCAACAAATTTGGAAGACGATGCTTTAAGAAATAAAATTCGCCATCATGTAGTACCTCTTTTGGAAAGTATCAACCCGGCAGCAAGTGAAAATATCGCTCTCACTGCCAAATACATACGCCAAGCGAAAAGTATACTTGAGAGCATGGATAGCATCAGTATAACCGACTCTTATAGGAAAGTTATATATATCCCTAAAGTATCAGTCATGAATGCTGTAAGTCCGGAATTCATACTCCATAAAGAATTAGGCAGATATGGTTTTCATGGCAATGTCATTGATGACATCTGTGAAAGCCTCTTCAGTCAGGATCGTGGTGTCGGTAAAATCTGGAAAAACGAAGACTATATGATAGTCATCGACAGAGAACAGCTGTTGATCTCTAACATAAAAGACTTGAATAACATTCAGGAACAAAGAGCGTTCCGACTGCCAGAAGAAGGCATTTACAACATGGACGAAGGAACCCAAATCAAGATAAGAATCTTCTCTCATATGGGTGACTTCATGCCAAGCAAAGAATCGCAATGTATCACTTTGGATGCTGAAAAAGTCAGTTTTCCCCTCACCTACCGACTGGTAAAAGAAGGCGATAGATTTCAACCTTTCGGCATGAAGGGTAGCAAACTGTTGAGTGACTATATGACCGATAGGAAATTTGACTATATACAAAAAAAGACACAGCATGTATTAACTGATAGTAAAGGTGAAATCATCTGGCTTATCGGCGAACGTACGTCTGAAAAAACAAAGATTACCGAAACCACCAAGAAAATATTGGAGGTCATCATCAAATGAAAAAGAAAATATTATATATCACAAGTTTAGTTTTCATTCTGCTGGCTGCCGCCAGCACATGGAGCTATTATTGCCTGAACCCATCAAGTGATAGAGTGAACAAGGCAAAAGCAAACATAAAAGTATACAGTCACTACGAATTAATTCAAAATGGAAAAACAATACTCCGGTTCGACGAAGACACTACGACACTGGCTGCCAACTTTATGAATCGTTGGGCGTTGATTCCTTCATGTGAAGGAAGACTTGCCGCCTGCTACAACAACAGCATCAGCCGGAATCACTATCTTGGCAAAGATGCGGATAGCATCTTTAAAGAGAAAGTTGATTCTTTAGACAGTTTGTATAGAGACTCCAAATGGAAAGTTGGAGAACTGAACTATTATATTCACTCTCATTCTGTTCAGGATGTAGGCTACAACTCTATTTGCGCTTATACCCAACACGAACTGGAACTACGCGATTCTGCCAAGAAACTGATTGATTCCCTGAAACATGTACAGAAAAAGGGACATTTCAAGTTGAAACGCTCCATTTCATATCAAGCCTATTATAGAGACGAGAACGGAAAATGGAAGAGTCAGGCATGCAAACTCATCAAAGCAATGAATGGAGAAACTGCACAAGGAAGCCGCACATTCCAACTTTCCTCAGAAACAACTCCTGAAGGGGTTAAAGCTATTTCACCTCAACTTGCAGCATCTTTAGCAACAGCTCATGGAGTCACACTTCGACGCTCTATTGATTATACCCTCTTACCTGATTCTCTAGGATATTATCGGGGTACAACCGACAGTATCTATCAACCAAACGGTCATGGATGCTGGCAAGGATACGATGGAACCTATTATGAAGGTTACTGGAAAAACGGGAAACGTGAAGGATTCGGATTCAGCATTGCTCCCAAGAAGCCTTTACGAATAGGCGAATGGAAAAATGACCGCTATAAAGGCGAAAGACTCGTATATACATCGGAACGTATTTATGGCATAGACCTGAGCAAATACCAGCATGGAAAAGGCAGAAAAAAATATGCTATCAACTGGAACCGTTTACGCATTACACATCTTGGACGTCTCAGCAAAAAGACCATATCAGGAACAGTGAACTTCCCGATTCGCTTCATCTATATCAAGAGTACAGAAGGTAAATCGCTGTTAAATCCATATTATAGAAAAGATTATCGTGATGCAAAAGCACATGGTTACAAGGTTGGAACCTATCACTTCTTTACCACCATAACACCTGCTGCCGAACAAGCACGACACTTTCTGAAACACAGTATCATTAGGAAAGGCGATTTTCCTCCAGTTCTTGATGTTGAACCGCTTCCTAGTCAAATCAAGAAAATGGGAGGGGCTGGAGTATTGTTTGCACGCATTAGAACTTGGCTTAGAATTGTAGAAAGAGCAACTGGTGTTAAGCCTATTCTTTACATCAGCCAAACTTTCGTAAATCGCTATCTGCCAAAGGCTCCCGATTTGAAACATAACTACCAGGTTTGGATTGCACGATATGGAGAGTATAAACCAGACATCCGATTGGTATATTGGCAACTCTGCCCCGACGGAAGAGTAGCAGGAATACATGGAGAGGTAGACATCAACGTGTTTAACGGATACGATGACGCTTTTCAAAGTTTTGTTAAGAACAAGACCGTAAAATAACCTTTAAATGAGTAAGTTAGGTTAATTACGTTAAAGTAAGTTATAATTCTAGTCGTGTATCAATATTTTTATTATCTTTGCGCCAATTGTGCAATGTGTAACTAAGAGGAAAGATAATGAGACAGCTTAAGATACAAAAGAGTATAACCAATCGTAATAGTGAAGCCCTCGACAAATATCTTGTAGAGATAGGTAGAGCCCCTATGGTTTCTATTGATGAAGAAATAGAATTGGCTCAAGCTATCCGCAAGGGAGGTAGAGCTGGCGAAAGAGCAAAAAATAAGTTGATTGAAGCCAACTTACGTTTTGTGGTGTCGGTAGCAAAACAATATCAGCACCAGGGACTCACCTTGACAGACTTGATTGACGAAGGAAACATCGGACTCATCAAGGCTGCAGAACGCTTCGATGAAACACGAGGGTTCAAATTTATCTCATACGCTGTATGGTGGATTCGTCAGAGTATTTTACAGGCAATAGCAGAGCAAAGCCGAATTGTTCGACTTCCCCTCAACCAGGTAGGATCACTCAACAAGGTAAACCAGGAAATTAATAAGTTTGAGCAGGAAAACCAACGCCGTCCAAGCGTTGAAGAACTTGCTGCCAGAACAGGTGTTGACGAGGACAAGATTTCTCAGAGCATGGCTGCAAGTGGTCATCATGTAAGCATCGATGCTCCATTCAGTGATGACGATGACAACTCTATGGCAGATGTAATGGCAAGCGGAGACGATGCCAGAACAGACAAGCAGGTTGACCATGAAAGTATGGCACAAGACCTAAGACAGGTTTTAAAAGTTTGCCTCAAGGATCGCGAACTGAAAATTATCTGCGCATGCTACGGAATTGGGGAAACCGAAAAGGGGCTTGAGGAAATTGGTGATAAAATGGGGCTCACCCGTGAGCGAGTTCGCCAGATAAGAGAAAAAAGCATCACCAAACTGAGAGAGTCCGGGAAGATAGGAATCCTTATGAAATATCTTGGTTAGGAAAGCTGTTGCCCAAAATATTTGGCATAGTTCTTCTGCCAAGTAACATCTTAACTCATAATAAATGAAGAAATATCAAACACACATCATTTTGACGATTATCTTCTGCATAATGGCTTTTGCAGCACATGCAAGAAGAATGTCACCGAGAGACGCCTTTAGTGACTCGGTGATGTGTTTGGTATTTAAATATTCACAATCTGTTGACACAACAGGTAGAGCTGAGCACAAGAGTTATGCCTACACTAAATTTCAAATCAAAACAAACAAACGTAATGCAACGCTCATGCTAGTACCGACGATGTATGCGGTGGCTCATGGCGGTGGCAGAAGATTCATCAGCGAGTATTATAACCAAATGACGCTAGACGCAAATGGCAGACCAGTTGCCAAGCGTTTGCTGAACATAAGCACCATTCCGCATAGAAGCAACACATTGTCATCAGTTTTGAAATACATGACTCCAACGGTATATGGAGAAACACTTTTCGAAACTAATATTCTTTCTCCTTTCCACAATAAGAATCGCAGATATTATAAATATGCCGTTACCCAATTACCATTCGGCAAAGCACAAGTCTACGTATATCCACGTCTCAAAAACACCCAAGTTATTGAAGCACGTGCCATTGTTGATTCCCAAAGCGGAAAGATAAGCATGGTAGACTTTGAGGGCGAATATGATATGACCCGTTTCTATATCTCTATTATTATGGGTAAAGACGGATTTGGTTCACTTTCTCCTGCAAGGTGCAGCATGAGAGCCAACTTCAGTTTTATGGGTAACAAGATAACGGGCATGTATACAACTGTATACGGACTGCCGAAAATATTAAGTGATTCACTCAATAATGTTGCCGACACAGCATTAATGGCAAAAGTGCGCCCAATTGAATTAAACCAAGATGAGGCTGACATATACAGAAAATTCTATGAAAAAAGAAAACAAATAACAGATTCCTTGAATAACAACATACCAGAGAAAAACTTTGCAAAAGACATACTTTGGGATGTTATCGGTGACAATGTATTAAACAGAATTTCCCAAGGCTTCGGAAAGCAAAACCAAGGCTACTTCCGTATCAGTCCTATTCTCAACCCACTCTATATGGGATACTCCGAGCGAAAAGGAATTGTATACAAGTTTGACCTGAAGGGAGGCTACAGGTTTACAGAAAATCTGCAATTGAAGCTTCGCTTTAAAGGAGGTTACAGTATGAAACAACACAGATTTTATTTCAATATACCATTGACATTCAACTATAACCCGAAGCACAATGGATATCTGAAGTTAGAAATCGGTAACGGCAATAGAATATCGAATAATCGTGTTGCACGAAAGATGTTAGGCATCAGCAAACCTGAAGATAACGATTTTCTATATCCACTATTCTCAGAATATCCAGGATTGTCATTACCGGAAATTTCAACAGATATTGAGGCAAACAACAGAAAACTGACAGAGTTTAAAGATGATTACCTTCGTCTTACTAACCACTGGAGTTTCAACGACTATGTCGGTTTTGAGATTGGCTTGGTTTCACATCAACGAAAAGCTGTAGTAGAAAGTTTCTATAAACTGTTTAATTATCCAAGCAAATATGTGTCAGTAGCACCAGCTGTAGCTTTAGAACTCTTACCATGGGGTAAGAAAGGCTCCATCTTTAAAATAGACTATGAAAAGGGATGGAAAAACCTACTAGGTTCAAACATAGACTACGAACGGGTAGAAGCAGATGCACAAACTATTTTTCAAGTATCACGCCGTCAATCATATTCTATAAGGTTAGGAGCTGGCTTTTATACCCGCAAAGGTGATCATTGGGACTTCGTTGACTATACCAATTTCCATGACAACAATATTCCTGGAGGCTGGAATGATAGCTGGAGTGGAGAATTCGAATTACTGCCATCCCAATGGTATAATGCCAGTGATTATTACATACGTGGAAATTTCACTTATGAAGCTCCCATGATTGCAACTGCATGGCTCCCCCTGATTGGGAAATATATAGAAGCAGAGCGTCTGTATGTAAGCAGTCTTGTTGTAAACCATTTACACCCATATACAGAATGGGGATATGGAGTAACAACAAGAGCTATTACATTAGGATTCTTTGCTGCCTTCAAAAACACGAAGTTTAATGGCATAGGCTGTCGCTTCGGTTTTGAACTATTTAGAGATTGGTAATATTCATAAAAGCATGGATAAAACATGATTTCTAGGGCACAATATCAATAACATCATAAAAAAAAACAAAATATGAGTTCACAACTAACTGTTTATAAAGCAAGTGCAGGATCAGGTAAAACATTTACTTTGGCTCGCGAGTATATGACACTCGTGATAGCTAATCCTGCTTCCTACAGAACCATTCTTGCAGTAACCTTCACCAACAAAGCTACTGAAGAAATGAAAATGCGTATCTTAGGAAAATTATACGAAATTGCACACGGACTACCAGAAGCAAACGATTATGTAAATCAAATACAGCAGGCTTTACCCTATCTTTCATCCAAACAAATTCAGAAAAATGCAGAATCAGCCCTGCATTTGCTCATACATAATTATAACTATTTCCGGGTTATGACCATCGATACGTTCTTTCAGAGTGTATTGAGAAATCTAGCACGTGAACTTGATCTGACTGCCAATTTACGGATAGAACTCAATGACTATCAAATAGAACAGCATGCCGTTGATGAACTTATAGAAAGTCTTGAAGATACCGATCGTCTACTTTTCTGGATTATGGATTATATCAAAGAAAATATTGATGATGATAAGAGTTGGAATGTCATAGGACAGATCAAGAAATTCGGTGAGAACATATTCAAGGATTATTACAAAGTTCATTCCGACAAGTTGACAGAATTGATGGAACAAGAAGATTTCTTCAAGGATTTTACCGACCGAATGAAGAAAATGCGCAATAAGGCAAAAGAGCAGCTTAAAGAAATTGCTGCTACTTTTTTCGATTCCCTTGAAGAAGAAGGCTTTACGTCAGACGACTTAGCTGGAAAAACGAGAGGTATTTGGAGCTATTTCAACAAGCTGAAAAATGGCAAATACAGTGATGATGATCTACATAATGATACTTTCTGTAAATGTCGGGAAAGTCCGGAAGCATGGGTCAAAAAATCTGATGTAAAAAATTGTACTGATATCTTCAATTATGTGGAATCGGTGCTCTACCCTATTCTGCTGTTTGCAGAAGATAATCGTCCAAGACTCACCCGAATCTTCAAAAGTACCGATCTGACCATAAAGCATCTTAATCAGCTCCGCCTTTTGGGAAGCATAGATAAAAAAGTCAGGGAGATGAACAGAGAGGCAAACCGATTCCTTTTGAGCGATACTCAGACCTTGCTCAACTCACTGATAAAGGATAGCGATTCGCCATTCATCTTTGAAAAGATTGGCACTCAACTCGACCATATAATGATTGACGAGTTCCAAGATACTAGCACCATCCAATGGAAGAACTTTAAAGTGCTGCTCGAAGAAACCATGAGTAGAGAAGATGCAGGTAACCTCATTGTTGGTGACGTAAAACAAAGTATTTACAGATGGCGATCCGGCGATTGGAGACTGCTCAATAATATTGATAAAGAATTTAATAAAAGCGCGAAAAAAGTAAGCATAGAAACTTTGGGTATCAACTACCGCTCTGATAGAAACATCATTGAGTTCAACAATGCTTTTTTCACAGAAGCAGTAAAATTGGAGATTGAAGACCTGAAAGATAAATGTCCTGAGGAATGTAAACAGCTGGAAAGCGCATATAGCGATGTCTGCCAGCAAGTACCAGACCACCATTCTGTTCCTAATGGTTCTATCAGTATTCAGCTCCTGGGCGGTGAAAATATTGAAGAAAGAATGATGCAAACCACACTGGACACTGTAGACAAGTTGGTTGAAAGAGGTGTTCCTTGCAACAAAATAGCAATCCTGGTAAGAAGCAACCGCAACATACAGGACATTGCTGAGTATTTTATGAACCATTCCGACTATCCGTTGGTTTCAGATGAGGCATTCAGGCTGGATGCCTCCCAAGCAGTATGCACATTGGTTAACGCTCTCTACATACTGGTACACCCAAATGACAATATTGTATTAGCAACTCTCAACAAGTTTTGTGACACGTATTCTGTAGCTGGAAATATGCCGGAACAACTTTTGACCAATCGTTCTGAGTATCTGGAAATGCCACTGTTCGATCTCACAGAACGCCTTTTTGCAGAACTTAAACTTGGCGAAATAAAAGACATGATCAAGCAAACTGCCTACATCTGTACTTTTTATGATTGCTTAAGTAAATATCTCACAGATAACAGTAGTGATATCACTGGATTTCTGAAAGAGTGGGATAACCGTATCCACGAAAAAAGCATTCATAGTGATGGCGATGGAGGTATCAGATTCCTTACTATACATAAGAGTAAGGGACTGGAATACGATCATGTTATCATGCCTTACTGTGACTGGCAACTAGAAAAAGCCAACACTATCTGGTGCACACCGCAAGAAGCTCCATACAACGAACTTCCACTGGTACCTATAGATTTCAGTGCTAAACTGATGAAGCAAAGTATATATGAAGCAGATTATAATCATGAACATCTGCAAAACATAGTCGACAATTTGAATCTGCTTTATGTAGCCTTCACACGTGCCAGTCACAACCTGATTGTAATTGGCAAAAGAGCTAATAGTGCATATCGTTCTGCCATTATTGAATCTGTACTCGACAAGGTAGCCAGCCGACTTGAAGCTAATGACGTAAAGATGGAGTTAACAGGAATAGGTTCTGATGCCAAAACAGATGACATATCTTTCTGCTATAATGAAATATATGTACCTGATTCTTCCAAGAAATCAAACGAGAAGAAGAATACAAACGTGCTCTCAGCCTATTCTCAACCTTTAGAAATTAAAATAAATGTTACGCCTGAAATGCCAGAATTCAGACAGAGTAACCAGAGCCGTGACTTTATAAAGCGTGATGAAACAGAAGAGCAACAGAAGTTTTATATCAAAATGGGTACTATTTTGCACAACCTCTTTTCTACAATCCGCACAGTTGATGATATTGATGGAGCCCTGAAACAGTTGGAGTTAGACGGACTTTTATACGATCAAGACCTCACACCAGAGAAAATAAAGGAGATGATCAGGAAAAGACTTGAATCACCAAAGGTCGCAAAATGGTTTGATAAGGAACTGACCATACTAAATGAATGTTCTATCCTGACAGTTGAAAATGGAAAAGTGGCAGAATACCGTCCAGACCGCGTGATGCAAAACTCAAAAAATGAAACCATCGTGGTAGACTTCAAATTCGGTAAACAGAAAGTAGAACACCATGAACAGGTTAGAAAATACATCGGCTTGTTAAGAAGCATGGGACATCACCGAGTAAAAGGTTATCTATGGTATGTATACCCTAACAGAATAGTTGAAGTAATAAAATAATATGGTTCTATTGCCCCTTTCCAAAAAGTAGGGCAACATAAAGAACAGTTGCAAACATTGAAAAGTCCATTAAGATATGAAAGCATTTTTAAAATATGTAGCAAGAGATATTCTCGAGAAATACGGAAACAATCTCAGCGACATTGCCGTCGTGTTTCCAAATAAACGCGCCGCTCTTTTCCTCAACGAGAGTCTGGCCCGTTTGACTGATCACCCTATCTGGTCGCCATCCTACATAACAATCAGCGACCTTTTTCGCAAACATAGCACATTGAAAGTTGGAGACCCAATCAAACTTGTTTGCGATTTACATAAAACATTCGTAGCCTGCACTGGTATTGATGAGACCCTAGACCATTTTTATGGATGGGGACAACTTCTTATCACAGATTTTGACGATATTGATAAAAACATGGCAGAAGCAGAAAAACTCTTTGCCAATCTTAGCAATATACATGAACTTGATGACATCTCATATCTTACAGAAGAACAGAAAACGCTGATTAAGAAATTTTTTAGCAATTTCAACGATGATCACAACTCTGAACTCAAAAAGAGATTTCTACAATTATGGAGCCATTTTCTTGATATCTATAAGCAGTTCAACATGCGCCTTGAAGAACAAGGATTGGCTTATGAGGGGGCTCTGTACAGGAAAGTTGCAAATGATGAAAATATCAAATTCCAACACAAGAAATATCTCTTTGTCGGTTTTAATATGATGCAAGTAGTAGAACGGAAACTCTGCGACCGCTTGATGAAAGAGGGTAAAGCACATTTCTATTGGGACTACGATGACTATTATATGCAAAACAATCATGAGGCAGGTCACTACATTCGTGAATATCTCAAATATTATCCTAACGAATTGAATGATATGCCTCCTCATGATCTTCGTGATATTTATCATAACTTTGATAACAATAAAGACATTACATACATTTCGGCATCTACAGAAAACATCCAGGCCCGCTATGTAAACCAATGGCTTAAAGAAAAGAAACGCTATAAATATGGAAAAAAAGTGGCTATAGTATTAGCCGATGAAGGATTGTTGCAAAGTGTAATACATAGTCTTCCTACAAACGAAGACATCAAGTCGTTGCCAAATTATTCTGAGAACGACAAGTTAGCATATAATATAACATTGGGCTATCCGCTTCAACAGACACCATTCTACAGTTTGCTGCAACAGCTCATCAAGTTGCAGGGCGTAGGTCACCCCAAGCATAGTAACAACTATCGCTTACACAATGTGCTCATGGTGCTCCGTCATCCATACACACGCTATATTTCTCAAAATTATAGCAAACTCTTGAGCGCTCTTGATGAGCAGAAGCAGTTCTATCCTACCCGCCAATTCCTAAGCATGGATGGTGATGAAGGCTTGTCACTGCTTTTCAAAGATTTGGGTGAGACTGCAACAGAAAATGAATACAACTTGAGACTCATCCAGTATCTGCTGGATATTTTGAAGACAATAGGTGTGAATAGCAAAGAACAGGACGATCCTTTATTCCAGGAATCGCTCTTCAGGACCTATACCTTGTTGAACCGTCTGCAAGAACTCATCCAGACAGGAGACTTAGCAGTAGACTGCATCACTCTGGAACGACTCATCCAACAGCTCATCCAGTCTACAAGTATTCCTTTCCATGGTGAACCTGCAGAAGGAATACAGGTAATGGGTGTATTGGAAACTCGAAATCTGGATTTCGAGCATATCTTAGTACTCTCATGCAACGAAGGGAAACTGCCGAAAGGTGTGAACGATGCTTCATTTATTCCCTATTCATTGAGAAAGGCATATGGCTTGACTACGGTAGATAACAAAGTAGCCATATACGCCTATTATTTTCACAGTCTGCTCCAACGCTCACACGACATCACTTTATGTTACAATAACGCAACAGAAGATGGCCAATCGGGTGAGATGAGCCGTTTTATGCTACAACTCCTGGTAGAAAGCCATCATGACATCGAGCGCTTTTCTTTGGTCGCAGGACAAAACACAATGCGTCCTACTTATGAACCAATAGAGAAAAAACTGCATGCGCTCAGCCAGCTCAAGAATTTGAAAATGCTTACGCCAACATTTTTGAATACCTATTTGAGATGTGAAAAGCAATTCTACTATAAATATGTAGAAGGACTGATTGAGCCAGATGAAATTGATGAGGACGAAGTAGACAACAAAGTATTTGGAAATATATTCCATCGTGCAGCAGAACTGTTCTATCTGGGATTAGCAAGCAGCGATGCTCTGACAACCGACGGTAAAGGAGAACTCAAACTGACTCGTCCTATCGTTGTATCAAAAGAGCAACTAGAGCAAGCATTAAAAGACGAATCTCTGATTTATCGCCTGGTAGATCAGGCGTTCAGAGAAGAACTCTTTAAAGTTAGCGCTGCAGGATATCGTCCAAAATATAATGGTCTGCAACTGATCAATAAAGAAGTAATAGCAAGATATATCCGGCAACTTGTCACGATAGATATGCGCCAGGCTCCATTCACCATACTCGGATTAGAGCTGGTTGTAAAAACTGACGTCGAAGTAGAAACAAGTACCGGCAATTTATCTCTGTCAATAGGAGGTTTTATCGACCGACTGGACGCTGTTGCTGCTAACGGTCATGCAAATGGCAATAATCTTGCAGAACGAATCCGCGTAATAGACTATAAAACAGGACGTATTTCAACAACACGTCCAAGAGAACTGAGCGAAGTGTTTGATCCATCCATGCTCAACAAGCATACAGATTATTATTTACAATCTATGCTCTACTCGATTATTGTAAGCCACAACAGGAATCTGAATCCGGCTCAAGAACCCGTATCTCCAGGCTTGCTGTTTATACAAAATGCAGGAGCAGAAGATTATGATCCGACATTAAAAATGGGCAAGGAACTCATCAGTAGCATAGATGTATACGAAGAAGAGTTTATGAAACAACTGAAAGTTCTCATCGCCAACATCTTTGACAAGGACCAACCATTCCGGCCTACAGATGATAAGCATCGTTGCGAATACTGTCCATATGCAGCTTTATGCAAATCATAGAAACATATATAATATGTGGAAACCAAAATGATTGGTTAAAATGCGCAAAATACTTGCTTTTTTGAATTATTCTATGTATATTTGCAAAAAGAATTATTGAGTATGACAGAAAAAGAAATAAACAAGATAGTTAGTGAGAACTTAAACTATGTAAAATCAGTAGCCAACCAGTATAAAGGTAAAGGCGTTGAGTTTGATGACTTGGTTAGCGAAGGAACGCTGGCAATGCTTATGGCAGCCAGAAAGTTCCAAGCCGACCGGGGCACCGATTTTGTGGCTTATGCCGGTCCATTCGTTCACAAGGCTATATCACAGGCCATCGATAAACAATCAGGAGTTTATCGTTTACCGAAAGACCAGAAGAAATTTGCCCCAAGAAACGCAGACAAGGCTGTATCTGTAGATGCGCCACTAAGCGCAAACAATCCGTATACCCTATTAGACATATTAAACGATCTGGATGTAAAGATTGCAGATGATACCCTGAATATAGAAATGATGAAGAAAAAGATGGCAGAAAGCATTGCAGATTTATTGCCACGAGAGAAAGAAATCATCACCAAATTCTATGGTATAGGTGTTCCTAAAGAAACGATGGCTGAAATTGCTGAAGATATGGGGCTCAAACGCGAGCGAGTTCGCCAGATACGAAATCTGACCATACGCAGATTGAACAGGAGTATTCGCCACCAGGCATTGAGAAACTACTTCAAGAGGTAACTCGCAATAGTTTGTAAAAACAAAAAGGAGGGTGAATCATTAACTTATGATACACCCTCCTTTTTGTTTCATGTTCTAGTTATTAACTATTAAACTTACTCCAATCCCTTAAAATGATTTGCACGATATTGACGAGGAGTAACGCCTATTCGCTTGAAGAAATTAGCATAGAAACTCTGACGAGTATTGAAACCAGCCATTTCGCTGATACCTTCTACAGTCATTCTTGCATAACGTTTATCGGTAAGTAAAGACATAGCATCGTTTACTCGATAATCATTCACCAACTCGGCATAATTCTTATGAAATCGAGTTGCGCATACAGCAGAAATATAGCGAGAGTTAGTATTCAAATCCTCTGCAAGTTTCTTGGAACTATAGTCTGGGTCCTTGTACTTTCTTTCAGTAACAAGAACACGGATTATCTCGTCGCGAAGGCGGTCCTTAGTTTCTTCACTCAGCATAGATTGATATCTTGCTATTTTTTCTTTTTTAGGTTGAATATTGTACTTAGCCATAGTTATGTTATAAAATTTATTACAACAAAGGTACGACTTTTATTTAGAACGACCAAATTTTTTCTCACTTTTTTGAAAAATAAACACAAAAAAAGTCGTTTATATGAAATAAAATGGTTATTTTTGCATTAATTTTCAAGCTCAAAGCCGAGTATATCATAATTATTAGTCAAGAAGCATAGATATGAAGCAAATATTGTGGTTTATAAAAACGTATTTTACGTTTGTCATTTTGTTCAGTATTCAGAAACCATTTTTCATGATATTGGAAAAGGCTTCTGCTACACAACCTATCGATAATATCTGGAGCGAAATGCCTACAGTGATGTGGTACGGTTTATCACTCGACCTCTCTATGGCTGGTTACCTCACCGCACTACCGGGTTTGTTGCTCATCGCAATGATTTGGTTTCGTAAGGAGATTATACGTCCCATTCTGAATGCTTATTATATACTGGCATCTTTCCTGGTTTCCATTACATTCGTACTGAATGCAGGATTATATCCATATTGGAACTTCCCGCTAGATAGCACTCCATTATATTATTTCTTTACTTCGCCAAAGGATGCACTTGCAAGTGTTGGAGGGCTTTACATCTTTTTGGCTCTCCTCATCACTGTGCTGCTTACCATAGCCGTCTGGTTCGCACTCCGCATGCCTCATACCCAGAAGCGCTATTCCAGCAGATACAGCAACTATGGTTTTGGAGATTTTGGCAGTGGTCGCAGAACACGCTACTCTGACATAGAGCATCATCGTATGCGCCATTCTCTTATTCTGTTGCTGCTTACTGCCCTTCTCTTCATCCCTATCAGAGGAGGATTTACTGTATCTACAACAAATACAGGAAAGGCATATTTCAGCCAAAATGCGTTTTTGAATCATGCTGCCGTCAATCCGATGTTCAGCCTGTTTGAATCACTTACCCATCAGGAAGATTTTGCATCGCAATACCGATACATGTCAGAAGAAGAAGCTAACAAGCTCTTTGCTCAAATGGTAAGTTCAAGCGACCAGAACACCTACCCGCTTCTGAATGAAGAAGCTCGGAAAAACGGAAAGCCGGATATACTTATTATTATTATGGAAAGCTTTGCCAACGACATCATGCCTTCCGTCGGAACACATAAAGACGTAGCGGTCTGCTTGGACTCAATAGCCAAAAAGGGAATTTTCTTCCCAAGATTCTATTCCAACACTTTCCGCACGGATCGTGGTCTGGTTGCTGTTTTGAGCGGTTATCCTGCACAACCTACAACCAGCATCATGCGCTACCCGGCAAAATCTGCACAATTACCATCATTGGCACGTTCATTGGCTAAAGCAAAGCATTACGGCAATGCATATTATTATGGTGGTGATGCTGATTTTGCCAACCAACGCTCTTGGCTGGTTTCCCAGGGCTATGAGAGAATCATTTCAGATAGTGATTTTCCTATAGAAGACAAATTGAGCAAATGGGGAGTACACGATCATATCGTAGCCAACCGGCTGCTTGCAGACCTCAGGAAAGAACAGAATGCCAAACAGCCTATGCTGAGAGTATTCCAGACATCAAGCAGTCATGAGCCATTCGATGTGCCATATAGCAGACTGAAAGACAAGCGTTTAAATGCATTTGCTTACACTGATAGTGTCATAGGTCATCTTCTGCGTGAATACAGCAAATTGCCTAGATGGAAAAATACTTTGGTATTACTCGTTGCCGATCATGTTGGCGCATACAAAGAACATCTTGACAACTTTGACCGCAGCCGCTATCAGATTCCACTTATCATGACCGGTGGAGCAATAGCTCGCCCAATGAATGTAAAGCTCATAGGAAGTCAGCATGATATAGCAGCTACACTGCTCGGACAATTAGGCATTCCTCACAAAGACTTCTTGTTCAGCAAGAATATGTTGAGTGATGCTACTCCTAAATTTGCATTCTTTGATGTACCCGATGCTTTCGGCATGGTATCAGAGGAGAACTCTATCATCTACGACAATAAATCCAAAAAGGTTGTTTATGATAAAGGCAAAAAAGGTTATAACCTGAAACGAGGCATGGCTTATCTACAGAAGTTGTACGATGACTTGAGTGCAAAATAACCCAAACGACAGGGCAACAGATTATCAGAAACAAGAAAGCGAACATTACAGAATTTCATAAAGAAAGACTATGATAGAATTACTTCATCAAATAGAACAGATTGATACGCAGATTTTTCTGTTTTTCAATGGTTTTCACAACGTGTATTGGGATTACTTCATGATGATTTTCTCAGACCGATTTGTATGGGTTCCGTTCTATGCCAGTTTTATCTTTGTACTGCTTAAGAATTTTCCTGTCAAGGTTGTGATGAGCACTATAGTTGTCATCACTCTGATTATCTTGTTTTCAGACCAGACTGCATCAGGAATTCTGAAGCCATTAGTAGCAAGAATGCGTCCCAGCAATCCTGATAATCCTATCAGTCCGATGGTACATGTTGTTCAAGGATATCGGGGTGGCAGATATGGTTTCCCATCTTCTCATGCAGCCAATGCATGGAGCATGGCCTTCTTTGCCCAATATCTGGTTCGCCGGAGCAAACTCACGATATTCTTATGCCTATGGGCATTGATAACCAGTTATTCCCGAATGTATCTCGGTGTACACTATTTTGGCGACATCCTGATTGGTACCCTCATTGGTTTTCTCTATGCCACCTTATATTATTATATATTTCAGTATTTTTTAAGGAAGCATACCGAACGTTTTAAGCCCAACCACGACATCAGATTTGCAAGCGTCCCTATCATTACGGGGCTCGTTTCTATTTGGGTAATCATTTGTACCAGTGGAATACTATCTTTCTATAGCATACCACTGAGATAAACAAATATATAAAATGAGTTAGCTTATAAAAATGGTTTAGATTAACATTATTATTAACATATAAAATTTAAAGATTATGAAGAAATTATCAATTCTTGCATTTGCTATGGGCCTGATAGCTTTCACAGCATGTTCTGAGAAAAAGGCACCAGCACCTGCACCAGCTCAGGCAGAACAGACTGTTGTAACCGATTCTGCATTTCAGGCTGCCGCAGCCGGTGAATATAAGAGCGCAGATGGTGAGCGTAGTGTAACTTTGAACAGTGATTTCTCTGTTAAAGTAAAAGGCCTTGATAAGGAATTTTACAAGTGGGAATTGCCTGCTAAGCCAGAAGGTAAAGCAGCTGTGATTATCCTGAGCCGCAAGGGTCTCGATGCCGATGTTCAGGAGCAGGCAACACTCGATACAGAAGAAGGTTCAATCATTATTAAGAACGAAACATTCCGCAAAAAGTAATTAAATATGAACCTGGTATAAATGCAAAACGCCCTCGCTTCACAGCGAAGGCGTTCATTTTTGGTATTAGTTTCATTTAAGGTAAAAAGATTGTATTCAGGATAACGATGCAAAGATAGACATATTTTTCGAAACGAACGAATCTTTTTATATGTTTAAAAACATATTTTGTGAATTATCGCTCCCAAAACAAAATTATCTGCCAGATAATTTCGGTACTTACAATTAAATTTGTATCTTTGCACCATAAATTTAAAAATTATTCTTTTTATTGAATTATGGCAATTAATGAAGAAAACAATTTGGAAGAGAAGAAAAGTATCTCTTTCGTAGAACAGTTAGTTGAGGAAGATCTCAAAGAAGGCAAAAACGGAGGACGAATCCAGACGCGTTTTCCGCCAGAGCCTAATGGTTATCTGCATATCGGCCATGCCAAAGCTATCTGCATGGACTTTGGTGTTGCAGAGAAATATAATGGTGTTTGCAATCTTCGTTTTGATGACACTAACCCTAGCAAGGAAAACAATGAATATGTAGAGAATATTCTTCAAGACATCCAGTGGCTCGGATTCAAGTGGGGCAATATCTACTATGCTTCTGACTACTTTGAGAAGCTTTGGGATTTTGCTGTCTGGATGATCAAGAAGGGCAATGCATATATAGATGAACAAACTGCTGAAGAAATTGCACAGCAGAAGGGTACTCCTACCTCACGGGGTACTGCTAGTCCATATCGTGATCGCCCAATCGAAGAAAGCCTTGCTTTGTTTGAGAAGATGAATACTCCTGAGGCCGTAGAAGGCAGCATGGTTCTTCGCGCAAAACTCGATATGGCGAATCCAAACATGCATTTCCGCGATCCTATCATGTATCGTATCATCCATACTCCTCATCACCGTACAGGAACAAAATGGCATGCATATCCTATGTATGATTTCGCTCACGGACAGAGTGACTACTTTGAGGGGGTAACCCACTCTATCTGTACATTGGAATTTGTACCTCACCGTCCGCTTTACGATAAGTTCATCGACTTCTTGAAGGAGAAGGACGGAACTGCAGATGTATTAAACGACAATCGTCCACGTCAGATTGAGTTCAACCGATTGAACCTCACTTATACTGTAATGAGCAAGCGTAAGCTTCACCAGCTGGTTGATGAGAAACTGGTTATCGGATGGGACGACCCACGTATGCCTACTCTTTGCGGAATGCGCCGTCGCGGTTACTCTCCTGAGAGTATTCGTATGTTTATCGACAGTATCGGTTATACTAAGTTCGATGCTCTCAACGATATGGCCTTACTCGAAGCATCTGTTAGAGAAGACTTGAACAAGAAAGCATGTCGTGTGAGTGCAGTACTTGATCCTGTAAAACTCGTAATTACCAACTATCCGGAAGGTGAAACAGAGGAAATGGAAGCCATCAATAATCCAGAAAATGAAGCTGATGGCACACACACCATCACATTCTCTAAGAATCTCTGGATAGAGCGTGCTGACTTTATGGAAGATGCTCCTAAAAAATTCTTCCGTATGACTCCGGGTAAAGAAGTTCGTCTGAAGAATGCTTACATCGTTAAGTGCACTGGATGCACAAAGGACGAAAATGGCGTTATCACTGAGATTCAGGCAGAATACGATCCTATCAGTAAGAGCGGCATGGAAGGTGCCAACCGTAAGGTTAAGGGTACATTGCATTGGGTATCAGCAGATCACTGCGTAAAGGCAGAGGTGCGCGAATACGACCGTCTCTTTATGGTAGAAAATCCATCTGCTGATGAACGTGACTTCCACGAGTTGCTCAACCCAGACAGCTTCCACGACTATCCTAACTGCTATGTTGAGGAATATGCAGCCAACAAGAAGCCAGGTGAATATCTCCAGTTCCAGCGTATCGGTTATTTCATGGCCGATCTTGATTCTACTGCAGAAAAACCAGTATTCAACAAAACCGTTGGCTTGAAGGATACATGGGCAAAACAGAATAAATAAATCACCTATATCTGTCTCAGTTTCAACACTGAGACAGATATTATTTAGATTCAGATAACAAATGAATACAGCAGAGCTTTTTCTTTGGATACTCGACAATTTAAATTACTGGGTAGTAACCCTTTTCATGGCTATCGAGAGTTCATTCATCCCATTCCCATCAGAGGTGGTTGTTCCACCTGCAGCATGGAAAGCCATGGATCCTGATAGCGGAATGTCGTTTATCCTGGTCATCGTGTTTGCCACCATTGGTGCCAATATCGGTGCACTTATCAACTATTATTTAGCTAAATGGGTAGGCCGCCCTATCATCTACCGTTTTGCCGACAGCCGCATCGGACATATGTGCCTGATAGACCGCCAAAAGGTAGAAGTTGCAGAAGAGTATTTCCGCAAGCATGGAGCCGCATCCACAATTTTTGGGCGCCTGGTACCAGCTGTTCGCCAATTAATCAGTATTCCAGCCGGTTTGGCAGGTATGCATGTAGGCAAATTCTTGCTCTATACCACAATCGGTGCTGGCATCTGGAATACTGTTTTAGCAACCATCGGTTGGGGTATTTACCAATATACAGACTATAAAACAACTCAAGATGTATATCAGCAGGCATTAAAGTATAGTCATGAGCTCGGTTACATCATCTTGGCTCTTGCCGTTGTTATTGTAGCTTTCCTTGCATACAAGGGGCTCAAGAAGAAATAAGAAACTATCCCCCATCCTGCTTCCTCAAGCGGGATGGGGGATTTTTTCTTTCGTATAATTACTTATCTATCTTGTATAGCATTTCATCATGGCAAAACATAAATGGATTCAAGTGACCTATTCCTTGATAATCCAATCACCTATCGTCCGCTGGTTGCTGTCATAATTTACGCCAATCTTAAACAGACGCTTACCATCGGCAGAATATGGAATCAGATATCCCTTTTCATCTATCTGTCTGATAGCTTCCTCGGCTGAACCATCATATTTCAACTCGAAAACAAATACGGCATCAGGCATATACACCACGGCATCAGCCCTGCCTATCGCACTATCCTCCTCTACCCTCATGTGTGCTCCCATCAGGTTAAAGATAAGATAGAACACCGTCTGGAAATCCCGTTCACTCTTGTTACTCAATCGGTTGGAAATGCTGGCAAGATAAGCCTTCAGGCGCACCATCGCTCCCTCAACGTCTGCCTCATAGAGCTTTTCCAGGAAATCACCTACCAGACTATTGTTATCCAGTGATATTGGTGAAAGATAGTTAGGTGCAAGACTCTTGAGCATGCCAATCTTAACCTCTCTGTTAGGATACTCCAAGGTATAACGTTGCAGCATCGGGTTATACTTCTTGATGGTGAGATAACCACTCTGATAGAGCAACGGAAGCGCAGAAGTCATCATTTCCGGCGAAACATCAAAGTCATCCACATCACATGATTTCTTCTCAATATCCATCACATTGACGTGATACTTCTGCAATGTCTTAATAAGATAAGACGGAGTACCCGAGCCAAACCAGTAAGGAGCAATATCCCGTGCATTCAGTGCCTTTACCAGGCTGAACGGATTGAAAACATCTTCAGATTTCTTACTGAAATGATAGCCGTCGTAGAATCTTGTCAGCTCTGCCAGACACTCCTCATACGTCATACCCAGGTCTTCTCCCAATGCCTCTATATCCGGTTTCATCTGAGTGGTAAGCTCCTTCTTGCTGATACCGCAGATAGCCGAATACTGGTCGAACATACTGATGTTATCGAGGTTATTCAGTTCACTGAAGATGCTGAGCTGCGAGAACTTGGTGATACCCGTGATGAAGGTGAACTCCAGATACGGATCGAGCATCTTGATGGGACTATAGAAGTTTTGCATGATGAGGCGCAGCGGTTTCAAATTTTCCTTTTCATGCACTACATCCAGCAAAGGGGCATCATATTCATCAATGATAATCACTACCTTCTTACCCGTCTGCTTGTATGCTTCTTTCACCAGGTCTTTCAAACGGAGGTTAGCGTCCACCTGATGCGTCTTATATCCCCAGATTGTCTCCTGCTCTTCAAGCATATCAGCCAGGTATCTTTCCAGCTGTTCCACTCCCATGTGCTTGGCGCCGCTCAGGTCGAAATGCAGCACAGGGTGCTTCACCCAATCCTTCTCATAATCAGCAATGGCCAATCCCTCAAAAAGTTCTTTCCTTCCCTCGAAATAGGCCTGGAGGGTAGATGCAAAGAGCGACTTTCCGAATCGTCTTGGACGACTCAGAAAGACATACTTCATTTTTTTCTCTCGAAAATCCACGATGTATTGGGTCTTATCAATATAGAGATAATTACCCTCTCTGATATTCGAGAATGTCTGTATTCCTACTGGATAGAAATTTACCATTTTTGCCATATTCCTACATGCTTTACGTTTTGCGCTGCTAAGTTACGAATATTTTTTTGAATAGGAAAATTTTGGGAGAGATATTTTTCACAATTATCTTTTGCACTATTAAATTAATAATTGCTTGGCAGAAACTTCTACTACCCCGCCATTTCCGTCACTAATGACAACAGGACGATTGTATAAAGCCTTTTCTACCAACATATCATGCTGAGCTTCAACTAAACCTGATTCAACTTTGTTGATAAAGCCCTCAATCTCACTTTCACTCATAATCCTTAATTCTTTTAAATTTAACAATATCCTTAATCTTTGTTGGAATAAGATCTGGTTGCTAAAGTAGTTTTAAATTCTTTTGGATGCAAATATACTGCAAAATCTTGATAACGCCAAATATTTGAATGAAATTAACATCATTATTGGCTAATAACTGAACTTTCGCATATCAGGAGTTAAAGGAGTTAAGGAAGTTAAGGAGTTAAGACAATAGAGTCTGAAAACGTTAAAAAATACAAACAAGGTGTCGCATTGCTCACGAAGGAGACACCTAAAACCAAAAAATCATACCTGAAAAAACAAACATTACCCCCCACTTTCAAATAAAAACCTTATCTTTGCACCAGGATTTTTACAATCTGTATCATGAAGGATTTAAAATATTGTAAATTATAATCAAAACATAATAGATTAATATGAGAAATTATTTAACTGGAAAAGAACGATTACTGGTTGCAGCACTTGCTTTAATTCTTCCATTTTCTTTCGCGAAAGCAGAAGCAAGAGAAGATGGAAAGACCGGGCAGCAAGGCTGGTATGTAGGAGTAGAGGGTGGAATGCCTTTCGGCTTCTCTACTTTCTCAAGTTTCGGACACGACAAGACTCATCCCGGTTGGGCTGCTGGCTTATATGGGGGCTATCGTTTCAACTCCATCTTCTCGGCTGAGTTATCTGCCAAGTATGGAGAAATGAACTTGTCTGCACAAGACTGCTGCGTAGACCGTAACTATTGGTTGGGTAGCGACGGTGTGCTTTACAAGGCAGGTGTCCTGGGCATGGACAGTTGGGAATATGCCAATCTGAAAAGCCATGTCTCTATGGGACAATATGGAGCCAGAGTAAATATCAACCTCCTTGGGTTGTTCCCTCAAACAGCTGACAGCCGATGGGATTTGGCAGTATCACCTCATATTTATGCAGTAACGACCAAGGCTGATATTCAGACTATAGCCGATGATGCCAAAGTGATAAAAGGTTCTACCAACTGGCATTTGGGTTATGGTGCAGACTTGCAGGTTGGTTATCAACTGACCTCATGCCTGAAATTAGGCATCTATTCCGGTTTGACTCGTCTTACTGGCGAACGTATGGACGGAATGCCGGAATATCAGCATAAGAACAACTTCTTGTGGGAAAGTGGCATAAGATTAGGAATCAACTTGCCTTTTACTAATCATCATCCGTAACTCCTAAAACAAGATAGAGAATGAAAGCAAAAAGAAGATTTAATATTTGGTTATGGGTGCTGTTATGCGTCCCATGCCTGTTGACAAGTTGCGACCATGATGTTCATGATGACAAAGAAGAAAGCGGCTTGTCGGTATCGCTCACTTGGGCAGATGAAGCTGACCAAGGCACGGAAGTGAAGGATGTGAAACTCTGGATATTCAATGCCTCTGACGGCTCGCTTGTAGAGGAAAAACAATATGGCGGTGCACAGGAGGTGGCAAGCCAACGCTTCCAACTCCCGGAAGGAACCTATCGCATCCTGACTACCACCAACCTAACAGAACCGTTCTTTATCAGCGAACAGACCCGGTCTTTGAGCAACTGGAACAATATTCTGATAGGCTTGACCAATCCTAAAGATGTGAAGCATAATGCCTATTTCGGAGTTGCCGATGTGAAGATAGAGAACAAGGAAGGCAGCTATGTGGTGCAAACCCCTATAAAGAGCGTGCTTGCCGAACTGACCATCATCATCGAGAACATACCGAAAGGCACAGAGATGAGTGGCAAGGTGTTGGATTGTGCCGGGTGCCTGTTCCCAACACTGAAGAATAGTGATGGCGACTACGGATTGCCGAGCATAGAGCCAACGGAAGTGGAACTCCCTACCCTCCTGGCTACGGAATCAACCCTGAAATCGGAAGTCATCCGGCTGATGCCAACCATACAGGGAAGCCCCGCCTCTCATATTTATCTCCGACTACAGCTCCCAGACAAGACCTTGCAGGAGTTTGACATCACTGCTCCTAATATGAATGTAGGTGGAAAGTATGAACTAAGGTTCAAGTACGAAGAAATGCAGCCGAAGATGAATCTGGAAGCTACCATCAACGGTTGGACAAACCTCAACAATGAAGTAGAAACCAAATAATAATAATAACTTTTAAAATATTGATAATATGAAAAAGATGACGAAGTTTTTCGCCCTTGCACTCTTAGCAGGTGCAATGGTTTCATGTAGTACAGAAGATACAGCTTCTACAACAGCAAATGGTAAGGTAGCCGTGCAGTTTACTGGTGGTATCAGCGTAAACACCCGTGCCAGCGGAACCACTTGGGACAACGGTGACCGTATCGGCATCACCGACATCGACAACGATACCCAGTACGGCAACGTGCCTTTCATCCTGAAGAACGGGAAATTTGAGGCAGAAGGAAAGGTCATCTATATCGAAGATGCAAAGCCCCATACTTTCCGCGCCTACTATCCGTACAACGCGGCGGGAGGCATCCTCACAGCCACGACCGATGCCACGGCGCAGCAGAACCAGCCTGCCATCGACTTCCTCTTTGCTTCAGGAGCCACGGGAGACAAAAACAACCCGGTAGTAAGCTTTACCGACAAAACCGCCAAAGGCGGTGAAGACAACTCCTTCCACCACCGCATGAGCCGGATAACCCTTACCTTCGAGGCGGGCGACGGCGTGAATTTCAGCGTGGTCAAGCCTGAACGTTACACGCTGGACGGATTGTTACTCACTGGTACGTTCAACACGGCCGACGGTATTGCCACCGCAGACAACGGGGCACAGACCGGAGAACTGACCATGAATCTGGCAGACGGCAATCTCACGTCATCGGTCATCCTCTTCCCGCAGACAGTTGCATCCCTGCCGTTGGTTGTGAATTACAAAGGTCAGGAATATCCTGCCACACTCACCGTGCCCGAAGGCGCACTGCTGACGGGCAACAACTACACCTATACTGTCAAGGTGAGCAACAAAGTCCTTGAAGTCAGCGAAGCCACCATTGCAAAGTGGAACGATATAGACGGTGGAGAAGTGGGTGCTGACCTGTAGGATGTTAATAATTAATCGATTAGAATGAAGAATTATGAGACATAGATTATTTATCCCCGCAGCCACCGCACTGCTGTTCGCCCTCGCCGCCTGCACACAGGACGAACTGGCTGACGATAGCCGTCTGTCCAAAGAGAAATATCCTATAGTCATCCATGCCACCGGACTGTCCGTGGAGGCAACGCCATCAACCCGTGCCACCGTGGACGGCGACTGGCAGGGCGTAACTTCCGTGGCACTCAAGATGGGCGAAGCGGTAAAGGAATACACCGTAACGGCTACGGATGCCGACGGATACAAGAGCGCCACGCTGACCTCCAACGACCCGTACTACTGGACCAGCCGCGACCCGATTACCGTATCGGCATGGTGGCCCTTGGATGATACAGACATCACACAGATGCCTGCCGTGAAGGTTGCCGAAGACCAAAGCAAATTGGCTGACTTCCAGAACAGCGACTTCATTTCTGCAGAGAACCGGAAGGTGGAATTTAACAATCCGACACTTGAATTTACCCACCGCACGGCACGCGTGGCAATCGAACTGAAGCCCGGCACGGGATTCACAAGCGTCGCTGGTGCCACGGTGAGCCTCGTGAGCCTGTCAGCTGATAACGGCAACCCGACCGCCATCAAGACTTACAACGCAAGCGGCAACACCTACGAGGCACTGACCGCCCCGCAGACCGTTCCGGCAGGCAAGCCTTTCGTCAAGGTGGAACTCGGGGGCGGCACCTTCTACTTCCGTCCGCAGAACAACGTCGTATTAGAGGCTGGCAGCCGCTATAAATACACCGTTAAGGTGAACGCCACCGGCCTGACGTTAGAGGGCTGCACCATCGGTAGCTGGACTGACGGCGGCGGCGAGAGCGGCGCAGCTGAGGATTTGGGCTACATCTACGACAGCAACACCAAGACCTACACGGTCTATAACGCAGACGGCCTGCTGGCATGGAACAAAGCCATACAAGAAGATGAATCGATAAATTGCACCCTCACCGCCGACATCGACCTGACGGGTAAGAAATGGACACGTTTAGACACATGGCCAGGCTACTCCGGCGTCTTTAATGGGCAGGGACACCGCATTACGGGATTAAACTTTTCAGCAGCGAGTTTTGGACTTTTTTATTTTTTAAATGTAAGTGGAGTGATAAAGAACCTACAACTCATAGATGTGAATCTGGATGGCAGTAGTGGAGGAGCTGCTGGAATGGTGGACCGAAATCATGGCCAAATCATTGCCTGCTCTGTGACGGGAAAACTTACTGTACATAGTGGTGGTATAACCAATGCAAATTATGGCGATATCATCGCTTGCTGGTTCGACGGCACATTGATAGATGAGTCTGGCTGTGGAACTCTAGTGCGTTTCAACTACAAGAATATAACTTCCTGTTATTGGGGAGGCAATGCCGGGCAAGGAGTACTCCGTAATGAAGGAGGAACGGTAGTTGCCACGAAGGTGGACGGCGCGACCGTGAAATGGCAGACAGCCGTCGACGGCATGAACCCCGCCCTCACCGGTAACGACTACCAGTGGGCACTCGGCACCGACGGCCTGCCCGTACTGAAAAGAAACAATAACAACCCCTAAACAACACGCATCATGAAACGAACAACCATTCATATATTCGCAGCCATCGCCCTGCTGTTCGCCCTCGCCGCCTGCACGCAGGACGAAGCGGGCTTTCTGCCGGAAGGGGCGGAAGGCACACCCATCGTCTTCACCGCCACGGGGCTGAACTCCGCTGCGACAGCCACCGCCGGCACCCGTGCCCCGGTGGACGGCAATTGGGAGAGTGTGCAGAGCGTGGCAGTCCTGATGGACGGCACGGTGAAGGCATACGACGTGACGCCCTCCACCGCCGACCCCACCAGCGCCACGCTGACCTCCACCGACCCGTACTACTGGACCAACCACAACGACATCACCGTCACAGCATGGTGGCCCTACACCGCTGGCGAGACAACCCCGCCTGCCGTGAAGGTAAAAGCCAACCAAAGTGCCCAAAAGGACTTTGAGGGCAGCGACCTCATCGTAGCCGACGGACAGAAGGTGACCTATGGTAGCCCCACGCTCCGCTTCACCCACCGCACAGCGCGGCTGACCATCGTTCTGACGGACTACACCGAGGGGTTGGCATCCGTGCAGCTGACGGGTCTCTCCACCGAAGGCGACAACCCGGATATAATCGTCCCGTATGACAAGGGCAGCAACACCTACACCGCCATCGTCGCCCCGCAAAGTGTGGCAGCTGGCACAGCCTTCATTACCAGCACCTTCACTAACGGCAAGACCTTCGTTTATAAGATGAAGAATGCTACCGACTGGCAGGCGGGCGGTGAATATACCTACACCGTCTCCCTCGCTGCGGCAAAAGACCTGGGCTATACCATAGAGAGCAACGGCAGCTACACCGTGACCTCCGCCGATGGTCTGATGAATATAGCCAAATTAGTGAACGGAGGTAAGACCGACATTAACATTACCCTCACCGCCGACATTGACCTCACAGGCAAAAACTGGACGCCGATAGGCACAAGTTTCAGCAACAAATACACCGGCACCTTCGACGGTGGCGGTCATACCATCAAGGGGCTGACCGTTACGACAAATGACCAATTTGTGGGTCTGTTCGGCTCTATCGGTTATGCTGGTACGGTGAAGAACGTGATGATGGAGGACGTACAGATAACAAGCAATCACGGGTCGGGCTTTGCCGGCGGTGTGGCAGGATTTAGCGATGGCACCATTGAAAACTGCTCGGTGTCGGGCAGCGTCAGCGGCACGGTGTACGTCGGCGGTGTAGTGGGTGCTCAATGGAACGGTTCCACCACCGGATGCAGCTCCTCTGCCACAGTGAAGGGAACGGTCTATGTCGGCGGCGTGGTAGGTCAGACGAATGGGGGTGCCACCCTGACCGCTTGCTATGCCACGGGCAACGTGATCATAGAAATAGACCCCGTAACGAATATCTCTGGCGGCGGTCTGGTGGGACTCAACGGAGGAAACGGCGTTTGTGCCTGCTATGCCACGGGCAACGTAACCAGTACAGGTAGTAGCACTGGCTATGTGCATATCGGCGGCTTTTTGGGAGATAACTTCAATACCGTGACCGTCTGCTATTGGAAGAACAATCATGAACAAGGTATCGGCTACAATAAGGAAGGCATCGCCCCCGAAGCCACGAAGGTGGACGGCTCTGTCGTTACCTGGCAGAAAGCCGTTGATGCCATGAACACCGCTTTGCAGAACGCAGGTTCAAAGTGGCGTTACGAACTTAACGGAACATTGCCTACCTTGAAGAAGCAGTAAACCGTTGCGGGCGGAAAAGTTCTGCCCGCAACGAACATTAAACGACAAGGGTCTATATGCCACGATGAAAAGGTGGCGTATAGACCCTTTTTGCACTATTATACTTCCTTCCAGTCAACCAGTCCCTTTCCCATATCATCCAGTTCTATGGCAAGGGCAATCACCTTGCGCTTATCAGCCTTGAAAGGTTCGGCATACTGCTTGGCTTTCATCTGCTCCGTGGCAGCATCAACGCCACCGTTGTTGCTCAGTTTCAACTCCAGCACATAGATGAAGTTAGTGGTTTCTACCACCATGTCAATCCTGCCCGTAGCAATCATCTTCTCGACTTCCACCCGGCAGCCGATGGCATTGAATATGGTGCTCATTATCAGTCGGTAGCGCTCTTCCATATCCATGCTGGCAAGCTTCTTGTTGCTGTAAGGCACGTCAGCTATGAGAGCCTTCAGGCATTTCATGGCTTCGGGAAGATTGCCAAGGCTGAGGTGAACATTCAGAAATGCCTGAGTAGATTGAAGGTCATTATTCTTGCGCATGGCAAGCATTGGCAACACGATTTCATTCAAGGCTTGCCGAACCTCGAAGTTAGGAATGCCAAGAAGATAAGTTCCGTTTATGTAACCCTTAATCGTGAGATAGCCCGACTGATAGAGAAACAGCTCTGCTCCACCGCCTGTTACGTCAGACGTTTCTATGATAGTGTCCAACAGGGCACTATGATCAAAATCCTTCAAACGAATTTCCATGTCATCCACAAACTTTGGAAGCAGCGAGGTTGCACCCGATGAAGCCCAATAGTTCCTCAGTTTAGAATCAGCGAGTGCATTGATAAGACTGAATGGATTGAAGACATCAACCATATTTTCATGGCTGAAATGATAGCCATCATAATAAGCTGTCAATTGCACTACGGCTTCATCGAAAGTCCATCCCTTACTTGCTGCCAACTTGTTGATTTCCGGTTTGAAATCACGTAAGACTTCTTCCTTCGTGATACCGCAGAGAGCCGCATATTCCGGCTCAAAGCTGATATTGCTCAGATTGTTGAGCACAGAGAAGAGGGAGATTTGCGTAAACTTGGTGATGCCGGTGATGAAGACAAACTTTTCGTATTTATCATCTGCCTTGAGAATGGCAAAAACCTCTCTATAGATAGCGGTACATGCTTCGTGATAAGGAGTCTTCCTGGAATGCTGCAATGGAGAATCGTATTCATCGATGAGGATGGCAACCTGCTGTCCGGTTTGCTCATACGTCCCCACGATTATTGCATCAAAGCGGTCAGCAAGTTTGGCAGTTGTCTTAGGTGTAATGCCATATTCCTTCTCTAATCTGTCGAAAGTGTTGTCGAGATAAGAGCGCAAAGTTTCCGGTTCTGCGCCTGCACGACTCATATCCAGTCTGATGACAGGTCGCTTCACCCATTCCGTCTCCATCTGCATAATCTTCAACCCCTCGAAAAGTTCCTTCTTACCCATGAAGTAGGCTTCGAGCGTATCGACCAGCACTGATTTACCAAAGCGTCGTGGGCGGATTAGGTAATTATAAGTTTTCCCCTTGTTGGCAAGTTGCCAGATGATATCTGTCTTGTCAACATAAAGATATCCACCCTTTCTGATTTCCTCGAAAGACTGGATGCCTACCGGCAATTTTCTATCGTTAGTCTCTACCATAATTCCTAATCTTTGTTTTCCAATTGCAAATTTACGATTATTTTCCGAAACCGCAAGAGATTCCTGTGAAAAGTTTCTGTAAAAGTTAGAGATTGTTGAATGTTGAGTGGTCTATATGCCACGAAGAAAAGGTGGCGTATAGACCCTTGATTATATGGTGATATTCGTAATCTACATCTCCGCTTTCTGGTTCATACCTTTTTCCATACCTTCCGCAAGACCTTCTTGCTTACCTTTCGCCATACCAATTTCCATACCCTCAGCTATACCTTCACGCTTGGCAGTGTCTACGGAATTCTTGATGTCGCGATATGCCATCTTGCTGGTCTCGTACTCCCTCATTTCCTGAGGAGTAAACTTGGCTATCTCGGCTTCCTCGAAGAGGCGGTCGAAGCCGAAGTCGGTCAGCAAGCTGATGTATCTTTCTTCTACCTGTTTCATACGCCATCCATTTAATTCTATATCTAGTTTCGCTGCAAAATGACGCTTTTTTCCTGAAACGACCAAATAAAAAGCGGGAAAACTGGCTGATAGACATTCATAAATCTCTCTATCACATAAAGCAAATCCCCAGCCCGCAGTTTGCAGAATGGGGGATTTCTGTAAATACAAACTATATATTATCTACAAAGACATCATTTTAAGATCATAATATAATAATCTTGTATGTGTCGCATCTTCATCATTTTTAGTAAGCTCTAAGAAGCTATTCTTTAAATAGAAAGGTATCGCCTCTTATGCATCCACAGCTAGCATCTCTCCACGATACAACTGTGACTCATTTAGAATGAAGTCATTTAAGTCTTCATCCCCACAGTTAAAATTAGATATTCTGTCATTAATATCTAATCGTCGAATCTTTAACGGTTCGCAAATGTCTTTATTATCGTTCATAATCAATTTGCGAATAAACTCATGATATAATTATAGTCACGATTGATTTCTTCTATCTTCTCGTGGCTCTCCTTTGGAGGATTCTTCATCCTTGCCTCAAATACTCTGGCATCTTCACCATAGAGTATAGGCGTTTCTTTTATAGGTCTTGCCATATTTAATTATTTTAAAGTTCAACATCTAATTTCGCTGCAAAATTACGCTTTTTTCCTGAAACGACCAAATAAAAAGCGGGAAAACTGGCTGATAGACATTCATAAATCTCTCTATCACATAAAGCAAATCCCCCAGCCGGCTTGAGAAAGCAGGATGGGGGATTTCTGTTTATCTGTTATCATCTCTTAGATAATATCTTATTTCAATTTTTCTATTTGTTCCTGGGTAAGACCGGAATACTTCATAATCAGATTGATGTCAACGCCATCAGCAAGCATGTTCCTGGCCCTAGCCCAGGGCACGCCCTGGGTAATTACGGACACAAAACTTGTCGCCCTGTTAAGTAGTTCAAAAAGGATGTGACATAAATCCATGACACCCCCTCATTTTTGCATAGATTATTCTTCATTACAAGCATATTTTGTCCCTTCAGAGAACACGCCAGGCAATAAGGTGGCAACATATCGAAGTTTTACATCATCCGAGATGAAGGTCTTCTTTTCACAGAGATTGTCAATAATCTCAGCCCCTTTCAGCATGAACTCCTTCTCTTTCTCGCTGAAGGCATAAATATCATTTCCTGAAACTGGCAAGTCTGAATTGAATGTGTACATCTTGCCGCAAATGTCACACTCTTTCTCATTGAACTGTTGATATTCTACACTCGAAAACTCTCTAAAGTCCTCTTCTTTAGGGATAAACCCTAGCTGAAAGATACTCTGTATGGCTTCACCGCCACCGAACAACAAATCAAAAAAATCCATATTTCTTAAGTCTTAAAATGAATAATATGACGGATTTCAGGCATTCGTAAAAACCTGACACATCTGTATATACTAATTTAAAAGTGTACCACTTTCTAATTAGTATATACAAATACCACTTCTATTTATAGATAATATAGACAAGCCAATCCTACCATCAGAGAATAAGCGAACTCTTTCTCTGCATCATCAGCCCCTCATAATATCTATCAAGCTTGTCATAACTTACAAATTTCACCCTATCCGAGATAGGCTTGAAATAATCATGGCTCAACTTGGCTATAAATTCATCATGGCGCCTGGCATCAGCCACGATAAACATCTGGGCATTGAAACTCTGGAGGTCGGCAAACTTACAGAGAGAATTCTGAATATCCGTAGAATGCTCTACCTCAAAGAAACTATCGGGCATCATCACCTCGCTGCCCAAAGAATTAGGCTGAAACCACATAACGTCTATCGTGCTACTCCTATTCACGAATTCCTGATAGGAGAATGGCGGAACTTCCGGCAATGTGGAGATTTCGCCCAGCTTCACATTGATACATCTCCTATTCTTATCCTGTGCAGGAACATAGGTTTCAAGTTTCTTCATGTTACCGATATACAGCAGAAGTCCCTGATAATAGGAATGATTGAATTCCTGCACCTGCTCAGAATCCGAATCCGTCACATCTTGTGCCACAATCCCCCTATCCGCCAAGAGACTTCTATATTCCTCCAAAGCCCATAATCCCGGACGAATGCGAAAGATTTCCTTGCGGTCTTGCACAATACGACGTATGGATGCAAATGGAGTCTTGGTATTCCATGTGCAACCCTCAATCTTGAACACCTCCTGATTCAGTTGACCGAATGTTGCACATCCACCCAACCTCTTCAAGGTCTCTATTACAGCTTCGTATTGTTTCATATCTCGCTAAGTTTTATTTCGTTTAAAGCCTGTATAAAAAACTTTCTGCAAATTTACATCAATATTCAGAAAGAACAAAAAAATATAGGAAAAACTTTCCGTTTTTATTCATTTTAACCAATTTTTCTTTTCTTTCTGCCGAATTGATCTTTTTTGATCATGAAAGTTAAAGTATGATCTAATCATTTATAAATCAAATATTTGCATTACCTTTGCACCCGAAATGATGAATAAAAAGGCGATATATCATAGGGCTGATGACTTCACTCTCCTTCACGGAGACTGCATACGGCTGATGGGCGAATTTGATTTCAAGTTCGACATGATCTTTGCCGATCCTCCTTACTTCCTATCCAATGGAGGTATCAGCGTACAGAGCGGAAAAGTGGTGTGCGTGGATAAAGGGGAATGGGATAAGGGAGGAACACCCGAACATATCGACCTGTTCAATGAGGAATGGATTGCGGAATGCAGGGAACACCTGACGGAGAACGGAACAATCTGGATTTCGGGAACTTATCACAATATCTTCTCGGTGGCAAACAAGCTGACACAACTCGGATTCAAAATCCTCAATGTCATCACATGGGCGAAAACAAATCCACCGCCCAATATCTCGTGCCGGTACTTTACCTACAGCACCGAGTTCATCATCTGGGCAAGAAAGTGCCCGAAGAAGCCGCACTACTTCAACTATGACCTGATGAAACTGCTGAACGAGAACAAACAGATGACGGATGTATGGAGGCTGCCAGCCATTGCAAGATGGGAGAAATCGCAGGGCAAGCATCCTACGCAGAAACCGCTCGCCCTGCTGGTACGCATCATCCTGGCTTCAACCCGACACGGAGCATGGATCCTCGACCCGTTCTCGGGAAGCGGAACTACCGGCATCGCTGCCTCGCTGACCGGCAGGCGCTATCTGGGCATAGAAAGGGAAAAGGAATATCTGGACCTGAGCATCAGGAGAAGGGTTGAACTGGAGAACGGGAGTATCGTAAGGAGCTACCGCAAGAAGATAAGGGATATCGTGATTGCGGATGGGGAACCGGAAGAGGCTGACATCTTCGGGGTAACGGATGAGAACAGGATTCTGGATTTGCCTTTCTGATTTTTCGCCGACAAAAGCATCGCATTACCTTTGCTTTACTGAACTTCGCGTGTGGGGAAGTTAGAGGGAAGTTAAGGGACAAATGTCCTGCATTTTAAGCTAGAAGACTATTGTCTCTTAACTTCCCGAACGACCGTAGGGAGTGATAACTTCTTTAACTTCAATAAATTCCCACACTGGAGAAACTTGAATAACTCCTTAAAATTCGTTAACTTCTGAACTTGCGAAACCAGAATCTAATATGCGAAACTTCAAGTTTTCTGCGTTAATATTTGTTTAAAAACCAGTCCTTTTTCGGTATCGTTAACTTCTTTTATCTGATAATTGTTTAACACAACATAAGACGGGATTTCCTACCCCACTCGATTTTTCATAGATTTCGGCGGTAAGAAAAGAGGAAAAAGTGGACCCCTAAAAAATGGCACCTCTTTCGGAACCAAAAACAAACGCTTAAAATATGTAAAAACGGGCTGAATTCTTAAAATATGTTTATAAAAAGCGAAAAACACCCTTCACCACCCTTCACCCGTAACTATTTGACACACAAAACCTTAAATAAAAAGGTGAAGGGTGAAGGTTTGAAAACTCTTTTTTATATATACGCGCGGCAAGGAAAAAAATCCGTTTTTTCATTTTTCTGACTTTCTGGTTTTTCCAAAAATCCTAAAAAAAAGAATATAATATAAGATTTAAAATATACCCTTCACCCTTCACCTCGTCACTTTTCCGATGTTTCGCTTCTTCATTACTTCTTCTTCAAAATACCCCAACAAAAATGGGCGCAAAAATGCTGCGTTAAAAACTTTAACCTAGGTTATTCTTTGTAAAAAGTGAGGGCTATAGCCCTCACTTCCAATGTGCAGCTTTTTGTGTAACTTCGCAGCATGGAAAATAATAACGTAACAAAACAAGAAGTGCTGAAATTTTCAGCAGAAATGGAAGAAGAAGCCAGCATAAAACTGGCTATCGCCAAAGTATGTGACGTAAATGTCACAGACATCAGAATAGTAATGGGTGGACGCGACACAATATCGGAAAAGATAAAAAAAAAGATAATCACTCCTGAAATCCTCTACGCAATGGATAAAGCCATTATATCCATTCTCATAAAAATGGATCTGGAGGATGCCTGCAATGGTACGACCTGGGAATATGAAGGAAACATCCAAGGAAAAACCAGATTCTGGTATTACTGCGATGAAGTGAGCAAATGGATACTGCACAAAGGTTCGGTACACTGGAACGACCTCAGCAATAGTTTGAGCAACTGGAAAAATATCCTATCCTACAATTCTGTTGCGATGAAAAAGGCGGAATTAAACCAAAAATTCAAACTCATAAAACCCAAAAAGAAATGAAAGAAAACAAACCCACAAACGAGACCGGAAAGAAACCGGAAACAGAACAGGAGAAAGAGGTCTTGCCCTCTTTTTTCCAGACTCTGAAGACCTCTACCAGCAAGCCTCTCCCCAACAGAGAGGTGCTGGAGTACAACATCATGCATTCGGCACCGGTGAAAACCAATACCGAAGGCTACAGGTCGATGACGAAGGTGGACAAGAGAACGGCAGAGGACATCAAGCACAGGCTGCCCTGCATCACTCCCAGCGTGCAGCTCAAGGGAAGCTCCAAGAAGCTGACTGACTTCAGGAAGGAAACCTATTGGCTGATGCTCGATTATGACGACGTGCCCCCCGAAAACATCGCGGCACTCAGGCAGACAGCCCGGAAAATCCCCTTCACCATGGTCTTCTACATCACCGTCTCGGGCAAGGGATTCCGCATCCTGCTCAGACATATGCGTCCTGAAGGATGCAATCTCACTGCCACCGAACTCCACCTGCTCGCCATCAGGAAAGCCATGAGCATGTACGACAAACTGCTGGGTATCAGCAGCGACAAACAATGCCAGGACATGGTAAGGAGCTGCGGACTGGCTTACGACCCCGAGGCTTACTTCAACTGGAATGCCGAAGTTCTACCCATCACCCGGGAGGAGGTGGAGAACTTCGAAAAAGCCACAAAGCAACAGGAGGAACAGAACAGGAAAAGGCAGACGGAGGCTGAAAAAAACAGAAAGAAAAGCCCTCGCAAACAGGAAGACGAGGCACCACCCAAGACGCTCACCACCGAAGAGATTCTGCAGTATGTAGACAAACTGGCGGAGAGTTGGGAAGAGCGGTTTGAGGAGCATCATCACAACAGCTACGTAGTGAGATACGCCACATTCTGCCTCTGTTTCGGAGCCGAAATGGAGGAGGCTGTGAAACACATGGCAGATAAGTTTGGCGACGAATATGCCGATACCGAGCGGGTGGCACGAGAGATTTACAAGCATACCGAGCGGCTGGGAACCTGGAAGATAAGACAGCAGGGAGATGATGAGCAGAAACGCTATACCAGCATGAGAGCACTGCTGGGATGGCTGGGAGCCCGATATGAAATGCACCACAACACGCTGAGCAACCAGTATGAAGTGCGCGCCATCAACACCGGAGAGAAACTCTATCTCGACTGGACCGAAGTGGATACCCGGGTGAGCAATTCCCTGTTCGTGAAGATGGAACTGGATAACATCTGTACCACCCAGAAAAAGCTGGATACGGTAATCAGAAGTAACTTCAGTCCCGAATTCAACCCCATGGAGGAATATCTGAAGAGTCTGCCGAAATGGGACCGAAAAACTGACTATATCGCTGAATTAGCCCATCGGGTAACCGTGATGCAGACTGGCGGTTACCGCCATACGGAGGAGGATTTTGCCTATGCCTTCAGAAAATGGCTGGTCAACATGGTGGTTTGCTGGGTTCGGCCCGATGTCACCAACCAGTCTATCATGGTTTTCGTAGGCAAGGGCGGCATCTTCAAGACCACGTTTTTCGACCATCTCCTGCCGCCCCATCTGCGCAAGTATTTCGCCAACGATTCTACGGGCGACTACAAGAACAAGGATTTCCTGCAGATGTGTGCCAGCAAGGCGATAGTGTGTCTCGATGAGTTCAGCTGTCTGCGCGGCAAGAACCTGGATTCCTTCAAGAGCAACATCACGAAGCGCAACATCAGCATGCGAATCCCTTATGCCGAGTGGGACTGCATCTTGCAGAACAATGCGGGGTTCTGTGCCACGAGCAATGAGGTTCATATCATCGATGATGACGAGAACCGCCGTTTCCTCATCTGGCGCATCGAGAAGATCAAGAGTCCCATCGACTTCCCCTTCAATTACGAGGGCATCTATTCCCAGGCGGTGGCACTGGCTCAGGAGGTGATAGAGAAGCGCCGGAGGGGTGAGCACTGCGACTGGGTTTACTGGTTTACGAAGGAGGAGAACGAGGAGATACAGCACCACAATCTTTATTTCCGTGTAAACAACTACATAGCCGAGCGCATCAACAAGTTCTACCGTGTTCCTGATGCCGATACGCCGCCCGAGTTCTGCAAGTTTGTTACGGCGAGTGATGTGATGGAGCGCATCTGCACGAACCCCGCCTTCCGCCAGTCGATGTCGAACAAGGATATTTCGATGTTCATGGAGGCGCTGGGGTTCAAGAAGATTCACCGCAAGACGGGCAACGGCTGGAAGGTGATAGAGATGCGTCCTGACGAGATAGAGAACAACCAGAAGATGGATGGCAGCGAGAATATTCCGCCCGGGGATCTCCCATTTTAGGAAATTCTGCTTCGGAGATATTTTTTTATCTTTCGGAGATATTGCCGTATCTTTCGGAGGGATTTTCTTATGATTCGGAGAGATTTTATTCTACCAGGCAGAAGAAAGAAGCAACTGACAAAAACAGACTAAAAAGAACAAATTATGATAGAAGACAGAAGTTACGGGAAGGCAGAGCTCGCCATGCTCTACTTTCCCACCGCTACCCCCAGAGTAGCGCTCAACCGGCTGGTGAGATGGATCAACCGGTGCCCCGAGCTCAAGCAGAGCCTCTGTTCGGGCTACGCCGGCAAGTTTTCCCACTTCTACACCAGGCAACAAGTGGCAGAAATCATCGAATTTCTGGATGAACCATAAAAAATCACCCTGGAAGGGAATGCATACAACACACAATGCATATCCCTTTCAGGGTGAGTTTATTATAGGAAAAAAATACCCGTTTTTTAAACGCTTTTGCCCTTAGACTTCCAGTCGTCAATCGTCCCCGTCTTAGACGAGAAATTGCAGCCTATCAGATAAATCGTTCTGTTGTCTGTAGCATACTCACGGGCATATCCTTTTTCCTCGATTTGTTTCAAGGCTTCAGTCGCTGACCCATCACGCTTAAATTCGAAGATATATACAAACATTGGGGTCTCAATAATGCAATCAACCCGTCCTTCACTTTGCTCCTTTTCTATTAGAACGGTAAAACTGCTTATCATGCGAATCACCAGATAGAAGGTATATTGAAAGTATCGCTCTTTTTCCCGCTCGTCATCTTTACGACGTTGGCTATAGGGTATACTGGCGAAGAAGGAAGTGAGTAGTTTCTCCAATTTGTCACAATCTCCCATCTTCATCGTATTAACAACTTCTACGACCCAAGCGTCAGGCGATTCCTTGGGCTTCAGATAGTTGGCAGCCACCATGGTTACGAAACCAGCTTTTACTTCATCGTTTGGAAAATCCAAGAGATAAGAATCGGTATCCATGTTCCAATCCTTAATGGTGAGATAACCACTCTGGTAAATCATTGGCAATGGAGCCTCTGTATCCGCCTTGTAATCTATAAAACTGCTGGTAGGATAAAATTTCCCTGTCAGTTCATTGAGGTTTTCGTCGAAGTGAGCTAATAAGCGGACCAGATAAGTAGGCGAACCTGTACGGAACCAGAAATCACTCAGGATTTTCTTACTCAGTGAGTTCAAGATACTGAAAGGATTGTAGATGTCGAGCATGCTTGGGCTGAAATGGTAACCGTCATATTTGCGCTTGAGCCGATATTTCATCTCATCCTCAGACACTTTATATCTTGCAGCCATTGCCTTGATTTGCTCATCAAAGACAGAATACAGTTCCTCTTCCGTGATGCCGCAAAGAGCCTCGTAGCGGTCGTCCATGCTGATGTCATCTGGTTGGTTGAAACCACTGAATACGCTTACTTGCGAGAACTTGGTAACACCTGTCAACAGCACGAATTTCAAATCTCTGTCAGCAGCCTTGAAGACACTGTAGAAACCTTTCATAATCTCGCGATGTCGGTCTTCCAGCAAACGTTCGTTGCCTTCAGAATCGAAGGTCTTTAACCCTGTGTCTAAAACATCCAGTAAAGGTTTGTCATATTCATCAATCAGGACAACGGCGCCAAGTCCTGTCTTTTCATGGGCAGCTTTCAAAACAGCCATAAATCTGTCTCCCAAGGTGTTGGCCAACGGGTTTCTGCCATAATTCAGTTCTTGGGTTTCAACAAAAGTCTGCAAGGTTTTTTCCAATTCACCTGCCTGTGTGAAGTCCTTGCCGTTGAAATCAATATGAAAAACAGGATATTGCTTCCATTCTTTTTCTAACTGTTCGATGGCAAGTCCTTTAAACAATTCTTTTTTTCCTTGGAAGTAGCATTCCAGAGAAGAAATCAACAACGACTTTCCGAATCGTCTTGGACGACTCAGAAAATATATTTTCCCATTATGCACTAAATCATAGAGGAGCTTGGTCTTGTCGAGATAAACATAACCGCCATCTACAATTTCACTAAAGTTTTGTATACCTATAGGATATTTCATATTGTTGCTTTTTATTGAATTTTTGGCAAAGTTACGAAAAAAAATGGTATCTGCAAAATAATGCGGAATAAAATGTCTTTATTTTCAGATAAAAGCAATTTTTAATATCCCTGCGCTCCGCTCTACATCGTTGAAAGTTCAGTAACATAAAAAATACCACTTTTTTCAACCTTTTTTTTCCCGAATCCCTGCAAATCGCACAAATCGCATAGTTGGGGGTTCGGGAATGTTGTATCTTTGTATCGTCAATCAGAGAGGTTGATGCAGCAACGGTCTCGGCGGAGACACAGACTGCTTTTTACTAAAACTAAATTTTTAAAAGTATGATTCTCATCAAATTAGCGAAAAACAAGAACAAGACTATCAAGGAAGCGTATGGCAAGTATTATGCGCGACCAGTAGTAACAGAAACCATCGGTATCGATGAACTCGCCGAACACATGGCGAGCCACAACACCCCGTTCTCGAAGGGTGCCATCAAGGGCCTTCTCACCGATATGGTGAGCTGTGTGAAGGAGCTCGTGCTCCAGAACAAGGCAGTGAAGATAGACAACCTCGCCATCTTCTCCATCGGCATCATCAACAAGATGGGAGCCGCCAGCATCAAGGAGTGGAGCCTCGCCAAGTTTGTAGAAGGCTACCGCCTCAGAGCCCGTGCTACCGGCAAGCTCAGCAACACCCAGCTCTCTCTCGATGCCAACGCCAAGAACGCCATGGATCTCCTCAACTCAAGCGAGAGCACTGCAGGCGATACCACACAGGGCGGCGGAACCACTGAGGGCGGCGGTACATCACAAGGCG
>ERZ791808.302-NODE-302-length-64045-cov-3.865104_pt1 | contig 64045 bp, 49 predicted proteins | sample MGYA00510305_ERZ791808 | MGnify/ENA primary metagenome ERZ791808 (study PRJEB30046, sample SAMN00792024) | human gut metagenome | study: EMG produced TPA metagenomics assembly of the A metagenome-wide association study of gut microbiota in type 2... | reverse complement strand
AAACAAAGGTACGGTCCTTTGTTTACAAACTCCTATCGTTTGAAAGCAATCGACCGTATGCTGAGAAATCATCTTCTAAGGAATCTCTCCAAGTCTTTTTTCAACCTCCTGTAAAGGAAAGAATCTTTATAGTTTGTATTCTTACGAAGCATCAAGTCCACACTGCACTGACTATTCTGATAGCAAGTCAGCTCATTCCGGAACTGCATATTGTGCTCTGCCAACTCCTTAATCTCAATCTCTCTCTCCCTCCGAAGAACCGTGCAGACAGGAACAAGAAGCTTCATCACCACATTATTCATGATATGATGACCTTGAATAAAAAGATAGGTCGTATCAGGAGTTACTCCCAACTCACTTAATTCTTCCTGAAGTTTCTCCAACGCCTCTTGCATATTCGGATATTCCCGATTAAACTCATCCAACTTGGCTTTTACTCTTTCATCCATTTCATGCAGGCATCTGTCCGGGTGCTTTATATCAACATTATGCAGACGTATGTAAGAACAAAAATCCATTAACGAGAACACAAAAAGCAAATGACGACGATAAAACCAGATAGACCATAAAAACAACGGATAAGCAATACGGGAGTATCGTTTCATGAATTCCGGGAAATCCAGTATATGCCGATCATTCAAAGTTGCTTGTACACAAACTTCATGCAAGCTTTCGGCATAACATTGGTAGTTCTCAATCGCATACGTATAAGTATGGAATATATACGGATTACGGATAATCTTACGGGATAGATGGGTAGCACCTTGCAGAAGATAATCATAATCACTATCCACGCAAGCAATCATATTCTCACCCAAACCGGAATCGCCAAGCGCATTCATCAACGCCATCTTTTTTCCCTTGGCAAGAGAACTGGACGAGGGCAGCATCACCTGAAAACAATAATTCTCGTTTTCATAATCATTAAACAGATTACGCCAAAAAGAAATATCATCATAACTCTCCACGTAAGCAATAATTCTGCGTTTTGCTTTCTTTGGAGTCATCCGGTTGGCTGCACCGACCCACATGGAAGTAAGATGTTCGTTCAGACGTTTTGCCATACCCTTATTTATTTACTCCCGAACTGATATCACTCACCTCTGTCACAGCATCCAGCCAGCCGTCCATAATCACCGCCGGAGAATGAGTAGTTAAGATAATCTGTGCATGCGGATTCAATTTCCGAATCAGGAATATCATCTGTTGCTGCCATTCAATATGCAACGAAACTTCCGGTTCATCCATAAAAAGGACACTATATTGATTGTCTTGCACCAATACTGTCAGCAATATAACCAGCATTTGCTTCTCTCCCGAAGATAGTTGATAGGGACAAAGTAGCTCATCTCCCTGAATAAAACGAATTTCGTTACTTTTCCGGTCTATCCGCTTATTGGTTTCCTTGAAGAGTTCATCCACCATGTCTTGAAACATCTTCTTCGGAACGGATACTTGGGCAGCTTTGGCTCTTTCTTCTTCATCTTCGGAAGTCAACAGTTCTATAATCCGATTACCTATATTGACCTGATAATCCAAATAGCGGCGTTGAAGCTGATATACTTGCCAATCCAATTCTGTCTTGACGTTCTTATCCGCCATCTTCTCCATAATATCGGAATGAAGCAAAGGCCCATCAAAACTACGTATCACATCATACTGAACGAAAGTAGCATCTTCGGGTTCAAAATGAATTTTGACCTTCATCTTATCTCCATTCCGTTCTATCGCCTGAGAGAGCATATCAAGCAAATGTACAGAAGCATTCAGAATTGTACTCTTACCTATACCATTAATACCCGAAAGGATATTCACGTCCGGACGCAAATCCCATACAATATTCTTTCTCCCCCATAAACCGATAATCTCTATCCTCTTTATATATTCAGCTTTCTTCTCCATTTATATTCCACCATATAACGTTTATCATACAAATTTAGTCAAAAAACTCTAATTCAACGAATTCTCATAAACAAAAAATATTATGAGAGAGATATTACCAAAAACACTTTTGTTTTAACTATATTTATATTACTTTCATTCCAGAAACTAAAAATACAAGATTTAAGCTCGATAATCTATTTATAAATTAGGAATATTTATCATATTGCAAATAAGGATTCCTAAAACTTATATTATCAAAAGCTTTGATTGTACGAAATATAGAACATTACTATATTCGCATCGTAATTAAAACACATAAAAAAAAATAAAAAACATGATGATCAGCCAACAGCTACTACAGACTATAGAGCTTTCCAAGCAATGCATGGAAACTTCTGACTTATCGGAAATAGAGAACGAAAAATCTTTGATATCGCAAAGAGAATACGCAAATCAATTAAAAACTATATATAAAGAGGTATTATATTATTTGGATTCTAAAAAAGCTTTCTTGGATCCGCATTTATCATTAATTAAATTCAGCTCAATGATAGGTACAAATACAACCTACTTATCTAAGGCTATTAATAAATATTTTGAATGTAATTTTAAAACACTAATAAACAATTATAGAGTAGAATACAGCAAGAAATTGCTGATAGACAACAATTCGACTTTTTCAATAAAGGAGATAGCTCAAAAATGCGGTTTTTTATCTATCAGTGCTTATTACGCATCATTTAAAAAGATTACGCAATTATCTCCATTACAATATAAAATAATCAAACTATATACAGCATATCCTCATGCAGAGCAAGAATTAATCTCTGAATGATCTATTTTTTATTTTAAATATAATTATCAAATTATGAAGAAAAGTTTTATCAAAGTTGCACTCTTCGGAGTGCTAGCTATTACAGCCGCAAATTTTGTTGGTTGTACTGATTACGACGATGACATCAAAAACTTGCAAGGACAGGTTGATGAATTGAAGTCTGTATCTATTGCAGATATCGATTCTCAATTAAAGGCCTTGAAAGAAGCTGATGCCAATTTAGCAACAACATGTTCTACTCTTGAAGCTGCAATTGATGAAATCAAAGCTAACCTTGAGTCACTGACTAAAGCTAGCGAAGCATTAAAAGTTGCAGTAGACGGAAAAGTAGATAAAAGTGTTTACGATGCTGCTATTGAAGCATTAAACGGACAATGTGCAGAATTAGCTGCTAAATTGTCTGTTTTATCTGATTTACAAGCAGCTATCGATGCTTTGAATGCAAATAAGGCTGATAAGACAGCTTTGGATGCTATCAATAAGGCTATCGAGGAATTAAAAGCAAAAGATGCTAAGTTAGCTGAAGATCTTGCCGCTTTACAAACAACGATCAATGCCGCCCTTGATGGAAAGGCCGATAAGACAGCTTTAGATAAATTGGAAAAGGACCTTCAAACAAAATTAAATGAAGGCTTAACAAGTTTAAGAGGTGACTTGGAAGGTAGAATCGGTGGTATCGAAACCAGCTTGAAGAACTTAGCAACAAAAGATGAGTTAAAAGCTGCTAAAGATGCATTAGAAGCTAGAATCAAGACATTGGAAACCAGCAATGAAAGCTTGAAGACTGCAACTGAAAACAATAAAAATGCTATTAACGACCTCAGTAAGATCGTTACTCCTTTAAAAACTTTGGTTGACGGAATAAACTCACGCCTAGGTGTTGCAGAAGGAAATATAAGTGCTTTGCAAGAAAGTATTGGTCAGGTAGATAGCAAAATCAGCACGGCAATTACAAATCTGCAACTTATTTTAGAAGGAAAGATCGACGCTATCGATGCAGCCTACAAAGCAGCTGATACCGAACTAGCCAGAAGAATTAAAGTATTGGAAGATGCTAAATTCGCTAAGGAATCTGATCTTAACGCTGCTAAAGCCGACATAACAACTCTTCAGAAAGAAATCTACGGAGAAGATGGTAAAGGTGGTTTAAAGAATGAACTAAGTGCTCTTAAAGTCCAAGTAGACAATTTATTCATAGAAGGAACAGCAGAAAATGGTCAACTTACAGCTGCTATAGGTGCAGAAATAACTGCAGCATTACAAAAAGGTGGAGATATTCAAAAGGCGATCGATGCCGCTATCTCTGCTGCAACCGGTAGAATCGATGTTCTTGACAGCCAAGTTCGCGACCTTATGGCACGTATCCAAAGCATTGTATTTGTACCACAATACACTAACGCTGACGGTGCATTCGTTCCTGCATACTTTATCAATAAAGTAGGTGGAGAAATGACTATTAAGTTCCGTATCTCTCCTGCCGACAGAGCTATAGAACTTGCAGAAATGGCACAAAAAAGATTAGGAAGCGATGCTTCTATCCTTTCATTTATCGTTGAAGGTTCTGCATTGGAAACAAGAGCAGCAGCTGAAGATTTAGACATTAGAGGTGTTACAGGTACAGGTGATGGTATTATCGCTGTAACAGTAGCTCCTAATGTTGATAAATTTGTTGATGGTAAATATTTCCCGACTGCAATGATAGTATCTACTACAAAGACTACAGAGGCAAAAGAAGATAGCATTACCAATATCACTACTGAATATTTCAAGATTAAAGGACAGACTATTATAACTAGCCAAGCTAGCTTAGAAAGTAGTAGTAAAAATCTTCCTTATACCCAAAAGGTAGCAACTGATGTAAATGTTGATTTCTCTGAAAAGATATCTTATGCAGGAGTAGCAGGTCTTAGCCTGCAGGATCTTGGTTTCGAACAAAACCTGACAATTTATAGTGTAAACAGTATTCTCATAGATAATCAAGGAAAAGCTGTTAACAAGAATGAAGAGAACAATCTTAAGACATATCTAGATAATCATCATATTACATTAAATGGTAATAAGGGCATCCAATTGAAAGAAAACGATCCATCATATATGGGTACAGAGATCACATTAGGCCTTGCCGAATCTGTATTTGGATACGATAACTCAACTCCTGCTGTTCCAAATCAAATCTATGATGTAACATACACAATTAGTGATGATACATTTACTGAAGATCCTGTTAATTATGGAACTCTAGTAGAAAAGACATGGACAGTAGCTGACGCCGGTAATGCTAAAACATATACAGCAAAAATAGACCTTACCAAAATGACTACACTATATAGCTCTAAGGGAGGTACACCTGAGAAAGTTTTAGCAGCAATGAAAACAGCAACAGTTGAATATTATGTAGACGGAAATAAAGTAACATCTGGCGATGATAAAATGGTTATTGATTTAAACAAACCAAATGAAGACAATGTAACAATTAAGTTGCCTGCATCATTCAAATGGAAAACTTATAACTATAGCGTTGTATACAAAACCACTTATGGTGATATAGAAGCACAAGCCAATATAATATTACAATATCCAGCTGAAGAAACATTCTTAGTACCTATTGACGCACGTTGGATTACTAATAATGTAACCTACTTCGTTCAATACGAAAAGCCTAAGGCTTCAGATACGAATTTTGAAATCATAAATAACCTGAATGGTACTGATGCTCAAGCTTATAAAGTTGTTCCAGGAGCTGATTATACATTTGCTTTGAACAATGCTGATAAGTTTACAGGAATCGAAGTTGCATCCGACGGTAAAATCACAATTTCACAAGAGATAAAGTATACAACAGATGAAGGTGATGTATTAGCTGGTCAGGATGCTATAGATAAAGTACGAATCACAACAACAGTTACAGTAGCAGGAAATAAAGTAGCAACCGAAGATTATGGTATACAAGTTTCTTATCCTATTCCAGCAAATATTACTGTTGCAAATCTTCCATATTCAGCTAAAGATATTTTAGCAGGAACACCACTTGATATAGCATCTAAGATAACATTAGCTGATAGATGGAGCACTTCATTAATAGCTAAAGCTAAGATACAAACTTATGCCAAGGATGTATGGGGTATGAAAGGAGAAAGTGATCACGTAATATATACATTGGAAGTTGGTGCTGAATCTGCCGGATTACGAGTAGAAGACTTTACTCTTGATGCAACAAAAGGAACTCTTCTGCTAAATGAAACGAACTTAGCTCAAAAGGCTGTTGTTACCATCAAAGTTAAGACAACAAATAACTATGGTGAATCCAATGGTACATTTACTGTAACTTTGGAGCCGACAAAGTAAGTAAAAAACTTAGTAAAAAGTACAGAGGTGTAATCCCCCAAAGGTTCACCTCTCCTTTTCAGACTCAGTTTAGTTTTTATTATAGAATCTAGTAGGTTTCTCAGTGGAGAAACGGTTAACCCTTCTGTAGTGTTTACAGGGGGGTTAATTTTTTAGTAGCAACCATCACGTAACTGAAATAAAACACAGTCTCTACCCCTCCCTACGAAAAAAAGTATTAATTTCGCGACGGTTTTCAATACACTAAATGTAACAGCAAGATGAATGACAAGCATTATAAAGGGCACATCGCCATGCTGATGGCGAACATTATCTGGGGATTGAACTCTCCGATAGGAAAAGCCGTGCTGGACAGTCCGTATGTTACCCCTCTCTCATTGACTACTTTCCGCATGGTAGGCGCAGCTATCGCATTTTGGGCGGCATCCTTGTTTACGAAAAAAGAACACGTCAAGCCGGAAGATCTTTTTATGCTTTTCTTTGCGGCACTGTTCGGCATCGTGCTCAATCAGGGTAGTTTCATCTTCGGGCTATCCCTCACCTCGCCTATCGACGCCTCCATCGTATGTACTACCACCCCTATCGTCACGATGATTGTAGCGGCCATTTATCTGAAAGAACCGGTGACCGGCAAGAAAGTCCTGGGCATTTTCATCGGTGCTATGGGAGCCTTGATACTTATACTGAGCAGTCAAAGCGCAGCTACAGGCAAATCGGGTAGTGTGTGGGGAGACTTGCTCTGCCTGACGGCACAAATCAGTTTCGCCATCTATCTTACCGTATTCCGAAACCTTATTACCAAATATTCCGCTATCACCATCATGAAATGGATGTTTATCTACGCATCCATGTGCTTCATACCATTCTCCTACCGGGATGTGGCTTCCATAGAATTCGCCCATATCAGTACCGAGGTGTATGCAGGGATAGCTTTTGTGGTATTGGGAGCAACATTCCTCGCCTATCTGCTTGTAATGGTAGGTCAAAAGAATCTGCGCCCTACGCTTGTCAGCATGTACAATTATGTACAGCCCATCGTAGCCTCAGCCATTGCCGTGGCAATGGGAATGGATACTTTCGGGTGGTCTAAGGCGGGAGCTATCATACTGGTATTTACCGGAGTCTATATTGTGACACAAAGCAAATCAAAAGCACAACTGGACGCTTTAAAGATTAAAGCAACAGACCAGGCAGCACCCGGCACCCACAAATAAAAAACATCATGCCCAACCACAATATCCTCTCCCCCATTTTAAGTTTGCAGCAACAACAGCAGTTGTTACAGTTGGAATACGATTACGAAAAAGAAACGTTCCGGCAGCAAACACAAGTAATGGGCATAACAAGGAAGATAAAAAGAGGTTTATGCTGGTATCCGGTCTTTACAGGCAGAAGCTATTACAATTCACTGAACCAACTTGTCATAGAAATAGAGCGCCGGGAGGATAAAGAGACCGAACATAATTTCGAATACGGACGTCCGGTCTGTTTCTTTACACAAGATGCAGCGGAAAATGTGCGGTACTTTAATTTTACGGGGCAAGTCAGCTATGCCGATGACGAACGGATGGTCATAGTAATACCCAACTCTTCGGCATTAACGGATATACAGGGAGCAGAAAGGCTGGGCGTGCAACTTTACTTCGACGAAACCAGTTACCGTACCATGTTCGAAGCGTTGGCAGATACGATACGTGCCAAAGGCAACCGGCTGGCAGAACTGAAAGATATTTTAATCGGCAGTGTACCTCCCGCTCGGCGTTCATTCTTCCCCGTACGCTTCCCTTGGCTGAACATGACACAAGAAGAGGCCGTCAATAAAGTGTTGCAGGCAAAAGATGTGGCAATCGTACACGGACCTCCCGGAACCGGTAAAACCACCACTCTCGTAGAAGCGATTTACGAAACCCTTCACCGTGAGAACCAAGTATTAGTCTGTGCACAAAGCAATATGGCGGTAGATTGGATCTCAGAAAAGCTCGTAGACCGTGGCATCAACGTGCTCCGCATAGGAAACCCTACCAGAGTGAATGACAAGATGCTCTCATTCACCTACGAAAGGAGATTTGAATCACATCCGGATTACTCCGAACTATGGAGCATACGCAAAGCCATACGGGAATTGCACGGCAAATCAAGAAGCGCCGGACACGAGAATATCCGCGCCAAAATAGCCGCACTGAAAGACAGGGCTACGGAACTGGAGATACGTATCAACGAATCGCTCTTCGGCGAGGCACGCGTCATCGCCTCCACCCTCATCAGCTCTGCCAACCGCACGTTGACCGGAAGGCGTTTCTCCACACTTTTCATCGACGAAGCAGCACAGGCATTGGAAGCAGCCTGCTGGGTAGCCATACGAAAAGCCGACCGCGTAGTCTTTGCCGGAGACCACTGCCAACTGCCGCCTACCATAAAGTGCATTGAAGCTGCCCGCAGAGGATTAGACCGGACGTTGATGCAAAAAATCGCAGCCACGAAACCCGAAAGCGTCTCCTTGCTAAAAGTGCAATACCGTATGAATGACGATATTATGCACTTCCCTTCCCTATGGTTTTACCATAACGAACTAAAATCCGCACCGGAAGTAAAATACAGAGGCATATTGGATTATGACACTACATTGGAATGGTATGACACGGAAGGCTGCGAATACAAGGAAGAGTTTATCGGTGAAAACTTCGGGCGAATCAATAAACCCGAAGCCCACATGCTGATGGAAAAGCTGGAAGAGTACATCCATAAAATAGGCATAGCCCGCGTATTGGAAGAACGGATAGACTTCGGGCTTATCTCACCCTACAAAGCTCAGGTGCAATACCTTCGTCAGCTTCTACGTCGGAGCAACTTCTTCAAACCGTTCCGGCAACTAATCACCATCAACACCGTCGACGGTTTTCAGGGACAAGAACGTGACGTCATCCTAATCAGCCTTGTAAGAGCCAACGAGGACGGACAAATCGGCTTCCTAAATGACCTGAGGCGAATGAATGTAGCCATCACCCGTGCCCGCATGAAGCTAATCATCCTGGGCGATGCTTCCACGCTTACCCGACACGCCTTTTACAAAAAATTATATGAATATATACAGGAAAGAGGCGTCATAAAGCATATCATGCCCCATCAAGAAGATCCCGAAGTGACGTCCTGACGGAAATCCGTAACAGACCGTAGCTCTAATCCTTTCCTTCCTTGGGAATAAAGTTGTTCGCCCCTCCGGCTAAGAGAATTCTCCCGTATCAACCGGACGAAAGATGCAGGGTATCTGCCATAAAGACGTAGTGCGTCAGGCAAGAAGATGTAGTGCGGCTTTATGATACTCTGCAAAAAGCGCGACAAATTTTCGACACACATAAGGGAGACTAATGTACGAAGTTTTCACAGACCTGCCCCACAGCACCTTCTGAGAACCACCTGTTTTTATAAAGCACTGATAATGAGCTCCGCGACAAAAATGAAGCAAGGGGGTATAAAATCAATATATTAAAAAGCGTCCCGCCTCTAATATTATCGCTTCAATTCTTTCAAATCTTTGCCGGACGGTTCTTGGAACACCTGTAAACCAAACACCGGAATCACCGCAAGGATATGGTCGAACACATCTGCCTGAACCCGTTCGTATGCAATCCAATTCTTATCCCTGCAAAAGAAATAGATTTCCAACGGAATACCTTTCTCCGTAGGTTGCAACTGACGTACCATGTGCGTCAAACCCTTGCTGACCACCGGCAAACTCTCTATATAACGTTCCAGATAAGCACGAAAGACTCCCAAATTTGTCTGATGGCGTCCGTTCACCAAATTATCGTCATTCAAGCCATGTTCCACGTTATACTCCTGAACCGCCTTCTCCGTATGGTCTATATAGTCACGCAACAAAACAATCGTGCGATATTCCGCCAACATCCCGGACGTACAAAAACGTACACTGTTCATATCTATATTAATAGAACGCTTCACACGCCTTCCATCCGATTCCTGCATTCCCCGCCAATTCTGAAAAGAGTCACTGACCAGCGCATACGGAGGTATAGTAGTAATCGTATTATCCCAGTTGCGCACTTTTACCGTATTCAGCGATACATCTATGACCGTTCCGTCCGCACCGTACTTAGCCATCGTAATCCAGTCTCCCGGACGAAGCATATCATTGGCTGCCAACTGAATGCCGGAAACAAACCCCATAATGGTATCCTTAAACACCAACATCAGGATAGCAGCCGACGCACCCAATCCGGCAAAAAGATGAATCGGAGACTTATTGATAAGAATACTGATAATAAGAATCGTGCCGACAAAGAATAACCCGACCTGAACAATCTGATAAACACCCTTCAACGGACGGTCGCGAAACTCTTTCTTCTGATTGGTCAATTCAAACAGTACCCCAAGAAACACATTGACAAACTTCAACGCAACCGCAATGATATAGACCATACAGATTTTAAGGAGAAAAGCCAATATGCCCGGCGTATCGGGAAAGGCAAGCGGCATCAATATATAGATCAGTACAGGTGGTATTATGTGGCAAAAATTATTGAGAACCTTGTCATTAAAGACAAGATCATCCCAAGTGGCGCGTGTGCGCTTTGTCAGTCTCTTGATTCCTTCCACAATAATCCTGCGGCAAATCAAATCCGCCAGAAAGGCAATCAACAGGATAATAGCGATAATGACAATCCGCTCCATCCATCCCACTGTTTCCGTTTGCATTCCCCATTGAGCCAAAAGGGTATTTATCCACTCACGTATCATCTTCATCTGCAAAATAGTTATTTATTCTTCTTTTCATTTTGATAATCCTTCACCATGCCCTCACATATCCAGTTAGCCAACGCCTGCCGGTTATCAGGAATAATCAACCGTTGTAAGTCTCTTTTGTTCTGTATATTCCCCAGCTCCAGAAACACGGAAACAGGCTTTGTATTCCGAAGCACATATAAGTTGCGTGCGCTTACCGTACCTTCAAATCCCCTGTTTGGCTGATGCTTATCATATTTCTTATTGAAAGTATCCCTGATTGTATTAGCCAAACGTTTTCCTTTCTCACTGCCTTCGCAATGATAAAAAAAGACATCTATCTGCTGCCCTTTCCCGCGACTGTCTACGTGGACAAAAGCAGCACGGCGATAACTCTCTTTGTCTTTCGCATACAAACTGTTCACTTTATCACACCGTTGTCTTAGACGTTCCACTTGATTAAGGGGAATAGTTGCCCCCATACAAGTCTCCCGACTACTGTTCGACAGATATTTATCATCACGGATGCCGTCTTTTTCATCCTGAATGATAATATGAACCTTGGCTCCTTTCATTAATAAATTGCGTGCCAACCTCAATACGATATCATAAGCATACTCATCTTCATGCAATTGCTTTCCATGCGCAATACCGATAGCTCCCGGATCGGGCCCTCCGTGTCCGCTGACCAAATAAAAACATGCCCCGCTTAACTCCTGAGACTCAACTTTATATTTAGCCAGTTTCTTTCCGAACAAAGGTTCTTGATTCCCTGCTTCCAAAGGAGGTAATATGTAATCGACATTCAGCTTCAAACCGTTATCCTTAGTAAACTTACCTTTATTCAGTTCCAAGAACAAATCGTAGTGCTGCTTTTTTGTCCGGTTAAACCGCTGCAAGAGAAGACTTATTCCCTCCCCTTTCTTCGGTCGTGCCGTTTCTTGTCCGTACAATGTAACGGAACAAAGACACAACAGCACAGCAAACATAACAAGATACATCTTCTTCATGTTTGCAAAAATAAAATAAAAATCGGGACAGAGCAATGATTTACAGCAATGATTCCCTTGAAAAGAAGTTAACGCCCTTACGAATACCCTTGCTGTAACATCATCTGACGCATCCCATTTGTTAATTTTAAGTTTCAGGATTACATTAATTAACACATTCGAATGGGAATTACTACTTTTGTGAATACATATAAAACGTGAAGCATATGAAAACAAAAACGATTTTAGCCGTACTGTCAATTATTGCTTTCGGCAGCAACAACTCCGCATTCAGTCAGGAGACAACAAATACAAAAGACAAAGATATATTCAGTCCCTATTGGTTTATGCAGGGACAAGTAGGAGGTGCTTATACGGTAGGTGAAGCCACTTTCTCCAAACTAATCTCACCAACAGCAGCTCTATCATTCGGACGTCAATTCACCCCAATCTGGGGAGCACGTCTCCAAGTAAACGGTTGGGAGGCTAAAGGTGCGTGGATCTCTCCGTATGAAAAGTACAAATTCAACTACATCGGAGTGAATGCGGACGTACTGATCAACCTCATGAACCTGTTTTCTTCCTACAAAGCAAAAAGAGTTTTTGACCTGTACTTATTAGGAGGAGTCGGATTCAACCATGGTTTTAACAACGGAGCGAATGATCTGCCCAATGCTTCCGACTTTACTTATAATTGGGAGAAGTTTAATAGGATCACAGGGAGATTCGGCATGCAAGGAGATTTCCGCCTCAGCTCTCGCTGGAGTCTGAATTTGGAAGTGAACGCCAATATATTGTCAGACCGTTTCAATTCCAAAGACGGCGGCAATAATGACTGGTATTGCAATGCCTTGGCGGGAGTAACTTACAAATTTGGCAAGAAAGCAGCAGCGCCGGTGGTAGTGGCTCCGACGGTAATCGAGGAAAACAACCAAAAGACCAATGAGCAACGAGTTGAGCAGAAAGTGCCCGAAACAATAAATGAGCCTCAGGCAAATACAGAGAAGCAAAACACCCAACCTCAAAAGGAAGAGCAAGCAGCGTACAGTTCCGAGATATTCTATTCCATTAATCAGTTGGTGGTTCCGACCGGAGAAAAACAGAAAATAGATCAACTCTTGGAGTGGGCAAAGAATCATCCGGACGCACGGATTATCGTGACGGGATACGCAGACGCAGGCACCGGCACAGCACAGATTAATCTGAGAACATCCAGAAACCGTGCCCAAAACCTGACTCAATTACTGATCAGATCCGGTATTGATAAAGACAGAATCATTACCGAAGCAAAAGGCGATACAGTGCAGCCATTCAAAGAGAATGACATGAACCGTGTTGTCATCATCTGTACCGATAAAGAGAAGTAAGTTTTCTGAGACGTACGTCTCACCTTTCTGAGTCGTACGTTTCACCGTTGTGAGTCGTACGTCTCAGAGCCGTGAGTTGTACGTCTCAGAATTGTGAGTCGTACGACTCAGAGCGGCGAGTCGTACATCTCAGAAAAGCGAGAGATATTTTAGCCGACTATTACTTCCTCTTTATCACTTGACTATACACTACTTCCTTTTGGTTTTGAAGCTTCAAAAAGTATAATCCGTCTGCCATGCCCGACAAATTAATCTGATTCAATAAACCCGTTACATACTGAGAGCACAGTAATTCCCCTGACATCGAATATAATTGGGAAAAGAGTTCATTACCCTCACTGATATCTATATTCAAATAACCATCCGTAGGATTAGGATAAATATTATACCCTTTTTGTGAACGAGCAAGCGATTCATTGACAGACGGCACTTCACCCTCACCCCAAGTTAATGAAGCAGTAGTTCCTCCGGTTAAAGTGTAGGTAATCACTTTACCTTCCCACACAATATCAAAAGTCTTGGTACTTCCGGCTCCGTTATGTACCACGAGCGCAACAGAACCATCTGAATTTAAAAAGGAAGCATACTTCAATTGATCATCATTACCCGAAGACTTAATCCTATATGCACCATTTTTAATAACTTTCGACATTTGGGCTACCAAATAATAAGATACATTACGAGTAACGGTGGAACCGTCTACAGTCAATGCACCCAAACAGGTGTCACATCCTCCGGGTGTATGCGGTTCCAACTTTGCATTGGCCGCCAGGTTCCACTCCAAAGTAAGACTCGACCAGTTATTTACAGAGCCCAGCATAACAGACTGCATATGCCACTGGAAATCTTCATGAAAAGGCGTATTGATACCTGTATATTGCTCTGTAAAATACACCGGCTTTCCTGTTGCCTGATAAGTTTGTGACATCGCGGAGATATCTCCACCGTACAAATGGAAAGCCGATCCATCCACATAACTGCTGTTATTACACACATAAATAGGATATTCCGTATTATCACAATTATGATCCCATGCAATAATCTTCACATGTTTGAATTCACTATTCGCAATTGCCGGCCCCAGATACCTATTAATAAAATCCACCTGTTGCTCTTTAGTCATATACATACTCGGTTCATTATGCGGATGATGCGGTTCATTTTGAGGAGTTATCGCCCAAATATTAATCCCCTGTTCCTTCATCGCCTCAAAATACTTAATGAAATACTTTGCATAGATATCATACTCTTTCAGTTCCCCGCCGATGTATGAATTGCTTGTCTTCATCCACTTAGGTGGAGACCATGGAGTAGCAATTATTTTAATATCCGGATTAATAGCCACGATTTCTTGCAAAACAGGAATCAAATAAGTCAAATCAGGTCCTTCCAGACTAAACTTACTCAAACTTCTGTCTTCGGGATATTCATGATAACTATAAGAAGAATTACTCAAGTCTGAAGCACCGAGACTAATACGTATTACTTCGCTGCCTATCCCCGTTTGCCTGTTAAACAATTCATTCAAAAGCGCTTTTCGTCTTTCAGCACTTAGTTGGCTGATGACTTCCGCACTTCCTTCTGTTAATGCCCACCCAAAACCTTCTATTTTTTGGTATTTTGTATTCTCGTCAATATATATCTTTGTACCATTCTTACCGGTGCCATCTACAAAATTCAGTTTCGAGTGCTTTTGAAAAAGTTTGGCTTTATCAGCAGACGTTTCCCATGAAGTAACGACTTGAGCTGTTCCAAACTGTGAGAAGAATAAAAGAATAACGAATAAATTTACTACAAGATGATGTTTCATTGTATTAACTTTAAGATGAATATTTAGTTTATCTCGCACAAATATAAAAGAATTAGTAATCATATCTTTCCATTCAAATAAATTGGTGGATTCATCCAAGGCAATAAAGGAAATAAAACCTTGATATATAAATAATTAAGGCAATACCGTTTACTACAAAAAGTGGACTATTCACAGCAAAAAAATAAGGATATCCAATGAACAGATACCCTTATTATCTCCTGAAAACCTTCTATAACCTTATTACTTAATGATCATTTCAACTCAAAACCAACCGTACTGCGAATATCTCCGGAAGAAGCTCCGATGTATGCTTCAAACTTACCGGGCTCTACTACCCACTGCCCTTTTGTATCATCGTAAAAGCTCAAAGCCTCTTTATCTATCGTGAAAGATACTTCTTTCTGCTCACCGGCAGTCAGATATACTTTCTTAAAGCCTTTCAACTCTTTTACAGGACGAGGTAAAGAAGATTTCTTATCACCAATATAAAGCTGTACGGTTTCTGCTCCGGGACGATTACCGACATTAGATAAAGTCACGGTAAAGGTGATTTGGTCATCCTTAGAAATCACTTTCTTATCAGCTACCGCCTTACCATAATCAAAGGTAGTATAACTAAGTCCGTGCCCAAACGGGAACAATGGTTTACTCTTTTGCTTATCCGCCCAACGATAACCGACAAAGATTCCTTCTTTATATGTTACATTTTCGCCATCTCCCGGATATTCACCCAAAGCATGAGCACTATTATCCTCCAACTTAACCGGGAATGTAAACGGTAATTTACCGGAAGGATTAACATCCCCGAACAGAATCGACGCAATGGCATTACCCGCTTCTGTACCACCGTACCAAGCCTCAACTACGGACGGAACATTCTTTATCCACGGCATTGCTACAGCATTACCCGTTACCAACACCACAACCACATTCGGATTGACTTTGGACAGTGCGGCAATCAACTCATCTTGCTCATACGGCAATCCTAAGCTCTTGCGATCATCGCCTTCACAATCCTGATTATCATTTTTATTCAAGCCTCCCACTACAAATACAACATCCGCACCCTTTGCTGCCTTGACAGCTTCTTCACGCAAAGCGGCATAATCAATCTTTTCTTGTTCCGGCACTTTCGCATCTTTCACATCTTGTTCTTTCACGGCAGGAGAGGCATATCCCTGAACATAAGTCACCTCTGCGTCTTTTCCTACACGAGACTGAATCCCGGCCAGCGGAGATACTTCATATTTTGCTTTCAAAGAAGAAGAGCCCCCTCCTACTGTCATCTTTTTAACTGCATTCTCGCCTACCACAAGTATTTTCTTTACCTTATTTAAGTTCACAGGCAATACATTTCTATCATTTTTCAAAAGCACAATGCCTTCCTCTGCAATCTGCCTGCCGGCAAGTGCATGCTCTTTTGTTCCGAATGAACCATAAGGACGATTATGATCCATATTCGTCCGATACACCAAACGAAGAATGCGACGGACTTTATCATTCAGCTCTTTCTCCGTTACTTCTCCGGACTTCAATAACTTCAAATAAGGATTTGCAAGGAAATAATTATCATAAGCATTACTTGCTCCCCAATCCAAGCCGTTGGTCCAACTGCCAAACTCCATGTCAAGACCATTATAAATAGCCTCCTTTGTATCGTGAGTGCCTCCCCAGTCAGAGACAACAACTCCGTCAAATCCCCAATCACGTTTTAAAATATCATTCAGCAGATATTGATTGTGACAACAGTGTTCACCTTTATATTTATTGTAAGACCCCATGATAGCCCATGCCTTACCTTCTTGAACAGCAGCCTTAAATGCCGGTAAATAAATCTCGTATAAGGCACGGTCATCAACATTCACATTTACATGGTCACGATCTATCTCCTGATTATTCAACGCATAGTGTTTAACGCAGGCAGCAACACCATTCGATTGTACCCCTTTAATATAAGGAACTACCATCACCGATGCCAGATAAGGGTCTTCTCCCATATACTCAAAATTACGTCCGTTCAACGGAGTGCGATAGATATTAACTCCCGGCCCTAAAAGAATATTCTTATTCCTGTAACGGGCTTCTTCACCAATACTTTTACCATACAGATAAGATACTTCCGGATTCCAAGATGCAGCCAAGCAGGTTAATGCCGGAAAAGCGATACAAGAATCATTTGTCCAATTGGCACCATACCATTCATCCCACATTACTTCCGCACGAATACCATGAGGACCGTCACTAGCCCAATTCTCCGGGATTCCCAACCGAGGTACTCCGGCTGAACTAAACTTAGACTGAGCATGTGTTATTGCTACTTTCTCTTCTACGGTCATACGGGAGAGAGCATCTTCCACTCTTTCCTCAATAGAACGTGAAGTATCCAAATAAACCGGAATATTTTGTTGAGCCTTTACTACACCCAACAAAAATAAGCATCCCGTAATTGACATTAATCTTAAATTCATCTTCTTTACTATTTTACAATCAATCATATTTATCTACTAAGTACAGCCAACAGATTTACTTCTACAAATATATCTTGATATGTAGTTATTTCCTATACAGTGAAATACAATAGTGGAATACAAAGGAGGTAAGACAGGCATAAACGGTTATTTACTAACAATTTACGTCAAAACGGAATTACTTAAAAAGTGGATAGCTACGAGTTGGGAAAGGATACCTTTATTTACTGAAAGAACCTATTTGCATCACCTGACTTTCAAAATCGTCACGAGAAATCTTCGCTTTATTCTTCACCTTAGCACGATAGTTATAAATCGTATTCACAGAATAGCGCAAGAACTCAGCTATTTTAGAACTGTCACTAATACCTAAACGAATTAGGGCAAAAATACGCAGCTCCGTATTTAATAGCTCGCCTTTCTTAAGAACAATATGTTCTTCATCAACTAATAAGGCATTAAACTCTGCCACAAAATCAGGATACAGGAACAGGAACGTAGTATCAAAATTCTGATAAAACTCTTTTAATTCTTCTTCTGTAATATTAGAAGCCCTCGTTATCTTATAAAGTTCCGCACTTTGACCGGACTGAAGCTTCTTATTAACCATCCTGCGATAGGCTTCCAATTTATCTATATAAGTAGAACACAAAGTCATAAATCGACCAATATACTCTTCCTTAACATGATTAGACTCTGATAATCTGAAATTAAAATCTTTCAAACAACCATTCATTTCCGATAACTCATGGTTTAAACCGTTCAATTGTTTGTTTGCAACCTCTAAGTTATTACGCGCTATAGCCAATGAACGCATCTGCTTATAAATATAGACAATAGACACCAATAAAAAGAGAGATAATACGCTTATCAGTATCAAATAGAAACGCAACTGTCTACTTTTTCTCTCACTCTCTAATTGATAAGTGTTATTAATAACGGAGAGGACTTTAGATATTTGCTCTACACGCAAACGTGCATTATAAATTTGAGACTCTTCCCACGAAAAGCAGATATAATTATATGCTCTATTTATATCTCCCTCTTTGTAAAGAATATCTGCTAACGTCCACAAAGAAGCCTGATCTTTTATCCCTGATTTTATATCCGATAAAGCTGATAAAATAAGATATTTTTTAAATTGCTCCACATCATCTTGACAACGATACAATAATGCCCTATGAAAAGCGACCAAAGCATATTCCATAGAGCCAAAATCACATCTTTCCAAACGAATATCATTAATAGCCTCCGCCTTATCAAATTCTTCATTATCACGATATACAGCTTCTTGCAGACTTAAATACAAATCCGAGTCTTTATCTAGTATCTTTAATAAAACGTCTTTATAGTTCTTTGATTTCTCTGCGTATTCCACAGCTTTTCTTTTATCCTGAGAATAGGAAGTCAATTCACCGTATGCACGATCACAAGATATATAATAGTCTATCAATAAAGCAGAGTCTAATGTCGCTACATCCACAGCGTCAAGAATATCAATAGACTCTTTATACATCCCTGTCGAAGCCAATACATAAGCTAATTGAAATTTTGTTTTATTCTGCCGGTACCTATCATGCATTACTTCAGACAAATCAAGGTTTTTATATAAATAATGTATCGCAGAGTCAGATATATAAGAACGATATTCTTCATATAGTTCTTCATTTAGCCGGTAAATAATTTCTTGGGGTAGTCCGGCCTTAGCAACATTCTCTTTCAAGAGAGAAAAACGCTTAACCTTTATATTTTCATATATCTTATGTTCTTGAATCGTTTTATCCAATACCAATAACAAAGAGTCTATTTCATTTCTTGCAAAGACACCTAAAGTAAGAGAAAACAATATTAGATAAATGGCTAATCTTTTCATATACTATACATAAGCACTGACAAAGATAACCAAATATATTAAATGGGAAAAAGACCGGTTAGGGAAAGTTGGGCTCACCCGATAATTATTTAGGGTAGTAAAATCGTTTTTCAGCATACGGTCCTTTGCTTACAAACTCCTATCGTTTGCAAACAAAGGACCGTATGTTTGTCTTCAAAGGACCGTATGTTTTTTATCAATAGAGAAACGCCATCTCCGAGTATTTCAAAGATGGCGTTATTATCTATTTGGGAATTAACTATTCTCCGGGCGGAGTTTACGTACTACAGCACCGGCTTGCCACATTTCACTTTCACGAAGTTGGCGAAGTTCTTCATTCAATTTTTCACGATAATCAGGTTGTGAGTTGGAATCAATAGAACGTTGCGCTTCATTTCCACAGGCTACTTCAGCATATAATTTTTGGAAGACTGGTTTTGTAGCGTCATGGAATGGACCCATCCAATCCAATGCTCCCCTCTGTGCCGTCGTAGAACAATTTGCATACATCCAGTCCATACCGTTCTTTGCAAACAATGGCATCAGTGATTGAGTCAATTCTTCCACAGTTTCATTAAAGGCCTCCGAAGGTGTATGTCCGTTCTCACGCAACGTTTCATACTGTGCCAAAAGCAAACCTTGGATAGCTCCCATCAAAGTACCGCGCTCTCCTGTAAGGTCTGAATAAACTTCACGTTTAAAAGTGGTTTCAAATAAATAACCGGAACCTACCCCGATTCCCAAAGCTATAACACGATCATACGCTCTCCCTGTCGCATCCTGGAAGATAGCATAAGAAGAGTTCAAACCACGCCCTTCCAAAAACATGGTACGAAGAGATGTACCGGAACCTTTCGGCGCAACCAAAATAACATCTACATCAGCAGGAGGAATAATACCTGTACGTTCTTTATAAGTAATAGCAAAGCCATGAGAAAAATAAAGAGCTTTTCCCGGAGTCAGATGTTTCTTTACGGTTGGCCATACTTCTATTTGTGCAGCATCGGAAAGAAGATACTGTATAATCGTACCACGTTTACAAGCCTCTTCAATATCAAACAGCGTTTCTCCCGGAACCCAACCGTCAGCTACAGCTTTTTCCCAAGTCTTGCCACCTTTACGCTGACCTACAATCACATTAAAACCGTTATCACGCAGATTTAAAGACTGACCCGGTCCCTGAACACCATAACCGATTACAGCTATTGTTTCATTCTTCAATACTTCACGTGCTTTCTCCAAAGGAAACTCTTCGCGGGTTACTACATTTTCTACAACACCGCCAAAATTCATTTGTGCCATTTTCTTCTCGTTTTTAAATATAAACCTATTAAACAAATATCACTTTACTACGGCAAACTATTTCATCACCGTTCTTTTTAACCTCAATATTATATTCATATTCATTTTCTTCTTCCTTAAAGAATGCAAGTGTATCCCCGTAATAACTCTCTGCCACATAAGCCATTTCAAAACGTTTAATTCGTTTTTCCTTAAAGACTTCTATAGGAAAGAGGTCAAGAATATGCTCTATATATTTGATACTGTTCACATGACCATTAATATCAATATCACTATATTTTGTTTGATAATCAGTAGATACGGCTTTATCACTGATTTTAATTCTGCCCGGTTTCTCTATCGGACACTCCTTGTCACATACATAATCAACTATACTTCCCCCATGAAGCGTCAGCAAATCTGCCGGTTTACGGGTTTCCATACTTATCATAGCCCATACGGAACGCGCATAACCAATCGTTTTACCATCTTTATTCAAAATAGAGAAATTACGATCAGTGAAAAGACGATATACATTCTCCACCCAAGTCTGCACACTAAACGATTCATATTGAAACGGCAGTTCTTCCAGTTCTATTGCTAAACGGGAAAGTACCCATGTATAATGGTTTTCATTTAAGGAAGCAATACCGAATCCTCTATCCGCAGCATGAAAGCCTGCACAATTCAATAAATGATTGCCAAGCACACTCATCGTCAGATGACCTGTAAAATCTACATGGAAAGGCTCTGCTACAAAATCATATGTACCTACCTTATTTCTTTTTTCCTCTGTCATATCTAAATATTTTTATTTTTTTGATATTTCGCTTCACGGTCTGCAAGATACTCATTTACTCTTTCAAAACAACTGGTGGTAATGGCAACCCGTCCCGAACGCACAAATTGCAATACACACTTCAGTTCCTGCAATTCCTCATAAAGTGAAGTTATATCTTCACTTACTCCATTCTTTTCTACAATTGCAAACACAGGATTAACCTCTACAATACGTGCATTATATTTTCTTATAACTTTAGATGCTGTCGGATTTTCCTGAAATATGGGTGTAGAAACCTTATATAAAGCTATCTCATGGAAATAGATCTCATCGTCCGTAAAATAATGCGCTTGCAGAACATCGATTTTCTTCTCGATTTGCTTTGCTACCTTTTCTATCGTATCCTGATCCGTCCAAGCTGTTATCGTATACTTATGTACCCCTTTAATAGAGGATGCCGATACATTAAGACTTTCAATGTTTATCTGACGACGAGTGAATACAGCAGTCACTTGGTTCAATAATCCGGCAATGTTTTCCGAATGAACGATCAATGTATATAATTTCTTATTGTCCATATTTATTTTGTCACCGTTTTAAAGTCTAACACTCCATTAACATTTGATTTACAGAACCTCCCGGAGGTGTCATCGGTAATACGTTTCCTTCTTCTATCACACAAGCCTCTAATAGATAAGGACCATCTGTCGCCAGCATTTCCCTGATCGCCTCATCTAATTCCTGTCTGGATAGTACCCGTTTCGCAGGAATATCGTATGCTGAAGCTATTTTTATATAATCAGGATTCATCATCGGAGTAAAAGAATACCTGCGATTGAAGAACATGGCTTGCCACTGACGTACATTTCCCAGATAATTATTATTCAATAAAATCATCTTAACCGGAGCTTTCTGTTCCATAACAGTTCCAAATTCTTGTATGTTCATTTGTAATCCTCCGTCACCCATAAAGACGCATACAGTTCTATCCGGCCTCCCAAAAGTAGCACCTATGGCGGCAGGTAACCCGAATCCCATCGTTCCCAATCCACCGGAAGTAACGATACTTCGGTTCTTACTATATTTAAAATAACGCGCAGACATCATTTGGTTTTGCCCTACATCCGTGACAAGAACAGCCTCATTATTGGTAGCTTCACTCACAGCACGCACTACCTCGCCCATATTTAAAGTATCACTTGCCGGATATAGTTCAGGTTTAATAACCTTTTCAAATTCTTCCTTTTCATAAGAAGAGAAGCTATCCACCCATTCTTTATGATTATTAGGTTCAAGCAATTCCGTAACAGCTTTCAAGGTCTCTTTGCAATCACCCAAAACGGCAATATCCGTCTTTACATTTTTATCTATTTCAGCCGGATCTATATCAAAGTGTATGATCTTTGCTTGTTTGGCATAGGTGTCTAACTTACCCGTTACACGATCATCAAAGCGCATCCCGACAGCAATCAGCACATCACATTCATTCGTTTTAACATTGGGAGCCAGATTACCATGCATGCCTAACATACCCTTATTTAAAGGATGTGCAGTAGGCAATGCCGACAAGCCAAGCAACGTACATCCAACCGGCAAATCCGCCTTTTCTACAAAGGTACGAAGTTCATCCTGTGCATTTCCCAGTTCCACTCCCTGGCCTACCAATACCAAAGGACGTTTGGCTTGATTTATCAATTCAGCTGCAACCATAATCGCCTCTTTATCCACATCCGGAACCGGAACATAACTGCGGATAAAATCGAGCTTCGCAGGCACATATTCCGTTGTTTCGACTTGAGCATTCTTTGCAAAATCCAGCACTACAGGTCCCGGACGTCCGCTCTTTGCTATATAGAAAGCCCGAGCTACCGCCCAAGCCACATCTTCGGCCCGGCGAATCTGATAGCTCCACTTTGTTATAGGCTGCGTAATACCCACCAAATCAACTTCCTGAAAAGCATCTGTACCAAGGAAAGCCGTACCAACCTGACCGGCAATAATCACCAGTGGAGTACTGTCAATCATAGCATCTGCAATACCTGTTACCGTATTGGTAGCACCGGGCCCGCTCGTTACCAAACAAACTCCGACTTCACCGGAAACCCTTGCAAATCCTTGTGCTGCATGCGTAGCTCCCTGCTCATGGCGAACCAATATATGGTTCATCCTGTCCTGATGATCAAATAAAGCATCGAATACCGGCATGATAGACCCTCCGGGATATCCAAAGATAGTTTTAACTCCCTGATACTCCAAAGAGCGCATCAAAGCTTCCGCACCTGAAATTATCTCTTTATCCATACTCTTCCCTTTTAATCTATTAATCTCACAGCCCCTTTATCAGCCGAGCTTACCATACTTGCATAAGCTTTCAGACTTTTAGGAACATTACGTTTCCTTGTGACAGGCGTCATCGGGCGGGCTGACAATTCTTCATCTGTCAATTTTACATTAATCGTTCGTTCCGGTATATTTATCTCAATTATATCCCCATCCTGAATTTTACCGATATTTCCACCTGCGGCAGCTTCCGGCGAGATATGCCCGATACTCAGGCCGGATGTTCCTCCGCTGAAACGCCCATCGGTTATCAAAGCACACTCCTTGCCCAGATGCTTCGATTTTATATAAGAAGTGGGATAAAGCATTTCCTGCATACCGGGACCGCCTTTAGGACCCTCATGGGTAATAACTACCACATCTCCACTCACTACCTTTCCCCCTAAAATACCTTCACAAGCAGCTTCCTGCGAATCAAAAACTTTTGCCGGGCCGGAGAATTTCCAAATACTTTCATCCACTCCCGCTGTCTTAACTACACATCCGTCTTGTGCTATATTACCTTTTAATACAGCCAACCCTCCGTCTTTCGAATAGGCATGTGCTACATCACGGATACAACCATTGATACGGTCTGTATCCAACTCCTTATAATAGGCATTCTGTGATCCGAGTACAAGATTAAACTTACCGGCAGCCGCACTTTTATACTTCCCAATCGCCTCTTCAAGCACATTCGGACTGACAATACTATACTTATCAATTGCTTCCGCCAAGGTCATTCCATCCACACGGCAGACCGTAGTATCGATTAATCCTGCTTTTGCCAGTTCATCCAGAATCGCCATAATACCTCCGGCACGGTTTACATCTTGTATATGATATTTCTGCGTATTCGGAGCCACCTTGCATAAACACGGACTTTTACATGAAAGCATATCGATATCATCCATTGTGAAATCAACTTCAGCCTCATGTGCAACCGCCAACAAATGCAGTACGGTATTCGTAGAGCCTCCCATAGCTATATCCAAGGTCATTGCATTCAAGAATGCCTGACGGGTAGCAATACTCCGGGGAAGTACACTTTCATCACCCTCCTCATAATATTTATAGGTATTCTTCACAATCAGTTTGGCCGCATCTTCAAATAGTCTCGTTCGGTTTTCGTGAGTAGCGACAATGGTACCGTTGCCCGGTAGTGCCAATCCGATAGCCTCATTCAAACAGTTCATGGAGTTTGCGGTAAACATTCCCGAACAACATCCGCATGAAGGGCACGCCCGCTGCTCTATCTTGGCTACATCCTCGTCACTGACACTTTCATCGGCTGATTTAATCATTGCATCTATCAAATCCAAATGTTGTCCGTCCAACTCTCCGGCTTCCATCGGACCACCGGAAACAAATACAGTGGGAATATTCAATCTCATTGCAGCCATCAGCATTCCCGGAGTAATCTTATCACAATTAGAGATACAAACCATTGCATCCGCTTTATGTGCATTGACCATATACTCCACACTGTCGGCTATGATATCGCGGGAAGGAAGAGAATAAAGCATTCCGTCGTGTCCCATGGCTATACCGTCGTCAATGGCAATGGTATTGAATTCCGCAGCAAAACAACCTAGCTTTTCTATTTCGGCTTTCACCTTCTGCCCTATCTCATGGAGGTGAACATGCCCCGGTACAAACTGTGTGAACGAATTCACGATTGCAATAATCGGCTTACCCAACTGCTCCCTTGTCATACCGTTCGCAGCCCACAGAGCTCTCGCTCCCGCCATCCGGCGTCCTTGTGTACTGAACGAACTACGTAACTGATTCTTCATTTTACCTTAAATCCCTTTTTAAATTAAAAAGCCTCTCTCATCCATGTGAGAAAGGCTTTAAAATATATCTTTTTACTATACAATTACATATACAACCTTCCTCACGATCTTGATGGAATCACCACGACGCGAATAATATGCAGAATTGCCAGGTTAATGGATGTTATTGTATTCATACTTTCTATCTCTCGTTTTCTTAATTATGTTGCAAAGGTAAGGCTTCTTTTATAATATGCAAACAAATTGAAGAAAAAAATCATATAATAATTATCATTTGAAAGTAAATAGAATATTATTGCCTTATTTTATCACTAAAACAGTTCTTTTATCTCAAAAGAGAAAAAAGTAAAAAGCTCTCTTTTTGAAACTCTTAGTCTTATAAATTGTTCTATCTTTGTAAGAAAAATGAGCTTATGGAATATAACTTTGATGAAATCATAGACCGAAAAGGTACCGATGCCGTAAAAATAGAAGGTTTATTAAGTAACTGGGGACGAACGGATTTATTACCGATGTGGGTAGCCGATATGGATTTCCGTACTCCCGAGTTTATAATCGACGCTATACGAGAACGTTGTGAACATGAGATCTTAGGTTATACAGTTAAACCACAGAGATATTTCGATGCCATTCATAGCTGGCTCGATAAACGATACAACTGGAATGTCACGGAAGAAATGATTCAATTCACTCCCGGAGTAGTTGCCGGACTGGCTTTCGCTATCCAATGTCTTACAAAACCCGGAGACCGCGTTATGATGCAAACACCGGTTTACCATCCATTCTTTATTTTTACGGAGAAAAACGAGCGGGAGGTAGTCTATAACCCGTTAATACTGAAAGATGGCAAGTACCGGATGAATATTCCCCAATTTAAAGAACTGATAAAAACCTGTAAGCTATTTATTCTTTGCAACCCACATAACCCGGGCGGACGTATCTGGACAAAAGAAGAGCTTTCCGAAATCGCGCAGATATGCCATGAGAACCATGTTCCGGTTATTTCCGATGAGATTCATGCCGGTCTCGCTTTACCGGGTCACAAGCACCATCCGTTTGCAACTGTTTCCGAGGAAGCCCGCATGAATTCCATTACTTTTATGGCAGCCAGTAAGGCATTCAACATCCCCGGGTTATCCAGCGCATACGCTATTATCGAAAACAAGACACTAAAAGAGCGTTTTACCGAACAACTGGAAAAGACAGAGTCCGGTAGCGGACATATATTTGCCTTCCATACCGTAGCCACTGCCTATGAAAAAGGAGAAGAGTGGTTGAACCAAGTTACTGAATATATACAAGGTAATATCGATTTGTTGGATTCATTTCTACAATCTCACACGCCGAAAATAAAAGCAATTCGTCCGCAAGCATCTTATCTTGTATTTCTAGATTGCAGGTCACTCGGAATGACTCAACAACAACTAATCGACTTTTTTGTAGAAGATGCCAAACTAGCCCTCAACGACGGTGCGATGTTCGGGAAAGAAGGTACCGGATTCATGCGCATGAATGTCGGATGCCCGCGCAGTATACTGCAAAAAGCACTTAATAATCTGAAATTAGCCTACAATAAACACTTTCCCGACAAATAATTCGTATCTTTGCGAATTCAGAATAATCTGGAAAAATCATAAAGTGAAATTATAAATGGAGACAACCCCAAACAAGTACATTACTGTAGCCTATGAGCTATATGTTACAGAAGACGGCGAAAAAGACTTAGTAGAAAAAGCAACCACGGAACATCCTTTCCAATTCATTTCAGGATTGGGTACTACGCTCGATGCTTTCGAAGCTCAACTGAAAGATCTGAAGGCCGGCGATAAATTCGAATTTACGATACCTTTCGACCAGGCTTACGGAGAATATGTCGAAGAGCATGTTCTTGATTTGCCTAAAAACATATTTGAAATAGATGGTAAGTTTGATACCGAACGTATCTTTGCAGGCAATGTAGTTCCTTTGATGAACGCAGACGGACAACGCATGAACGGTACGGTTGTAGAAGTTAAAGAAGACATCGTGGTTATGGATCTGAACCATCCGCTTGCCGGAAACAACCTTACTTTTGTAGGAGAAATCGTTGAATCACGTCCTGCTACCAACGAAGAAATACAAGGTACTCTCAACATGATGAGCGGTGGCGGTGGATGCAGTTGCGGATGTTGCGGAGACGACTGCGGCGATGAAGAATGTGGTGACGGCTGCGGTTGCGGCGGACACTGCCATTAAATAAGTTAAGAGTTAAGAATGAAGAGTGGAGAGTTATATTATCCGAATGACAACTCTCAATTCTTCATTCTTAATTCTTAACTTATTTCGACGTCATTATCTTCAACACCAGCTTATCGGTCTCATTCATTCCCTGAGAACCTATTAGGGTCAAGTTACGGATACTCTTATCAACATCTTCATCGACAATCCCTTCCACAGACGTTACACATTTATTATCCATTGCCATCATGGCGGACATCACAGCAGTAGAAACCCCGCTAGTCAGCTTCATGGCACAACTGGGCTTTGCACCGTCACAAATCATTCCGGTCAGATTGGCAATCATATTCTTTACTGCAAAAGAAATCTGCTCATACGTGCCACCCATCAGATAAGTAATACCGCAACTGGAACCGGTAGCAGCCACTACACAACCACAGAGAGCAGATAAGCGTCCCAAACTTTGTTTGATATAGATAACTGTGAGATGACTCAATGTCAAAGCACGAATCAATTCTTCTTCATTCTTATGCGTATCCTCCGCATATATCACAACAGGAAGGGTTGCAGCTATTCCCTGATTGCCGCTGCCCGAATTACTCATGACAGGAATCATGGCACCCGCCATACGCGCATCACAAGCCGCAGAAGTATAAGATAATATATGAGAGAACACACAATCCCCCATCACCTGATGCTCATAACTGCCTCTCATTGTTTTTCCCAGTGCATGCCCGTAGTTTCCTTCAAAGGATTTCTCCGCAGCATTACGGTTTAACTCCGCCGATTTCAGGATAAAACGAATCTCACTTAATGGGGCGGTCATCGCAAAGTCATATACTTTACGGAGATTCAGCTCCAGACACTCTTCTTCTGCATCCACTGCTCCGGCTTGTTGCTTATTAAGCAAAATATCCTCACCATGGGCCACATATATAAAGTTGGTATGTCCACCGGAAATAATTGCAACTGCTCTATCACTTTCAGCCTCGCAAATCGCTTCTATATATAGCTTTTCTTCTATATTCTCCTTTAGCTGAATATCTATTCTACGCCCGGCAATCATCTTCTTTCCCTGTTCCACTGCCTCCGGCGTACTATCCTTCAATACTTCCAGTTTATATTCCGACTTACCGATCAATGCACCCAAAGCCACAGCAATCGGCAGACCGATCATGCCTGTTCCGGGAATCCCCACTCCCATGGCATTCTTCAGAATATTCGCACTTAGATAAACGGTTATCTTTTCAGGACATCTGCCCAATGTCTCACTTGCCTTTGCAACGGCAAGCGCCACAGCAATCGGCTCTGTACATCCTATCGCCGGAATCACTTCACGATTGATCAGGTCGATAATCTGTTTTCTTTCAGATTCTTTCATAGTTATGCGGTAATATAATTTTCTCGTCAAAAATACAAAAAGTTTGATTAGACGATACAAAATAGTTGAAATAAAAAGCACTGTTTCTTTTAGCCATTCGTTAACTTCTCTTTAATAAAGCTTTCCCCTTTTCCGTCAAATGGTATTTCTGTTTGGGATGTTTGGGTTGTTCGGGATAAAGTGACTCTACCAATTTCAGCCCTATGGCCGGATAAAGGTAGTTTTCCAAGAAGTTGCTTTTATCTTTCAGACCCATCAACTTCATAATTTCTTTAGCCGAATATGTATTGTCACCGATTGCTACCAGAACTTTTTCAACCTGTGGAATAACTGTCGGGGAACTGTAGGGTAACTGTGGGGTAGCAGTGGGATTTTGCCCGACAGTATCCCGTACATAACGGAACACCACCTGCACAAAAGCACCGTCCGAATGAAACTCCGGATCAGGAAGCCCCACACGGCGACATTCACTGACCATCAGCCCAATGCCGCGTCCCCAACTTTCCAACACCTTACTTTTATAAAGGACATTGGCTATAATAGGATTTTGTGGTTCAGAATCATGCGGTCCCAGCAACCTTTCCAATGTCATATCCTCCGGAAACGTGCCGCTATTCGTGACTTCCACACGATCATCATAGATGGCTATGCTGACGGAACTGCCCGGTTTATGGTACAGACGATGTGAAAAACTGTTTATGCAACTCTCGCGCAAGGCTTTATAGGGAATGGTCAGTTCCTCTTCCCTATACAGCTTTTCAACCTTTCCGGAAAGTGACAGATGTTTGAAGAAGAAAGCCATAGCTGCATCCAGTAGTTCAAAAATATTGCCATGTACACGCAGATTGTCCACAAACTCGTCTTTATTCGTCCCTTTGAAGCGTGCCATCCGTAACAGACACTGCGGATAATCCGACAAGTTTTTGCCGAACAATACCGCCGCTGCATTTTTTAGTTTGCCGTCACCAAATGAGAGATCGAATTTTCCGAGGATGATCGGAATCTCTTCCAATATGGTCGTTTCCGGCAAACGCCCACTCTCAACACCCATACGGACTGCACCGCGGATAATGTTCGAGTCAAGGTTTTCTATTTTCAAATTCTCATTGATAATAGTCTCCCATCCATATTTACCACCCCGTTGTAACAGCAATAAGTTATATTTTTCCTGCGACATGACAGATGTTACACTTTCCATCCGGTGGTAGGCTCTTCCCTTATAGGTAAAAGGGCGGGCACTCAGTTGTGCATCAGCATGAAGACCAATCACATACCTATTTGTATCAGGAATGGTGGTATAAGAAATTTTGATTGCAGGCAATGGTTCTATTCGCCTGATAGCTTCTACAATATCCCGTTTTGTCTTGTCGCTCAAATCTTGGCCGATTACCTTTCCTTTGTCTGTCACGCCGAACAACACGGCTCCGCCCGCCCCGTTGAGCAAGGCGCAAAGCGTTTCCATGCCGCGTTCTAACTGTCCGGTGGTTTCTTTAAATTCTATTTGTTCGTTTTCATTCTGAACTATCAGGTTCTTTATATCCTCAAGATTGCCTATTTTCATACCATATATTATTGATTTACAAAAGTACTCTTTTTTTGCTATATAATATGGAAATAACAAATTAGTCCCTACCGGCATCCACAAAAAAAGAGGAACAAATATTAGAATCCGTTCCTCTTCTTTCCTTATTTAGACATTAAATAATCTTATTCTTCCTCATCTCCCCAGAATCTTTTCTTAGAACGGGTAGAAGATGTTGAACCATTCGGATCAAATCCCGGTGCATCGGGAGAGGCTGCTACAACATTTTCCAATTCTACTTCTATGATTTCTACTTCCGGCTTTATATACTTTTTCATAATCTTTTCTCGTTATATATTACTATTGGAAAAATAAACTAAACTATGCTAGCGAAGTCTTAACTTCATTAACACAGCTTAGTTCGTTTCTTTTTATTACTTCACAAAGACTTTATGTCCGTTTACAATATAGAAGCCCTTAGACAATCCTTCGATAACTGTCACCTCTTCCGGTGCGTTAATGGTACGTACAATACGTCCACTCAAATCAGCAACAACAACCTTTGTGGCAGATTCCACTATGATATTGCCATCCTGAGCATATACTCTCTCTGATGTAACGTCCGCAGCATTCATACCTGTTGCTCCACCATCATGTTCCACACTGAAATTAGGAGCATTAAATTTATTGCCGGAGTTATCGATATAAGCACGGAACGGATATACAACAGAATTTGCTTCATTAGGAACAAAATTGGTTCCTGCCGCATTCATCATATAAGCAGCTTTTGCAGTTGCAATATCCTCATCTATATAGCTACCTTTAAATTCATTCACTACATACGACGGCTCTGTAACTCCAATAGCTCCGCTACCGCTGAACACATAAGGTTTAGTTTCTCCTGCCGCACCTGTTGCTTCACCGAAAGAGATTATATAAGGAGTATTAGCAGTCCAAGTCGTTTCTCTTGCGAAAGTAATGGTATTACCTTTCTCCATTCCCGTACATTTCTCCAATACATAATTTTTAGCCACACCGTTATCTGTTACGGAAGTCACAGCAAACGGCAACATGATTGTTTCCCAACCACCGTCGAGATAGCAGTTGCGAGTATAAGAGATGGCATCGGCTGTAAATGCTTTCGGAGCATGGAACGGCACTTTATCTGTTATGACGATGCTTGCAGCTTTATCACCGGCGATTACATTCGTCGCATCAATAGAAGCAACCTCAGTACCCGCTTGCACATAAACTAAACAGTTAGTATTAGTTAATCCAGCCTTTATCGTGGCTATTTCTATTGGTTCACCACTCATATCAACTAAAGTAACATCGCTTAAATCAATATTAGTAGTTGAATAAGGATAGAGTTCTACTTGAATAGGAATCTGAGTATTTTCATCCATAGACCACAAAATAGAAATAGAAGCTCTCAATTCACCATTAACAATAATCGCATCCAAAGTTACAGGTAGATTGCCCAATGAAGCACCAGCACCATCAATAGTTATAACCTGAGAGGTAATCATTCTACCTTCACTATCTACACTTACATCTTTCAAATAAATATCGCCTAAATTAGCTCCCATAAATGAGAAATTACTTAACTGCAAATCAACTTTATTATCCAGAATGCTCGTAATTTCTATCGATTCACCTATTTCATTAGAAATGTTCAATAATTGTCCACCCATTTTTATTGCTAATTTTCCAATATAAGAAGTATATTCAGAAGCAGCCGCAGGCTTAAATTGAACTTTATAAACATGACAATTAGGAGATTCAATACCAGCGACATAATCACTACCATAAACATTAATAGTCAAAATACCGGTTATCTTATTGAAAATATGTTTTACTGTAGATGTAGGATCACTCTTTGTATATGTAAGCAAGTTTTCATCAAAAACGACCGATGACATATCGTATGAAATAGTTTCTTCTGCAAAACCAGGAATCGTAACACCATCATATTTCAAATCAGACAAAGTGGACATTGGAGTGACTTTCTTAAACTGAATTGCATATTGGTGCATATTAGGATTAGTAGTAGCATTATAATCATTTCCTAAAACAGTTATAGTTAGAATTCCTGTCGAATAATCATAATTATGAGAAACAGAAGCTCCTTTTCCTTTCTTTATATATGAAAGTAAACTTTCATCAAAAACAACTGATGACATATCATATGTAGTGGTTTCCTCTGTAAAACCAGAAATTGTACTACCATCATATTTTAAATCAGATAAAGTAGAATAGTAAATAAATGTAAATTCATCTGCGTATAAGATATTATTATCTCCTATTTTACTTTTATCAGTAGTAAAATAATCAGCTGATGAAATAATAACATTTATCTTCTCCGGAATAGATTCACTCAAATAATTTAATGGAATAGTCACTTCTTTCCATTCTGTATCAGAAGCTGGATTAATAGAATATTCCGTATTCATTATTAATTCAAAATTACTTTTAGTTACTCCACTAGTAATTATTCCTAATACATCTTTATCGCGATCTATCATTTCAGCAGTTGTAACAGTACTTTTACCTAATGTTTCTTGGCGTGAAACAGTACTACTCGTTGATCCTTTCCAAGCATATGCAAATATTTTAGCAACTTCATTATTATTCAATGTTCCATTTTTATCAGATGTCTCAGTTCCCATAACACGTTTAATATATCCATGAAGAGCATCTGGCTGAAAAGAAAAACTTTGTCCCCCGCGAGTTCCTCCATCACACTTTGCTAAATCCATAACAGCATAGACCCAAGGAGTTCCCAATGTAATATATCCTGGAGCCTGCGTTCCTATTCCGGCAGCACCAACATACAAATTTTTCATCATTACAGCTTTTTCAGAATAACCTGATGCTTCTTCCCATACTAATTGTTGTTTCTTACTTGTGTCAAAGATTACAGCCTTTACAGTCTGATACACATTGGATCCCTTCCAACCGACAGGCTGCTGACCAACTGTATTCCAACCCACTTCAAAAGTATCAAAATTTCCATTAATTTGCTGCCCCAATGCAGTAGAACTAATACCAAGCAACACTCCCATTACCATCAATAAACGTCTAAGTTTTTCCATTCTTGATTTCTTTTTATTAATACCATATTATTTTCTCATTCTACTAAAACCTATGCAAACTACAGATTTTAGAATATTGCAAAATAATACCATTTATAACATTCTCACAAGGTCTATTTATAAAATATAATGTCCTCATTCTTAAATCTACCACTAATTTTCAAGAAGATAATAAAATATACTGTAGTAATTTACTTAAATCAATAGATAGTCTTATAATACAAACAAGGGATTACTGCCAATGCAATAATCCCTCGTTTCATATAAATTTAATAAATTTTCCTATACCTTATCTTTTAACAAACTTCATCGTTGCGCTACCAATCTTTATCAAATAGATACCACTATTCAAAGTAGATACATTTACACTGCCTGCTGTATAACCTCGTTTTACCAAGTTACCGGCAATGTTATAGATAGCATAACCTGTTGCACCTTCAATACCGGCAAAGGATAGTTCTTCCTTAACAGCAGAAGAGGTTAAAACAACTTTGTCCTTTCTGATAGTTTGAATAGCCGTATAATTAGGATTCTTTCCCTTGAAAACTACAGAAACCTCACCCAAATCTTCCAAAGGGATAATAATCGGAGCAATAATAACAGAATCACCAACAACTTTACCAGAAATAGAAACTAATAGTTCACCCAAATTCGGTCCCATCCAAAAATCAAAACCCTCCAAAGTTCCAGCTGTAATAGTAATAGGCTGAGTAGATGTAAACTTAATAGAATCAACATCTTGTCTTAATTCAATATCAGAAAGAGCCACATTGCCTACCGGCAATACATCATCATCTGCAGTTAGAACAAAATTGTTCAAATAGAAATTAATGTGTGTATCATCTGCCTTTTCTATCTCCACAGAGATATCATTAGAAGTAGGAAATTGTACTTGAAAAAACACATCCAAATCTCCTGTATACGTTCCGGCTACCTGGTCAGCCAACTGTGCATTGGCTATTACGGCCATAACGAATAAACAAACAGTAAGTAAGACTTTCTTCATAATTCTAATTTTTTAATTATTAATCTTGTTATTATTAATCCGATTCATCAGAACGCATAAGCGAAGCCTAGCGTTCCATAAATAGGATACATATCAAAAGTTATCGTTTTGAAATCTTTCTTGAAAATAGAGTTCAGCCCCCATGTCAGATCTGCATAGACATTCAAGTGTGAAAAGGCTTTCCACTCTGCACCCAACTGCGCTCCCCACTGGAACTTACGTAAATCTTCCGAGAAATCGTAAGTAGCAGGATTGTCTTTGGTTATCTCCACTTTCTGTCCTACGGGAGTGCCGTCACGCAGATATCCGTCATAAACAGAACCGGAAAAATCCCGGTTGGTAACAAACGAGAAATAAGGTCCGAGCTTCAAATCCCAACGAGGAGAAATGCGGTATGTAGCAAGCAAAGGAACGGTCAGATAAGTATTACGAACTTCCGTCTTTACATTTCCGGTAAAGTTTCCTTCCATCTCTCCTTTATCGGCGGCAATCATCTTCATGTGATAATTTTTCACTTTAGCATCAGTCTGCATACCTTTGGTTTCCAAGCGCAACCCAAACATAAAGCCCCAATCGCCGAAACGTTTATGAATGTCTCCTTCCAACGAAATACAAACAGTAGGGTTATAACTTTCTATTTCCCTGATTTCGGCAGGAAGAGGCAACGGAGAAGTACCACCCACGCTAAATCCGGCACGAACAGAATACTCCAGACCTTTAGCCAGAGAACGGAGAATACTTTCACTACGTTCCTGCTGGGCATATCCGCCCGCTACCAAAAGACAAAAACAGGATATTATTGCGATAATACGTTTCATATCAAATTTATTAATTCTATTTACAGATTAAAGAAACCTCATCCACATACAATACACTTCCCACAGCTCCCCGGAAAGAAGCACCCTCCACACTGGAAGCAAAGACAATAGAAAGATTGTAGTCATAGTTTTTCAGACGTTCATCGCTCAGTTCTTTCTTATAATCGAATGTAAGACGGAACTCCGTCCAATCGTCACTTTCCACAATATCTTCCTGCTTGATGCGCGCCAATGCCACAATAGAAGGATGCGTCAGAACATCATCTCCATGAAGCATCACGTTCTCTTTCACTCCATTCACTATCTGAGTGTTTTCATAAAGTACACCATATATATCACAATAATCTTTCACATCGGGCAAGATGATTCCCTGTTTATCCTGAAAATTCTCTCCGGCTTTAAACTTATAGTATCCTTGCAACTCCAATGGTTCTTCACTAAACGGCAAGCCGAAGCAAGTAGCTTTCATGGCATCTTTCAATGCATATTCTGCATCAAATGTACCAAGAAACAAGTTTCCGGCAGCAAGTCGCATATTCATCATATCGCCAAATGATCCCGTACTCTTAGTTTCCAGTTTCACGGCATTACCTCTCACACCGGATGCATAAGTAACAGTAGGATATTCATCCGGTTTAGCCAATGCTTTCGCTAATTTGAAGCCCGGATTACCCGTTGCCCAATCATAATATTTAGTTTCATCATCCGGTAAAACTTCATACCATTGGTAGTACTTTTTATTCTCCGTATTCAATTCAAAATGTTCGAAATGGAAATCGGTTCTCATCTCAGCCCTGCTGAAACTTACCTCATAAGTCTTTTGCCATTTCTTATCCTGTGAAGTAACCGTGTATAAGACTGCTCCCTTAGTAAAATCCTGTGCCGAACCACTTAAAGGATTTATTGTAGCGCCCTCCGTCAGAACGAATTCCGGAGCCAGCTTAGTGATATCCGCCTCCGTTTTGACACGTATCGTTATACGGTTGTGGTCGGTATTCGCTTTAAAGAGAGTATCTGCTAAATTCTTTAAAATATTCTTATCTTTAATCACACAATACTCAATATCCGCTTCGGCATTAGGAGCCTCATCCTGAATGCAAGAGGAAAGCAGACCTGTGAAAAATATCGGTATCAATAAAAACTTTATCTTCATTTCTCTTTGAGTTTTATTAAAAATCAGGCGGCAAAAGTACCACTTTTATTTCATATTGCAAACCGTTCATGTCCTTTTTCTACAAAAGCATAGAATCCACGGTGCAAAGTAACGGCAATTTCAACAACTTAGCAAGGTCTATTTCTGTAAATTACTGTTCAATTACTAAAATCCGGGAAAGATATCGCCTTTTCCGACAAAAAATCAAGGACTCTATCTAAGAATCCATTTACCCACATATATATAAATATATATGGGTAAAAACCATCCGGTTCAAAAAAACAGGCAGAAAGCAAACATTTGCCACCGATTGACCGGTTGAACGAAAGAATTCGTTTTTTCTGAACGAATAAACCACTATGGGTCAGCGCATAGACACCTATTTTAAGGACGACACTTGACAAACGTTTTTTTATGTAGTATCTTTGTAAACGAGAAACACATACGAAAGTTAATTTCCCCAGCGTTCTTTGCGGCTCCGGACACGGGCGATTCTGATCAAACCACCCTGTAAGTCCAATCGTTTCACCATGGTAATCCTTGCGTTCCACCATGGGGAACCTATCGTTTACCCTTGCCGAAACGATTGGACAGGTGTTGGAAAACGAATGAAACATCATTAGTATTAATTAAAAACAAAAGAAGAATTTATGTCAGCTTACTACGATTTATATCAGAACCCGCCCGCACAGGGCAAAAAGGAGGAGGTACTTCCGTCATTTCACGCAAGAATCGTCTCTTGCGGCACGGTGGACACCGACGCGATAGCACGGGATATTGAGGCGAACACATCATTTACTTACGGTGATGTGGTCGGTGTGCTGGGCTGCCTGCAGCAGGAGCTCATCAAACGCCTCAGCGACGGATATCAGGTTAATCTGGACGGTCTGGGCATCTTTTCCGCCGGATTGAAATGCAGTCCGGTGACAGACAAGAAAGAGGTACGCTCACGCGACGTACAACTGTCGGACATTCATTTCCGCCCGGCTGCAAAGTTGAAAAGAAACCTCAAACGGGATATGCGGCTTACACGCAACCCGAACAGCTCGGCAAACGGTATCATGCCGATGGAAAAGGCGATAGACAAGGTGTTGGAATACCTGACCGAACACAACTGTATCGACCGTCAAGAGGTATCGAGGCTGACAGGATACAAGAAAGTGCGGGCGGTAAGCGCACTCAACACTTGGAGGGCACAGGGCATATTGATACGCCACGGATACGGGAAGGCGGTGATTTACTTTAACATTAAAAAATCCAGATAAACACGCCTCGCATGACAAGCAAAGAAGACATATTGCGTCTGACAAACAACGGATTGGATATATTCCGTCATTATGTGCCGGGAGACTGGGAAGCAGGAACACAATTCCGCAACCCTTTCTACCGGGACACCAAAGCTTCTTTCTATATTTATTACAATCGTCACGAAAGAGAATACCGCATGAAGGATTTCGGTGACGAACGCTACTCCGGCGATTGCTTTGCCTTGGTGGGATTACTCCACGGATGGGAATGTGCGCGCAAGGACGACTTTACCCGCATCTTGGAAAAGATTGTGTGCGACCTGAATCTGCCCGTTAACGCAGGTTCCTCGTTACCGTCGGGTATGCCGTCAAAAGACAACGGCACAACCTACATCACAAAAGAGTTTTCTACTGACGAACTACGCTGGTGGGGCACTTACGGCATCACAAAGGAAGTATTGAAACATTTCCGGGTAAACAGTTTGCAAGAGGTGAAATTCCCACGCAGCACCCGCACCGCCACTGCCGCCGAGCCGATGTATCTTTATCGCTTTGCCAACCATGAAGATACTACCGCCAAGCTATACCAACCAATGTCCGACACCCGTTTCCTCTATTTGAAAAAGGCAAAGGACGAATATTTCGGATATGCTTACCTGCCGGGTAAAGCTCCCTTGGTGGTAATCACCGGAGGCGAGAAAGACGTACTGACACTGGCTGCCATGCAGATACCCGCTTTTTGCCTGAACAGTGAAACAGCCTGCCTGCCGGAAGAATTGATGAAAAAGTTGTCCGAACGCTTCGAACATATCACCTTATTATATGATATGGACGAGACGGGGCAACGATGCAGTTTGCAGTTGTATGACAAATATGCCTCCAAATATTCCATAGGACGGGCATTATTGCCATTGAAAGGAACGAAAGAGGAAAAAGACATATCCGACTTTGCCCGCTTGCGACTTGCCGCCGGACAAACGCCTGCACAAATAGCCAATGAAGTAAACGCATTGCTTAACAGTACGATAAAAGACACCTACGACCAACTGGCGGAAGAATACGCCGGATGTTTCATCGACTGCGCCTGTCCGCCGCAAGAACCGAAGACCATTCTGCGCATACACCACGAAGCAGCCGCAGCAGCCGGAGATTTGGTTTGCATAACGGGAGGTTCCGGCACGGGAAAAAGCAACTATGCCGACTGCATCCTGTCGGGAGCACTCAACACCATGCTGTGCAACATCGACACGCTCGGTATGCAAATACTTCCCAATGCGGAACAAAAGGCATTACTGCTGTTTGACACCGAGCAGTCTGAATACCAGTCTTATAAAAACACGCAACGCATCCTGCACAGGGCACGTCTTGCCAATCAGCCGGACTGCATGAAGATTATCAACCTCTGCCGTGTAGCCCGTGTCAAACGGCAGCAGCTCATCGAACAGTTTATCAAGGCTGCCGATGAAAGGCATCACGGCATCCACAGCATTATCATCGACGGGCTTGCAGACCTGATGGCATCCGCCAATGACGAAGAAGAAGCTGTACGGCTCATTGAATGGCTGCACGGATTGGCGCAAAAGTACAACACGGTCATCATCTCCGTAGTTCACACAGCAGGCATACCGGAAAAAGTACGCGGACATATCGGCTCGGAACTAACCCGGAAATCATCTGCGGTGATAGACATCGAGACCGACCGAAAGAAAAATTGTTCCGTCGTAAAGGTACTGAAGTTAAGGGCAGGAAGTGCCGTAAAAGCAGGAATCTCCATGTTTGAATGGGATGAGAGAACGGAGATGCATTGCTCTATGGTGGGATAGAAACAAAAACGAGGCTACCGATTACCGGCAGCCTCGTTTTTCAGAACAAGTTATAAATTATCTAACAAGCACGCGAGTAACAGAAGAACCTACTTTCACAATATAAATTGTATTTGCTTCAATATTACTTCTAATGGCAGTATCAGCTCCACTGTATACCAATGTACCCTGTACCGTATAAACATTTACCGGAATAGCCTCATCATTTCCTTCAACAATGATTGCCCCATCAGCCGAATACACCTGAACATTATCAACGCCTACATTATCTATATCCGTAGCCGGGACAATCGCCATAACAGCCGGAGTATATTCTACTTCATAATTCGGAGCTTCAACCTCTGCCAATGTTATATCATAATAACCAATCGGACTTTCCGCATCAGCAACACAAGTCAATGACGGCAATACGGTAAATATCTCAGAAAGTTCTTTTTCTTCGTCGCCATTAACGAATCCTGTACAGGTATATGTAAATTCTGGGTTTTCTTCACCAACCTTACGTGCAGCCGGATTAGCAGCCACGGCAAGAGGAGCTTTTGCTACATTTACAGTAAGAATTCTCTCAATACCTGCATAATCTTTAGCCTCATCATCAGAGCCTACTTTTGTAGGAGCAATAAATACAACTACTTGAGCTACTCCGGCATTTTTCACTGTGACATCCACAGTTCCGTCCGTGGCATTCTTTTTGGCAGATGCAATGTTGGAATTCAAAGCAGTCATCCCCCATACGACACCTTCCGTAGCCGTTACCTGAACAGGAACTATTTCCGTATCTCCGTAAGCAGCTTCTACCGTTTCTTTCGCCAAAGTTAGTTCGGGAGCTTCTTTTACAGTTACAACAACACCTTCAGGGATTCCGCTAACAAATTCATAATTTTCATCTCCAGCTTTCGGCAATGTCAAAGTAACAGGGAATTGTGTGCCCACAGCTGCTTCTTTATTTATTTTACAATCAATAATCGGTAAATTAGCAAGTTTCGTTTCATCTTCTGCATAAACAAATCCTGAATACTGCAAACGTAACGGGCATTTTTCCAAACCAACAGGAATGATTATTTCTTTCTTACTATTAGATATCTTCTGGTTGGCATACATAGCTGTTACCGTAAGTTTTGTTTTCTTTATTTCCAAACTTTGTTCGGCAGCATATTCTATCGTATAATTATCAGCTGTAGCACCGGACAAAGTAGCGGCACGTCTTTCTCCTACTTTTTCGGCCTCCGCACCTGCAACACCTTCAACCGCAACAGGAGCTGTCAGAACTTCCTCTGTATCTTCATATTTAAAACCTGAATATTCCAATTCATAACCGCACTTGCCTTTACCTTTATTTGCATTAGTAAAGTCAACTCCACGTTCACACCAAGCATCTTTCATTGAAACCATCAATTTGGCAGGAGCGACCGTCACACTATAAGGAGCAGCTACAGTTCCCGCATAATTATCACTACCGGGTTGAGAAGCTATAATTGAAACAGTTCCTGCACCCACAGCTTTAAATTTACCTGCAGTAACATCAAATACCAAAATATTTTCATCAGACGATTTGTATTGTACCGGAACAGTCTGGTCATTTGTAGTGAATCCCAAACTTTCAACCTCATCACCGTAAGTCAAAACCGGTGCTTCTGCCGGAAGATTAATAACAGTAGCTTCACCTTTAAAGCTAATGGTATAAACATATTGTTTTTCTCCTGCGGAAGTAGGACAATTCACCGTAATGGTTCTAGTCAGCTTACCATCCGAAGATGTGGAAACGTCACCAACCTGTACTGTAGCATCTTTACCATAAGCAACAGCAGCAATTTCAGCTTCTTTGGATGCCAACGGCAATGTATACTCAAATACATCTTCATCAAAGCCCGCTACTGCTTCACCGCCAACTGTCAATGATTTTAATTTGGAATTATAGATAAACCGCACATCATCTGCATATAAAGTATTTTCCGCACCAATATTGGGACGATTAAAATAATCGGCTGCAGAAATGATTACATTCAACTTCGCCGGTGCTTTATCACTTAAATAGTCAATAGGAACAGCAACGCGTTTCCAGAAATTCAAATCATTCTCCATTGAATAAATAGCTTTTCCTACCAATTCTATTCCGGTTGCCGGTTGATTATTATTTTTCACACCTAATATATCTACGTCACGATCTACCAGATCAACCTTCTCCAAGTTTTCGGTAAGGTCCATTCCATCTCCTATCGGAGACTGAGACGTACAAGTTCCATTCCAGGAATATACAATAATCTGTGCTACTTCATTCGGATTCTGTTCCGCATGTACTCTCTTATAATAACCAACAATAGAATCCGGTCTGAAAGTAAAATCAATACCTCCAATAGAGCCACCGTCGCTATCATCAGGGTCGTCCCCTCCTCCTAATTGTGACATAACTCCGGCAATATCCGCGTAAACCCAAGTTTCACCCAATGTAATATAACTCGGAGAATTTGCGCCGATACCGTAAGCTCCAAGTTTTCGATTCATCAATTTAATACTCTTTCCGCTACCATTTCGGCCTTCACTTTCAAAAACCAACGGAAACTTCATTCCCATTTGAGTAACATTGAGTGCACTCCATCCTGCCGGTTCTATCCCTATACCTTTAAAAGTGCTTCCAAGAGCCGTCTCCGGTCCCCATTCCGTTTGAACATCAAAGTCTCCTCTGATCTGTTGAGCTTGCAAGCTACTCATTCCTAACAATGTAGCACAAGCTACCAACGTAAAAAATCTTCTCATAATTAATCGTGTTTAATAATTCGCTAATAAATATTCAAATCAGTCTATTTTTAAGCACCGCAAAGTAACGCTATTACAAAAGACCGGTCAAGGTCTATTCATATTTAAATATGTCCCATTACTTAAAAACACTCCCATTACATACAAAATAACAGCATTATTGCATTTACACAAATGTTCTTTTTTTTAAAACAAATGTTCTTTTTCTTAAATTTGCATCCTACTTTATAAAAGAAGCCCTATATTTGTAGACATCATCAAATAAAGAAAGCCATGGAAAAGACATTGCCTAAAATTGATATTCCTGATGATTTCGTTATTGGAACGGGAATCACCGAAAATATCCTCAACCTTTACAAGAATTATCCTTGCCGATTGAATGCGGAAATATTCGTTTTATGCATGGGAGGAAGCATTGATGCGACCGTTAACCTGTCCCGGCAAACGATTAAACGCAACGATCTTGTCACGCTCTCACCCGGCAGTATCATACAGTTGCATAAAGCGGAAGGTGACTTGCTACTTTATTTTATGATATTTTCTTCCAAATTCATCAACAGTGTAAATATTGCAAAGTCATTAATCGACTTCCTATACATTATAAAAAGCAATCCGGTAATCAGCGTTCCTTCAAGGTTTGCCGAACTATATGAAGATTACTTTAAATTGCTGATTCGCACGTATGAATTGAATCCATCCCAAAATCCAGATGTTTTAAAGTGTATTTTGCTTTCTATACTTTACCGACTCAAAGAACTTTATCAGGCCACCAATAAACTGACGGATAATCCGTCTTTCAGTCGTAACGAAAAGATTTGCAAAGAATTCGCACATCTTGCCATACAGCATTATGCACAGGAAAGAAACATATCTTTCTATGCACAAAAGATAGGAATAACGCCTACACACCTGAGTAATACCATCAAACAAGTTACCGGAAGAACCGTAATGGACATTATTGCAGAGATGGTCATAACGGATGCCAAAGCCCAACTTAAATCAACGAATCTGCCGATAAACGAGATAGCCGATTCCCTGAACTTTGCCAATGTTTCCTTCTTTGGAAAATATTTTAAAAGACATGTGGGTATGGGACCGCAGAAATATCGGAATAGTTAGGAATTTATTCGGGAATTTTGTTATATTTGCAATATACGAACCATCTAAATTTTAAGTTTATGTTCAACTCATTCGGCAATATATTCAGACTAACCAGTTTCGGGGAGTCACATGGCAAAGGAATCGGAGGCGTCATCGACGGATTCCCTTCAGGCATAAAGATCGATATGGATTTCATACAGAGCGAATTAAGACGCCGCCGCCCGGGACAATCTAAAATCACAACAGATCGTGCGGAAGAAGATGAAGTGGAGTTTTTATCCGGAGTTTTTAACGGACGTTCCACCGGATGCCCCATCGGTTTCATTGTATGGAACAAAAATCAGCATTCAAAGGACTATGAAAACATTAAAAACGTTTTCCGCCCTTCGCATGCCGACTATACCTACCAAATTAAATATGGTATAAGAGATTATCGCGGAGGAGGCCGTTCGTCTGCACGCGAAACTATCTCACGCTGCGTGGGAGGAGCACTCGCTAAATTGGCGTTAAGCCAGATCGGCATTCATATAACGGCATATACTTCGCAAGTAGGACCTATCCGACTGGAAGAAGATTATAAATCATACGATTTCTCCGAGATAGAAAAGAACATGGTGCGCTGTCCTGATCCGGCAAAAGCCAAAGAGATGGAAGAACTCATCGCCCAGGTCAAAGCTGACGGAGACACCATCGGCGGCGTTGTCACTTGTGTGATCAAAGGCTGTCCCATCGGATTAGGTCAACCGGTATTCGGCAAACTGCAAGCAGCTTTGGGAAATGCCATGCTCAGCATCAATGCCGTAAAAGCATTTGAATACGGTGACGGATTCAAAGGCCTGAAACAAAGAGGTTCGGAGCAAAATGATGTATTCTATAATCATGACGGTGTGGTGGAAACCAAGACCAATCATTCCGGAGGTATTCAAGGAGGTATCAGCAACGGACAAGATATATTTTTCCGTGTAGCATTCAAACCTGTGGCAACTGTTTTGATGGAGCAGCATACAGTCAATATCGACGGTATAGATACTTCCATGAAAGCCAAAGGAAGACACGATCCATGTGTTTTGCCTCGCGCGGTACCTATAGTAGAAGCGATGGCTGCTATGACTTTGCTTGATTATTACCTGATTGACAGAACCACTCAACTTTAACTTTATGAACCCGATACAAACCTACCTGAAAGAAAACGAAGAACAATTCATGGATGAGTTGTTCAGCCTTATACGTATTCCATCCGTCAGTTCCAACCCGGAACACAAAGACGATATGCTGGCATGTGCACAACAATGGAAAGATTTACTTCTGAAAGCAGGTGCAGACGAAGCAATGGTCATGCCTTCCGCCGGAAACCCGATCGTTTTTGCACAGAAAACGGTAAATCCCGATGCAAAAACGGTATTGGTTTATGCACATTATGACGTGATGCCCGCAGAGCCGTTGGAACTTTGGAAAAGCGAACCGTTCGAACCGGAAATCAGAGACGGAAAAATATGGGCACGAGGCGCAGATGACGACAAAGGGCAATCTTTCATTCAGGTAAAGGCTTTTGAGTATTTGGTAAAACATAACCTTCTCACCCATAATGTGAAATTCATATTTGAAGGAGAAGAAGAAATAGGTTCACCTAGCCTGGAAGAATTCTGTATCAATCATAAAGAGCTTTTAAAGGCTGATATCATATTAGTTTCGGACACCAGTATGCTAGGTGCGGAACTACCATCTTTGACTACCGGTTTAAGAGGATTGGCCTATTGGGAAATAGAAGTTACGGGGCCTAACCGTGACTTACATTCCGGACATTTCGGCGGAGCTGTAGCCAACCCTATAAATACACTCTGCGGTATGCTGGCAAAAGTTATAGATGAAAACGGAAAGATTACGATTCCGCATTTTTATGATGATGTGGAAGAAGTACCGCAAGCAGAACGGGAAATGATAGCCCAAATACCGTTTAATGAGGAGAAATATAAAGAAGCCATCGGGGTTGAAGAGTTATCGGGAGAAGCCGGTTACTCAACGTTGGAGAGAAACAGTTGTCGCCCGTCATTCGACATCTGCGGCATTTGGGGTGGATACACGGGAGAAGGTTCCAAGACTGTTTTGCCTTCCAAAGCATACGCAAAGGTATCATGCCGTCTTGTCCCCCACCAGGAACATCATAAAATATCCCAATTATTTAAGGAATATATTGAAAAGTCAGCACCCAAAAGCGTAAAAGTAAAGGTAACTCCCATGCACGGAGGACAAGGATACGTTTGCCCGATTACCTTGCCTGCATATCAAGCCGCAGAAAAAGGTTTTGAAATCGCTTTCGGCAAAAAGCCATTGGCAGTCCGCAGAGGAGGAAGTATCCCCATTATCTCTACCTTTGAGCAAGTGTTAGGTATAAAAACGATCCTGATGGGATTTGGCCTGGAATCTAATGCCATCCATTCTCCAAACGAAAATCTCCCGTTAGATATTTTCCGTAAAGGAGTGGAAGCCGTCATAGAATTCCACAAAGCATATAAATAATAATAGGTAGAAAGGGTATCCAAAAGTCTTTCTATTCTTCCTTTTTGGCGCAGATTACGAGAGTTCACAATTAAATTGTGTTTGCGTAATTCGCGCCAAATTAGGATATTCGATGCGAAGCGAGACCCTCCTGAATGCAGCATGAAAACATACTACTTCGATGCGCAGCGAGATTCCCGGTATTTCTGGATTAGTGGGGAAAGCATCTCCCATCAATGCGAAGCGAGATTCTCTCGAGTATTTCCGGCATCAGTGGAGAAGCGTGAAGAAATATTGTTTCATTTCCGTGAAGAACAAAACGCTGTTTGAGCGTAGCGAGTTCGTTTTGTTCAGGAAATGGAAGAATATTTTAGCTTCGCAACGTAAGCCGGCGTTTTTTCTTTGTTTCGTTTCTTTTGTACGCACAAAAGAAATGAAAGCTCTTCAACTTTCAACAGAATAATAGTATAATTTGCAAAATGTTTCTTATTTTTGTGGCAAATTTGAGTTAATACATAACAGAATGAACTTATTAGAACTAAGTGAACAGGAAATAATCAGACGAAATAGTCTGAACGAATTACGGGAAATGGGTATAGAGCCCTATCCTGCAGCAGAGTATGTAACAAACGCTTTTTCAACCGATATAAAAGCTGAATTCAAAGAAGATGCAGAACCTCGTCAGGTATCCATAGCAGGACGTATTATGAGTCGCCGTGTAATGGGTAAAGCCTCTTTCGTAGAATTACAGGATTCCAAAGGACGTATCCAGGTTTATATCACCCGCGACGACATCTGCCCGGAAGAAAATAAAGATTTATATACTACTGTATTCAAACGCCTGCTCGATTTAGGTGACTTTATCGGTATCGAAGGTTTTGTGTTCAAGACTCAAATGGGAGAGATCAGCGTGCATGCACAAAAGTTGACCGTTCTTTCCAAATCCATCAAACCGCTTCCCATCGTAAAATATAAAGACGGTGTGGCATACGACAAGTTCGAAGATCCGGAACTCCGTTACCGTCAACGTTACGTAGATCTTGTTGTTAATGATGGCGTAAAAGATATTTTCATCAAAAGAAATAAAGTATATACTTCCATGCGTGACTATTTTAACTCAAAAGGTTATATGGAAGTAGAAACCCCTATCCTGCAAGCTATCGCAGGTGGAGCGGCAGCACGCCCGTTCATTACACACCACAACGCACTGGATATGCCGTTATATATGCGTATTGCCAGCGAATTATATCTGAAAAGATTAATCGTGGGTGGTTTTGAAGGCGTATACGAAATCGGTAAGAACTTCCGTAACGAAGGAATGGACCGCACACACAATCCGGAATTTACCTGCATGGAAATCTATGTAGCTTATAAGGATTACAATTGGATGATGGAATTTACGGAAAAGATGATTGAAAAAATCTGTCTGGATGTAAATGGCACTACCGAAGTAAAAGTAGGTGATAACATTATCGACTTCAAAGCTCCTTACAAACGTGTCACCATGTTGGATTCCATTAAAGAACACACTGGATACGACTTGACCGGAATGGAAGAAGAGGAAATCCATGAGGTTTGCAAAAAGCTAAACATGGAAATAGACGATACAATGGGAAAAGGTAAACTCATTGACGAAATATTCGGCGAATTCTGTGAAGGTACTTATATCCAACCGACTTTCATCACTGATTATCCTATTGAAATGTCTCCATTGACAAAGAAACACCGGAACAATCCGGAACTGACAGAACGTTTCGAATTGATGGTGAATGGAAAAGAATTATGCAACGCATACTCTGAGCTGAACGACCCGATAGATCAGTTGGAACGCTTTGAAGAACAAATGAAATTAAGCGAGAAGGGAGACGACGAAGCGATGATTATCGACAAAGACTTTGTTCGTGCATTGGAATATGGTATGCCTCCTACTTCAGGTATGGGTATCGGTATGGACCGCCTTGTCATGTTGATGACCGGACAATCCACTATACAAGAAGTTTTGTTCTTCCCGCAAATGCGTCCGGAAAAGGTTGTGCCGAAAGACTCCGTTGCGAAATTTATGGAACTGGGTATTCCAGAGGAATGGGTTCCATTAATTCAAAAAGCCGGATATAATTTAATATCCGATATGAAAGAAGTTAATCCCCAAAAGCTCCATATGGACATTTGTGGAATCAATAAGAAATATAAATTGGAATTAAACAATCCGTCAGTTGACACAGTAGCAGGCTGGATAAGCAAGATCGACTAAAGATGAAACTACCTGGTAGAATAGCAATAATGGGCGGAGGTAGCTGGGCTACCGCCATTGCTAAGATGGCATTAGGTCAAGAAGATGAGATAAACTGGTACATGCGTAGAGATGACCGTATCGAGGATTTTAAACGCATGGGGCACAATCCGGCTTATCTCACCGGTGTGAAATTTGACACGAAGCGCATTCATTTCTATTCCAATATAAACGATGTAGTAAAGGAATCGGATACACTTGTATTCGCCACTCCGTCACCTTACCTCAAGTCTCACTTGAAAAAGCTGAAAATAAAGATAAAAGACAAATTCATTGTCACAGCCATTAAAGGTATCGTACCGGACGAGAATCTAATTGTATCCGAGTATTTTACAAAGATATATAATGTACCACCCGAGAACATTGCTGTTCTTGCCGGACCATGCCATGCCGAAGAAGTAGCGTTGGAACGCCTTTCTTACTTAACCATCGCATGTCCTGATATTGACAAAGCACGTATATTCGCAAGAAAGTTATCCAACCACTTTATCAAGACTTCAGTCAGCGACGATGTTGCGGGTATTGAATACGGTTCTGTATTAAAGAATGTATACGCTATAGCAGCAGGTATCTGTAGCGGATTGAAATACGGTGATAACTTTCAAGCCGTGTTGATTTCCAATGCAATCCAAGAGATGAACCGTTTCCTGAATACAGTACATCCGATAAACAGACAAGTTACCGATTCCGTATATTTAGGTGACCTGCTTGTTACTTCCTATTCCAACTTCAGCCGTAACCGTACATTCGGTAGCATGATCGGAAAAGGATACTCTGTAAAGAGCGCCCAGATAGAAATGGAAATGATCGCAGAAGGATATTACGGTACCAAATGTATTAAAGAGCTTAATAAACATTATCATGTGAACATGCCGATACTTGATGCTGTTTACAACATATTGTATGAGCGCATATCACCTATGATTGAGATAAAATTATTAACTGATTCATTCAGATAAACATTACAGTGTTATGAAAAATATTAGTTTGAACATCGAAAAGGCTTTAGGATTTGTTTCTAAAGAAACAATTGCCGCTTATGAGCCTAAGGTAAAAGCTTGCATTGAAGCCCTTGACAAAGGGACAGGAAAAGGTAACGATTTCTTAGGATGGCTTCATCTGCCTTCTTCTATAAGCAAAGAACACTTGGAAGACTTGAAAGCTACCGCAAAAGTATTAAGAGAGAATTGTGAAGTAGTAGTTGTTGCCGGTATCGGAGGCAGTTACTTAGGAGCACGCGCTGTAATAGAAGCACTGTCAAACAGCTTCCAATGGTTACAAGACAAGAAAGACGCCCCAACTATTGTTTATGCGGGACACAATATCGGAGAAGATTATTTATATGAATTGACTACTTTCCTGAAAGACAAGAAATTCGGCGTTATCAATATCTCCAAATCAGGTACTACAACGGAAACGGCTTTGGCTTTCCGTCTATTGAAAAAGCAATGTGAAGACCAACGCGGAAAAGAAATGGCAAAGAAAGTCATCGTTGCCATTACTGACGCAAAGAAAGGTGCAGCACGTACCACAGCTGACAAAGAAGGATATAAATCTTTCATTATTCCGGATAATGTAGGCGGACGCTTCTCTGTTCTGACCCCGGTAGGTCTATTGCCAATCGCTGTTGCCGGATACGATATTGAGAAATTAGTAGAAGGCGCACGTAAGATGGAAGAAGTTTGCAGTAACACCGCTACTTCTTATTGGGAAAATCCGGCTGCCGTCTATGCCGCTACCCGTAACGAACTCTACAAAGAAGGAAAGAAGATAGAAATACTTGTTAACTTCCAGCCGAAACTTCACTATGTATCCGAATGGTGGAAACAGCTTTACGGAGAATCTGAAGGTAAGGAGCACAAAGGTATCTTCCCTGCTTCCGTGGATTTCTCCACAGATCTTCACTCTATGGGACAATGGATTCAGGAAGGTGAACGTACCATCTTTGAAACGGTTATCTCTGTAGAAAATCCTAACCATAAACTCGAAGTTCCTTCTGATGAAGCAAATCTCGATGGTTTGAACTTCTTGGCAGGCAAACGAGTGGATGAAGTTAATAAGATGGCAGAATTAGGTACACAGTTAGCACACGTTGACGGTGGTGTTCCAAACTTACGCATTATTATGCCGGAGTTAAATGAATACTATATCGGACAATTGCTTTATTTCTTTGAAATAGGTTGTGGTATCAGCGGTTATATTTTAGATGTAAATCCATTCAATCAACCGGGAGTTGAAGCATACAAAAAGAATATGTTTGCCTTACTGAATAAACCGGGATACGAAGAGGAGTCAAAAGCTATCCGTGCAAAATTATAGTTAGAACATCATAATAACAGACAAGAACGTCCGGACAAAAAATAAAAAATGTCCGGACGTTTTTATATTCAGTCCGGACATTTTAAAAGTCATATTAAAGAACTACTTCAACATTATCTTATGGACTTCCACTCCATCTTTCGTACTAATCTTTAAGAAATAAACGCCTCTATTTAATCCGATCAAATCAATTGTTTTTTCTCCATTAACCGTCACCACAGGCATCCCATTTGCGGTAAACAATTCTGCAACCGTATAATCACCTTCAACATAAAGTCTGTTGGTAGCAGGATTCGGATATACACTTACCGTTATCTCTTTTTCAATATCTTCAATAGCATCAACCGTTTTACCATTAACCAATATAGAAACATTCGGCATACGCAGACTAACCGCACTTTCAACATCCGGTCCGAAAGGTATAGATTCATTAAAATAATATCGGGTACGTCCCTCTCCTATTACATCATTATCCTCCGTATAAAGGAAATTATTTCCTTTGAATGTATTACCTGCATCACCGATACGTTCCGTAAGGAAACAAAGATTCTTCCCTGCATATTCAAATGGACTATCCAAATCCAATACCAAAATATTATTTTGGGGATCAATCGAAATTAAGCCTTCGAAAACTTTGGTAAATTGTTCATCATCAATATAATTATCCAATAAGGTTCCTACTTCTGTATTAGCCATTGATATACGCACTTTTACATTTTGGGCAGCCATACCATAAACAGGGGATATATAATAATAATAAGCTAATTTTTCTATTTTACCAGATGTAAATTGTAAATCAGCAGGAAGATACAATGTCTGAGCACGACTAAATGGCATATCCATAACAAATGGATAATTAGGTGAGAAATCTACAGATTTTGCATTACCTACATATTGCCAACTCAAATTTCCAGCAGGAAGCGATTCGACTACAAATTCAGGAGATATATCATTTGACGTATCTTCATCACCATCCAACACGACCCTTCCCCTGAGATGTCTCGTTCCTGATTGAGGCAACGTGCATTTTACTTGAACGAATAACTCTTTTTGAGGTGCTAATTCTCGTTCCACATTATTCATACCTAATACATTCATGTCCTCATCAATCACTTCTACCCGATAAGTGGAAACATTTTCCGCACCGTTATTCAAGACAGTCACTTCATAGAAGTTGGATTCATTTTGTATCGGGGCAGTCATTCCTTTCAATCGGATAGCCTCCATATCTTTTATAAATGAACTCTCTAAAGATATATCGGTTATTTGTATCATCCATTGACTCGGATCTGAATAACATTGGAATCCCAGATTATATTCTCCCGTTTCTGCCACATCAAAAACAGCAATCACCGGCTGGAAATTCTGATCATTCAATGTAGTGTAATCGCCAATAACTTTTATCTGAGCCTCATGATCGGCATCACCGCATAAAACTGTTCTGAATTTTTCCTGAGCAAGAGTTCCGCCCAAACGTACTCTAAACATTAAAGTATAAGTTCTACCCTTTTCCAGTCTAAACGGAGCAGAGAAAAACCATTCATCAGCCTGAAGAACCGGTTCTACATCATAGTTATAGATATCATATTCCAAGAACCAATCCTTTGTACCTTTATAATTATGTCCAAACTCCCATGTGCAACCATCTCCATTAGCATCATCAATAACCCATAAGTTTCGTGCTTCTTCCGTACTAAAGTCACAGAAATATGGAACACTCATGGCAGGACCCACAAACAGTTTATTTGTTTGCGCTTTCACACCTTCACCCTCAGATGTTTTAGGTATAATCTCATAAGAATAAGCATTCAAAGCAGTAATCGTATTATCCGTACAAGTTGTCACCTCTAAATTCTCACCTATAAGCTTGTTATCAGGATAACGAACCACATCATATTTTATTCCGTCAGCATCAAACCATCCTCCATTCATGGAAGATACCGGAGCCCTCCAACTTATTTTGGTTTGATAAGTTTCATTTACCTTTGTCAAAACAAGATTCTCCACTGCACCGGGAACATCTTTTCCTACATATAGCTGTTTGGACTTAATTGCTTTCCCTTCACCTTCTTCGTTCGAAGCAATCAATTTATAAACTACATATCCATTTTCAGAGAGATGATCCGTCCACTCCGCACCGACACCTACCGCTGGATTATCAATGGTATGAACAATCTCCTCATTTCTATAAATATCTATTTTCGTAAGAGCTGTTAATGTCTCACCACCAATCGTTTGTGATGGATTTGTCCAAGACAACTTCACTGTTAATGCTCCCTGTTCTCCTGCAGCAACATTCAACTCCGAAACAGCAGCCGGAGTATCAGTCGATTGAGGTTTAGAAGGGACATGCAAAGCCACAATCTCTGCATAAAACCCCAACGGACTGCCTATACGCGTGGCTTCACCAGTCTCGACATTTATAGTTGCCAAAAAACTCTCACTATCTTCTGTATATGCAGCCCAATAAAGCGTATTATCACTTCGGTCAAAATCCATTGACTGAATGTACCATGGATATTCATTTGTTGAACCAATAATATTTTCAGAACGGTTTTCTAAATCTATCCGGCATAAATTTCCCTCAGTTGTAACTCCATACATGCTTCCTTCATTATTGACTGCTAATGTCCAATACTCAAATTCAAGAGGAAACAATTCCGTACAGTCTCCGGTTTCCAAATTGACGACATATAATGAAGACAACTCCGCACCGGATACACATCCTACCCCATACATTGTATTAGTAGTATAATCGTAAGTCATATCTCTGAAACACGGATCTGTAGATTTATCATAACTCTTTATTTTATTTTCTTCCCCTGTTATCAAGTCTATAGAAGAAAAAGACACAGGACTATCTAATGAATGATCCTGCAAATACATAACATCATTTGCACAAGCACCGGCAGAAACATCCAATTCACTGGTCCATTCAACAGCAAACTCATCCGGTTGTGCCAAAGTAAATGTTCCCATGCCCATTTGGAAACCTTCATCTTCACCATAACTAAAGTCATATATGAGATACCCCCATATCGCTTTATCACTTTCGGTTTTCATCATTGTTTTATTAATCCGTTTCCGATGATGGATACCGGAATAAGATTCGAATGTTTTTCTAAGTCCGGAAGGACCTGAATACTTCAACTCCATTGGTTTATGCTTCTTCGTTTTGTCGATAGGTTGCGAGAATGCATCCACATTACCGAAAAATACCAATACCATAAAGGTTAATAAATAAAGATAGAATTTTCTCATAACTATATAATAATTGATTTCCCCAAATGTAAGGTTCTTATTTCAATAAATCAGCTTTTAAAGAGTATACAAAAGGTAACGAAAAGAAGGAAAACTACAAAAAACTACCATTTTCATTTAAAATTAGCGATATTTGCAGAAACATAGTAGTAATTACATTATATGATCATAAGACAAAACTATATATACATTCTTCTACTTTTCTTCATTATTTCGGTGCGTATATTCGCAACCGGAAGTTCACGACAAGATAGCATCAACTTATTCTATTCTATCTATAATCAGATAGATGAAACCAAATACAGTCAGACTAATAAAGCTGATTCTCTAGTTAATGAGCTAAATATTCTTGCTTTACATTTAAAAAATAATCCATTATATACTTCACGTGCAATCTTTCAGGATATAACCTTACAATACATATCTGGATATCAAACAAAAAATTACACTGATTCTATTTGCTATTTAATACAACATTGCGATAGTACCCGGTATCCATACGAATACAGTCTTTTATATTACTCCTTATTCATGACAGAATTCCTATCCAATGAATACACCAATGCTTGCAATTACGGATTACAAGCATTAAAATATGCAACAAAATCAAATAATAAAAATCTCATAGCAGAAATAAATAAATCCATTTCACGACTCTTCAGAACCATAGGAGAATATAGTAATTCTTTGGAATATGGATATAGGGCGCTAGAATATTATAAAAGAAATAAAAATAAAGAAAAAGAACTAGGTATGCGGATTAACCTCTATAACTCTTTATATCTTTCAGGAGAAAAAGAACAAGCCATTACCCAACTTTTAAAATACATACCCACTATAAAAAAAATAGATAGTCCATACCTTCTTACAGCTGCATATATAAATTTAGGAGCCTTTTATGTTAAAGATTCTCGAAGAAATAAATCCTTTGAATTCTACAAAAAAGCATTAGATATATCTAAACAGATAGATAATTATTCTTTAACTATCACTATACTCCATAATATCGGAGCATATTATCTTCGAGTTAACCAACCGGATTCTTCTTACAAATATTTAAAAAGAGTCGAAGCTTATTATATAAAACATAATATAGACGAACGTCTTACCGGAACTTATGCCGGACTCTCGCTATCTTTTTCCCAAAAGAAACAATATGACAGTGCCTACATTTACCACGTTCTTTATGACTCGATACGTAATCATTTATTAGGAAATGAGAGGATTTCACTTATAAACAAGACAGAAGCGAAATACATATTAAGTGATTATCAAAACAAATTAAAAATAGCCCATGATGAATATACAATCAAAAAGAAACAAACCGTGATCCTCGTCATTTCTGCAACGGGAGTGATCCTCATTATATTGTTGACTCTCCTTATTGTCGTCAAGCAAAAGAAAATTGTATTACAGCAAAAAGAACTAAAGGAGTTAGAAAATAAGCAACTCAACAAAAAACTACAAGAGGAAAAGGAGAGTTCTCAACAGCAAAAAAAAGAATTTACTCAAACAATAGATTCAAGAAACAGAGAAATAAGCACTTCTCTACTTCTATTATCCAATAAAAATCTCATTCTAAACAAAATACTACAATTAACGAACAATTACAACCAAGAGAAATCTGATCTGGAATTTTACAAGAAAGAAATAGATACACTTATAAAAGATAATTTGAATATTGACGAAGAATGGAATGAATTTAAAATGCATTTTGAAAAAGTACATCCTTTATTTTTTCACAAACTAAAGCAACAATCAAAAGAACTGACAGAAAATGATCTACGACTTTGCGCTTATATTAAAATAGGTATGAGAGCTAAAGAAATTGCCCAAATCTTATCAGTATCACCTGACAGTATAAAAATGAGTAGATATCGCATAAAGAAAAAACTTAATGCAATCGGAGATACTTCAATTGATGACTTTCTCCGTGATTTATAAAAAACTAGTCATTTTCTCTATGACTCTTACTTACAATTTTAAATACCAACTCTTCTTTAGTACCCTTATCATCCGTATTCAGATAAAATCTTAATTTCAATGTATCTTTCGTTGAAGGAGCAATTGTCTCTACTGCTACATTAGTTTTCACTACTCCATCTTTAAAACGTAAGACTCCCTCTTTAAGGTTTGTCAGATCATCACTTACAACATCTTTTTCAAATTCAATAGCTTTTTGATATCCGCTAACTTCATTCTCTCCATAATTTACTTCTGTATTGAATGAGCTTAGAGTGCCATCATAAGCTTCCAATGTAGTAAACACTCGGACCGTAGCATTCATCGGAATAGGATAAAGGATATTACGTCCTATCGATTCACCATTAATTTGAATAGAATCAACCGTTATTAATGGTATACCTCCCATACCATCACTGCATGAGACCATTCCCAAGGCAAGAAATGGGATAATAAGAAATGTATTTTTCATCTCTATAAAATAACATATTTATTTTTGCAAAAATAGATGAAATATTTTAATATCAAAAGAAATACTCGTCTTTTAGTTGGTTATTTGTATCTTTGTAGCTCAAATAATGTATATACAAAATGTTTCAAGAATCTATCAATCAGTATTTAAAAGCCAATAATTATAACTCACTGCACCTGAAATCCGTCCTTTTCGACATGGACGGAGTATTATTCGATTCAATGCCATACCATGCTGATGCATGGCATAAGACAATGGCACATCATGGTCTTAACTTAAGCCGTGAAGAAGCCTATTTACATGAAGGACGTACCGGAGCATCCACTATTAATATTGTATGCAAGCGAGAAAGAGGTTATGAGGCTTCTGAGGATGAAATAAAAACGATCTACGCAGAAAAGAGTGAAGAATTCAATAAAAATCCGGAAGTTCAGCGAATGCCCGGAGCACTAGAAGTATTAACCAAAATAAAACAAGATGGCTTATTCTCAATGGTTGTAACCGGTTCCGGACAACATTCATTGATTAATCGCCTTAATACAAATTTTCCGGGTATATTCACACCAGAATTAATGGTCACAGCATTTGATGTAAAATATGGCAAACCAAACCCTGAACCTTATTTAATGGCTTTAAAGAAAGGTAACCTCAAAGCCAATGAAGCAATTGTGGTAGAAAATGCCCCATTAGGCGTAGAAGCAGGGCACGCTGCCGGCATTTTTACTGTGGCTGTCAATACCGGACCTCTTGATGACAAAGTTTTATTAGCTGCCGGAGCCGATTTATTATTCCCATCCATGCAAGCATTTTGTGATTCGTGGGAAGATTTATTTAAAGAATTAAAAGGATAAAATATCATTTTAATGGACTAAACTAAAGCTATTTAAGCATAAAAATAACAGCAAAGACCATTATAAGTTATAGAAATGACAAAAAAGAAACGTTATTATCACTGAATCAGTATAATAACGTTTTTTCTTCGTGACCCCGGTGGGACTCAAACCCACGACCTTCAGAACCGGAATCTTGAATAAACGCTCAACTAAAATCCTTTATTGTCAACACGATAATAATCTCTTTGAAAATTTATTTAGTCAACAATAAGTCAACACAAAACTTTCAATGCAAAACTAAATATATTTATTGATTTTATCAAGTTATTTTTTATCGAATTTAAGTACACTTTATCTGTTTCTTATGAAATTCGCTGAGATATTCCATAATTCTATTAATCATGAGTTTATGCAAAAAATATAGAATTTTATAATTCAAATATAACACTTATACTCCTAATATAATATTAGCATCAATATTCAACTTTCTACTAATTTCCCGGGCCACTTTCAACGTTGGCTCACATTTACCTGAAATATAATCACTAAGCCGTGAAGGACTGACGCCGATCATTTTTGATAGAGATTTTTGATTAAGTCCCATTTCATACATACGGAGTTTAAGAACATCAACCAAGGTTGGTTCACCGATTGCAAAGTGCTCATCCGAATAATCGGATACAAGATTGGAGATAAGCTCTAGCTCTATACTGTTCGGATCGTTTAAAGGAGTACCATCTTTCACTAAAGGGAGAAGTTCCTCTACTTTTTTTATTGCCCATTCATATTGGGCTTGATTCTCTATTTTTGTCATAACCTTAAATATTAACACAATCTATTTTATCATATTCTTTATGTGTACCGATAAAGCGGACATAAACAAATTTAATCGTAAACTTAATGACTACTACTAAACGATAGTTGTTTCCCCGAATATTAAAAACATAATGTTGATTACCTACATTATCCACACTATTAAATGTTTTCTTTATGTCAGCAAAGCAAGTCCATTTACTTTTCTTCACTATAGATACCCATTCCTGCAAAGCAACTTTTGAATCGGGATTTTTTTCTGCATATTCTTTTAAAAACTGTTCGGTAAATATTCTCATTAATTACTGATTATTCATGATTGTGAGACAAAGGTAAAAATAAAATTTCAATTATCAAAATTATATTCTATATTTCAGTATTTTGTAACTATCCCTCTCCCAACCCTTCAAACTCTTATAAATGAGAAAGAAAAAATAGATATAGAAGAAAGAATTAATATATAATAAATCGGTAGTCAATGCTAAAGACAAACATTACTATCGAAAGCATCCCTGTTTCAACACCGATTATGCAACATCGTCATAGTCACTGAAATGGGGATTTATCATATCTACTTTTCTTCTTATGCAAGGGAGCTTCGGCTCTCTTTTTTTATTCTTTTCTCTTTTTCTCCCTTTCCCTCTTCTTCCTTTTCCTTCCCCCGCTATTTCGTTTCAAAGCCTTATTAATGAGAAAAACAAACAATTAATTAACAATTAAAGAATAAGGAGAAATAACAATGAAAAAAGTAAAATTGATTATTGAAGTAGTAAAATTTATCGGGATGATGGCTCATTTATTAGAAGCCTTTGAGTACATCGAATCTTATATTAAAAGAAGAAAAGTTCAACAAAGAATCAATCCCGTAGGATTCAAAAAAGAAGAGAAATGAATTATACCAAGCTGGAAAGTATATTCATAGTAGTCTTAGAAATGGTATTGGCAGTAGCGAAGAATACAAAGAAGCTACGTGGAATGCTAAAGAAAAAGAGTGCTAAAATTAAAACAGAGTAACAAACAATTAAATCAATAAAATTATGAATGATTTAGTTATTATACCATCACATGACAGGATGGAAACATCAGTCGTAAATGATTGGAAACAAGACGTAGAAGATGCGGTTCTTATTATGGAACAGCCCAAGCGTTCACCATTCATAGAAGCGAACACAACAGAGGTGACATTAGATCACTTAAAAAATGAATGTATCATACCTACCTTCGCAAAAGACAACGAGGTCTGTATATCACATCAGAGTTTCATAGAATCAGTCTATGAAGCGACAAGGGATTTTTATCAAGGGGAAACAATCTGTACCCCAGAGATAAGAACCTCACATATTGTCAAGGGAAGAATACCGGAAGCCATCAATAAAAGAGTGGATCAACTTTTGGAATCAGACAAGACAATGTATTATGAACGTATGATTTTCAATATAGAAGTCCCGAGTATCCGTCAGGACATAAATGGGAATCAACTGAGCTTATCCGTTACAGGCTGTAAAAGCTATGCGAGGGATAATTTAAGCGGGAAGTTAACGGCACAGAAATTCAGTATTGCCGTTGGATTCCTGAATCAGGCTTGTACTAACCAATGTCTATCCACAGACGGGTACAAAGAAGAAGTAAGGGCGACAAGTTCAAGGGATTTATATCAATTCACATTGGACTTGTTTAGTCAATACAATGTAGCAAAACATATTCACCTGATGCAATCTTTAGGGGATACAATACTAAGTGAACACCAATTCTGCCAAATCTTAGGAAGAATGAGACTGTATAACTATTTACCCCAATACCAACAGAGGGAATTACCACGATTACTCATCACTGACAGCCAGATTAATAATGTGGCAAAGCAGTATATATATGACGACAACTTTGCCGGAATGAACGGAGAAATCAATATGTGGAAATTCTATAACCTGATAACGGGGGCAAACAAGAATAGTTATCTTGATACATTTCTAGGGCGTAGCGTAAATGCGACAGAAGTATCATTGGGATTAACGAAAGCATTGAACCATAAGGATGAAGCGTATTCATGGTTTATAGAATGACCTGAAAGAATATGGTTTGTATTATCCGAAGAGGGTATCACTAATAAAACGGTGGTATCCTCTTTTTTTGTGTTCAAAAGGATGATGTGTTCAAATAAATCTGCAAAAGTTGTTTGGATACGCCTTTCTATGTCATCAATTTAATCAAAGAATAATATGAAAGAAAATAAAATCAAGACGGCAGTCACTTATGCCCGTGTATCGTCACAAAACGACAGACAGGACACAGGGCGGCAAATAGAGGACTTGAAGAAATATGCCAAGTCACAGGATATGGAAATCGTGAATATCTACGAGGAGCATATATCAGGTACAAAGAAAATTGAGGAAAGACAGATTTTGGGAGAATGTCTGGAATATTGCAAAAGGGAGTCTGTGAATTTCCTGCTTTTATCGGAACTGAGCAGATTGGGCAGATCCACCCTGCAAGTTCTAAGGTCTTTGGAGATTCTGCATGAAGCGAAGGTATCCGTATATATACAGAACTTGGGACTATATACATTACAACCGAATGGTGAAGTGAATCCGATTGCTTCCATCATGGTAACGGTATTGGCTGAAATGGCAAATATAGAACGAAGTAATATCCAATACCGCTTGAACAGTGGCAGGGCTAACTATATCGCCAAAGGTGGCAGGCTTGGAAGAAGAACAGGCAGTATCAAGACGGAAGAAAAGAAGAAGGAGGAGTACAAAGAAACGATTCTTCTGTTAAGAAAGGGATATAGTGTCAGGAATATAGCCAAGCTGCAAAATATCGGTATCTCAACAGTGCAACGGATAAAAAAGCAATTTATAAATGAAAAATAGGATGACCGGATGCTGACAGGGATACCTATATCAAAAATAAAGGGAACTTCGGTTCTCTTTTTTATTTTTATTACGGCTGGGAACGGGGAAAAGCCTTACATTTGAAGAAAGAAAAAAATAATACTCATAGTGAGTGCCTATTTGGAAAAACAGTTTATCTTTGTAAGGTCAGATGAAAATCCGACAGACATAGGAAGTGTTTTTGGTTCTACTACTTAAACTACCACAATTAAGAAGCAAAGAGAACATCCAAAAGGCACTCACTTTTTTTGTTTCTGTATATGCCCGAAGTATATGCAGCATTGGCTGTTTATATATGACATATCGAAATGGGAGGTGATGTTTTGGTTGAATCTTTGCAGGGTGTGGTAGCCCTAAGTAGTATTTGACCGGATACAAAGCCTCCCTTTTTATGTTTATGCCTGAAGTTAATCCGGAGGGCTTATAAAAGGCTGATAATATGATTTAAATTAAAAAAGTAGAAAAAGTAGTTATTATTATCTCCTGTGGAAATACACGGGATAGCTTTATTAGTATTACCTTTGAAGAAATAATATTCTCATAGAGCATTAGTTGTAAAATAAAAATGCTACATTTGCAGAAGTCTAACAAATAGTTAGATACTTGAAAGCATTTTTGTGATATGTCCGAATCTTAAATTCGCCAAATTTATATTAGGAGGACAGAAGCAACTAATGCTCATTCTATTTTTGTATGTTCGGTCAGCCAACACTGTACCCTTACATATCGAAATCGGCATGAGAATATTGTTTCTTCTTTGTTCATTCCTAGAGGCGTTTGGCGATGCCTGAGATTCGTGAACATGGGCAAACAAGTCTCGTGCCTTTCTTGTATAAAGTCATTAATGTTAAATACACAAACGGCTGACTTTGGAGACTTATAGGCGTATAGGAGAATGAAGTATGGAAGCAGTAGATGTATGGAACAAAGCCCTACAGGGAGCTATGGCTCTGCCTTTTGTTAAAGTTAACAGAGAAGAGTTTATAAGGAAAGAACTTTTCCATTATTGTACACCGGAAGAAATAGAAAAAGCAATTTCTTGTTCCCCAACCGATGTACTAAACAAAAAACAAATCGGTAAGATAGCAAACGGTTGTATCAGTTATCATACAACTTTAGTGTGTGCTACTTCCGGTTTGGCTGGTCTTCCGGGTGGATGGGCTATAGCAGGAACTATTCCGGCTGATATCGCTCAATTTTATGCTCATGTGTTTGCTTTAGCTCAAAAATTACTTTATTTATATGGTTGGCCTGATTTTACAGACAAAGGTGGAAAGCTGGATGATGCAATGGCACAAATACTTACGATATTCACGGGAGTAATGATGGGCTCTACGGAAGCAATAGCAGCAACCAATATGTTAGCCAGATCAGTAGCGGAACAAACAGCCAAAAGACTTGCCAAATTACCATTGACGAGATATGCAATTTATAATGTAGCCAAACAGGTAGGCAAGTGGATTGGCATAAAACTAACAAGAGAAAGTTTCGCTAAATCAGTAGGGAAAGTAATTCCTTTGGTGGGTGCTCCTATTTCAGCCGGACTCACTTATTGGACTTTTAAACCTATGGCTACAAAACTGAAAAGACATCTGGACAAACAATTGGAAGACAAAGATAAATAATCATATAAAATAATGCTTATGAAAAAGATATGCTTTTTATTTTTGATGCTGTTGAATATGTTGTCGGTATCAGCGTATGATTTTAGTGCAGAAAATGATGATGGGGTTACAATCTACTATAATACAATTGATGATAATAGTGTGGAGGTAACTAGAAATAATAACTCCTATTCCGGTTCTGTAGTTATACCTTCCGTAGTTATTTATAATGGTAAAAATTACAATGTTACTTCGATTGGTTATTCTGCTTTCTCCGGTTATAGTGATCTAACCTCAGTAACTATACCAGAGAGTGTGACTTCGATTGGAGATTGGGCTTTCTCCGCTTGTAGTAGTTTAACAGAGATAACCATACCGGAAAGTGTTACTTCGATTGGGAGGAGTGCTTTCGAGAATTGTAGTAGTTTAACCTCAATAATCATACCGGAGAGTGTAACTGCGATTGGTGAACAGGCTTTCTATAATACAGCGTGGTTTAACAATCAATCTAAAGGCATTGTCTATATTAATTCTGTATTGTATAAATATAAAGGAAATATGCCGGGAAACACCCATATCGTAATAAAAGATGGAATTAAATCTATTAGCAATTCTGCTTTCTATGGTTGTAGTAGCTTAACCTCAGTAATTATACCGGAGAGTGTTACAGAAATTGGTCGTTATGCTTTCTCCGGTTGTAGTGATCTAACCTCAATAACTATACCGGAAAGTGTGACTGTGATCGGAGATTATGCTTTCTCCAGTTGTAGTAGCTTAACTGAAATGATATATAATGCAGAAAATTGTAAGACATTAGATACTTATTGGTTAGAAAATGTAGCACTTCAGAAATTAACAATAGGAACAACTGTGAAATCAATTCCTAATTCTGCTTTCTCCAGTTGTAGTAGTTTAACCTCAGTAACTATACCAGAGAGCATTACAGAGATTGGAAGGAGTGCTTTCGAGAATTGTAGTAGTTTAACTGAGATAACCATACCAGAGAGTGTAACTGCGATTGGTGAACAGGCTTTCTATAATACAGCGTGGTTTAACAATCAATCTGAAGGCATTGTCTATATTAATTCTGCATTATATACATATAAAGGAAATATGCAGGAAAATACACATATTGTTATAAAGGATGGGACTAAATTTATTTGTAATGGTGCTTTCCGAAATTGTAGTAGCTTAACCTCAGTAATTATACCAGGAAGTATTACTTCGATTGGGGATTATGCTTTCTCCGGTTGTAGTAGCTTAACTGAAATGATATATAATGCTGAAAAATGTGAAACATTAGGTACTTATTGGTTAGAAAATGTAGCACTTCAGAAATTAACAATAGGAACAACTGTGAAATCAATTCCTAATTCTGCTTTCTCCAGTTGTAGTAGTTTAACCTCAGTAACTATACCAGAGAGCATTACAGAGATTGGAAGGAGTGCTTTCGAGAATTGTAGTAGTTTAACTGAGATAACCATACCAGAGAGTGT
>ERZ791808.285-NODE-285-length-66303-cov-3.873083_pt1 | contig 66303 bp, 33 predicted proteins | sample MGYA00510305_ERZ791808 | MGnify/ENA primary metagenome ERZ791808 (study PRJEB30046, sample SAMN00792024) | human gut metagenome | study: EMG produced TPA metagenomics assembly of the A metagenome-wide association study of gut microbiota in type 2... | reverse complement strand
GACGGGGGACACGGAGCCGGACTTTGGGATTATTGGGAAATGATGCGTAAGCATCCTCGCTGCATCGGCGGTTTCCTTTGGGTATTGGCTGATGAAGGTGTGAAACGTGTGGATATGGATGGTTTCATTGATAATCAAGGAAATTTCGGTGCTGACGGTATTGTAGGACCTCATCATGAAAAGGAAGGAAGTTATTATACGGTTAAACAGATATGGTGTCCCGTACAGATAATGAATACAAGGATAGATGCCGATTTTGATGGTACATTGTACTTGGAGAACCGCTATGACTTTCTTAATCTGAATACCTGTCGTTTCGTGTGGAAGCGTGTGAAGTTCCCTGAATATAATGAAAAAGGGGATATGAAAGTATTGAAACAGGGTGAAGTAAAGGGTGGTAATATCGCTCCTCATAGTGCGGGCACTTTAGCTGTTCCTGTTGTAAAGGATGATGCGGATGCTTTAATGATAACAGTGATAGATGTGTATGGTAATGAACTCTTTACTTGGAGTTATCCGTTACATAATCAGAAAGGGACTGCTGTTTTGGCTTCTCAGGGAGCAAAACCTACTTATAAAGAAACAGAACAATCCCTGACGGTTTCTGCTAACGGACGCACCTTTACATTCTGCAAGGAAGACGGGCAATTGAAAGGTGTCAATATAGGCAATAGAACTATCAATTTGGCAAATGGTCCGCGTTTTATCGGAGCACGTCGAGGTGACCGCTCTTTGGATCAGTTCTATAATCATGACGACAAAGATGCCAGGTCTAAGGAACGTGTTTATGAGGCATTCCCGGAAGCGGCTGTATTTACCGGTTTGGATGTTAAAGAAGATGATAACAATCTTGTGGTAACTGCCAATTATAAATTGGGGAATATGGATAAAGCACAGTGGACAATAGCACCGGATGGGACTGTCACGTTGGATTATCTGTATAACTTTAGCGGAGTGGTCGATATGATGGGTATCTGTTTTGATTATCCGGAAGATAAGGTGATTAGTAAACGCTGGTTGGGCGACGGTCCTTACCGTGTATGGCAAAATCGTTTGCATGGTCCGCAATATGGCTTATGGGAAAACGACTACAACGACCCTATTCCGGGTGAAACATTTACGTATCCTGAATTTAAAGGTTATTTTGCCCATGTTACATGGATGAATATCAAGACTCAGGAAGGTACTATTTGTATTCAGAATGAGACCCCTGATTCATATATCGGAGTTTATCAACCTCGTGATGGGCGTGACCGTCAGCTCTATACTTTCCCGGAAAGTGGAATTTCTGTATTGAATGTAATTCCTCCGGTACGTAATAAAGTGAATACAACTGACTTATGCGGTCCTTCCTCTCAACCGAAATGGGTAGACGGTCAGCAGAAAGGACGGATTGTATTGAGGTTTGAATAGTTTTAATTAGTTGCTTTTCCGAAAAGCTTGTTTTAAGAGCTTTTCGGATGCATTTCAATCTTGATATATGCTTTGAGTAGATAAAATGACCTTTAAGGAATTTCTCAATAAGTGATCCATCATAAAAAATCATTCGGATTAAACACATTTTTTTGTAAGATGTTAATGCAAAACGCTTAATAATTATTCCAATTTCCAATGCAATGTAGGCTCAAAATTAATAATATCTTTCTTTAAAACTTGATTATCTTTCAAGATAATTCTTGTTGCTGACATAAAATATTCACTACCCAATGGTCCTCCGGAGGACTTTATAAGTCGAATCAATAAATCAATATTCCATGAAAATATAGTTTCATATAGCACAAAATCAGAGTTCTTTTCATCTTCTGAAATGTTAATATAATAATCCTCCAAAGCCTGAATACTATATTCTCCTTGTATATTCTTGATAATATTGAAAGTGTCTTTTGATGTTTTGAATATTTCTGATACGAGAGAGTTAAAATAGTATGTCGATAAAATGTATATCGTGTCAGTCTTATAGTCAATCAATCCTAGACTGTCTATTATTTTCCCCATCAGGCTGTATTCGCTTTTGATGTCTTTTGATGTTTTTTTACTTTTTACAAACCGCTTTTTTACAGTATTAAATTCGCCATTATTATAGACAACATCCATCACAAGCGTTTTTTTTTCGAGAGGGGTAGAGGTTATTGCAGAGGAAAAATCTACAATTTTGGTTTGCGTATGAGCATTTTCGATAAATATCATCCAACAAAATAATAAAATTAAATTTCTCATGGCTATATTAATAAATGTAAGGAATAACACCTCGTTTCAACGGACTATAATTTGTTGTTCCTTGCGAGTTATAAAAACGACTGGCTCTAGTAGCTGGAATAATTATGCGAGGTCCTATACTATTTCCATTCTGGTCTTTTCCGTAATAGGTACGTAACGGCAAATTATTTTCTGATCTTAACTGGTTTTCGATATGCGTAGTATATATTTCCGAGGTTGATATTGGGCGTTGTGTCAGATTTCCTTTTCTATCAACTGTCATATTAAACCATGTCTTAGAAATCTCTTTATTCCAATTATATTCAATATGGGCTAATTCATGTCCTAAATTTATCATTGGGTTATTCTGTAATCCTGCAGTAGTAAGAACGTCTTCTACACCTCTATTATTAGGAATTACTCCAGTTGGATTCCAGCCTACATCATTTCCTATTGCCGCACTGTTGTTACGTTGCCATATTGTAATAACATTAGAATGATTAGCCAATCCACTAACAAGATCGTGTCCTACATTTCCTCCGTTCATCAATCCATTCAATGCTTCAGATAATTGCCCAATAAATGTATTATTGCCTGCATAAAGTGCGTTATTATTATCATAGAATCCCCAAATACCTTGGTAATCTCTCCACTCATAAGCAATTTTTTGATTATCTGCATAATCATATACTTGAATAGTTGTACCATCCGGATCGATATGTCTTATTGGATTGTTTGCACAATACGCATACGGACTAATATTATAGTATTTTTCGGCAAGTGGATCCATTGTTAAAAATTTCTTTTCATTTGGATTAAACGCAAGTGTTTTGATTACATTATCATTCTCATCCAATAGATTCAAGGATGATGTGTTTTTATCAAATTCAACACAACTTATTTCGCTGCTTGGATCTGTATTTGTTACTTTAAATTGCATTTCAGGCAATTTAATCATTGACTTTACGCTTTGTTCAGGCGCAAAGTTGTCGTAAGGTGTTTGTGCAAGGACGCTTAACACACCAAACATCATTGTTGCCAAAAATAGAATAATCTTTTTCATATTCATTCCATTATTTGAATTGATATTATTTCTTAGAATTTAATTTTGTCTGTTTATTTTTTACATCATGAACCATTTTTTCATAATCTTCGTTCCTCATTGTAGTGTAGCCAATTTCTGAAAGATACTTAGAGGTGGTATTCATGATTTCAAATTCTTTCATTAGTTCGGGATAATTTACTATCTCACTATAATTTTTCATTCCTTTTTTAATCATTTTATTACTTAATCGGAATTGCAGATCATTTAACTTGATAATCTGTAATTGACTATTGGGATAGTATTGTAATCCTATTTCGTAACACCTTTTGACAAAGTCATCGGAGTATCTTCCCGTTTTGTCTTCATAATAACCCAACAGGTCATATATGCAATAGGCAACAGATTCAATCGTTGACAATGGTTTCATAAATAATCCACTTTTTATTGCGACTTCAGAAACATTAAATGTTTCCATAATAAAGCTTGAACGGGAAAAGGAGCCTGTTGTCATTTCTAAATTCCACCAATTCCCTTGTTCATCCCTATGCTTTACATAACAGTGCATCGGTGCAATTGCTATAAATGCCTCTACTCCAACTTCATCGGCTAATATCTTATAAAGATAAGGCAATGCCCTACAATTTCCTTTTTTGGTTTTCAAAAGGCGCGATACCATATAACTTTCCCTGTCCGAATCACTCATGAAATTCTCAAAGTCATACAGATAGGGCTTGAAGTTATTTTCTGGAATACTATCCGACATATAAGTGAATACAGCCCAATTCCCTGCTGTTTTATATTGTCGTAGATTACGGTCATCAATCATTTTATTGAGAACAAACTTTATCCTCAATATCTCATTATTATACTCTTCCCAATTAGTTTTACCTTCATAATAAGCATTTTCTACAAGATAAACCGCTCTTTTGAAGTTCAACGTTTCTTCTCCTTTCAACATTTGCTCTATTTCGTTGATAGCAATATCGAAATATTTTTGAGTATTAGTAGGTATCGGTTTAGTTAAAGAATTTCTGTTTCTCTGAAAGTCTGCTCTACCTTGTTCTAAACTATAAGATTGAGCATTTAGCTGAGAAATGAAAATAAAAAGTGATATGTAAATTAAATATTTCATTTGACCTTTTATAGTTGTCAAATATATGAAATATTTTGAAGATAACCTCATTTATCTTTTAATTTTTTATTCATTTCCAGTTTTTGAATAGATCTATTCTATATGAGTTTTTTGAAATCTCCTGCTAAATCCTGATATCACCGCTAATCATAAACATAAATCTTTCTTTTTATGTGCTCTCTGGTTTACTATTGTCTATAAGCTTCATCCTTCAGTTTGCCAATTTCATGTTGATACATAGTGAATTAGGCTGAAAGATGGAATCCTTCAGGATGTTTATTCAAAGCCTTTGCCAACTGAAACTTTTTCCAGCGAAAGGTTCAGGATAAAACAATGATAACCAAATAATAATTCATAAACTGAAGGATTGAAGGTTATTTGAGAGTAATTCGTTCTTTATATTGTTTCCATCTGTAAATTTGTAAAATTATCAATAGAGTCTGTAAGAAATCATCACGATATTTTTTAAACTATCAGGATGTTTGAAAAAAACGTAGAGACGACTAAAAACAAACATACGGTCCTTTGTTTACAAACTCCTATCGTTTGCAAACAAAGGACCGTATGTTGAATAGCAGATATCGATATATATGAGAATAAGCAGTAGGAAGATGAATAACCCCTGTTCGTTTGAGTACATAAAGCCCTGTTTACCGTCTATTTTATCAGACAAACATAAACATTATGAAGTATTACCGTTATTATATAACCTTATTGATGTTTTTGCTTTTTGTTTCGGGTACGAAAGCTCAAACCGTTCTTCAAAACCGTTTCGCGCATCCTCCTGAGGAAGCAAAACCGTGGTGTTTTTGGTATTGGATGTATGGAGCTGTTTCTAAAGAGGGAATAAAAGCAGATCTCGAAGCAATGCATGAAGTAGGACTGGGCGGTACATACCTCATGCCTATTAAGTCTCCCGAACAATGGTCGGAATATCCGGATGCGGTGTCACAGTTGACTCCCGAATGGTGGGAAATGGTGCGTTACAGTATGCAAGTAGCGGATAGTTTAGGGCTAAAGCTGGGTATGCATATTTGTGATGGCTTTGCTTTGGCAGGAGGACCGTGGATTACTCCGAAAGAGTCCATGCAAAAGGTTGTTTGGAGTGATACGATTGTTAAGGGCGGAAAGGTAAAAATCACTTTACCCCAACCTGAAAGCTATGAAGGATATTATGAAGATATAGCTCTGTATGCACTGCCTTATTCCGTGAAAGTGCAAGATGAGCCGCCTGTCATTACTACTTCCGAAGGAATAACTCCCACAAAAGACGGAACAGGTTTTGCCGCTTCCGCCAAAGATTATTATTCATTGGCTCCCAAAGATGGCGGCTTCTGGATACAATACGCATATAAAGAACCATTTACCTGTCGGAATATAGAAATTGTTCTTACCGGAAACAATTATCAGGCGCATCGTTTGAAAGTGATGGCAAGTGATGATGGCGTAAATTTCCGGTTTGTGAAACAGCTTGTTCCGGCTCGTCAGGGATGGCAAAATACGGATGAGAACTCGACGCATGTAATCCCTGCTACTACGGCACGCTATTTTCGTTTCTATTGGACGCCCGAAGGCAGTGAGCCGGGATGTGAAGATATGGATGCGGCTAAGTGGAAACCGAATCTGAAGATAAAAGCCTTGATACCGGGTAGTGAACCGAAGATAAGTCAATGGGAAGGAAAAGCGGGACTGGTGTGGCGTGTTGCGGCACGTACTACGGATAGTGAAGTTCCTCAGACAGATTGTATTAAGAAGGAGAATCTGATAAACCTGACAGCTTCTATGAAAGACGGAGTGCTTACGGCGCGTTTGCCAAAAGGAACATGGAAGCTTCTCCGTATGGGGCATACGGCAACCGGACATACCAATGCAACCGGAGGAGCCGGTAAGGGATTGGAATGTGATAAGTTTAACGCAGTTGCCGTTAGAAAACAATTTGATAATTGGTTCGGTAAGGCCTTTACTGCCACCGACCCGGTTTTGGCACGTCGGGTATTGAAGTTCATGCACGTAGATAGCTGGGAATGCGGTTCGCAGAATTGGAGTGATAACTTTGCCGCAGAATTCTGTGTTCGCAGAGGCTATGATCTGATGCCTTATCTTCCTCTGTTGGCAGGTATACCGATGGAGAGTGCCGAAGTTTCGGAGAATGTGCTTCGCGACGTCCGGACTACTATTTCAGAGCTTGTATTGGATGTCTTTTATAAGGTGTTGGCAGAACAGGCAAAGAAGTATGATTGTGAATTTTCAGCCGAGTGTGTTTCTCCTACAATGGTGAGTGATGGGCTGCTGCATTACCAGGCAGTAGACCGTCCGATGGGAGAGTTTTGGTTACGAAGTCCCACGCATGATAAACCGAATGATATGCTCGATGCCATTAGCGGAGCACATATTTATGGTAAACGGCTGGTGCAGTCAGAGGGATTTACTCAGGTACGCGGTACGTGGGATGAACATCCGGGTATGTTAAAAACTCTGCTTGACCGTAACTTTGCATTGGGTATTAATAAGATGTTCTATCATGTATATACTCATAACCCTTATATGGACCGCAAGCCGGGAATGACTTTGGATGGCATCGGATTGTTCTTTCAACGTGACCAGACCTGGTGGAAACAAGGTAAGGCGTTTGTAGATTATACGACTCGTTGTCAGGCTTTATTGCAGTATGGTGTTCCCGTAATTGATATTGCTGTCTTTACCGGTGAAGAAATGCCGCGCCGTTCTATATTGCCGGATAGGTTAGTTCCGTCTTTACCGGGAATCTTTGGAAAAGAACGTGTGGAACGTGAAAGAATACGTTTGGCGAATGTAGGTGAACCACAAAGAGAAATGCCGGTCGGTGTATTTCATTCGGCTAATATGGCTGACCCTGAAGAGTGGGTCAATCCGATGCGCGGATATACTTATGATAGTTTCAATCGTGATGCATTGCTTCGTCTTGCCGAAGCGAAAGACGGAAGAATGATACTTCCCGGTGGAGCATCCTATAAAGTTTTAGTCTTACCCTTGCCTCATCCGATGAGTCCGGATAATCTACCTTTATCCAAAGAAGTGCAGGCTAAGATAGACGCTCTGCGTAAAGCAGGTGTTGTCATTCCCGAATTACCTTATACGGCAGAAGACTTCTCTGTTTATGGTTTGGAACGTGATGTGATTGTCCCTGAAGATATTGCGTGGACACATCGCCGGGGTGAGGAAGCGGATATCTATTTTATTGCGAATCAACAGGAAAAGGATAGGACGGTTTCGGTTTCTTTACGTATTGCCGAAGGACAGCCGGAGTTATGGAATCCCGTAAATGGAGAAATAAGAAAAGCGTCTTCGTGGAAACAGGAGAATGGACGTATGTCGGTTGATGTAAAGTTGGCGGCTGATGAATCCGTCTTTATCGTGATTCCTCGTGTTGCTTCCCAAGGTATTGAGTATAGCGATAATAAAAATGAAACGTCATCGTCTCTTGTTGCGGAGAAATGGGAAGTGGAATTCCCTGCAATAAATAAAACCGTCATCCGGAATACTTTCTTTGATTGGAGTAAAGAGTCAGAGGATGCCATCCGTTATTATAGCGGTACTGCGGTTTATCGTTCTGTTTTCCAATGGAAAGGGAATGATGATAAAACGCGTATTTATCTTGATTTGGGCAAAGTTGCCAATCTTGCAACGGTACGTATAAACGGACAAGATTGCGGAACTGTATGGACAGCACCTTTACGTGTGGAAATAACGGAAGCAATCAAAAAAGGTGAGAATGCCATTGAGATAGAGGTTGCGAATACTTGGGCAAATGCGATTAAGGGGGCGGATAAAGGCAAAGCTCCGTTTAAGGATATATGGACGAATGGCAAATATCGCATGAAAGAAGATGTTTTGCTTGAGGCGGGTTTAATGGGACCGTTACATATCATAGAAGAACAATAAATAGACAGAAGATATGACAAATAAATTAAGAATCTTGATAGCTTCGATAGCAGTGCTGTCTTTTGCGACAGTAAAAGCTGAGGTAAAACTTCCTGCTTTCTTTTCGGACGGCATGGTAATGCAGCAACAAACGAATGCTAACTTATGGGGCACGGCTACTCCGAAGAAACAAGTGACGGTCGTTACCGGATGGGATAACAAACAATATACTACTCGCTCTGATGATAAAGGTGAATGGAAACTAAGTGTGGTAACTCCTAAAGCAGGAGGACCTTATACGTTGACTTTCAATGACGGAAAGGTAACCACATTAAATAATGTCCTTATCGGTGAGTTATGGATTTGTTCCGGACAGAGTAACATGGAGATGCCGATGAAAGGTTTCAAGAATCAGCCGGTGGAAGGGGCTAATATGGATATCCTGAAAAGTAGGAATCCCAATATGCGATTATTTACGGTGAAAAGGAATGCGGCTTTTGAACCGCAAACAGATGTTACCGGAACATGGCAGGAAGCGAGTCCGGTTTCCGTTCGGGATTTCAGTGCCACTGCTTATTATTTCGGTCGCTTGCTGAATGAAATGCTGGATGTTCCGGTTGGTTTGATTGTTGCATCGTGGGGCGGCTCGGCATGTGAAGCATGGATGACTCCGGAATGGCTGAAAGCATTCCCGGATGCAAAGATACCTCGGAAGCCCGAAGATATAAAGTCTAAGAATCGTACTCCGACCGTATTATATAACGGTATGCTTCATCCGTTGATAGGAATAACCATGAAGGGAGTGATTTGGTATCAGGGTGAAGATAATACAAATCGTCCGGCTACTTATGCCGATATGTTTTCTGCTTTGATTAATGGTTGGCGTTCCGAATGGAAACAGGGAGACTTCCCGTTCTATTATTGTCAGATAGCTCCTTATGAGTATGCCTTGATTACCGAGGAGGGAAAAGAACCGGTTCAATCCGCTCTTATCAGGGAGGCTCAGTCACAAGTGGAGCACCGCGTGCCGAATACGGGTATGGCTGTGTTGTTGGATGCAGGTATGGAGAAAGGCATCCATCCGGCTAAGAAGAAAATTGCCGGGGAACGTCTGGGGCTATTGGCTTTGACAAAGACTTACGGCGTGGAAGGAGTGGTAAGTGAAAGCCCTTATTATAAATCGATGGAAGTACAGGGAGATACGGTAATCGTAAGTTTTGAACGTGCGGATATGTGGATTGCCGGAAAGAATTGTTTTGAATCGAAATTATTTTCTGTGGCAGGTGAAGATAAAGTGTTTTATCCTGCTAAGGCGTGGATTGTGCGCAGTAAAATGTATGTAAAGAGTGACAAGGTACCGCATCCCGTAGCTGTTCGTTACGCATTTGATAACTATGTGGATGGAGATGTCTTTTGTGACGGTTTGCCTTTGTCTTCTTTCCGTTCGGATAATTGGTAGTTTTTATGAAGAAACTTCTTGTAATTAGTTTGTTGGTGATGATTGGCGTGTCTGCTTTAGGTAGTGGGCATGCCAATGTCGTTTGGAATACTCCCAGTCGCAATTCTTCCGAATCAATGCCTTGCGGAGGCGGTGATATCGGGATGAATGTGTGGGTGGAGAATGGTGATATACTCTTTTACTTGAGTAGGAGCGGTACTTTTGATGAACATAATTGTTTGTTGAAGCAAGGCCGTGTTCGTCTCCGTCTCTTCCCGAATCCTTTTTCGAGTGCAGTCGATTTTCGTCAGGAGTTGAAGCTCAACGATGGATATGTCGAGATTTCCGCCGGAGGAACTACTGTGCAGCTTTGGGCAGACGTGTTTCGTCCGGTTGTGCATTTGGATATTGATAGCAGGCAGCCTGTAGAAGCCGAATTATTCTATGAGAATTGGCGTTATCAGGATAGGGCTGTACGTAAAGGGGAGGGACAACAAAACTCTTATAAATGGGCAACACCCAAAAATCAGGTGACTACTGCCGATTCGGTTTATATAAAAGATAATGCGGTTACGTTTTATCATCATAATCCGGAGAAAACAGTATTCGATGTTGCTGTGTCTCAACAAGGACTGGAGGGAGTGAAGTCTCGTATGATGAATCCTTTGGAGAATTTGATTTCCGGAGGCAGAATGTGGTCGGACAACTTTTCGTTTACCGGAGTACAGGATAGTGTTTATGCCGGAACTGATTATCGTAGCTGGTGTTTTAAAACGCGGGAACCAATCAAGAAGCAGCATGTGACAATCGCTTTGCATACTCTTCAAACGCCTTCCGTCGATGAATGGGAGGTTGGCTTGAACCGAACCATATCTTCTATATCCTTACAGAAAGATAAAAAGAATACCCGTCGATGGTGGAATGAATTCTGGCAACGCAGCTTTATCGTTGGAGAAGGGGAATCGGAGAATATAACGCGTAACTATACTTTATTCCGGTATATGCTGGGATGTAATGCTTATGGGATGTATCCGACAAAGTTCAACGGTGGTCTTTTTACTTTCGATCCATGCTTTGTCGATGAAAAGCAGTCTTTCACTCCCGATTATCGTAAATGGGGCGGGGGGACGATGACTGCGCAAAACCAACGTCTGGTGTATTGGCCGATGCTGAAAAGCGGAGACTTTGATATGATGCTTTCCCAGTTTGATTGCTATCACCGTATGTTACCTAATGCCGAGTTAAGAAGTTTAGTGTATTGGCAGCATGCCGGAGCCTGTTTTGCCGAACAGTTGGAGAACTTCGGCTTGCCGAATCCTGCCGAATATGGATTCAAACGTCCTGACTATTTCGATAAAGGAGTAGAATATAATGCATGGTTGGAATATGAATGGGACACTGTGCTGGAGTTCTGCCAGATGATTTTGGAGACAAAGATTTATGCCGGTGCCGATATTGATAAATACCTTCCTCTGATAGAGAGTGTACTTACTTTCTTTGATGAACATTACCGGTATAGGGCGGCTCGCAGAGGAAGCAAAGTCTTGGATGGAGACGGACATCTGATCCTATTTCCGGGTTCTGCCTGTGAAACTTATAAGATGACAAATAATGCGGCCAGTACTATTGCTGCCCTGCGTACGGTTTTGGAAACGTATGGAGATAAGCCGGATATGTTGAATACCATTCCGCCTGTTCCTTTGCGTATAGTGGACGGAAAAGAGATGATTGCTCCTGCCAAGACTTGGGAGCGTATAAACAACGTAGAAACGCCTCAACTTTATCCGGTATTCCCATGGCGCATGTATGGCGTGGGAAGAGAAGGGATGGGGGTAGCCCGTAATACTTATTTATATGATCCGGATGCTTTAAAGTTTCGTACACATACAGGCTGGAAACAAGATAATATCTGGGCGGCATGTTTGGGCTTGACGGATGAAGCCCGTCGTTTGTCTCTTTTGAAGTTGGCGGACGGCCCTCATCGCTTTCCTGCATTTTGGGGACCGGGTTATGATTGGACACCAGACCATAATTGGGGAGGTAGCGGCATGATTGGTTTGCAGGAAATGCTTTTGCAGACGAAAGGTGAGAAAATATACCTTTTCCCTGCATGGCCGAAAGAGTGGAATGTGCATTTCAAGTTGCATGCTCCCGGAAAGACCACTGTGGAAGCGGAATTGAAGGATGGAAAAATAGTGCGGCTTGTTGTCTTACCTTCCAATCGCCGGAAAGATGTTGAATTAATGATAAATTAAAAAAATGAGTATATCCATGAAGAATGTATTATTTCTCCTGACGCTTTTATTGTTCCCTTCATTGATGCATGGTGTGGAAAGTTACCGGCCGGAGATTTCCGTTGCAGGTTTTATTCCGTTGCAGGGAAGTGGACGGCAGATTTATAATTTCAATCCCGGGTGGCGTTATTATAAAGGTGATGTACAAGGAGCTGAAAGTGTTTCTTTTGATGATTCCGCTTGGGAAATCGTATCCACTCCCCATACGGTGGAATTGATGCCGGCCGAAGCCAGTGGTTGCCGTAACTATCAGGGAATTGTCTGGTATCGTAAGCGTTTTGTCATTCCCGCTGAGACCAAAGGACAAAATGTTTCGATTCATTTTGAAGCTGTTATGGGGAAGCAAAGTGTTTATTTGAATGGCAAGTTGGTAAAAGAGCATTTGGGAGGATACTTACCTTTTAGTATAAATCTGACCGAGAACGGCGTGCATGCCGGAGATTCATGCTTAATAGCCGTATTGGCGGATAACAGTGATGATAAAACTTTTCCTCCCGGTAAACGCCAATATACATTGGATTTTGCTTATCATGGCGGTATCTACCGGGATGTATGGATGATTGCCAAGTCTGCGGTTGTCATTACTGATGCGGTTGAATCCGGTAGAGTTGCCGGTGGAGGGGTTTTTGTGCATTATGATAAAATCAGTGAGAAGAGTGCGGAAGTATACGTAGATACGGAAGTAAGAAATGATGGTTCCGGAATGCGGAATGTATCAGTGGAAACGGCTTTTACCGATGCCGGGGGGAAGTTGATTAAACAAATATCCGGTAGTGTCACTCTAAAAGCGGGTGAGACAAGAACTGTAAAGCAGAAGTTGGTTGTAAATAAGCCACAACTGTGGTCGCCGGATTCTCCTTATTTATATCGGGTGGAATCGAGGGTTAAAGAAAAAGGTAAATATATAGACGGGGGGATAACCCGTGTGGGTATCCGTAAGGCTGAATTTAAAGGAAAAGATGGCTTTTGGCTGAATGGAAAACCTTTCGGGCAGTTGATCGGTGCCAATCGTCATCAGGATTTTGCTTATGTGGGCAATGCGCTTCCTAATTCGGGGCATTGGAGAGATGCAAAGAAGCTCCGGGATGCGGGTTGCCGTATTATTCGTGTGGCTCATTATCCGCAGGACCCTTCGTTTATGGATGCTTGCGATGAGTTGGGGATGTTTGTTATCGTAGCTACTCCCGGATGGCAATATTGGAATAAAGATCCGGAATTTGCGCTGCTTGTGCACGAAAATACCCGTCAGATTATCCGTCGGGATCGTAATCACCCCTCTGTATTGATGTGGGAGCCTATTTTGAACGAAACCCGTTATCCTTTGGATTTTGCTTTGGAGGCTTTGCAGATAACCAAAGATGAGTATCCGTATCCGGGACGCCCGGTAGCGGCCGCCGACGTTCATTCCGCCGGAGTGAGAGAGAACTATGATGTGGTTTATGGCTGGCCCGGTGATGATGAGAAACCGGATGCACCGGAACAATGTATATTTACCCGTGAATTTGGTGAAAATGTAGACGATTGGTATGCGCATAATAATAACAATCGCGCGAGTCGTAGTTGGGGCGAACGTCCGCTGTTGGTACAGTCTTTATCTTTGGCAAGAAGTTATGATGAACTATATCATACTACCGGAAAGTTCATCGGTGGAGCCCAGTGGCATCCGTTCGATCATCAACGTGGCTATCATCCCGATCCCTATTGGGGAGGAATATTTGATGCTTTCCGTCAGCCCAAGTATGCTTATTATATGTTTAGAAGTCAGACTGCTGCGGACCTGAAGCATCCCTTGGCAGATTGCGGCCCGATGGTATATATTGCTCATGAAATGTCGCCGTTTTCTGATAAAGATGTAGTCATATTCAGTAATTGCGATTCCGTGCGTCTTTCTGTTTATGACGGTACAAAGAGTTGGACAAAACCGGTTGTGCATGCAAAAGGGCATCTGCCGAATGCGCCTGTCGTATTTGAGAATGTATGGGACTTTTGGGAGGCTCGCGGTTATAGTTATACGGAGAAGAATTGGCAGAAGGTGAATTTTGTAGCAGAAGGAATCATAGATGGTAAAGTGGTTTGTACACAGAAAAAGATGCCTTCCCGTCGTTCAACTAAACTTCGCTTGTACGTGGATACACAGGGGCAGCCTTTAGTTGCTGATGGGTCGGATTTTATAGTGGTGGTAGCAGAGGTTACGGATGACAACGGCAATGTTCGTCGCTTGGCTAAAGAAAATATTGTTTTCACGGTAGAAGGGGAAGCTGAAATAATCGGTGACGCTTCCATTAATGCAAATCCGCGGGCGGTAGAATTTGGTTCTGCACCTGTATTGATTCGCTCTACCCGCAAGGCCGGAAAGATTAAGGTCAAAGCTCGCGTGCAATTTGAAGGTACACATGCCCCCACTTCTGCCGAAATTGAATTTGAAAGTGTCCCGGCAATCCTTCCTTTCTGTTTCGTGGAACAGCAAAAAGCAATAAATACTGAAATGGTGACGGGTGAGATGGATCGAACATCCAAACAACCGATCTTGTCGGAGGAGGAAAGATTAAAGTTATTATTGGAAGTGGAACGGCAACAAACGGAATTCGGAGTAAAATCAGAAGAATAAATAATGCAGGGACAAGTACGGATAAGGATTCGCCTTTGGGTGAGTATTGAATTCTTTCTTGATGATTAACCGGATTCGTCCGTACTTGTCTCCCGAAAGACGTAGGGTATCCTACCGGAAGACGTAGTGCGTCAAGCATGAAGATGTAGGGTGTTTTTATATACCATGCAAAAAGCGCGACAAATTTTCAGCACACATAAGGGCGAGTGATGTCACAAGTTTTCTATTTTGGGGCTTTTTGAAAGATAAAGTGCTGATAGTGAGCTCCGCGACAAATTTTCAGTAGGGGGTATAAAAACATGATAGTATTGTTGATAAAGAAAACTATATCTTTTAAAAATGGCTTTAAAAACAAATATATTGCAGGGAAAAAACAGATATATTACAAACTTTTACTACCTTTGAAAAAGATAATTTTATAATGCATTTATAAATGAGACGACTCTTATTTTTAATACTATTACTTCTTTATATTTATCCCTCTATTTTTGCTTATCCCAATATGATTGTGGAGCATTATACTGTTGACCAGGGATTACCGAACAACATTGTGAATTGTACCTTGAAAGGGAAAGATGGGTTTATATGGTTTGGTACATGGTATGGTCTGTGTTGCTTTGACGGTGTAAAAATGAAAACCTATAATAATAGGGACGGCTATTATTCGGATATTCCTCCACGTAAGATACAGCGTATTGTTGAAGATAAAAATGGTTTCCTTTGGATAAAGACGATTGATCGTAAACTTTATGTCTTCGATAAAGTGCATGAGAATTTCCATGCCGTATATGACGATATGAAGGAATATCTGGAAAACATCCAGGTTATTAAAGTTCAGAATACAAGAAACGGGGAAATTCTTTTATTGACAAAAGATAAAAGTCTTTTGCTTGCTTCTACGGATAAGGACGGGAAGATAACGATTCGTCCTCTGCATGATTCCCGGGCAGATGTTAACGTCTATGATATGCGTTTGAAGCATAATGTCTTTTGTGAGACGGAAGAATATCTGACATGGATAGGACTTGACTATAAGATACTTTCATACGATAAAGGCAAAGCACTGCAATCCAAACCGGTTGATTTCATTCGGAAGAAAATAATGGCGACTGAAGATGATTTATTTACATGTGCCTTTGGTGCGGATAAGTTATTGTGGTTGGGCGATAAGAATGGACATTTTTATAGCATTGATCCTCAAAGTGGTTTAGTAAATAAGTATGTTCTTCCTGAAATAACGCATGCGATAAAGAACTTATTGGTAACAGAATCCGGGATGGTTTATTTGAGTGTAGCGGGGCAGGGAGTCTATGAATATAATTTAGGTTATAAACAATTACAGAAACTTACATTATCTGTGCCGGAAGTTGATGTTACACACTCCTTTGTCGATAAGTATGATAAGATTTGGTTTGTATTAGGTGAGAGAGGTGTAATCTATTATGATCCGTTGAATAAAAACAACCAATATTACTCTTTTCCTAAGGGAGCTAATATCTGTGAGTTTGGGGTACAAGATGCCGGTGAACAAGGCATTTTCTTTTTGACTCCGGGGGGAGAAGTTTTAATATTCGACAGGGAAACATTGGCGATGAGCCGCTTAAATCAATTAAAGCAATTTTCCGAGGATCAGTCGAATATGTTATTCTTTGGTCTATTATTGGATAAGGATGGAATACTTTGGCTTTCTTCCACTACCTTAGGGGTATACCGTGTGAACTTTCCGAAGAAACAGTTCCGTTTATTTGACCCGCGTTCTTTTTCCAATTCTCAACAGGGTGGTAATGCCTCTTCCAGCGGGATAAGAGCGTTGTTCCAAGCAAAAAATGGCGATATATGGGTGGGAACCCGTTGGCAGGATTTATATCGGTTGGATAAGAATGGTCAGCTTAAACAGATCTTTTCTACCAATAATTTTAAGTTCGGAAGTGTCTATCATATCATGGAGGATAATAAAGGAAATCTTTGGTTTTCTACGAAAGGAGATGGGCTTGTGAAAGCGGAACCCGATATTAATTCACCGGATGGTCTTAAATTTACTCGATATAAGAATGAACCTAATAATCCTTCTTCCATTAGTAGTAATGACGTGTATTTTACCTTTCAGGACAGTAAAGGCAGAATATGGATAGGCTTGTTGGGAGGTGGTCTGAATTTACTTCAAGAGGAATCGAGTGGCGTTGTATTTATTCATAAGCATAATGGTCTGAAACGTTATCCACCTTACGGACTATACATGGAAGTACGTAATATGGTTGAAGATGAAGAGGGAAGGATATGGGTTGGAACAATGGATGGTTTGATGTCTTTTGATAGTAATTTTTCTGCTCCCGATGAAATAGTCTTTGAGACATACAGAAAGGAAAGTGCGAGTTCAAATGTTGCGGATAATGATATTTATGTGCTTTTTAAAGATGCCTCGTCTCAAATTTGGGTAAGTGTTTTTGGAGGCGGATTAAATAAATTGATAAGATATGATAAAGAAACGCATAAGCCTATATTTAAATCTTATGGTATTCGGGAAGGACTGAATAATGACGTTGTGATGTCTATTGTGGAAGACAACGAAAATAACCTGTGGTTTGCCACTGAAAGTGGATTATCTCGTTTCAACAAAGAAACAGAACATTTCCGTAACTATGATAAATATGATGGATTGTTTAATGTCAAGATGGAAGAATGCAGTGCCTTGCGGACATTGGACGGAGATTTGTGGCTGGGTTGTAAACAGGGCATTCTTATTTTCTCACCGGATAGGCTGGAAACATTGGATTGTAATTATAAGACTTATATTGTTGACTTTCGTGTTTCTAATAAGGATCTCCGCAGTTTTGTAGATAATCCCATCATAACAAAGTCCATTAAGTATGTAGATTCGATAACATTGAATTATAATCAATCGATGTTTACCATTGAATTTGCCGCCTTGAATTTTAGTAATCAGAATCGTGTCTCCTATGAATATATATTGGAAGGATACGAAAAGGAGTGGCATTATAATGGTAAGAACCGTATTGCCTCTTATACAAATGTTCCTCCGGGAGACTACGTATTTAAAGTAAGAACGATTGATGAAGCTAGCCCGGATCAGGTTTCGGAAACTATATTGTCTATTTTCATTTTACCTCCTTGGTGGCTGAGTTGGTGGGCTTATACAATATATGCCATTTTAGGTGTGGTATTGCTTGTGGTCGGAATAAGGCTGTCTCTATTGATGATCAGAATGAAGAATGATGTTTATATTGAACAAAAGCTTTCGGAATTGAAGATCAAGTTCTTTACTAATATCTCCCATGAACTTCGTACCCCGTTGACGTTGATAAAAGGACCGATACAAGAACTGAAAGAGAAAGAAGATTTATCTCCCAAGGGTATCCAGTATGTAGAGTTGATGGAGAGGAATACGGATCAGATGTTGCAGTTGGTGAACCAAATTTTGGATTTTAGAAAGATACAGAATGGTAAGATGCGTCTGCATATATCTCAAATCAATCTGAATGAAATGCTTGATTCTTTTGAAAAAGAATTTAGAATCCTTTCGGAAGAAAATGAAATCAGTTATTCTTTTCAGATTCCTGATGAAACAATTCTCTTGTGGGCGGATAAGGAAAAATTAGGAATCGTGATTCGGAATGTAATCTCGAATGCATTTAAATTTACTCCTTCCGGGGGGAGTATTTTTGTCTCGGCAGGAGTTTCGGAGGATAGAAAAGGCTATTTCATCCGGATAGAAGATACGGGCGTCGGTATTCCTCAAAATAAAATATCGGAAATATTCGAACGCTTTTCACAGGGAACAAATGCTCAGAATGCGTATTATCAAGGTACAGGAATTGGATTGGCTTTATCTAAAGAAATTATAATTCTACATCATGGAGTTATTAAAGCAGAGAACCTGCAACCTCATGGAGCTGCGTTTACAATTGAATTAAAGCAAGGTAAAGAGCATTATAAGCCGGGTGAAGTCGATTTCTATTTGAGTGAAGAAAATGTGGAAGATAAGACATTGTCGGAAAGAAAAGGAACGACGACGGATAGTGAAGAAGAACAGGAAGCGGTTGATTCTTCATTGCCCAGTTTGTTATTAGTCGAGGATAATAAAGATTTAGGAAAACTGATAAAATTGCAACTGGAAGATAAGTTTAATGTATATCTTGCAAACAATGGTGTGGAGGGTCTGAAGAAGGTACATTTATATCATCCTGATATTGTAGTTACAGATCAGATGATGCCGGAAATGGATGGAATAGAAATGTTGCAATGTATTCGTAAAGACTTCCAGATAAGTCATATCCCTGTGATTATATTAACGGCAAAAAGTAATGATGAATCTAAGACCAGAGCCATTAGCATGGGAGCAAATGCATATATTACCAAGCCTTTTAGTAAGGAGTATTTGCTTGCGCGTGTTGAGCAGTTATTGAATGAGCGGAAGATATTCCGTGAAAAGATGTGGCAACAAACGGATGAGCAGGATGAAAATAACTATGAACAATATCTGGTAAAGAAAGATGTTCAGTTATTGGAAAAGATTCATCAGGTGATTGAGGAAAATCTGGATAATAGTGACTTTAATATTGATACGATTGCTGCCAATATAGGTTTAAGCCGTTCTGCATTCTTTAAAAAGTTAAAGAGTTTAACCGGACTTGCTCCTGTGGATCTGGTAAAAGAAATTCGCTTGAATAAGTCTGTTGAGCTAATTAAAAATACGAGCTTGAGTATCTCGGAGATTGCTTTTGCCGTAGGTTTTAAAGATTCCGGTTATTATGGAAAATGTTTCCGTAAGAAATACAACCAAACGCCAAGGGAGTATATGAATGAGTGGAGGAAAGTTTAGGTGTTTAGGTTACAAAAGCCTTTCTTAATCGTCTTTTATTATAAATTTTGGAATAAATAAGATGACAAACATTAAGAAAGTTTTTACACTATTGGTTTTGACGGCTTCTGTATTACCACTAGCTGCACAATATCCGATTATACCGGATTCGGTGAAGGAGAGAGGTGCTCGTCAAGAGGCGGAGTTTGAACAAAAATCGGATGAAGCATGGGAAAAAGCATTGCCGGTGGTTTTGGAAGAGGTAACTAAAGGACGTCCCTATAAACCTTGGGCTTCTAAACCGGAAGATTTATTAAAAAATAATATTCCTGCATTTCCGGGCGCTGAAGGTGGAGGTGCTTATACTGCCGGAGGCCGTGGTGGGAAAGTAATTGTGGTGACTTCATTGGAAGATGCCGGTCCGGGAACATTTCGGGAAGCTTGCGAAACAGGCGGTGCCCGTATCATTGTATTTAATGTATCCGGAGTAATTCGTTTGGAATCTCCTATCAGTCTTCGTGCTCCTTATGTAACTATAGCCGGACAAACAGCTCCCGGTGATGGGGTTTGTGTAACAGGTGCTTCCTTTTTGATAGATACTCATGATGTCGTTATTCGTCATATGCGTTTTCGTCGCGGAGCTCAGGATGTTGCTTTTCGTGATGATGCGGTGGGTGGCAATGCTGTAGGGAATATTATTATAGACCATTGTTCTACAAGTTGGGGATTGGATGAAAATATGTCTATTTATCGCCATGTATATAATCGTGATGAGAAAGGACACGGGGTGAAACTTCCGACAGTTAATATCACAATTCAGAATTCCATCTTTTCAGAAGCCTTGGATACTTATAATCATGCGTTTGGAGCTACTATCGGTGGACATAATAGTATGTTCTGCCGTAATTTGTTTGCTTCAAATATTAGTCGTAATTGCTCTGTTGGCATGAATGGTGGTTTTAATTTTGTGAATAATGTTATTTATAATTGGTGGAACCGTTCCGTTGACGGAGGAGATAATACCAGTTCCTTTAATATTATTAATAACTATTACAAGCCGGGACCTATTACTCCGTTGGATAAACCTGTTTCCTATCGTATTCTCAAACCGGAAGCCGGTAGGGATAAGAGCAAACCTCTGTCATTTGGTAAAGCTTATGTTCATGGAAATATTGTGCATGGTAACAGTAAGGTTACTAAGAATAATTGGGACGGAGGCATACAAGTATTTGATGAAGCCCATGCAGGAGAACACATGAAAAATATAAAGGTAGACCAACCGTTTGATATGCCTGATGTTACTATTATGGATACTAAAAAGGCTTATGATTTCGTTTTGTCTAATGTTGGTGCTACTTTTCCAAAAAGAGATGCTGTAGATACTCGTGTTATAAAGACGGTTAGGACAGGTAAAGCCATTTATGTGGAGGATGCTCCCGAATTTGTTTCGCCGTATGTGAAAAGGCGTCTTCCGGTTGATTCTTATAAACAAGGTATAATTACGGATATTCGTCAGGTAGGAGGCTTTCCTGAATATAAAGGTGAACCTTATCTTGATTCAGACAATGATGGTATGCCGGATGAGTGGGAATTAAAAAACGGTTTGAATCCCAATGATCCTTCAGATGCTGTGAAAGATTGTAATGGAGACGGCTATACTAATATTGAAAAGTATATAAATGGTATGGATACCAAAAAGAAAATTGATTGGACTGATGTGAAAAACAATTATGATACATTGGCTAAACGCAAAAGTTTATTATGATGAAGTTATTTGATTTGAAGATAGTATTAATCGGACTGTTAAGCATAACTTTTGTGCAGGTCTGTGCACAAAACTTTGCTTTAGAGGTAAAAGATAATAAAATTACCTATCAACAGGATGAAAAGGGAAATCGTATACTCGATTTCTCTTTTTGTGGTTATAAGAGTTCTGAACAAGGTATTCCTGATGTAAAGAATGTGGTATTTATCCCATGGCAGGCAGGAGATAATTCTATTAGGATTCAGAGGGCGATTGATTACGTATCCTCATTAATTCCTGATAAAGACGGGTTTAGGGGAGCAATTCTTTTAGATAAAGGAACATTCTCGCTGAAACAAGGTCTGCATATCTCTGCTTCCGGGGTCGTTCTTCGGGGTATGGATAGAGATAAAACAATATTGATAAAAGAAGGAGTTGATAGAGGGGCTTTGTTAAGGATAGAAGGAATAGATGATAAAGTTGTACACGATACGATAGATGTTTTGTCATCTTATCTTCCGGTCAATTCTTGCTGTATACGGATACCTTTAGGAGTTTCTTTGAAAAAAGGAGATAGGGTGATGGTTGTGCGACCTTCGACGAAAGAATGGATTGCATCTGTAGGTTGTGATATTTATGGTGGTGGAATCAGTGCTTTGGGTTGGAAGCCCGGAGATATGGACTTGCATTGGGATCGAACGGTATCTGATATCGAAGCCGGCCAGTTAACATTGGATGCTCCTTTGACGGTGGCACTAGATGCAGAATATGGTGGATCAAAGATATTGCGTTATACGTGGAATGGCAGAATCGGGAATGTAGGAGTAGAAAATATGACTTTAGTTTCTGATTATGATAAGAAATACATGAAAGATGAAGACCATTGCTGGACTGGTATATCAGTAGAAAATGCTGAAAATTGTTGGGTTAGAAGAATGAACTTCAGACAGTTTGCAGGAAGTGCTGTTATTTTGCAGCATACAGCATCCAAAGTTACCGTTGAAGATTGTATATCTAAAAATCCTATCTCCGAAATCGGAGGAATGCGTAGATGTACATTTTATACAATGGGACAGCAGACCTTGTTTCAGCGTTGCTATTCAGAACATGGCATTCATGACTTTTCTGTTGGCTATTGTGCACCGGGACCGAATGCTTTTGTGCAGTGTGAGTCAAAAGAATCTTTGGGATTTAGTGGCTCGATTGATTCTTGGGCATGTGGATTGTTGTTTGATGTCGTAAACATAGACGGGCATAATCTTTCATATAAAAATCTGGGACAAGATAAAAACGGTGCGGGATGGAATACGGCTAATAGTTTATTTTGGCAATGTACTGCGGCAGAGATTGAATGTTATTCTCCGGCAAAAGATGCGGTTAATCGTGCTTATGGTTGTTGGGCGCAGTTTTCCGGCAATGGTGAATGGGCTGAGTCCAATAATCATGTGAAACCAAGAAGTTTTTTCTATGCTCAGTTGGAAGAACGGTTAGGTAGGAACTGTGACAAACGTTCGCGTATTCTTCCGGTAGAAGCTGAAGCTAGTAGTAGTCCTACTGTTGAAGTAGCTATGGAATGGGCGAAAAAAGCATATATCCCGAAACTGACGTTGGAACATTGGATAGATCAAGCTCCCTTTGATGCGGAAATATCTTCCGGGAATTTAAAAACGATAGAACAGATTAAATATAATTCTCCAGTTAAGCCGATAATAAAGAATCATATTGCAATCGTTGACGGGCGTATTCAGATGAACGGTGAATTGTTAGTAGGAGGTAAGCATGAAGTTCCTTGGTGGAACGGCAAGTTGAAAACTAATTTTTTACCGAAAGCCAAACCGCATATTACCCGATTTGTACCGGATAGAGAGGGACTTGGATTGACAGATCGTATTGATTCGGTTATTGATTACATGAAACGCTATAATCTATTGGTACTTGATCATAATTATGGTCTTTGGTATGATCGAAGAAGAGATGACCATGAACGCATTCGTCGTCGTGACGGAGATGTATGGGGACCTTTCTATGAACAACCTTTTAAACGGAGTGGCGAAGGTACGGCTTGGGAAGGTTTAAGTAAATATGATTTAACCCAACCTAATGCTTGGTATTGGGCGCGTTTAAAAGAATTTGCGGATAAGGCATCGCAAAACGGATTATTGTTGTTCCATGAAAATTATTTTCAGCATAATATTTTAGAGGCGGGAGCACATTGGGTTGACTGTCCTTGGAGAACAGCAAACAATATCAATAGTACGGATTTTCCGGAACCGGTTCCTTTTGCTGGAGACAAACGGATTTTTATGGCTGATATGTTTTATGATATAAATCATCCGGTAAGGAGAGAACTACATAGACAGTATATTCGTCAATGTCTTGATAACTTTGCCGATAATGAAAATGTAGTTCAGTTAATAAGTGCCGAATTTACCGGACCTTTACACTTTGTACAATTCTGGTTGGACATAATAGCAGAATGGGAGGCAGAAACAGGTAAACATGCATCGGTTGCGTTAAGTACCACTAAAGATGTGCAAGATGCTATTTTAAGTGATCCGAAACGCTCTGCTATTGTTGATATTATTGATATACGCTATTGGCATTATAAAAGTGATGGTACGCTTTATGCTCCTGAAGGAGGAAAAAACATGGCACCTCGTCAGCATATGCGTAAAATGAAAGTCGGGAAGATTACTTTCTCGGAAGCATATAAAGCTGTACACGAATATAGAACTAAATATCCTCAGAAAGCAGTTACTTTCTATGCACAAAATTATCCGGCAATGGCATGGGCTATATTTATGGCAGGAGGTTCTTGCCCGTCAATTTTTGTAAATGATTCGATGTTTTTAAGAGATGCCGCATGTATGGAAGTGGAAGAAACTGGTACTGATTTCTATAAGAAAATGGTAAAATCTGATATTGGAGCTATCATTTATTCCCAATCTGGCGGAGATATTCCTTTGAAATTATCTCCGGGAAAATACATATTGAAATATGTTAATCCATCTAATGGTAGAATTGAGCTGATAAATAAATCATTGAAAATTAAAGATATATATAATCTTAAAATTCCTGAGAATAAAGAAGGCATTTATTGGTTTCATAAGATTTGATACAAAAAGCCTCATTGGTATTATACTGGTGAGGCTTTACTATTAAAATATGTAATATTCGGTAAACATGTTATAAAGCATAGTGTCTGCTTTTTCGTTCCAATAACCAAAAATTACCAATGGATTCACTACTTCCTCGCTAGTTTTGCATTATCGAAATTAATCAAAATGAAATAATACTGTGATGCAACAAACTAACAATAATAATACTATGATGGCAGGGAAGAATGATGAGTCTGCAATGACTACTTTATTATTAGCATTTCAATCTGGGGATGTGAACGCTTTTTCCAGATTATATGATTTGAATATTAATATTCTCTTTAATTATGGTTGTAAACTGACTACAGATAGAGAATTATTGAAGGATTGTATACACGACGTATTTGTTAAGATATATACAAAGCAAGCGGAACTAAATCATATTGAGAATTTTAAATCATATCTTTTTATTTCTTTAAAGAATAGATTATGTGATGAAATCCGTAAAAGAGTTTATGTTTCCGATGCAGAGGTTGAAGAATTAAATCCTGTATCTCATGATGATGTGGAAAATAACTATTTGAATCAGGAAAGAGAACAGGTTAATAACTGTTTGGTAAAACGTTTGTTAAACCAATTGTCTCCACGCCAGCGTGAGGCATTGACTTTATATTATATAGAGGAAAGAAAGTACGAGGATATTTGTGAAATTATGAATATGAATTATCAATCTGTTCGTAATTTAATGCATCGTGGATTGTCTAAGTTAAAGAGTATTGCAGGATAAGATGTTGAGACTTGTTAAGCTGGAATAGTAAAGTTCTCATTAAAAAAAGTTTTTGTTTATAGTGGTTAGATAAGCTTTTCATGGTTAGTTTAAAAAGGTAATAAGTTTTGGTGTTAGTTTTTGCTATTTATTTGATAGGATTTTTAGGGTATTTTCAGTAGGTAATGGTTCAATAGTCCGGATATATAAAATATTTCCGGATTATTTGTTTTAATTGAGTACACAAATTAACTTGCATCGTCCTCTATGTATAAAACCGAGAATATGAATATTGGAATGTTAAATACAGTGGAAGATTTCTTAAAGGATGATAGCTTCATTAGATATGTCTTGGATGGGTCTAAGGAGAAAGATTCTGATTGGGATATTTATTATGAAAAACATCCGGAAGACAGAGATACATTTGAAGAAGCAAAGGCTGTTTTATTAGCTCCTTCGGATATCGATTCAGGATTACTTTTGTCTGAAAAGGAAGACTTGAAAAATTGGATACTTGAAAGTATAGAAGTTAAAACCGAAATCTAATAGGATTTTATTCTTATGACAACCAATTTATCTAGATATATATTATATGTGATATTAGCAATTATAGCTATTCCTTCACAAAATGTTTTAGCCGGTACTAGAAAAGCATTAGAAAAGAAAGAGCGTTATAAAATTGCTGTTTGTGATTGGATGATTCTTAAACGCCAGAAAATTGGTGCTTTTCAATTGGCAAAAGAGTTGGGTTGTGATGGCTTGGAGTTAGATATGGGTAGTTTGGGAAAAAGAGACTCTTTTGATAATAAATTGCGGGAAGTGTATTTTCAAGAACTGTTCAAAGAAAAAGCATTAGAAAATAATATTGAGATATCATCAATTGCCATGTCCGGTTTTTATGGGCAGTCATTTGTAACAAGACCAAATTATAAGGACTTAGTTCAAGATTGCTTGAACACAATGAAAGTCATGGGAGTAAAAGTTGCTTTTTTACCGTTGGGATTTGGTGGTGATTTAAAAAATAATCCGGAAATTCGTCCGGAATTAGTTGCCCGTTTAAGAGTAGTGGGGGATATGGCGGAAAAAGATGGAGTAGTAATCGGTATTGAAACTTCTTTGACTGCTAAGGAAGAAATAGAACTATTGAAAGAGATTGATTCGCCCGGCATAAAGATATATTTTAAATTTCAAAATGCTCTTGAAGCAGGGAGAAACCTATACAAAGAGTTAAAAATACTAGGTAAAGAACGTATTTGCCAAATTCATTGTACAGACACGGATGGAGTGACTTTACCTTACAATGATCGTTTGGATATGAAGAAAGTTAAAAAAATATTGGATAAGATGAGATGGAAAGGTTGGCTTGTTGTAGAGCGTTCCAGAAATAAAGATGATGTCAGGAACGTAAAAAAGAATTTTGGAGAGAATGTAACTTATTTAAAAAATATATTTCAAAAGTAAATATGCCTTTAATTATTAATTCTATGGATCAGAAAAGGAGCAAGAAACGGTTTATGCATGAAACTAATTTGCGTAAACCACTTTGTGCTGCTTTGATTCTATGTTCGTGTTTAATTGCATCTCCTACAGTAACTTGGGCTGCAGATGGTGTGGAAACAACCCAGAATGTGAATCAACAGCAAATAACTGTAAAAGGTACAGTTGTAGATGTAAATGGTGAACCGATTATTGGAGCCAGTATTGCAGCAAAAGGAGGTACTACAGGAACGATAACTGATATTGATGGAAACTTCTCATTGTCAATACCTGCGAATACTCAACTTGTAGTCTCTTTTATTGGTTATGAACGTCAATTTATTACTCCGAAAGCAGGACAATCTTTGAAGATTGTATTAAAAGAAGACACTGAAGTTTTGGATGAAGTTGTAGTTGTTGGTTATGGTACGGTAAAACGCGCGAATTTGACAGGAGCAGTATCAAGCGTTAAAATGAAAGATTTGGAAGATATCCCTGCGACGAACTTGGCTTCTGTACTGATGGGAGCTATGCCGGGTGTGTCAATTGGTGAAGCTACGGGTAATCCATTGGGGACACCAACCTTAAAAATTCGTACAAGTGGCTCTTGGAATGCAGAACCTCCTTTGTATGTTATTGATGGATTTATTCGGGATGCAGATGCTTTTAATGCTTTGGACCCTTCTGAAGTAGATAATATTTCAATATTGAAAGATGCTCAAGCTGCAGTTTATGGTGTACGTGGCGCTGGTGGTGTTGTATTGGTTACTACTAAAAAAGGAAAAGAAGGTAAAACTCGGATTAATTATTCCGGTTCTTATGGATTTTCGCAAGGAGTGAAAATGCCAGAGATGATGAGTGCCTATGAACAAGGGGTAGCTATGAATGACATGTATAAAGATGAAATGTTGGTTGCTGAACCTGTCGAAGGTCATATTCGCTTTAGTGATGCAGAATTAGAAACATTGAAAGGGCTAAATTATAATTGGTTGGACGAAGCTTGGAAGAATGCTCAGAATACTCGTCATACGTTGAATGTTTCCGGAGGTAGTGATAAAATAAGCTATTTTATTGGTGGTTCTTATATGTGGGCAGATGGTAATTTTGCAAATTTGAATACAAATAAGTTTAATGTTAGAAGTGGTTTGGATGTGAATTTTACAAAAGAGTTGAAAGGTAGTTTTTCTGTAAATTATTCAACACGTTCTTCTGAAATGCCATTGAATGAGAAAGATGCAGAGCCGGACCGAATGTATGGTACTTTTAGTAATTTGGTGCGTATGCCACGTTGGTATCCCTCTTATCTTGATGGAAAACCAGTTGGTAATGGAGTATCTTCTACAGGTTCTCATCCTCTTGAGATTCTTCGTTCTGGTTCTCAAAAAAATACACGTTCTGATGATATTTCTATTGGAGCAAGATTGGACTATGATATTAAATGGGTGAAGGGACTGAAGGTCGGTTTATCGTTTAATTATAATAGGACTTCTTCTTCAAGTAAGCAAATTGCTAAATCTTATAATGTTTACAATTTCATTGGGATGGAATCAAGTTTGTATATTCCGACAAATGTACTTAATGAGGATAATCCTTCTACCCTCTTTACAAATGCAGAAAAATATGAAGCCGGATCTAATTTTGCTTTTGGATATCAGTTGAATCCGTCTATATCTTATAGTCGAACATTTGGAAAACATGATGTTAGTGTTATGGCCGTGTACGAGCAGTCAAGAACAGGTGGAAACTCAATGTCCGTATCTAAAAGTGATATGGAGATTGATGGATGGGACTCTATGGAGGCTTTCAAAACATATTCAACTGGAGCTGCATCTCCTAATACGGAAGATCGTCGTCAATCATATATTGCTCGTTTGAATTATTCATATGGTGATCGTTATTTTGTTGAGGCAGCAGCGCGCTATGAAGCGTCTACAAATTTTGCTCCCGGTCATCGTTGGGGATTTTTTCCTTCTGTATCTTTAGGCTGGAAGATTTCTGAAGAATCTTGGTTTAAAGATAATGTGAATTTTATGGATAATTTGAAATTGCGTGCTTCTTATGGACGTTTAGGTAACGACAAAGCCGTTTTGGGGCAGTGGCGTGAATTTTACGAAAGTGTAGGTTATAAATATGCACTTGGGACAGATGTTCCTGTTTTAGGAATACGCCCTAAATTGGAAGGACTGGTTTATATTTTGTCAACGTGGGAAAAAACTGATAATTTTAATGCTGGCGTTGATATGCGTTTTTTGAATTGTTTGAATTTTAGTGTAGATGGCTTTTTTAAGCATACCTTTGATATTCTTGATGATGCAAAAAGTACTTTTCCTCAATCTTCAGGTGTTAGTGGTAATACTCCGAAGTTGAATTATGGTATTCAAAATGCTTGGGGAATTGAATTAGAATTAGGTTATCAAAAACAGTTGAATAAAGATTGGGGGATAACGGCAAAGGCTAATTGGTCATGGAATTCAAGCAAAGTTATTCGTAAATATCAGAATCCAGGTATAATAGGCACTTGGCGAGATGAAAATGGTAGAGTTAGAGGTGGAGAAACGGGCTATCATTGTTTAGGAATTGCTCGTACTTGGGAAGATGTAGAAAATTACAAGAGCTATTTACGTAGTCATTTGAGTGATCCGAATGGAATAATAAAAGTTGGAAATATATTGGAAGAAAATTTCGCTCCGGGTATGTTAATGTTTGAAGATTTGGGTAGCCCTTCTTATGTTGATGAAAATGGCGTGAGACATGATGGAAAACCTGATGGTATAATTACTGATGATGATACGCGTTATATTAGTAAATATAGTACTCCTCCTTATACGTATGGAATAACATTGGGCTTTTCTTGGAAAGATTTGAAAGTAGAAGCTTTATTGAATGGTTCATTTGGGAATGATGTTATTTTTGATAAAGGATTTTATACCGATGCTTCAGGGGGAAAGCGTAGCGGAGATTTCCTTTCTGCAACTTCAAATCAGTTGAAAGAATGGTATGGTAATTATTGTACTTTAGTACAGAATGGAGATGGTACGATTGCTTTAGCTAATCAAAATGCAAAATATCCTCGTTTAGATAATTATTCCGGTCGTTCTTTGCGTTCTGATTTTTGGATGCGAGATGGACATACATTGCGTTTGCGTAATTTAAATATATCTTATAGCATTCCAAGACAATTTGTTAAGAAGATAGGGTTAGAGCAATTGCGTGTATTCTTTACTGGTACCAATCTTTGGACAATTATTAATCCCTATCCGTATAAAGATGCAAGTGTAGGATATTGGTCTGATTATCCTCAGATTAGAACATTTAATTTTGGTATAAACATCAGCTTATAATAAAATATATGAAATCATTAAATAAAATAATCCTGCTGTGCGTTGTTGTACCGATATTTAGCGCATGCAGTGACTTTTTGGATGTGAAAGATGAATCTGCGATTAACCCTGCAATTTGGGATTCTTATAAATCTTCGACACTTTATGTAAATAATGTATATAATGCTTGTATGCCTACATTTGGAGGTGATAATATTACAGGGACACTTACATCTTCAGGTCTTAGTGATGAGGCGGTTGGGTCTGATACTCCTGATATGCTTTTAGGTTCTTTGAACCTAGGTTCTGTTTCTGCTTTTTCTGCTCTGAACTATCAAGCAATCCGCTATATTAATATCGGGTTGAATAATATGAAAAATTCAGCGTTGCGAGGTGAAGAAAGGAATAATATCTTGGGGCAATTTTATTTCTTTCGTGCTTTTCAACATTGGAAAATGATAGTAATGCATGGGGGAGTACCTTATATGAAAGATGTGGTGGGTTATGATAGTTCAGATGACTTATTGAATGCAAAACGTAATACTACATCTGAATGTATCCAGTTTATCAAAGAAGACTTAAATTTAGCAATGGAATATCTTCCTAGTAAGTGGTTAGGTGCGGATGCTGGTCGTGTAACAAAAGCTTCAGCAGCAGCTTTCTTAGGTCGTGTACTCACATTCTATGCGAGTCCACAGTTTAATCCAACTCAAGATATTGAACGTTGGGAAGATGCTTATCGTGCAAATTTGAAGGCTGATAGTATCTGCTTGGCAGATGGTGTAAAATTGATGGATATCACTACTCCTCAAACGAGTTCTTGGCCTGTTGCTACTGATCTGAATAAGATTTTTACAACGGAAAATAATGTTGAGGTTTTATTAGTTAGAAAGTATACTGTTACAGGTGAAAATTTAACTCATAAGTATGAGCAAAGTGTGCGTCCGGAGAATTTAACTGGCACAAAGCAGATTCCTTCTAATTTGCCGTCTTGGAATTTAGTGGCAGCTTTTCCTATGAATGATGGTTCTGTTTATACGGGAGATAGAAAAGATATAGATTATTGGAAAGATCGTGATCCTCGTTTTTATTCTACTATTGTTTATAATGGATGTACTTATTTAGGAGCAAGGCAGTGGACTTATAGTTCTGGTGAGTCGACAAGCTATGCGACATCTACAGGATTTTATTGCCGTAAAATGGTGAATCCGGAGATTACGACTTTAGATAAGACACCTACGGATTGGGTTGAAATGCGTTATGCTGAAGTATTACTTAATTTGGCAGAATGTGCAATTATGACTAATAATAAAGAGAAAGGGTATGACTGCCTTAAACAATTACGTAAGAGGGCAGGTATCGCAGCAGGTGTCGATGGTAGTTATGGTATTACGTCTTATGAGGCAGCTGGATATACACCAATTGAAATTGTTATGAATGAACGTTTTATTGAATTAGCGTTTGAAAATAAACGTTTCTATGATTTACGTCGTTGGAATATGTTTTCATCAGATTTAGGTCCTAAAACTCCAAAATTTAATGGACAGTATATGAGTGGGTGGAAATCTAAGGTTAGCTTTAATACTTTAAATCCTGATAAAATAAGTATTACAAAGTTTAAAGAGATAAGAGATGAGATTAGTATGGATGACTTGAGTAAATATATGAAGATTGCTCAAGCAGCAATTCCTCCTAAAGCAATGCCTATAAATTATTTGTGTGTTCCAACTGAAGAGGAGTTAAGAGCTACAACAGCGGGAAATTATAATTTCTTTGATATTCCAGATGGAATTCTAACTCGTAGTTTAGCTGTCAAGCAGAATTACGGTTGGCCAAGAGGAGAGTTTAACCCGTTTGAATAATTATTAGTAACTTAATGGAATAACGGGGTGAATTTTATTTACCTTGTTATTCGGTTTTAATTTATTTGCTATGAAATATACATGTATTACTTTTTTGTTATTTATTATTTCATTGGGAATGTCAGTAAATGTTTATTCTCAAGAACCTTTTCGTTGCATTGTTGCAACTGATGGGACTGGAACACATACATCAATTCAGGCTGCAATAGATGCGTGTCCGGATAATGAACGTTCTTTGATTTTTGTTAAAAACGGTTTGTATGAAGAACGTGTATCCATTGGCTCAAAAGATGTAGAATCAAGCAAAATGATAAGCTTGATCGGAGAAAGTGCAGAAGGAGTAGTTATATCTTCTAATGGTCATCGGGCTGATAACGGACTCACTTTTTATGATATTGTTACATTTCAAGTGTATGCAAAAGATTTTTATGCTGAGAACCTGACTATTCAAAATACTGCAGGTAATGTAGGGCAAGCAGAGGCTTTGTTTACCGGGAATGATAAACAAACTTTCAAGAATTGTCGTATTCTAGGATTTCAGGATACTTTCCGTTCTAAAAAAGGAACTCGTTCTTATTTTAAAGATTGTTGGATAGAAGGAGCTGTTGATTTTATTTACGCCGGTGGAATTATTTTCTTTGACGACTGTAGCATCCATCATGTAAGAGGCGGATATGTTGCAGCTCCGGAAGATTGTTTTGCTTCAATACCAAAATCAAAGACTGCGTGTGGAAAGGTTTTAAAATTAGGATTTATTTTTCGTAATTGTGATTTAACTGCAAATGATGATGTTAAAGACCAATGTTATTTAGGACGTCCGTGGAGTGAAAACTCCGGTATTTTTTATTTAAATTGTAAGTTAGGATCGCATATTACGGCTAAAGGCTGGCAGGAATGGGGAGGAAATGAAACTACAGCCTGTTTTGCAGAATATAATAGTATGGATGCCGAAGGTAATCTATTAGACGTAAGTCAACGTGCATCTTGGAGTTTCCAATTGCCTAAAGAGGATGCTGAGAACTTATTAACACCAGAATATGTATATGATAGAGCTAAAGCAAATGATCCTTATGATCCTGTATCTTTGTGTGTTGCACCTCAGGAACCGGGTTTCTTGACTGTTTCCAATAAAGCCTTAACATGGGGAACCGTTAACGGTGCTGTAGGTTATATTGTTTTGAAGGGTGATAAGCTTATCGCTATAACTACGAAAACAACTTATACTGATGAAACTGATGGTGAAGGTAAGTATAGTGTTAAAACAATAGATGAGATGGGTAGACTAAGTACAGCCCGTTTGGAGGGAACTGTTTCATCTATGGAGGATATGGCTGTTTCTCAATGGAATGTTAAAGTAGACGGTAAAAATATTAGTTGGAATGGAAATGCTAAAGCTGAATTATTTACTTTGAATGGGGTATGTATTGCTTTCTCTTCGTTCCAAGATTCATTTGTAGTGGAAGCTAATAATGGGATTTATATCTTGAAACTGACAGATGAACAAAATGATAGTTATTTTCAGAAAATAGTGATACAATAAAAAAGAAGAGATTATGATTAAATTATTTAAAAAACTAACATTAGCAGTTGCTTTATTACTATGCGCTAATGGACTTTCTGCTCAGACTCTTGCATTTCCTACAGCAGAAGGATTTGGTAAATTTTCAAAAGGAGGTCGTGGTGGACAAGTTGTTACTGTAACGACTTTAGAAGATGATTCGATAGGAAATATTCAGGGTTCTTTGCGTTGGGCATTGGCACAGTATCCTAATGAACCTTTAACTGTTGTTTTCGGAGTATCCGGGCGTATTGAGTTGAAACAAGAATTGCGTGTCAAACGTGATGGATTGACCCTTGCGGGACAAACGGCTCCGGGAGATGGAATTTGTATTAGTGGGAATAAAGTTAACTTGGGAGGATCTAAGAATTTTATTATACGTCATCTTCGTTTCAGAACGGGGCAGTTTGATGCTGCGGGAAATGTAGTTGCTCAGAATGCTTTAGGTGCAGAGAATTGTGAAAACTTTATTATCGACCATTGTACGTTCGGCTGGTCTGTAGAAGAAAATATCAATACTTTTGATGACAAATTCCATACAGTACAATGGTGTATTATTCATGAAGGACTATATAATGCGGGTCATTCAAAGGGCGCACGTGGATATGGAATGCAATGGGGGGGATCTCAGGCAACCTATCATCATAATTTGTTGGCAAATAACAGCTCTCGTAGTTGCCGTTTTAACGGAGCTCGTAATACGGATCTTATTGTTTTCATTGAATATATTAATAATGTGAATTTTAACTGGGGAAGATCAAATTCTGTTTATGGAGGAGAGAATACCGGAAATAAGAAATATTCGGTGCATGAATGTAACATGTTGAATAATTATTATAAGCCGGGACCGGCACTTGGTACAGGAAAACAATATTTCGTTTGTCCTTCTTACGCCAGAGAGGATGCTGTTTCTAGAGGACCTTCAAAGTGGCATTTGAGTGGGAATGTAATGGAAGGTAATCCGGAAGTTACGGCAAATAATTGGCAAGGAGTAAGGAGTGAGGACTCTGGGTATACAATGGAAGAAATAAAGGTTGATACAATTATTATCCCTATTGAACGCCACCCATCTTATCCGTTTGATTATAAAACATATTCTTATTTGAATTATGAGAGTGCTGAGGATGCTTATCAATCTGTATTGACTTCAGCAGGTGCTTTCCCACGTGATGCTGTAGACGCACGTGTTGTCGATGAAGTGAGAACCGGTAATTGTCAGTATGGAAACAATGGTATATTAGATACTCCGGATCAGGCTGGTGGATATCCGAACTACAAGACAGAAGGGGGAATCACTGATGCCGATAATGATGGAATGGATGATGCATGGGAGTCGGCTAATGGTTTAGACCCGACGAATGCTGATGACCGCAATTGGGTGAATGAGGAAGGATATACGGCACTAGAAGCCTATTTGAATGGATTGGTAGGAGAAGAAACTTCTTTGAATTTTGCAGCTAATGGTATACAGTCCCATGATGCTAAGGAACTTTTAGTACAGGTTTGGGTAGATAGTGATAGATTGAATTTATCGTCTTCAGAACCAGTGAAAAAGGTTTCTATATATAATCTTATTGGTGTAAAAGTATTAGTAGATAATAATGTTAATTCTGCAATAGATATTGCATCATTAGCTCCTGGTAATTATATTTTAGTAGCCAATGAAGGCACAGATCAGATTGTAAAGACAGTTAAATTTATAAAGAAATAAAATAAGAAGTGCTCGTTCTCATTTTTTTAGATGGGAATGAGTACATCTTTTTTTTATCTGCGTCATATTATAAAATTGAATCGTTTAATTAAAAAATAGAAAATCATGAAAGATGTTACTAAATTGTTTTTAGTGTCTGCAATGGCTGCTTTTTCAATAAATGCGGCAGGACAGTGTGATTACCAAACTCCCAATGGAACTTGGGGAAATTCTGATTGGTATAAAATTATTGATATTGATGCTGAACAGTTAACAGATCCTTCTTTGCCTAAATTTACAGGAGAAGATGGCAAATCGAATGCTGCTGATACTGATTTTTCAAATGGAACGTTTGAAACTCCTCTTTTACTAAATGGTGAACCTAGTGGAAAAACTACTACTGTAACTTATCATATGTGTGCATTTGCTCCTACAATGTATAATAGCGCCTATACTAAAAAAGTAGAATGGGGAGAAGATCCTAGTGGTAAGAATAATCCATGTTCATTAAATGATAATACGGTATATCAAAATATACTTTGGGATAAGCCGGGTTTTATCGAATTGTCTCGTATGCCGGCATCTGCTGAAGCTCCGGAGGTGAGTCGTCACGGATATATTGAGATAAATAATATTCCTGCTGTTGAACGTGTTCAGTGGGCTTATTCATCTACTGCTTGGGGACGTGGAGTTAAAATGGATGTTAAAGTGGGAGATGGTGAATGGCAAGAACTGCATTATGAAGTTAGTGACTTGAAAACAGTAGATTGGTATAATTATACGACTTTTTCAGAACAAGGCTATACATTTGAGGAACTAATTGGCTTAGAGGGTGAACCGGATCAGTTGATTTCTTTGCGTTGGAGAATATGGGATGGCACTGATGGCGAAGGTATTACTACTAGTGAGATTGATCCAGCTACGGGTGAACCTAAAATATGGTATAAACCTGTTGATCCATTAGCACAATGGCAAACTGTACGTATTCATCAGATAAAGATTTTCTCAGGTGTTGATGGTGGTAGTGCCAATAGTATAGATTCAGAAAAAGCAGAGATGTTCTATATTACAAGATCAGGTGATGAACTTAGCCTGACCGCCAATGCTAATATTGAAATTTATTCCGTTGGTGGAAATGTTGTAAAACAAGAATATGGTAACGGAATTAGTTTGGCTGGTTTACCAAAAGGCGTTTATGTTGTTAAAGCAACTGCTGACAACGGTGTTGTAAAAAACATGAAAGTAGCTTTATAATATTAGTATAAAGTATATGATACTGAAAAGCTACCATTAGGTAGCTTTTTTTAGTTTTGTCATACGGTCGATTGTTTACAAACGATAGGAGTTTGTAAACAATCGACCGTATCTTTGTCTATAACCGTATTGATGTCTTTTTAATAACTCTGGTGATTTCTAAAAAACATCGGGGTGTTTGTGGAAAATATCAAAGTTGAATTTTGTAGACTTTCCGAAGTGCTTATACTTGGCTGAACTCTTATTCCTTTGGTGGAAAATCATTTTTTTGATGAAAATATCCATTAAAAATAGAAATATTCTCTTTTATCTTTCAATCTTTCAGTTTTATTGTATCTTATTGATTATCAATTAGTAATACTGAACCTTTCATTTTGAAAAGATTCAGCCGAAAAGTAATAAAATAACTCTCTGTTTATACCCCTATCCTTTAACTGAAAGATTCGATCTTTCAGTATAATATGCAATAAATCAGATGGAAATGGTTAAGACTGAAAGATGAACTTATTTGCGATAAACTACAATAAGGTGTATCCGTTTTTATATTTTTAATGTGTGGAGCTAAAGGCTTATTATCAGAAGATTATTATAAAAATAATGAGTACAGAATAAATGAGATTTCGTCTCTATATAAAGTGAATTTAATTTAAAATGTTTGTTTAATTTTAAACTTGTAATAATATGAAGAAACAAATTTTACTTGCGGTTGCATTGTGTGGTATGATGTTTACTGCAAATGCACAGATTGAACCCAATAAAGCAGACGAGGCTTTTGGTTATCAGACTAAAATTCCATTGGATAATGGAGATTATCAATTTCTAATGCATTTTAATACTACAAAAAACTATCATGAGAAAATAAAAGCAAATCCTAAAGGTATTTATTCTGCTTCTGTTGGTTTGGATAAAACAACTTTAGATCCGTTCTTTTCTAATGACTGTAAGAGTCAGAATCAAGGACAACAAATACAGGTAGTGCGTTTTAGAGATGTAACAGATTTAATGGATTCTTTGAGTGTTGCAGATCCGACGGAAGGAAAGAATAAAGCGGCATCTGTACTGTTGGATGTACCCGGTACTGATGCTAAAGATCAAGTCTATGCTTATTGGGGAGGTATGGGAGGTAAAAATAAAGTTATCTCATTTGGGATAAAACTTCAGGACGCATTTCAGACTATTAAATCTGATTTGAGTTTTGATATAGTGACTTTACATCCGGGAACTACTGGTAAGGCTGCTGCTTATAAAATGTTACTTGTTTTAGATAATATAACTTATCCTTATATTACAAAAGATGCTGCGGATAATGAAATTATGATGTTAGATACTATAACTAGCTCTAGTAACAAAAATAGTATCTTTAATAAAGAGACTTATATCGCTACAAATGTTTATACTACTAGTAGCACAACCGGAGAAATTAATCGTCAGACAATTAATGTAACAGAACTTTTAGGTATTAGTCAGTCAAAGATAATGAATAAAAAAGTTAGTGTGATCCTTTATGCACCTGCTACTACTGACGCAAGCTCTGATGTATTTGAACCGATTATCGGTATTGACAATATTACCGGTGTTTATGAAGCTACTTCATGGGTTTCTCCTGACGGAGCAATTGAAAATGCTACTTTGAAACAAGATGTAGATGTGAAGAAAGACGAGGAATCTCCTATTGTTTTCAATATTCAAGGTAAACAAGGAACAAGTATAACTATTCAGACGGGTGGTGATACAGAAATGAAAAATAAAACAGATTATTATTTCAAAGAAGCAGGTGAAAACGGTTCTGTGAAAGCGAAAGATGAAAATGGAGAATATACAATTGATGTACCTTATTCTTATAGCTTTAAAGAAGGAGATGGAAATATCCTTAAAATAACGGATGCGAATTATGTAAATGCAGAATTGCAAGTTACTTTATTTGCTAAAGTTACTACAAAGAAGAGTTCTTATCAATTGGAAATCAATAATGGATGTCGTTTTTATCTTGACTTTAATGTAAATGTAACGGCTCCTGCTTGGACACTTCCTACAGGTGCAACTGAAGGTAAAACCATTTCACAGAATGCTGAAGTGAAGAAATCACAAGAGTCTCCTATCGTTTTTGCTCTTCAAGGTCAATATGGAGAAAAGATCACAATCCAAACCGATGATGATGCTACAATGAAAGCGAATACAGGTTATTATTTCAAGAATAACGGTTGTGTGAAAGCAAAAGATAGTGAAGGTAATTATACAATTGATGTACCTTACACTTATAATTACTCTGCAGAAAATGGTAATGTATTGGAGATAACGGAGGCAGATTATGTAAATGCGGAATTGCAAGTTACTTTATTTGCAAATCTTCCTACTACAGAGGCAAGCAATTATAAATTAGCTATCAATAATGGTTGTAACTTCTTTATGAACTTTGCCGTAACAGTAACAGCTCCTGCTTGGATACTTCCTGAGGGTGCAACTGAAGGTGCAACAATATCACAAAATGCAGAAGTAAAACAGTCAGAGGAATCTTCTATAATTATTGCTCTTCAAGGTCAATATGGAGAAAAGATTACAATCCAAACAGGAGATGATGCTTCAATGAAAGCAAATGAAGGTTATTATTTCAAGAATAGCGGTTGTGTGAAGGCGAAAGATGGTGAAGGTAATTATACAGTTGATGTACCTTATACTTATAATTATTCTGCAGAAAATGGTAATGTTTTGGAAATAACAGATGAAAATTATGTAAATGCAGAACTGCAAGTTACTTTATATACAAATCTGCCTGAAGCAGGAACAAGTAACTATCAATTAGTTGTAAATAATGGTTGCAGTTTCTTTATGAATTTTGCTGTTACAGTGACGGCAAAGACTCCGGACAATATAAATACTGTAGATACGAATAAAGCACTTGTTTATGCTACAGAAGGAACAATTGTTGTAGAGAATGCTATTGAGAATGTTATTATTACTAATATAATGGGACAAACTATTGCAACAGTTTCTGCTGAAGAAGCAGCTAATGGAATTTCAGTTGCTGCAAACATTTATCTTGTTAAAACCGGTAATACTGTAAGTAAGGTATTAGTTAAATAATATACCTGTTGAATAAATAGGAGAATGAGAGTGTGCCACTTATGCATACTCTCATTTTCATTTTCATTCTATATTAAAATAGAGAAATGACATTATGAGAAATCTTTTATTCTTATTAGCCTTATTCATATTACCTAATATGAATGCTCAGTTGTCTTCTATTATAAAGGTTGATTTTGATATGAATGGCAGGCCGGAAACGGAAGTACATGAATCTGGCTATTATGCATGGCCTGTGGTTGAATGCAAAGTAGAGACAAAAATAATTGAAGGTATAGAATTCACTATTGCCAATGGAGCTAATTCTTCTGGTAGTTCTTTAAAATCTCATTGGTATAAAGCTGGAATTCAGGCACCTAATTATGCACGTTTAGTATGTGATGGACTTACTGTGAAAGATGGAGAACGTGGTGGTGAAATTAGATTGACAATTAAAGGATTGGAACCGGGAAAGCATACGTTACTTACTTATCATAATACGTTGGATAGCCCGGACGACAAGACTTTTAGTGACATTAATATTTATGTGAATGGAGAACTGATTGTGGAGAATTTATCTCCGACTAATCGGGCTCTTTCTACTTATGATGCACAAAGTGCATATATATCATTTGAGGCTAAAAAAGATACTCCGGTTGATTTTCTGTTTGCTCCTGATTATAATTCTAAGGCATCTTCTTTAAATGTAATTATAAATGGTTTCTCATTGGATGAACCTAATATAGTGAGGCAGGCTAAATCTCCATTGCCTGCGAATATGGATTATCATACAAATGCGGACGATGGTAGCTGCATTTTAAGTTGGGTTGCGGCCGAGAATGCTGTTGCGCATGAGATCTATTTTGGTACGGATTTAGATTTGGTTACAAATGCAGATAAAAATTCTGTTTCTTGTTATAAAGGAAGCCAATCTATAACAGAATTTCCTGTTACCAATCTTTATAGCATGAATACCTATTATTGGCGTGTTGATGAAGTTGAAGCGGATGGGACAATTACTAAAGGAGAGGTATGGAGTTTTATGCCTCGGCATTTGGCTTTTCCTGAAGCGGAAGGATATGGACGCTTTGCTCGTGGTGGTCGTGGTGGAAAAGTTATTTATGTTACGAACTTGAATGATAATGGGCCGGGTAGTCTGCGTGAGGCTATAACCAATAATGTTGGTGCTCGTACAATTTTATTTGCCGTATCGGGAATTATTTCTTTGGAAGATCGTTTGACATTAGCTCATTCTAATATAACAATTGCCGGGCAAACGTCTCCTGGGAAAGGAATATGTGTAAAAGGAGCTCCTTTTGGCTTTAGCGGTGTTACAGATGGGATTATGCGTTTTATCCGTGTGCGTGTAGGTTCAGGAAGGACTTTTGATGCTTCTGGAATGAATGGCGCAGAGCATTGTATCTTCGATCATAATTCTTTTAGCTGGGCTATAGATGAAGTTTTTAGTTCTCGTTCGGGGAAGAACTTTACTTTGCAGAAAACGATGCTGGCAGAAGCGTTGAATGTCGCCGGACATAAAAATTATCCGGCAGGAAAAGAACATGGTTTTGCTGCAAGTATCGGAGGAGATATAGGTAGTTTTCATCATAATCTGTTAGCTCATTGCTATGGTCGTAACTGGAGTTTGGCCGGTGGGCTAGATGGAACAGGAGCCTATGCCGGAAGATTGGACATTTTCAATAATGTAGTGTATAATTGGGGTGGTCGGGCTACAGATGGTGGAGCTTATGAAGTTAATTTTGTGAATAATTATTATAAAAAAGGTGCCGGAACAAAACAACTTTATTTATTAAATGCCCAATTGGAAGGTGCTGGGACAGGTTCTCAAAGTTATTTTTATTCCGGCAATGTTATGACAGAACCGAATGGAGAAGTGGTCTATGATGGGACAAATAATAAAGAAGGAAGAACATATACATTGAGTGGCGGACAGGTATTGAATTGGGATGTTTGGGTGAACGAGCCTTTTTTTGAATCCCATGCAAAGATAGAATCGGCTTCAGATGCTTACAAAAGTGTTCTTTCTGATGTTGGTTGTACTTTACCTATTTTTGATGATCATGATGTACGTGTCATTACGGAAACTTTGGACGGGACCTATTCTTGCGTTGGTAGTAAATCTGGTAAACCCGGTTTTCCTGATTCCCAAGAAGATGTTGGCGGTTATGAAGATTATCCTGAAATAACAATCAATTTAGATGAGTTCGATACAGATAGAGACGGACTTCCTAATTGGTGGGAAGAGATGTTTGGATTAAATCCGAATTCACCGGAGGGTGATTTCTCTGATTCAAATGCTGATGATAATATGGACGGATATACAAATCTAGAGGAATATTTGCACTGGATGGCGACACCGCACTATGAGGTTAATCCCGGAGAGACTGTTGAAGTCGATTTAGCACAATATACTCGTGGATTTGAAAAGAATCCTGTTTATACAGTCGCTAAAATGGATAATGCTACAGCACCAATAGAGGGTAGCGTAATGAAAGTAACTCCCGAATCAAGTTTTGGAGGAATAATCTATGTCGATTTTACTGTTACAGATGCAGAGGGGTCTTCTTTGACAAGAAGTATAGGTGTAAAAGTTGGAAATCATTCGTCTGGTGTTGACTCTGTTCTAGAAGAAAAACAATATGCGGTTAATGTTTATCCTAATCCGGTAGCTGATTATTTATATATTTCAAGTAGAATTGCCGGAGATGCCGGTATCCAGTTAATGAATGCTTATGGAAATCAGGTATTGACAAATGTGTTGAATATTTCCGGAAATGTGGCGTGTAAACTTGATGTCTCATCTTTGCCAATGGGTGTATATTTCTTAAAGATACAATTAGGAGACTCATGCAAAACAGTAAAGTTTATAAAGAAATAGTAGCTTATTGAGTCTAATTTAAGATAACAATTTTTATATGGAGACAGCTTTTTAAAAGTCTGCCTCCATTTTTTTAGTTAGCTATTTTATTCTATTTTTGATTCTTGAATGAGTACATGTGAGTAAACAAGACGTCTTTTCTGTACAATAAGGTATAGTGATGAACTTAAATAATTTTTTATAATGAAAAAGAAAACAGTCAGTAGTATTTGTTTGGCGATAATGATGGGAACTACATCTGTCGTTTATGCGCAGTATCCCCAGCTAACACAGGAGGCTAAAGATGCTTATACAAAGATGATAACGGAAGAACGTCGCCTCTCGGATGAAGCTTGGGCAAAAGCATTACCCATTGTTGAGAAAGAGGCCAGAGAGGGACGTCCGTATATTCCATGGGCTTCGCGTCCTTATGATCTGCCTCAAGCTAAAATTCCGTCTTTCCCTGGTGCTGAAGGTGGCGGTATGTATAGCTTCGGAGGTCGTGGCGGAAAGGTGATAACTGTTACTAATCTGAATGATCGTGGTCCGGGCTCATTCCGTGAGGCTTGTGAGACAGGTGGTGCGCGTATTATCGTGTTTAATGTTTCAGGTATTATACGCTTGAAATCTCCGATTATCGTTCGTGCTCCTTATGTTACGATTGCAGGACAGACTGCACCGGGTGATGGTGTTTGTATTGCGGGGGAATCTTTTTGGGTGGATACACATGATGTAGTCGTTCGTCATATGCGTTTCCGTAGAGGTGAAACCAATGTTTATCACCGTGATGACTCTTTTGGTGGTAACCCGATTGGAAATATCATGATAGACCATTGTTCTTGTTCATGGGGATTGGATGAGAATATTTCTTTCTATCGTCATATGTATGATCCGAGTGAAGGACAATATGAGACAAGATCGGAGAAATACCCGACTGTAAATGTAACCATTCAGAATACAATTTCTGCGAAAGCTCTGGATACTTACAATCATGCCTTTGGTAGTACATTAGGTGGAGAGAACTGTGCTTTCATGCGTAACTTATGGGCAAGTAATGCAGGACGTAATCCCTCTATCGGTTGGAACGGTATTTTCAACTTTGTAAATAATGTCGTGTTTAACTGGGTACACCGTTCTTCGGATGGTGGTGACTATACAGCTATGTTCAATATGATTAACAATTACTACAAGCCGGGACCTGCTACTCCGAAAGATACAAACGTAGGACATCGTATCTTGAAACCGGAATCAGGTCGTAGCAAACTGGATCATAAAGTTTATGGTCGTGTATTTGCGGATGGTAACATCATGGAAGGCTATCCGGAAATAACTAAGGATAATTGGAATGGCGGTATTCAAATTGAAGAACAGCCGAATACAGACGGATATACTGAGTATATGCGTACCAATGAGCCGTTTGTTATGCCTTATATTAATATAATGTCGGCAAATGATGCGTATGATTATGTCTTGAAGTATGCAGGGGCAACTATTCCTTGTCGTGATATTGTAGACGAACGTGTTATCGAAGAGGTTAAAACAGGACAACCTTATTATGAAAAGAAACTTCCGAAAGATGCTTATGGCAATAAGTGGGGATTGGCTCCAAAATCACAAGATGAAGACGGATATTTTAAATATCGTCGTTTACCGAAGGATTCTTATAAACAAGGTATCATAACTGATATTCGTCAGATGGGCGGTTATCCGGAATATAAAGGAACCCCGTATGTGGATTCGGATAATGACGGTATGCCGGATGAATGGGAGATTGCAAATGGTTTGAACCCGAATGATCCGAGTGATGCGAACAAAGATTGTACCGGTGACGGATATACGAATATTGAGAAATATATCAATGGAATCAGCACTAAGAACAAGATTGATTGGACTGATTTGAAGAACAATTATGATACGTTGGCTGAAAAAGGTAAATTAATGTGATAGAAAGATGATGGATAATCGATTTATTAAAATGATAGGATTGACAGTATGGGTAACCATACTGTCTGTCTTTTCAGTTGAAGCTGTGGAGCTGGATTCTTTAAACAGAAATCCTGAATACGTAAACGCAATCGTGCAGCGTTCGGAGAAGATTGTTGAGAAATTAGGTGTTACCGACCGGAATGTATGCAATGAGGTAACAAAGATTATTGCTAACCGTTATTTTGAATTGAATGATATCTATGAGAAAAGGGATGCTTTCATAAAAACAGCGAAAGAAACACTTCAGGGTGAGGCAAAAGAGAATGCGATAAAGTCTGCCCGTGATGCTGCCGATGCTGCTCTTTATCGTTCACATTTTGCTTTTCCGGCGGATCTTTCTTTATGGATTACGGATAAGCAGGTTGAGGCGGTAAAAGACGGAATGACGTATGGAGTTGTTAAAGTGACTTATGAAGCTACGCTTGATATGATTCCTACCCTCAAAGAAGAAGAAAAGGCACAGATATATGCTTGGTTGGTTGAAGCCCGCGAGTTTGCGATGGATGCAGAAAACTCCAAAAAGAAACATGAGGCATTTGGCAAGTATAAAGGACGTATTAATAACTACCTTTCCAAAAGAGGATATGATTTGACGAAAGAAAGGGAGGAATGGGCAAAACGCGTTAAAGCCAGAGGAGGCACATTGTAAAATTCAGGAAAGTCTTTTTTAACTTGATTATTTGATTAAATATATTTAGAGAACAGCAGATTGGGATATTCGATCTGCTGTTTTTTGTGAGTACATATTTATTTTTATGCCGTCCTCTTTATAGAAGATTAACTTTTAGATTGTATTTATGAAAACTTTTGCATTGTCTAAATTATTCGGGTGTATGTTTATATACCTTTATTGCCTGGGTGCTTTTTCTCAGGATTTTGATTACCCCACAGCTATACAAAATATACCTGCTTTTCCTACGGCGGAAGGTTTTGGAAAGTTCGCAACGGGAGGTCGTGGCGGTAAAGTGGTAACAGTTACTACATTGGAAGATGACACATTAAATACCTCTCCTGGAAGTTTACGGTGGGCTGTAAATCAATATCCGAATGAGCCGATAACAATAGTTTTTAATGTAAGCGGACATATTCGATTGAAAAAAATATTATCAATACGGCGTACAGCGGGAGTAACTATTGCCGGGCAAACAGCCCCAGGAGAAGGGATCTGTATAAGCGGACATAAAGTGTTGTTAGGCTTTTCCGAGAATATGATTATTCGTAATATGCGTTTTCGTTGTGGTATTGGTACGGATGAAACCGGATCAGCGGTAGGAGATCAAACTTTAGGAGCCGAAAATATAGCGAATGTTATTATTGACCACTGTTCATTGGGATGGTCGGGTGAAGAAATGTCTACCACCAGTGACTCGCATTTTATAACATTGCAGCATTGTATTGTCCATGAAGGGCTTTTTAGGGCCGGACATCACAAAGGAGATCGTGGCTATGGAATCTGTTTCGGAGGATCCCAAGCCACTATGCATCATTGTTTACTTGCACATAACAATGCCCGTACTCCACGTTTTAGTGGTGCGCAGAGCACAGACTATGTGGCGTATGTGGAATATATAAACAATGTAAACTATAACTATATCAATGCGGCTCATGGAGGAGAGATTAATGTTTCCAATACCAAATATCATCAAAGTGAAACAAATTTTGTGGGGAATTATTATAAACCCGGTCCTGCAACTTTGATTTATAAACCCGATAAAAAGAAATGGAACTTCTTTAACCAAACGGTAGATGCGCCGAGTATGGGGAAAACGATTGATATTCCCAAATGGTATTTTGCGGGTAATGTAATGGAAGGTAGCGATGAATTGACGAAAGATAACTGGAAAGGGGTTACAATTGATAATACTGACTATTATACAATATCGGAAATGAGAGTGGATACTTTTATTCAACCGGTTAATTTCTTCCGTAAATATAAATTTGATTGGAAAGCATATACGATGCATGATAACATAGAAAGTGCGGAAAAAGCATTTCAAACGGTTCTAGCTAAAGTTGGTTGTGTGAACAGAGATTCTATAGAACGCCGCATTATTCGTGAAACGAAAGATGGAACTGCTACGTTTGGGGGTGTTAAAGGTGCAGGATTGGGTATCATTGATGATCCTACTAACGTAGAGGGTGGAATTGGTTATATTGATTATCCATCTTATACACCACGTGGAGGAAATTATGATACGGATGGTGATGGCATGCCGGATGAATGGGAAATATTAAAAGGATTGGATCCGAATAATTCAGAAGATCGCAATTATGTTACTCCGGAAGGTTATACGGCTTTGGAAGTTTATCTTTGTTCTCTGATGGGAGAGAATATAGAAGGCGAATTATCAGAGCCGACTTCCATAAAAGAATCTCATCCGATGAATTTTGAATATGAGATAAAAGATAATGTTTTGATATTGAATAGTGAGCGACCTTTGGTTGGTCTACATATTTTTGATATGCAAGGCAGGTGCTGCATAATGGAGAAATTATCAGGTAATTACCATCATGTAAATCTTTCCCGGCTTTTTGATGGAACTTATATATTATGGGTTGTTGATACGGAAGGATATCGTAGCGCAGTGAAGTTTCAGAAATAATTCTTGTTAAAATACAAAGTGATGGCATTGATGAGTACATAGCCCGGATTTTCCCGTCTTTATTATAAAAGTAATAGGTTTGTTTAGTTATTAGGTTAGTTAATGACGGTTTCGAAAGTTGTAATCTTTCGAAACCGTTTTCTTTTATGTTGATGGGTACATTTTGTATCTATTTCCGTCTCTCTATAAGATTTAGAATAAAAAATATAATATTACTTCTTCAAATGATAGGAATAGGGAAATTATTAGTGGGAGTTTGCATGGTATTACTGTTCTCCTGCCAGACAGAAAAGGAGTTTTATGTATCCACTTCTTTTCATGAACCGGCTGATGAAGGGCTTCGCTTTATTTATAGCAAAGATGGTATACATTGGGATAGTATTGCCGGAACATGGCTAAAGCCTGAGGTAGGTACGCAGAAAATAATGCGTGATCCTTCTATTGTGCGTTCTGCGGATGGAACGTATCATTTGGTTTGGACTTCCAGTTGGAAAGGAGATCAAGGTTTTGGTTATGCCAACTCAAAGGATTTGATTCATTGGTCGGAAGAAAAGTTTATTCCCGTTATGGAACATGACAGTACGGCTGTTAATGTTTGGGCACCTGAATTGTTTTATGATGATGAAAAAGATGAGTTTATAGTAATATGGGCATCGTGTGTACCGTTTAAATTTGAGAAAGGTATAGAGGATGAGTATAATAACCATCGTCTGTATTATATTACGACAAAAGATTTTAATACCATATCCGATACGAAACTTTATTATGATCCCGGATATAGCTCTATCGATGCCGTATTGGTGAAACGTGCGGTTAAAGATTATGTGTTGGTGGTGAAAGACAATACCCGTAATTGCCGTGATATAAAAGTAGCTTTCGGAGAATCTCCTACCGGACCTTTCGGACCAACATCGGAGGCTTTTACTCCTGAGTTCTGTGAAGGTCCTACGGTTGCCAAAGTCGGGGATGAATATTATATTTATTATGATGCTTATCGTGAGAAGAAATTTGGAGCAATGAAGACGAAAGATTTTATAAGTTTCACGGATGAAACGGATAACATAAGTATGCCGGAAGGACATAAGCATGGCACAATCTTTAAAGCACCGGCTTTTGTTGTTGCAAATCTGATTAGGAATCAAAATAAATAATTAAAAGAATGACCAAACTTGCTATATTGCTTCTTACGGCTTTGATGCCTTTGGGGGCTGTTCATGCACAAGATAGAATTCACTACACAGGAACGGAACTTTCCAATCCTGCTTATCATGACGGACAATTATCTCCCGTAGTCGGTGTACATAACATACAGGTGGTGCGGGCTAACAGGGAATATCCGGATGCCTCCAATGGCGATGGGTGGACCTATAATCATCAGCCGATGCTGGCTTATTGGAACGGACAATTCTATTTGCAATATTTGTCCGATGTTTCCGATGAACATGTGCCTCCCTCCCAGACTTTTCTGATGACTTCCAAAGATGGATATAATTGGACAAATCCGGTTATTATTTTCCCTCCGTATAAAGTGCCGGACGGTTATTCCAAAGAGAGTCGTCCCGGTGTAAAAGCAAAAGATCTGATCGCTATCATGCATCAGCGTGTAGGATTCTATGTCTCCAAATCGGGGCGTTTGATTACGATGGCGAATTATGGGGTTGCTTTGGATAAGAAAGATGATCCCAATGATGGAAATGGTATCGGTCGTGTCGTTCGTGAAATCAAGAAGGACGGAACATACGGTCCTATTTATTTTATTTACTATAATCATGGCTTTAATGAGAAGAATACGGACTATCCTTATTTCAAAAAAAGTAAGGATAAAGAGTTCGTGAAGGCTTGTCAGGAGATTTTGGATAATCCCTTGTATCGTATGCAATGGGTGGAGGAAGCCGACAGGGAAGATCCAATCCTTCCGTTAAAGAAAAGATATAAAGCTTTTAATTGCTATACCCTTCCTGACGGACGTATCGCCAGCTTATGGAAGCATGCTTTGACATCTATTAGTGAGGATGGCGGTAACACGTGGGCGGAACCGGTACTTCGGGCGAAAGGTTTTGTAAATAGTAATGCAAAGATTTGGGGACAACGCTTGAGTGACGGTACTTATGCTACGGTGTATAATCCTTCGGAATTCCGTTGGCCGTTGGCTATCTCGTTAAGTAAGGATGGGCTGGAATATACGACATTGAATCTGGTAAACGGTGAAATTACTCCAATGCGTTATGGTGGAAACTATAAGTCTTATGGTCCTCAATATGTACGTGGTATTCAGGAGGGTAATGGAGTTCCGGAAGATGGAGATATGTGGATAACATACAGTATGAATAAAGAGGATATGTGGGTTTCCCGTATTCCTGTTCCTGTAAAAATAAATGCGAGCGAACAAGCAAATGATGATTTTAACGCTTATAGCCGGTTATCGGAGTTGACGGACTGGAATATCTATTCACCTGTTTGGGCTCCTGTTTCTTTAGAGAAGAAAGACGGTAAAACGTGGCTGACTTTGCAGGATAAAGATCCTTTTGACTATGCAAAAGTAGAAAGGAAAATTTCGGCATCGCGTCTTCTTACCGTATCGTTCGATATGATGGTGGAACAAAATGATAAAGGAACGTTCCAAATTGAATTTGTCGATGAAAACGGAGTCGCCTGCTCTCGTCTTGAATTGACAAATGATGGTGTATTCCGTGCCAAAGGTGGGGCTCGTTTTACTAACTTGATGAAGTATGAACCGGGAAAGGTGTACCATGTAGAGGCGGTAATATCTACGGAGGATAGAAATATACAGATTTTTGTAGATGGTAAGAAAGTGGGACTCCGCATGTTGTATGCGCCTGTTCATTCTATCGAACGCGTCGTGTTCCGTACGGGAAACGTGCGTGATTTTCCGACACCGGAGACTCCCGCCGACCAAACTTATGATTTGCCTGATGCAGGTGGGCAAGAGCCTTTAAGTATTTACCGGATTGCAAATGTCCAGACAAAATCAACAGATAAGGATGCTTCCGCCGCCATTTTGAAGTATGATAATTTCAGTCACTATGCAGATTATTTCAATACGATGGAGGATGAGAATATAGTACAGGCTATTCCCAATTCCGAAGCCTCAGCATGGATGAAGGAGAATATCCCATTGTTTGAATGTCCTCAAAAGAATTTTGAAGAAATGTATTACTTCCGCTGGTGGAGTTTACGTAAGCATATTAAGAATACTCCTGTCGGTTACGGCATGACGGAATTTCTGGTGAATCGTTCTTATGCAGATAAATATAACCTGATAGCTTGTGCCATCGGTCACCACATTTATGAAAGTCGCTGGTTACGCAATCAAGATTATCTGAATCAGATTATCCACACTTGGTATCGTGGCAACGAGGGTGGTCCGATGAAGAAAATGGAAAAGTTCAGTTCATGGAATGCCGATGCTGTTTTTAACCGTTACCTGGTGAATGGAGATAAGGCTTTTTTAGTGGATATGATACCGGATTTGGATGCCGAATATAAGCGCTGGGAAAGTACACACCGGTTATCGAATGGCTTGTATTGGCAGGGTGATGTACAGGATGGAATGGAAGAGTCCATAAGCGGGGGACGCAAGAAAAAGTATGCACGTCCTACCATTAACAGCTATATGTATGGTAATGCAAAAGCACTTTCAACTATCGGAATTCTGACAGGGAATGAAGGGATGGCTATGACTTACGGGCTAAAGGCCGATACTTTAAAACAGTTGGTACAGGATAAGCTGTGGAACACGCGTCATGACTTCTTTGAAACAATGCGCAAGGATTCTTCAGCGAATGTACGGGAAGCAATAGGGTATATCCCTTGGTATTTTAATCTGCCTGCCGGTGGGAAATTTGATGTTGCATGGAAGCAGATTGTTGATGAGGGTGGTTTCTCCGCTCCTTACGGATTGACTACTGCCGAACGTCGTCATCCGGAATTTCGTACGCATGGGGTCGGAAAATGTGAGTGGGACGGTGCTATCTGGCCTTTTGCTTCGGCACAGACATTGACTGGTATGGCAAACTTTATGAATAACTATCCGCAGTCCGTACTCTCCGATAGTGTATATTTCCGTCAGATGGAATTGTATGTCGAGTCCCAATATCATCGCGGACGTCCTTATATCGGTGAGTATCTGGATGAGGTGACGGGGTATTGGTTGAAAGGAGACCAGGAACGCAGTCGCTATTATAATCATTCCACATTTAATGATTTGATAATAACAGGCTTGGTAGGTTTGCGTCCCAGAATAGATGACATGGTTGAAGTGAATCCGTTGATTCCGGAAGGAAAATGGGATTGGTTCTGTCTGGATAATATATTGTATCATGGGCATAATCTTACCATTATATGGGATAAAGATGGCAGTCGCTATCATCAGGGAAAAGGATTGAGTGTATTGGTCGACGGGAAGAAAGCCGGGCATTTGGATACATTAGGCAGATTGATTTGTCCGTTATAATTTGAAGTTTGAATGAATAGAAGGTATATTATATTGTTAGGGTTATTTTTAGTTACTTCTATGGGTATTGTCAATGCTCTGGAAGTAACAAAGGTAACTTGCGAGATGATGGTTGATCCGCTTGCCGTTGTTTCCGGACAACCGCGTTTCGGATGGCAGATGAAAGCAAGCGAGAATGGTGCTATGCAATCTGCTTATGAGGTGGAAGTATATAAACTGCAAAACGGACAACGAGTTACTGTGTGGGAAAGCGGAAAAGTCGCTTCTTCCCAAAGTCAGTTGGTTTCTTATAAAGGTGGGAAATTGCAGTCCGGAGCTAAGTATCTTTGGCGTGTGAAAGTGTGGGATGAACGGAATAAACCATCGGAATGGAGCAATGAGGGAATCTTTCGTTTGGCTCCCGATACTTCTTGTCTTGATGCGGAATGGATTGGAGCAATCTCCCATGAAGATGCCAAATTGCCTTACGGACGTAAGTTTCACGGTACGGAACTGAAGAAGCCGGAAGTGAAAGCACTGTGGGCGGCAGTAGATACATTAGCAAAAAAGAGTATCTGTTTACGGAAAGATTTTATTGCGGAAAAACAGTTGGAAGAAGCTGTTGCTTATGTTTGTGGATTAGGCCATTATGAATTTTCTTTGAATGGGAAGAAAGTAGGCGATGGTGAGTTCACACCATTATGGAGTGACTATGAGAAAACTGTCTATTATAATGTATATGATGTGACTTCTTTGTTGAATCAAGGTGGAAATGCCATCGGGATTCTTTTGGGTAATGGCTTTTATAATGTTCAGGGAGGGCGTTACCGCAAGTTACAGATTAGTTTCGGAGCACCGACGTTGTTTTTTAAACTGATTATGAAATACACGGATGGGACACAGAAAGAAGTTCTTTCCGGAGCTGATTGGAAATATTCTTTAAGTCCGATTACTTTTAACTGTATCTATGGCGGTGAAGACTATGACGCGCGTTTGGAACAAAAAGGATGGAATATGCCGGGATTTGATGATACGGCATGGCGTCCGGTAGTAGTGCAACGTGTACCTAAGGGGGAGTTATGTCCGCAGCAGGCGCCTTCGGTAAAGATCATGGAACGTTATGGCATAAAGTCCGTTCATAAATTAACACCGGAAGAAGTGAAAGCGGCTTGTGTGTCGACAAAGCGCACGGTAGCCCCTTCTGCTTTTGTGTTGGATATGGGGCAAAATCTGGCGGGATTCCCGGAAATAACGGTTCGTGGTAAGAGAGGGCAGAAGGTGACGCTATTGGTTGCGGAGGCATTGACGGATGAGGGTGCTGCAAACCAACGTCAGACGGGGCGTCAGCATTATTATGAATATACGTTGAAAGGTAATGGAGAGGAGACTTGGCATCCCCGTTTCTCTTATTATGGTTTCCGGTACATTCAGGTGGAGGGTGCTGTGTTGAAGGGACAAAAGAATCCGGATAAGTTGCCTGTACTAAAAGATATTAAGTCTTGTTTTATCTATAATTCTGCCGGTAGCGTTTCAACATTTGAAACGTCTAATAAGATATTTAATGCAGCCCACAGACTGATAGGAAAGGCAGTACGAAGCAATATGCAGTCGGTTTTTACAGACTGTCCGCACCGTGAAAAACTGGGCTGGTTGGAACAACTTCATTTGAATGGTCCCGGTTTGTTTTATAATTATGACCTGACGGCACTGGTTCCGAAAATAGTTAAGGATATGGCGGATGCGCAGCATCCTGACGGATTGGTACCTACTACCGCACCGCAATATGTGGTTTTTGAAGGTCCGGGATTGGATGTCTTTGCCGATTCTCCGGAGTGGGGAAGTTCTATGGTGATTCTTCCGTTTATGTATTATGATTATTACGGGGATGACTCCTTAATCCGGAATTACTATCGGAATATGCGTGCTTATGTGGATTATCTTTCTTCACGTGCCAACCGTCATATTGTCTCTCATGGTTTGGGTGATTGGTATGATTATGGAGATTTTCGTGCGGGCTTCTCTCGCAATACACCCGTCCCATTGGTGGCAACAGCGCACTATTATATGGATATATGTTATGTAGCTAAAGCTGCGGACATGATAGGGAACAACTATGACAGGGATTTTTATACCCGGTTGGCTCAGGAAGTGAAAGAGGCGTTTAACAAGGAGTTCTTTAACAAAGAGACTTGCCAATACGGTACAGGTAGCCAATGCAGCAATGCACTGCCGTTGTTCCTTGACATGGTATTGCCCGAATATCGTTCTTCCGTATTGGACAATCTGGTGAAAGATATTAAAGCTCATGGCAATCGTCTGACTACGGGAGACGTAGGCAACCGTTATCTTTTCCAGACTTTGGCTCGTAACGGGCTGAATGATTTGATGTATACCATGCACAATCACGAAGATGCGCCCGGATATGGATTTCAACTAAAGTTTGGAGCTACCACTTTGACGGAACAGTGGGACCCTCGTCAAGGCTCTTCATGGAATCATTTTATGATGGGACAAATAGATGAATGGTTTTTTGTATCTTTGGCAGGAATTCAGCATGCTTCCGGTAAAACCGGTTTCCGGGAATTGGAGATTCGTCCGCAGGCTGTGGGAGATTTGGAAGCAGTAAAGGCTTCTTATGAGTCACTATATGGGACTATTGCCGTTGACTGGACACATCGTGACGGTATGTTTACTCTGAATGTAACGATACCGGTCAATTGCTCGGCAAAGGTTTATCTGCCCGGTGACCGGGAAGCGAAAGAAGTAAAGAGCGGTACTTATTCATTTAAAAAGAAAATATGATTATGACGAAGCAACGGACGATTATTTTATTCATTGCGTGTGTTTGTGCTTTCTTAATGGTTCGTGCAGAGCGTGTGGACATGCAGAAAGCGGGAGCAAAGGCAAACGGCAAATCGTTGAACACAAACCTGATAAATAAAACAATTGATCGCTTGAACAGTGCGGGGGGAGGAACTCTTTTCTTCCCGGCAGGGACTTATCTGACGGGGGCTATTCACATGAAGAGTAATATAACGCTGGAGCTGGAAGCCGGAGCTACTTTACTGTTTTCCGATAACTTTGATGATTATCTTCCTTTTGTGGAAGTACGCCATGAAGGTGTAGTCATGAAAAGTTTCTCTCCGTTGATTTATGCGGTGGATGCAGAGAATATAACGATTAAAGGGGAAGGTACGTTGGACGGACAGGGCAAGGCATGGTGGACAGAGTTTTTCCGTATATTCGTGGACTTGCCCAAGAATGGTGTACGTGACTTGAACAAGTATCAGCCGATGTGGGACAAAGCCAATGATGTGGAAGCTCTTGCTGCCGAAACGAATGAAGATTGGCATACCACCTTGCAGCGTCGTTTCTTCCGTCCTCCTTTTATTCAACCTATCCGTTGTAAGAACGTGCGCATAGAGGGGGTTAAGATTGTTAATTCTCCTTTCTGGACGGTGAACCCCGAATTCTGTCAGAATGTGACGGTGGATGGAATCACGATTCATAATGTACCCTCTCCGAATACGGATGGCATCAATCCGGAATCATGTAAGGATGTTCATATCAGTAATTGCCACATCTCGGTAGGCGATGATTGTATCACCATAAAATCAGGCAGGGATGCTCAGGCGCGTCGTTTGAATGTTCCTTGTGAGAATATTACGATTACCAACTGTACCATGCTTTCCGGACACGGAGGGGTTGTGATTGGCAGTGAAATGAGCGGGAGCGTGCGTAAGGTGACTATCAGTAATTGTGTATTTGACGGAACGGATCGCGGAATACGTGTAAAGTCTACTCGTGGAAGAGGGGGTGTCGTAGAGGATATTCGTGTCAGCAATGTGGTTATGAGTAATATAGGGCGGGAAGCTGTGGTGCTTAACCTGAAGTACAGCAAGATGCCCGCAGAAGAAAAGAGCGAGCGCACTCCGGTCTTTCGTGATATTTATATTTCTGGTCTGACGGCAATAGATGTGAAAACTCCGATTAAAATAGTAGGTCTGGAAGAGGCCCCGATTACAGATATTACATTGCGGGATATTAATGTAAAGAATGCCCGTGAGAAATGTGTGTTTGAAAACTGCGAACGCATCCGTATGACGGACGTGATAGTCAATGGAGAAGAAATAAAGTTATAAGACGATATAGATGAAAAAGATTCTTTATATGATGTTGGCGATGGCGAGTCTGTCTGCCAACGCACAGACGTTGACCTATGAGGACCGCTTTGCACGTCCTTTAAATGAAGTGTTGGCAGATATTCAGACCCGCTTTAATATTCGTTTGAAGTATGATATAGATACAGTGGGCAAAGTGTTGCCTTATGCCGACTTTCGTATTCGTCCTTATTCGGTGGAAGAGTCGCTGACCAATGTGCTTGCTCCGTTTGATTATAAGTTTGTGAAGCAGTCGGGCAATCTGTATAAGTTGAAAGCTTATGAATATCCCCGTCGTACGGAAACGGACGGAGAGAAACTGATTGCTTATTTGAATACATTATATACGGATAAGGCTTCATGGGAAGAACGTAAAGCGTGTTTGCGTAAGGAAGTGCGTATGCGGCTGGGTATTGATTCGTTGATGAAGAAACGGGTAGACAATCCCAAACCGATACTTTCCAAAATACGTAAATATAACGGTTATACTGTTCAGAACTTTGCTTTGGAAACTTTGCCGGGTTTGTATGTTTGCGGTTCTATCTATACACCCCGTTCTAAAGGGAAACATGCCTTGATTATTTGTCCGAACGGTCATTTCGGAGGTGGACGCTATCGGGAAGACCAGCAACAACGTATGGGCACACTGGCTCGTATGGGAGCTGTCTGTGTGGATTATGACTTGTTTGGTTGGGGAGAGTCTGCCTTGCAGGTAGGTTCTGCTGCTCACCGTTCCAGTGCTGCGCACGTGATTCAGGCAATGAACGGTCTGTCTGTGTTGGACTATATGCTTGCCAACCGTAAGGATATTGATGTGACCAGAATCGGTGCGAACGGAGGTTCGGGAGGTGGTACGCATACGGTACTGCTTACAGCGTTGGATGAACGGTTTACGGCTTCTGCTCCGGTGGTAAGTCTGGCTTCTCATTTTGATGGCGGTTGTCCGTGTGAAAGCGGGATGCCTATCCAACTGGCCTGTGGAGGTACTTGTAATGCAGAGTTGGCGGCAATGTTTGCTCCGCTTCCCCAATTAATCGTTTCGGACGGGGGAGACTGGACCAGCAGTGTCCCAACGTTGGAATATCCTTATCTTCGCCGTGTCTATGGCTTTTATGATGCTTCGGACAAAGTGACCAATGTGCATCTTCCCAAAGAGAAGCATGATTTTGGTCCGAACAAGCGCAATGCGGTGTACAGCTTCTTTATCACTGCTTTTTCTCTGGATAAAAAGATGCTGGATGAAAGCAAAGTAACCATCGAGCCGGAAAGTGCCATGTATAGTTTTGGTGAGAAAGGAGAGTTACTTCCCGAGAGTGCAATCCGTTCGTTTGATAAGGTGGCGGCTTACTTCGACAGGGATGTCTTTGCGGAATTGAAGTCTGATTTGGCTTTGGAGAAGAAAGCGTCGGACTGGGTTGCTTCTCTCGATTTGAATGACGATAAGAAAGCGGGATATGTGACGACTGTTATTTATAACCATCTTCGCCAGGTTCGTGACTGGCACAATCAACATCCTTATACCACCGTGCCGGAAGGCATGAATCCGTCTACGGGGAAACCGCTCAGCCAGTTAGACCGTCAGATGATTGCGGATTCCGCTATGCCCGGAGATGTACATAAGAAACTGATGGATGGACTGCGCAGAGCACTTACGGAAGAACAGGTAGAAACGATTTTGGACAAATATACGGTTGGGAAAGTAGCTTTCACACTGAAAGGTTATCAGGCTATCGTGCCGGATTTGACAAAGGAAGAGGAAGAACATATTGTTTCTCTTTTGAAGAAGGCGCGTGAGCAGGCTGTCGATTACAAGAGCATGAAGCAGATCTCTGCCGTTTTTGAAATCTATAAGACACAGTGCGAACAATACCTGAATAGTAACGGAAGAGACTGGCGGCAGTTATTCCGTGACTATGTGAACAAGCGTAAGGCGGAGAAAGCGGCAAAGAAATAAGCAGATAAGTATAATGGAAAAGTTAAGTACACAACAACTTCCGGTAGATATAGTCTTCCATCCTTCTTGGTGGAATAAGCATACGGGTATTGTTTTTGATGAAGATTTCTTCTATCATCCTCTCCGTCGGGTGGAAGATGAACGGCGTATGGAGATTGAGTTACATGAACGTTTCGGACAATATGGCTTGGGAGCCGATTATGATAAGGAACTTCCTCAAGTAGGGGCGGTTCATCTGGCTGCGGGATATATCTTGTCGGAGATGTTGGGATGTTCCGTCGAATATACTGCCGATTCGGCTCCGCAGGTAATTTGTCCGCATATAGAGGGCTGGGAGTTAGATGAAGAAAAACCTTTCCGAAGCGAACCTTTCCGTAAATTGCAGAAGTTGGTTGAATCGCTGAAAGGCAAATACGGTTACGTATGCGGAGATATTAACTGGGGTGGTGTATTGAATCTGGCTATCGACCTGAAAGGCGAGATGGTATTGATGGACATGGTGATGGAACCGGAGAAAACCAGAGCCTATTTTAATGCTATCGGCAGAGTTGTAGAGCGTTTCTTCAGTTATATTCAGCGTGAGACAGGCTCGTCTTCTATCTCAGTGAACCGTTTGGCTCGCTTGCTTGACAAATCGGTTTATATCCACTCCGAATGTTCGCACACCATGATCTCGACAGAGGATTATGAAACCTTCCTATTGCCGATTGATGTGGTGTGGAGTGAACGCTATCGTCCGTATGGAATTCATTATTGCGGTACAGACCCTCACCGCCATGCAGCCAATTTTGCCAAAGTACCTCATCTGGATTTCTTGGATCTGGGTTGGGGTGGCGATGTAAAAGCACTACGCGAGGCACTTCCGAAAACTTTCCTGAATATCCGTCTGAATCCCGTTGAACTGAACGGTTACAGCTATGATGAACTAAAGCAAATCATAGAAGAACGGGTAGGGCAATCAGGTAATCTTAACTTAACAGGACTTTGCTGCATCAATATGGATGCGGAAGTAGGGGACGAGAAAGTAGCGGCTATCTTTGAAATTGCCGAACAGTGCAGGAAGAAAATAGAATAGTTCCTACCATCCCTTTATCTTCTCCCTGATGAATGATTAGTTCCACAATATATGAAACAAAAGTTCCATATATTATGAAACAAAAGTTTCATATTTTGTGAAACTAATCACGCTCCCTTATGCGTTGTTTGCTTCTCCGGTATCGTTTCTATAATTTATATAGCCTTTAAACAGTTACAAAAGTCTGCTTTCTACGTCTATCTCTTATAGATTGAAGAAATTGAGGCTATGAAATACCGTTTATCTACATTTATAAGCATGCTTCTTGTGGCGTTTTCTGTGGTTACGGCGGGAGAGGTTTGGGTGTCTCCGTCCGGAAATGACGGGAATGCGGGGACGAAGGATGCTCCTTTACGTACAGTGGCACAGGCATTGAAGCGGGCACGGGAATGGAGACGTTTATCGAATCCTGCCGTACAGGGTGGTGTGCGTGTGCTTTTGCAAGAAGGTGTTTATCGGCAGGAGAAGGCTTTGCTGGTTCGCCCGGAAGATAGCGGAACGGCTGAGAGCCCTACCATTGTTGAGGCGGCGGAGGGTGCAAAGGTTATTATCAGTGGAGGGAAACTGTTGACCGGGTGGAAGCGGGTGACGGAAGATATTCCGGGATTGCCTGCTGTTGCCAAAGGTAAGGTATGGAGGGCGGATGCTCCTTTGGTGGGTAACCGTTTGGCGGAGTTTCGCCAACTGTGGGTGAACGGAGTTAAGGCAGTGCGCAGCACACAGTTTGCTCCCAGAGAAATGCAACGGATGTTGGCGTTTGACAAGGATAAGGAGGAGATTTGGATATCCACTCCGGCTATTGAGGGGCTGGACGAAGCCCGCGGGATGGAAATGACGGTGCATCAGCGTTGGGCAATCGCTATCTTGCGGATAAAGGAGTTTGATATACAGGGAGAACGTACGCGGGTTACTTTCCATCAGCCGGAGAGTGAGTTGGAGTTTGCGCATCCGTGGCCTCAGCCGGTTATCGACGGAGAAAAAGGAAGTTCTTCTTTCTGCTTGGGCAATGCCCTCCGGTTGCTGGACACTCCGGGCGAGTGGTATCAGGACTATCCGTCGGGGCAGGTGTATTACTGGCCTCGTGAGGGAGAAGATATGCTTCGGGCAGAGGTGGTAGCTCCTGTGGTGGAGAAATTAATTACGGTGGACGGTTCGTTGGAACGTCCTGTTTCCCATATTACTTTTAAGGGTATTGATTTTCAGCATGCGGGTTGGTATCGCCCTTCACTCGAAGGACACGTCACCCTGCAAGGGGGAATGTATCTGCTGGATGCTTATAAGCTGCCGATACCCGGTTTGCCTGAAAAGGCGGAGCTGGAAAATCAGGCGTGGATTGCCCGTCCGGAAGCTGCCGTGACGGTGAGGGGAGCAAATCACATCGACTTCCGGAATTGCGCTTTCCGTCATCTGGGCGCTACCGGACTGGATTATGAATGGGCTGTGACGGACTCGGAAGTCAAGGGCTGTCTTTTCACCGATATTGGCGGAACGGCTCTGGCGTTGGGAGCTTTCCCCGACGGAGGCTTTGAGACGCATATACCTTATATCCCGGTGAATAAGAAAGAACTTTGTTCCGGAATATCGATAACAAACAATCTGATAACGGAGGTGACCAATGAGGATTGGGGCTGCGTGGGCATAGGCGCGGGTTATGTGAGAGATGTGACAATCGAGCACAACGAGGTGAGCCATGTAAACTACTCCGGTATTTGTGTGGGGTGGGGATGGACGCCTCTGAACAGCGGGATGAAGAACAACCGGATACATGCCAATTATGTGCATCATTTTGCCCGTCAGCTTTATGATGCGGGAGGACTGTACACGCTTTCCAACCAGCCCGGTTCAAGCATGACGGAGAACAGGCTGGAACATCTGGCGGATGCTCCTTATGCTACCAACGACCGTGCTTTCTACATCTATTTCGATGAAGCTACAGACGGCTATCGGGTGGAAAACAACTGGTGTCCTGAGGCACGTTTCGACTCCAACCGTCCCGGTCCGGTGAATGTGTGGACGAACAACGGGCCTATGGTGTCGGAAGAGATTAAATCGGCCGCAGGTTTGCTGCCGGAATACGGGTATTTGAGAAACAAATAGTAAAAGATATACGATTCATGAAACAAACGAATTATCATTTGTTCGACTTCCTCGATTTCGATACGGAGTTGAAGACGGACGAAGCACTTTGGAAGGCATGCAAGCCCACTGCCATCTATGAGAAAGACGGCGATATCTGCGTGACCGTTCCTTTCCAAAAACAACAATTGGCGAATGACATGGCGGCAGATGAAACTGTGCCCCGTCAGGAGTCCACCTTTATCATCCGCTATTATACTCATAATATCCTCCGTTTGTTTGCCGGTTTCGGAGAAGCGGAAATGACCGACCGTTCCGAAATGCTCCGGTTGGCACCGGATATCCGTAAGAAGCCGCTGACGGTTCGTGAGGACAAGGGTGAATGGAGCGTCTATGATGCCGAAGGTCGTCGCCGTGCATTGATTAATCTGCGTGAACCCGTGCTGGATTATTGGAGTGACTTGCTTCCGGTTCCTCAGGAGACGCTTGACATTACTTTCTATCCGGATGATAAGAAAGAAATCCGGCTGAGTGCTTACGATCATTTCTCGCCTCCGCGCTATGATGCCCTTCCGTTGGCGTATTGCGTGAAAGAGGGGCATAAGGAACGGGCGACGATCTCTTTTGAATGTCAGCCGGACGAGGTGTTTGCCGGAACGGGAGAACGTTTCTATAAGATGGATCTCAGCGGACATACGTTTCAGTTGAAGAATCAGGACGGGCAGGGCGTGAACAACCGTCGTGCCTACAAGAATATACCTTTCTATCTGTCGAGCAGGATGTATGGCGTTTTTTACCATACCAGTGCGCATAGCAAGCTGTCTTTGGCAGACCATTCCACCCGTTCGGTGCAGTTTCTTAGTGACCAAGCCATGCTGGATGTGTTCCTTATCGGTGGAAACACTCCCGAAGAGATTCTTTGCGGATACCGCAGCCTGACAGGATTCCCGTCGATGCCTCCTCTATGGAGCTTCGGAACATGGATGAGCCGTATGACTTATTTCAGTGCCGACGAGGTGACCGCAATCTGTAACCGCTTGCGTGCGGAACAGTATCCGTGTGATGTGATTCATCTGGATACGGGATGGTTCAAGACCGACTGGCTTTGCGAATGGAAGTTCAATGATGAGCGTTTCCCTGATCCGAAAGGCTTTATCCATCAACTGAAAGACAACGGTTTCCGCGTTTCGCTATGGCAGTTGCCTTACGTGGCGGAGGATGCGGAGCAGATAGATGAAGCCAGAGAAAACAACTATATCGGCCCTTTGACAAAGAAGCAGGATTCGGAAGGATCAAACTTCTCCGCTTTGGATTATGCCGGAACCATCGACTTCACCTATCCTAAGGCTGTGGAGTGGTATAAGGGCTTGTTGAAGAATCTGTTGGATATGGGTGTCACCTGCATAAAAGCGGATTTCGGTGAGAATATACACATGGATGCCGAATATCATGGTATGTCGCCCGAACTCCTGAATAACCTGTATGCATTGCTTTATCAGAAAGCTGCTTATGAAATAACAAAAGAGGTGACCGGCGACGGTATCATTTGGGCGCGTGCCGCTTGGGCGGGTTGCCAACGCTATCCGCTTCATTGGGGCGGTGATTCGGCGAGCACATGGGACGGTATGGCGGGTTCGTTGAAAGGCGGTATTCACTTCGGACTCTCCGGTTTTGCTTTCTGGAGTCACGATGTTCCCGGATTCCATAGCCTTCCGAACTTCATGAACTCTCCTGTGACGGATGATTTGTACGTGCGCTGGACTCAGTTCGGTGTGTTCTCCTCCCATATCCGCTATCATGGAACGAGCAAACGCGAACCTTGGAGTTATCCGGCTATCGCTCCGATTGTGAAGAAGTGGTGGAATCTGCGTTATGCCCTGATTCCGTATATCATAGAACAAAGTGAGAAGGCTACCCGGACGGGTTATCCTGTGCTTCGTGCACTGATATTCCATCATCCGGAAGATAAGTTGTGCTGGCATATCGATGATGAATATTATTTCGGTGACGACTTCCTTGTTGCGCCTGTCATGAACGGCGATAACCGTAGGGATGTATATCTTCCGGAAGGCAGATGGGTGAACTTCTTTACCGGAGAACGTTTGGAAGGCGGACGCTGGTTGAAGAATCTGGAAGTGCCGTTGGATGAAATGCCAGTGTATGTCCGTGAAGGAGCGGAGATACCTTACTATCCGGAGCAGGTGCAGTGTACGGACGAAATGGATCTGAACAAGCAAGTCTCATTGAGAATAGATAATGATTTTAAAGGAATTTGGACAAAATGAATAACAGCAAGATGAAGACGTGGAAAACAAACTTGGAAGAAACCAAGCAACGCTATATTGATTGGTGGAATCATAAAGGTATTATACTTAATATGTGGGAACATTTTCAGGAAGGTGTGAGGCCGCATGCCGATGTTCCTGCTCCCGCTCCTGCAAAGGATTTGAATCAGAAATGGTTTGACCCGCAGTGGAGAGCGGAATATTTGGATTGGTATGTAGCTCACAGCAGTCTGATGGCGGATATGCTTCCGGTAGCCAACGCACAGTTAGGACCGGGCTCTTTGGCAGCCATATTGGGAGGCGTGTTTGAAGGTGGCGAGGATACCATCTGGATTCATCCCGATCCGGATTTCAATGATGAGATTGTTTTTAATCCGGAGCATCCTAACTGGATATTGCACAAGGAATTGCTGAAAGCCTGCAAGGCTAAAGCGAAAGGAAACTACTATGTAGGTATGCCCGACCTGATGGAAGGCCTGGATGTTTTGGCTGCCTTGAAGGGTACGGATAAAGTCTTGCTGGATACGGTGATGCAGCCGGAAGTGCTGGAACAACAGATGCAGCAGATCAATGATATTTACTTTAAAGTCTTTGATGAGCTGTATGACATTATCCGTGAGGGAGATGAGATGGCGTTCTGCTATTTCTCTTCTTGGGCTCCGGGTAAGATGAGCAAGTTGCAAAGTGACATTTCTACGATGATCAGCGAGGATGATTACAGGCGGTTTGTACAACCGTTCATCCGTGAGCAATGCCAAAAGATAGATTATACATTATACCATCTGGACGGGGTAGGGGCTATGCATCATCTTCCGGCATTGTTGGAGATAGAAGAACTGAATGCAATTCAGTGGACTCCGGGTGTGGGTGAGCCGCAGGGAGGTTCTCCGAAGTGGTACGATTTATATAAGAAGATACTTGCTGCCGGAAAGAGCGTCATGGCTTGTTGGGTAACACTGGACGAGTTGAAACCTCTCTTGGATAATATCGGGGCTGACGGTGTGCATCTTGAAATGGATTTCCACAATGAAAAAGAAGTGGAACAGGCTATGAAGATAGTGGATGAATATAGAAATTCCGCATCGGAAGCAGTTAAAGAAGCAGAGGCGGACGAAAAGCCTCTACAACAGCAGGAAAGTATTCAAGTAACAACTGCTTCCCATAATGAAGATGAGGCCTTGAAACCTTTGTTTGATGCGATTGTGGCAGGCAAACTTGAACCGGCAGTGGAGATAACCAGACAGGCGATAGCCAACGGAGCGTTGCCGCAGGATATCATTAATAACTACATGATAAAGGCGATGGGTGAAATCGGTCAGCGTTTTCAGGATGGAAAGGCATTCGTTCCCCAGTTGTTGATGGCGGGACGTGCCATGAAAGGTTCGCTCGAATTGTTGAAACCGTTGTTGCAGGGCAATGCCTCGGTCTCTATCGGTAAGGTGATTATCGGTACGGTGAAAGGCGATTTGCATGACATAGGCAAGAATCTTGTGGCATCCATGCTTGAGGGATGCGGATTTGAGGTTATTAATATCGGTATCGATGTATCGTCGGATAAATTTGTGGAAGCGGTGAAAGAGCATCATGCGGATATTCTTTGTCTGAGTGCTTTGCTCACCACGACAATGACCTACATGAAAGAAGTGATCGACGCTTTGGAAAAGGCGGGTATAAGACAGGAAGTGAAGGTGATGGTAGGAGGGGCTCCTATCAGTGAAGACTATGCCCGTGAAATAGGGGCGGACGGTTATAGTGACAATGCCAATACTGCCGTGCTGAAAGCGAAAGAGTTAATGGGAGTTTATTAATCGGACATAATTACTATGAAAACACAATTTTTAGATACATTGGATTGGGGGATACTTGTCGTTTATTTTGTTATCTTGATAGCAATCGGTGTTTGGGCAAGCAGTACCCGTAAGAAAGGAAGCAGCCTCTTTCTGGCTGAACATTCCTTGAAATGGCCCAGTATCGGCTTTTCCATGTGGGGAACGAATGTAGGGCCATCCATGTTGATTGCGTCCGCTAGTGCAGGGTTCACCACCGGTATCGTGTCGGGCAATTATGCATGGTATGCATTTGTATTTATATTTCTGTTGGCGTTTGTTTTCGCTCCCCGCTATCTGGGTGCGAAAGTGATGACCTTGCCGGAGTTTATGGGACGTCGTTTCGGACAGTCCACCCGTCATATTCTGGCGTGGTACACTATTGTCACGATTCTGATTTCATGGTTGGCACTGACGCTGTTTGCCGGAGGTATCCTGATTCGTCAGATATTCGATATGCCCATGTGGCAGTCGGCTGTTTTGTTATTACTTATATCGGCGTTTTTTACCATGCTCGGCGGATTGAAGGCGGTGGCCTATACCAATGTCTTTCAGATGTTGCTACTTATCTTTGTCTCGGCAACCTTGACGATTGTCGGACTGAATAAGGTAGGAGGGGTTACGGCTTTGTTTGACGCCGTTCCGCATAGTTACTGGAATCTGTTTCTTCCGAATGACGATCCGGCTTTCCCCTGGTTGCCTATCATATTGGGGTATCCTATCATGGGAGTATGGTTCTGGTGCACGGATCAGTCTATGGTACAACCCGTTTTGGCTGCCAAGAATCTGAAACAAGGGCAGTTAGGGGCTAACTTCACCGGATGGCTGAAAATACTGGATGTGCCTTTGTATATTTTGCCGGGTATCATTTGTCTGGCTCTTTTTCCTACTTTAAATAATCCGGATGAGGCTTACATGACGATGGTGACCAATCTTTTCCCGGTCGGTATGGTCGGTTTGGTGTTGGCGGTTCTTACTGCTGCTTTGGTGAGCACGATCGGTTCCGCGCTGAATGCTTTGAGTACCGTTTTCACGATGGATATTTATGTAAAGCGCATCAATCCCGATGCTACCCAAAAGCATATTATCCGTATGGGACATACCGTAACGGTAGCGGGAGCTTTGATTTCGATTCTTATCGCGGTTGCCATAGACTCGATACAGGGATTGAATCTGTTTAATGTATTCCAGTCCGTGCTTGGATTTATTGCTCCGCCGATGTCGGCAGTATTCCTGTTTGGTGTATTTTGGAAGAAAACAACTACTCGTGCCGCCAATATGGCTCTCACATTCGGTACGGTTTTCAGTATCGGAGTCGGTATCCTCTATCTATGGGTGATTCCTGCCGATCAGTTTGATTTTTGGCCGCACTTCATGCTGTTGTCATTCTATCTGTTTGCCATTATTGCAGTAGCGATGGTGGTTGTTAGTCTGCTGGATAAGAACGCAGTGAACCGGAATGTACTTGATTTCGGTAAGATAGGCCGGCCGGCACGTTTGGTAGTAACCCTCTGGGCCATGCTTATTGTAGTAATGATAGGACTGTATATCTTCTTTAATGGGTTTTAAGGAGTAGATATGATAAAGACCTGGGATGATGTTGTTTATGGTAGTGTCATCCCGGGGTTTATATATCTTTAATTATAACTCAAATCAAGTATTAGTTATTTAATCAGTTTAATTACTTCCGTCGTGTTGTCCGCATATAAAACTCTTGCATAGACCACTTCACTGGTTTTTCCCATAG
>ERZ791808.284-NODE-284-length-66406-cov-5.838284_pt1 | contig 66406 bp, 58 predicted proteins | sample MGYA00510305_ERZ791808 | MGnify/ENA primary metagenome ERZ791808 (study PRJEB30046, sample SAMN00792024) | human gut metagenome | study: EMG produced TPA metagenomics assembly of the A metagenome-wide association study of gut microbiota in type 2... | reverse complement strand
TCGGCGATCGAGGCGATCCTGAACGGAGAGCAGGCCGACCTTTCGAAGGCCGTCTTCGTCTACGGGCTGGCGCTCGGCGAGGGCGCGGAAAACGGGATTGCCGCCTCCAAGGACGGCGCGGTCATCCTGACAAACCAGAACTGCTATCTGCTGCGTGCCAATAACGGCGTCGAGGCTGTCTGGTGCACACCGTATGAGAGCGTCGGCGCGAAGGTCAGCGGCGAAAACGACAAGACCACCGGCGGCGGTCTTGCCTGGGGCGGCGGCTGCTCCCCGTCGCTGACGCCGGATCTTGTGATGTTCACCGACAACGCGGATCCAGTCAAGCTGCTGGCGCTCGATATGAAGACCGGTGAGATCGTTGCAAGCGTGCCGGTGCTGGATGATCTGCCCGAGGGCTATCAGGTGGCGATTGAAAACTCTGCCATCGTCTATGACGACAGTGAGGGCACCGTCAGCACTATCGTGTGCAACTGGTTCGGCGCAGGCAGCGCAGGCCTTGCCGATCCCAACAGTGACTCTTCCATCCAGAGCTACGCCAACATCTATGACACAAACTGGCTGACAAAGGGCAACTGCATGATCGCGCCCGGCGTCGAGCGCGTGGACACCGTGAAAACCGATAGCGGCTATGAGATGAAGAGCATCTGGTCTCGAAATGACCTGAGCGATACATCGATTCTCAAGCTCTCCACCGCGACGGGCTATATCTACGGCTATGTGCAGGATCTGGAAAGCGGCATGTGGCAGTACATCATTCTGGACTTTGCCACCGGCGAGACGGTATTCACCATGGACGTCTCCAACAAATATGGCTACAATAACATGGCTATCGGTATGTATGCCGGAAACAGCGGCAACGCGCTCTACTGCCCGACGGGCTATCTGGAGCTGCTGTGCTTGCAGGATCGCTTTGTGTATCTTCCCGAAATGCCCTACCGCAAGGTCGATCTCGATAAGGCCGCGCGGAACGTACTGACACAGGAACAGTTTGAGCAGGACGGTGGTGACGGCACGGTCGCGAGCTGGCGCAATACTGTGACGGTCGAAAATGTTCATCCCAACACGACGGTCTCGTTCCGGATGAACAATCTTTCCGGAAGCGCCGCTGATTTGAAGCTCTATGCCTACGGTGCAGACGGAAAGCTGGCGGAGGTCAGCAAAGAGCTGTGGACGATCACGGATGAAGCTGGGACTGGCGTGGATACCCTGGCCGACGGCACACTGTATGAGCTGCGTGTCAGCGTCGCAGACGGCGGTGCGCTTGATCTGAGCGAGACGGAAAAGGAGATCATCATTTCCGTTGTGCTTGCAAAGTAAGTCTCAAGGAAGGCTATCAAAAAAACTACAAAATCACCCCCGTTTCTGATTGATATGCTCCCTTTATGAGAGACAGTGAAATAAATACACTGTCAATCACGAAGGGAGCATTGTTCATGTCAAGAAGGAAAACCAGCAGATCAGAGCAACTGTCGGCGGCGAAAGCCTCTGCATGACCTGCGGGCGCGTCAGCCCTTTGTCCACGCAGTCCACCTTTGAAGATTTAGCGGTGGATTTTGAAGGAACGACAGCCAGCGGTGCGGAGCGATTCTATCGGCGCACACTGGATAAGCTGCGCCTGAAGCTGCTGGAAAGCAGGCTTGTCCATACCGTGACGCTGAAGCAGACCGAATGCCGCAAAAGGAACAAAAAAGAGCTTTCAAGGCTTGCAGAAAGAAAGGGGCGGAATAATCGATAGTTTACCATAAAGAGAAAATCACAAACGACTTCATAGTCAATCCATCCGCACAAACCCTTCCGAGGAGATGACCAAAAACAGAAGAGAATCATAGGAGGACAACATGAAAAAGATACTTGCAATTCTACTATCGCTGCTTACCCTGCTTTCCTGCGGACTTCTTTCCGCCTGCTCTGCCGAAAAAACGCAGCCGGATACACCGGATACGGAAACCGTGTGGGAAACGGTCAGCGAGGCATACATCTATGCGTTCCCACTGGTGCTGACCGACGCAACCAAAACATTATCGACCAATACGGACGGAACCATGACTGGCCGTGCGCCCATCAATCAGTTCAACCATGCACAAAAGCTGGCGGACGCCTCTTTCCGCACCGTTGTGACGCCGAACGTCGATACCGTCTACTCTCAGGCGTGGCTTGACATCAGCACAGAGCCTATGATCTTCGTTCTGCCGGAGACAGATCGCTTCTGCAATGTGCAGCTTCTGGATGCGTGGACGAACACCGCCGCCGTGCTGGACAAGGCGGGTGCTTATGCCATCGCGCTTCCCGACTGGGAGGGCGAGCTGCCCGACGGTGTGACGCGCGTGGACGTGCCCACCGCAACGGTGTGGTCGATCACCCGCACGGTGCTGTCCGGGAACGAGGATCTGCCCAATGTCTGTGCCATTCAGGAGCAGATGCAGCTCCTGCCGCTTTCGGCTTATGTACAGGGAGGCGAGTATGCCGCACCGCAGGGAGCTTATAAAGAGGAAAATGACTTTGTTCCCGTGAACAAGGTGCTTTCCATGACGCCAGCAGAGTTTTTCAATACGGCGAACGCTCTGATGCAGGTCACCCCGCCCGCCGATGCGGATGAGGAGCTGCTGAAGAAGCTCTCCGCCATCAACGTGGGCGCGGGCAAGACCTTCGACGCCGCCCTCCTGGGCGAAGGAGCTGCCGAGCGCTGGACGCAGATGCTTCAGGGGCTTCGCGCCACGCTGGCCGCCGATGGCGCGAAGTATGCGCAGAAACTCGGTCAGTGGATCTATTACGGCAAGCCCATCGGCGACTTCGGCACGGAGTATACCTACCGCGCGATGGTAGCGCTGGTGGGGCTTGGCGCCAACACCGTGGACGTGGCGATCTATCCCAAGACAGCGGTGGATGAGACCGGCGCAGCGCTGACCGGAGAAAAGAAGTATACGCTCCACTTTGAAACCCTTCCTCCCACGCTGGAGGGCGGCTTCTGGTCCGTGACCGCCTACGGAGAGGATGATTTCCTCATTGACAATTCCATCGACCGCTACTGCATCAACGACCGCTCCGACTTCAAGCTGAATGCGGACGGCACATTGGATATTATCCTGTCCAAGGATGCACCGGAAGACACCTCTAACTGGCTGCCTGTTTCCGACGGGGAATTTCATCTGTTCATGCGGATCTATGTACCGGATATGACAGCACTGGATAGCTGGCAGCCGCCTGTTATCCGCGAACAATAAGGAGATGGAAAAAGAATGGCTATGAAACGCATTGCAGCAATGCTTCTTGCATCGGTACTGCTGCTGTCCTGCGTCGGCTGTGCGCGGGATGGGCACAAAGAGCCGGGCGCGGAAAAGGCAGACCTGGGTCTGACCGCCGAGGTCAAGCCCGCCACAGACTTTACGGCAAAGGCAAATGCCGCCGTCTACGATGAACTTGACTTTGATGATAAGCAGGAATATGAATTCGCCACCCGCGGACTGATCGACGCGCCGGAAGCACTGGAACTGAAGGACGAGGATGGGACGATCCTCTGGAGTCAGGAAGCCTATGCGTTCCTGGACGATTATGAAAAAGCGCCTGACAGCGTAAATCCCAGCCTCTGGGAGAACACGAAGAACAACCATGCCTATGGCCTTTTTGAAGTGACGGATGGCATCTATCAGGTCCGCGGCTATGACATGGCAAATCTCACCGTTGTCAAGGGCGATACCGGCTGGATCGTCTTTGACACGCTGATGAGCGTGGAGTGCAGTCAGGCTGCCATGCAGCTGATCGAAAAGAATCTTGGTAAATTCCCGGTCAAGGCCGTCATCATCTCTCATTCCCACGCCGACCATTTTGGCGGCATCGCCGGCGTGATGGCGAAAGAGGATAAGGCAGACGAGACACTTTCTATTGAAGATCAGCTCGCCAGCGGCAAGATCCCCGTGATCACGCCTGTGGGCTTCACGGAGCACTCCGTGAAGGAAAATGTCTACGCCGGTAAGGGTATGGGCCGCCGCAGCAATTATCAGTACGGTATCCTGCTGACCCCCGGCGTGACCGGCAAGCTGGCGCAGGGCATCGGCATGGGGCAGTCCACCGGAACGGTCTCCTTCATGACGCCCAGCTACGAGATCACGCAGTCTGGCGAAAAGCTGACGATCGACGGTGTGGAGCTGGAGTTCCAGCTCACGCCGGGTACGGAAGCGCCCGCCGAAATGAACACGTGGCTGCCCCAGTACAAGGCGCTTTGGATGGCGGAAAACTGCACCGGCACGCTCCACAATCTCTACACGCTGCGCGGCGCGGAGGTGCGCGACGGCGCGGCATGGGCAAGCTATATCACCGAGGCCATTTCCCTTTACGGCAAGGACGCGGAGGTCACCTTCCAGTCCCACAACTGGCCGCACTGGGGAAACAACGTGGTGAACGACTACATGGTCAACACGGCTGCCGTGTATAAGTTCATCAACGACCAGACTCTGACCTATATCAATCAGGGCTACACCAGCGATGAGATCTCCAACATGATCGAGCTGCCGGAGGCGCTCAATAAAATCTGGTACACCCGCCAGTACTACGGGACGGTCGCCCACAACGCCAAGGCGGTCTACCAGAAGTTCATGGGCTGGTATGACAGCAACCCTGTCAACCTGAACCCCCTCATGCCAAGCGACAGCGCAAAAAAATGGGTGGAGTACCTGGGGGATGTTGACAAGGTCCTGCAAATGGCAAAGGCGGATTTTGACAAGGGTGAATATCAGTGGGTCGCCGAGGTCACAAACACCATCGTCTTTGCCGACCCGACGAACACCGATGCGCGGCTTCTGTGTGCCGATGCACTGGAGCAGCTGGGGTATCAGGCGGAGTCCGGTCCGTGGCGCAACGAATATCTGACCGCCGCGCAGGAGCTGCGCCATGGAAACGCCAATTTCACCGCTTCCACCAAATCTACCGGCGACATGGTCAAGGCCCTCTCCGCGCCCATGCTGTTTGACTATATGGCCATTGTCATGGACAAGCAGGCGCTGGCTGACCGCGACTTCACCATGAACGTGATCCTGCCTGACGTGGGCGAACAGCACATGCTCCGCGTGAAGAATGGTGTGCTGCTGGTCTATGCGGATACATTGTCTGATGATGCGGACGTGTCTATTACCTGCCCGAAGAATGCGCTGTTTGCGATCCTGACCAACAATCAGGAAACGGTTACACAGGCCGTCAAGGTCGAGGGCAGCGCAGAGCTGCTGACGCTGATGATGGAGAATATGAACCAGTTCCCGATCACCGGGACCAACCCCTTCAACATCATCGAGCCGTAACGGCTTCGCGGGGCGGTCCGTGGGAAAACCGCCCCGCTCGAGAAAAAACAGTAAGATGCTTTCAACGCAAATCAAAAGCTGTCTGTTTCTGTTGGGAACAGACAGCTTTTGCAACCGTACGGTTGCCCTGCACACCCGAATCTGTCAGCCAACAGCAAAAATTAGAATTACTTCCTTATCACTGTTAAGCCAACGGTTTCCGGGGTTTTTCTTTTTTGATTCTGCTGTTTCCTTCTTTCCACGGAGCACTATTCACACGGAGCACTATTCAATAGAGGCATTGATTTTTGGGGATGAGACGCTTGTCTGAACCGTGCCTTTTCATCGCTCATTTCATCGCATATGGAGCGCATCCATGCGCGATGCTCTGATGACCGAACGCAGTGGCCCCGCCTGCATCATCCTGCGCAGGGTAAAAAAGCGGGCGGCTTGTGAAAAGCCCCTTCGGACCTTCTCACAAGCCGCCCCGTTTTGGCGTCCCAGAAGAGATTCGAACTCCCGACCCCACGCTTAGGAGTTACAATTTGAGCAGTAATCCCGTGTCAACCGAAGTCAAAGAAAGTCAGTATTTTCAAGGCTTTCCGGCACTTCGGAGTCAATTTATGTAGGCCAGAACAAAGCAAAATAAAGCCTGATAAACGCAGGATGATTAGAAAATCCTTAGATTTTTCTAACCTTGGGGATTGGTGCATTTTCCCTTCGTCCCGTATCATGACTGTTTGAGCATACAGCATCCAAGGAGCCGCTTTCCGTTTTAGGAACGGCAGTGCAAAGGGCAGCGCCCGGAGTGCATTTGTGTTGGGACTCAGTGCTTCAGGCACCCGATCGGGACGACAAGCACTCCATCAGGGCGGCGGTAGGCGAAATCACCGGTTTCCGTCAAGACCATAAGGAAGGACGGCGCTTTCATTTTGTCGGTGTTAATTTTCGCCTGCATCGCTTTCAGGCTCACCGCGCCTTTTTTGATCGATTTATCTCCAATTATCCACTCTGTTTTTTTGGCATAGGAACGCACTTTTCCGATGATTGGCGAAATATTTTTCTGATACTTGGCGGAAAATTGCCCCGAAAATCGGCAACGAACAAGCTTCAAAGTTTCATGCCTGCTTGTGTTCCGTTGACTTTGTGGTATAATATGATCGAGCTGAGGGCCGCGGCTCTCATTGCCCACAGGTTGTGGCAATGAGGTGCTGCATTATGCCGATTTTCTGAATGTTTTTGTGAGGTTGAAACACTGCTATGAGATACTATGTAACTGCTGATGTTCACGGCTATTTTGACGAGCTGAAGAAAGCCCTTGCGGAACAAGGGTATTTCACAGATACCGAACCCCACAAGCTGGTCATATGCGGCGACCTCTACGACAGAGGGAAGCAAGCCTCAGCTCTGCAAGCGTTTATCCTTGACCTGATGGAAAAAGAGGAAATTATTTTGATCCGTGGCAATCACGAAGATCTGACCTTAGATCTTTTGCAGGGCTGGTATGATGGCAGCTATTTGAAATACCATCATCATTCCAACGGCACCATCGACACTGTATGCCAGCTCACAGGTGCGACTCTGGATAATTTGAGATATCGCCCGGAAGTTGTGGAGAAGCGGCTGGCTGACAATCCTTACATACAGATAATCATCCCATCCATGAAGGACTACTATGAGACGGCGCATTACATTTTCGTTCACGGCTGGATTCCTTGCACGACCATCAAGCGTTCTCCGGAGCATACGGAATATGTGCCAATCCCAAATTGGCGCAACGCAGACGCCGCACTGCGGAGTAAGGCACGCTGGATCAACGGTATGGCAGCCGCCCACGCCGGCATCACAGAAGCCGGGAAAACCATAGTCTGCGGACATTGGCACTGCTCCTTCGGTCATGCGAAATACGAGGGAAAGGGCGGCGAATTTGACGACAATCCCGACTTTTCGCCCTACTGTGCCAAGGGCATTCTTGCCATAGATGCCTGCACGGCGGTTTCAGGGAAAGTCAACTGCATCGTGATTGATGATTAAGATGAAAAGCAGAGGAACAACAGCTCTTGCCCCGCTGTTGTTCCTCTGTTTTTATTTACTTCAGGCTCTTTGCAAGAGCTGCTAATAACGCTGCTGCTTCCGGATTCGCCAAAAGCTTTTGTAAAGCGGAAACATCCAAAGAACCGCTGGCAGGACTTGTGTCGTCTTCCGTTTCTTCGGAATAGAATGCCTTTTCAAACAACTGTGCGTTATGTTTGCGACCCTCGTCCAAAATGTGGGAATACACATCGGACACCATTTTGGATTGGGCGTGACCGGTATCGCCCTGCACCGCTTTGATGTCACCGCCATTGAGTTTCAGCTTGTATGTTACGCTTGCATGGCGGAAGCTGTGGAATACGATAGGCGGGAACCCATGTTTGTCAATCAGCTTCTTCAATGCTTTTGCAATCGTATTCTGCTCTGTAGGAAGTCCAAACGGACCTGCAAAGACCAGACCATAGTCATGATAGGCATCGCCCATCAGCTCCTTCACCTCGTCTTGGTCTTCTTTCCACGCCTTCAGCATTTTTGCAACCGTTTTCGGCACAAATACCTTGCGAATACTGCTGGCCGTCTTAGGCTTCTTCAGGACAAGCGCAGTTGACGAAGTGGGCAAAGACGGAAATTCCAGCTGTATCCCGGTTTTCTCGATCTCTTGAATAGATGTTTTCTTTACTCTTTGGAGTTCCTTTTTGATGAAAATAGCAGCCGAATCGCATTCAATGCTTCCCTCGGATATGTCAACGCAATCCCACGTCAGGCCGAGCATCTCGCCTATTCTCAAGGAACAGCAAAATGCGAGATTCAGTGCAAGTGTCAATCTGGGATCATCGCAGACTTTCAATGCTCGAAACAGAACATCAGAAGTCCAGATTTCCCGTTTCTGCGGCTCATATTCCGGAAGAGTTACATTTTCGGCGGGATTTCGCTCGACGAGTTCCCATTTTTTCGCTTGGTTAAAGCAGCTGCGAATAATTTTATTGATGTCACGAATCGTACCCGGAGTGACAAGCCGGCCCTCTTGGGACTTTCTGTTTGTAGAAACAGCCTTGGTTTTCTGAAGAAGCTTATAAAAGCGGTCGAGTGCGCGTGTATTCACATCGGAAATCCGCATATTCCCCAGATGAGGCAGGATATAATTGTTGATCAGTCCCATATTGCCCTCATAGGTTGACGGTGCCCATCTTTGCCGACCATAAATTGTAACATACTCCTTCAAAAGCTCGCCGAATGTTTTGCAGGTCGGGATGACCAAAGCGCCTACGGAATCCTTGTATTCGACTTCGCTTTTCCGCTGTTTGGCGTCGGCAAGTTTTTTATAGCTTTCCCACCGCTGCCGAGGCTTCCCGCTTTCGTCCAGATAGCTGTAGACAACGCAGTAGCTGTTGTTTTTACGAACAATGGATGCCATTTTATTTTCCTTCTTTCTGCTTTTCAACTTCCTTTGCCGGAACCCAATAGGTGTTTCCGGCTTTCATCGCAATCATTCTTCCGTCCTGAATCCTCTTGTATATTGCCTTTCTGCTTAATTTCAGGATTGCCTGTACCTCTTCAATCCTGTAGACTGGTTTTTCTTCCGGAATGCTCTGAGCCGGGGTTTCAATCACCTCAGGGGTTGACTGTTGCGGAACTGCCGGTTCAATTACCACCTTGGTATATCTCCCATGGGCCGCAAGCCACGCATCAAAGCTTGCTTTTGTCACCCGCTTTTGACCTGCTACAACAAGAAGCTCCAGTTCTGCTTTGTGATGATCAAGAAGTGAGTACACGCAGTTCCTGTGAATCCCAAGCATTTTGCGTATATCCGGCATGGAGTACGAGATTGCCCGCAGTTTTTCATCCTCCTTCCGATCCTCTGCTGTGCGGTACACTTCTTGGGAACAATACCATTTCTGAAAGCTGTCCTTTGGTATTCGCATCCAGCTGTCCACCAAGAATGTATCAAAGCATTTTCGTTTTATCAGTTCGTATATGGTACTGGTTGAGACCGCTAAGACTTCAGCCAATTCGTCTACAGAAAAAGAATTCTCACGAAGCATCCTTCCCGGAGGGGTTCCATCTACCTTTTTGTATTTGATTTGGTTTTCATACCAGGACTCAAAACTGTCCTTGAAAACCCTTGTATGTCCCCGCACGACGACTGTTTCAAAATCACGATGCTCCACAAGCCAGTACGACTCTGTTTTGCACAGACCAAGCATTTTCCCGATTTCAGGGATGGAGTAAGTTCCTGCCCTTGCCTTCATAAAACGCACCCTGTCCACAGTTCTGCCTCCTGTCTGCACGATTGCCTTGCTTTGTGCTAATCGTAGCAGGTTTCACGGAGAAAGGGAAATGTGCAAATTCTCTTTTCACACTTTTTTGTCCAGCCATTCGTCAAAGCTCTGTTTGGAAATGCGGTATATGCCGCCGATCTGTACCCAGCGAAACTCTTTTTGTTTGAGCAATGCATATACCGTCGGACGGCTGATGCCAAGTATTTCCGAGATTTCGTTTACTGTGTAACACCGCTTATTTTCAGTAACATAGTCTTTTCCCAATTCAGTCATTTTTCTTACGCCGCTCATTTGCGAGCCTTTCTATCACAAAATAATCATATCCGGGTCGATTGCACCAATCGCATTGCTCTTTTGCCACTGCGTATGGGTTTGCCCGACGAACAATGTAGTTTGAACGATCTATATAATTCCGCAGGTGCCGATAGCATAAACAGCGCACATCATCCATGAACAGCCCTCCCTTTCTCAACGCCGTCAAAAAACTCAGGAGGATATTTGTGAGAAAGCGCCTCTCTGATTCGATTCTTTGCGCCCCGAAGCAAGGCATATACAGCCTGACGGGTTAAGTTTTGCTTTTCGGCGATTTCTCCAATTGACAATTGCGCGGAATAGCGCAGTGAAAACACTCGTCGCTGTTTCTCTGTCAGTATGGGAAGACAGTCATATATGTGACTGCAAAACATTTTAAGCTCAAGTTCAGATTCCAGATCCATAACCAATTCCGGATGATAGTATTCCGTGAGTTCGTTAAACCCATATGCGTCATCACGGAACAGCCTCTTTTTGAACTTTTCTTCATTTGTGTGATACTCGGCAAAGGGGTTTGTCTTTCCCCTCGGAATTACCATATACGGCCGGTACTGACCAACAATTTCTCCATATTTCTCCTCAATGCTGTCCGCCGAAAGTTGGGTACAAATACCCCACCTTTCAGCAATTCCGCTGTATTTTCCGTACTCCTGAAGAAAATCAACTACATAGCATTCATCCAAAAATGCGGCAAGTAATGATTTTCTCGTTTCTCCCGCCTGTTTGACTGATTTAATCTGTTCTTCCATAGGTTTCCTTTCCCGAATAAGCCGGAGAAGGACACCTGCAGCAGCGTATGAAGCGGATATGGGTGCAAAAAAGCACCGCATGACGACAAAACAGATATTGCAATCTGTTAAGTCCTTCATACGGTGCTTGGGCAGTCAGGCTATGCCTGCTCCGCTTACTCGCTATAAAGTGCGTAATATTGTATTGTTGGGTTACCTGCCCAGTTGTTTCGTTCGTTTCATCCTTGCAGCATAAGCGGATCGTTTGAAATACGCTGCGTTGATGGGAACGAGGCTTTTGCATTTGGGGCATTTCACTGCGAAATGCCCGATGACATCTTCAAAGACATCAACAATATGGGTTTTACAGTATGGGCAGCGAACCGCCCGGAATGTCATGTTCAGCGTTTCGGCATAAGATTGGTCTATTTTGCGCTGAATCTCCTGGGAGACTTCAATTTGGAATTTCGGTCGAATCGGTACAAACGCCACCGTGGTCACCTCCCAACCGAAGCCGCCGCACAAACTCGACCATGCTTCTATGCTCGATCATTTTGCAGTCCCGGAGCCGAATCATCAGCGTTTTCATTGCAACACCCGTATCATCTGCCATCCGTTTCAGATTGAGTGCATCAGCGGGGAGCATCTGAAAGTCCCCATAAATTGGAAACTTTATTGCTCCGTTTACACGCTTTAATGTGTTTTTCAGCAGGAAGATCGGTAACTGCAATGCGGCAGACATCTGATTGGCCTGTGATTCAGACATGGACATCATTTCGTGGAGCTCATCAATGGTATAAATGCGCTCCTTGTCAAAAATCATCTGATAGTTTCCTCGATTATGCTCCGGGGCGACCTTTGCCAGTATTTTATGTGCCAGTTCATGCCCCACAGTAAATCGCCGTGCCGTGGAGTTTTCAGCCCGCTGATAATATCGATCCAGCACAAGCCAATCTGCGGGAAACACAATCGAAACAACGGTTCCGTTCCGTTTAACCTTCAAAGGCTTGACACCGTTTGGAGCGAAAGCGGTCTTGCTCAGATCGTCTTCTGCTATATTCTCATAGACTACCCGATAACCGAAGTAATCTGTTGTTAGTCCGTCAATGTCTATGCAAACGACGGAATCAGGCGCAACGCCCTGTTTTTTTAGATAGTCCAGGACAAAAAATTCTGCCAGTTCATTCAACCGGCTGGTATCTAACTTCTCAACCATAATTCCTCACCTCACAATTAAGCAAACGGGGAAGAAATCCTCCAGTCTGCACCATTCCAATATAGATACCTTTGCTTTCCAGCCACTTTAATTGTGTACCGCGTGATCAAGTCTTCGGGCTGGCAGATATGCAGGATTCGTTCGATTGGAAAACAGGCGGTTCCGTTCCAAATAATCTGCATGGGCACTATCTGCCCGCATCCGTCCGGCGCTGCTTTCACAGCTACCGGAATATATTTTGCCAATTGGAAAACCCTCCTTTGTGTGATATTGATTCCTTCATTAAGTGTAGAAGCCGCTCATGCTGCCAATGAAGGATTTTTGCTGTTTTTATCTCACCTCTTGACTTTAATCACAAGTTAAATTATAATGAAAACACAATTAACTTGTGGGTTGATTATACATAACTGATTTGTGGTTGTCAAGAGCTTTTTAAGAAATCCACAATTTAATTTTGTGTCTGCGAAAGGAAGGTGCAAAAATGACATTTGGCGAGAAACTCAAAAAGTATCGCATAGAAGCTGGCATGACGCAGCAGGAATTGGCGCACAAGGCAAACATCAGCACAAACACGATTATGAATTACGAGAGCGGCCGGACTTACCCGAAGAAACGCGAAACCTATGTTCAGCTGGCTGAGATCTTGGGAGTAAACGCAGACCATCTGCACAATGAGAACGATGAATTCCTATCGGATGTCACTGCGATTTACGGTTCCAGAGGAGCACGGCAGGCAAAAGAGTTGGTTGCCGAAGTGTCCGGCTTGTTTGCCGGCGGTGAATTAGCACCGGAAGACATGGATGAAATGATGAAGGCAATTCAGGACGCATATTGGATTGCAAAAGAGAATAATAAAAAGTTTGCGCCCCGAAAGGGCAGGAAACGCTAAGTCCCATTTATTGGACATCCTTTATGATAAAATGTCTCTATCGAGGTGGTTTTGCAACCGTAATTTCCATGAGAAGCAGACCTTTGAAATACAGGAGGGATGTTGCATGAACAATGATACGCTTAGTATCGTTCAAAAAGCGAACAAAATCGTAAAGCTTTGCGGCACCCGCGATCCGTATCGCATCGCAGATCAGCTGGGAATCGGAATTTTGCACTGTAATTTCCAGACCCAGAAAGGCGCATACAAAGTTCTCCTACGGAACCGATTTATTTTTCTCAATAACAGCCTTCCTCCAGCAATGGAGAGAATCGTGCTCTGGCATGAACTTGGTCATGACACCCTGCATCGAGAGGCAGCAATTGAAGCTGGAGGTTTTCAAGAATTTAATCTGTTTAATATGACTGGCTTGCGCATGGAGTACGAAGCAAATGTTTTTGCTGCGCAAGGCACACTTGACGACGATGCGTTTCTGGAACTTTGCAGGCAGGGGTTTGATATCCAGCAAATTGCGTGCTCGCTTGATTCCGACACGAATCTTGCAGCGCTCAAGGCAGACATTATGATCTTGCAAGGGTTTGAGCTCCAACAGCAAGAACATAACAACAGGTTCTTGAAGTAAAGACTGTTTTGAAATAACTGCAAGGAGCAGGTGGCGAAAAATGACAGGAGCAAGGAAATATCTCATTGTTTTGGATGCCGGCGATACCGTATTCTTTCTTGGGCGGCATGGTGAGCATACCGAATGTGTTGAAAATGTAATGATCTTTGAAGACGAGAGTGAAGCGCGATTGTATATTGATAAGCATGGAATTGACCATATTGCATCCATTCGCAAGATTGTTTGCGGCAATAAAGCCAGCAAATCATGATCCAGGGTTATGGGCGGTGTATGCATCAATCTCTATTTCAGTTACAACGATGATTTTTATTTTCAAGGGCAGCTAAAGAATCGAGGATAAGGTACAATAAGTTGCGCAAATTGAAAAAGCAAAAAAGTAGACACGGCTTGCTGGTCTCTGGTAAAATGAAGTTGCGACACACATTCGAAAGGAGACGACAAATCATGTCCAACAACATTGCACACTTCAACGAGGAAATTATCAAGATCTGCTAACGAAAGTCAAGTAGAAATTTTGAAATTCCACAGTGCGAAATGGGCACACAAATCTAAGCTGCTTTGCGTCTCTTTTTTGAAACGGCGGTCAACCAGTAAAGTGTGTACAGGATTACGCTACTTTCAAAGCGTTGAGCTAAGCCTTAACCGCAGCGTAATAGATGTGCAGGAACTTATTTGCAGAAGCCATCATGTAGATCCTGTAGGGCTTGCGGTACTCCGTATAATTTTGTGTAAGCGTCATTCGGCAAACGTTAGCTGCTGCCCTGAGATTTTTACAAAAAAGCTTGACATCCAATGGTCGGATGATGTATACTTCAGGAGTATATATGGGGGAATTCCCGAGTGGCCAAAGGGGACAGACTGTAAATCTGCTGGCGTTGCCTTCGGTGGTTCAAATCCACCTTCCCCCACCAGAAAATAACAGATATTCTGTTTATAATTTAAAAGGCTTTGATAGAAATAAGTAGCATTATTAAAAGTCTAACAGAAAGTTGCCGGATGATGAGAGGCGCAAGAAAGATAATGCGAATAACTTCTGGAGTTGCGTACTGAAATAAAAGTAAGCTACGTCGGTGAACACCGTTATATGCAAAGGTATATAGCGTGAGCTATGTATGAACATTAGGTGGTAACGCGAGAGAACTCGTCCTTTTGATGAAGGGAGGGGTTCTTTTTTATGAAAGGAGAATAATAATGTTTTTTCGTGTAGATAAGAAAATAGCAAATGTAGGCGATGGCATATACACAGGAGTAGTTGTTGCATATGGTCTTGATAACAAGACTGATTGTCCTCAAATTGCAATGCTTTTGCAAAATGAGGTAAAGCGTGTATACAACAGCTTTAACGGTCAAAGTGTAAAAGACATTGAGTCTCTGAATATTTACCGAGACGCAATGAAAAATCTGGGAATTAATCCATTGAAGTTCCCTTGCTCAATTGAGGCGATTCTTACCCGTATTATTAAAAAAGGCGAGTTACCGTCTTTCGGACCTGTTGTTGATCTCGGCAACTATATTTCTGTTAAGTATCAGGTTCCGGTTGGTGTGCATGATATGGATACCATGACCGATGATCTGTATATCCGTCTGGCAACTCTGGATGATTGCAAGAGCGAAGAGAATCAGTACGAGGGTGACAAGCTGGTTGAGGGCGAACCTGTATACGCAACCGGTACTTCTGTTCGTACCAGACGTTGGCTGTGGAGACAGATGCAGGCGGGTCGTGTCAGTGAGGAATCCACCAACTTCATCTTCCCCATTGATGGATTTAACGGTAACAAGGAGACTATTAACGCGGCATGCAATGAGCTGGTTGCTCTGCTGAAGTCTGTATTCGGTGTAGACGCAGAATCTGGAAGATTGACTCCCGAGGAGGCTGAGTTCAGATTCGGTGCCATGACTGAGGAAGAGAAGTATATCGAAGATCAGATTGCTATTATGCTGAAGGGTGTTGCACAGCATACTGCAATTCCTCAGATCCGAGAGAAGCTGAAGAGTGCAAGGCAGGAAAATAGACCGCTTAGAATCAAGCTTGGCCTGGATCCCTCCGCGCCTGATATCCATATCGGTCATTCCGTCGTTCTGCGCAAGATCAGACAGTTGCAGGATATGGGTCACACTGCTATCATCATTATCGGTGACTATACTGGTATGATTGGTGATCCTACCGGAAAATCCAAGACCAGAAAGCAGTTATCCAGAGAAGATGTTGAGCGTAATGCTAACACCTACTTGGAACAGATTTTCAAAATCATTGATCGCAGTAAGACCGAGGTGTACTACAACAGTGACTGGTTGAGCAAGATGACCTTTGGTGATGTTATCGAACTGGCAGCAAAGTGTACCGTGGCGCGTATGCTGGAGAGAGATGATTTCAATAACCGCTACACCAATCACCTGCCTCTGTCCGTTCATGAGTTCTTCTACCCTTTGATGCAGGCATACGATTCCGTTGCTGTAAGAGCAGATATCGAGCTGGGCGGTACCGACCAGACCTTCAATATCCTGATGGGAAGAAACATCCAGAAAGATTACGGCCAGGATCCTCAGCTGACTCTGTTCATGCCTCTGCTGGAAGGCATCGATGGTGTCGAGAAGATGAGTAAGAGTCTGGGCAACTACATCGGTATAAGTGAGCCAGCAGAGGTGATTTTCGAGAAGGTTATGAAGATTCCGGATTCTTTAATCATTAAGTACTACAATCTGTGTACTGATGTTCATCCCAGCGAGATCGCACGTCTGCAAGCTGCTCTGGATAATGGAACCAACCCTCGTAATGTTAAGATGTTGCTGGCGCATGAGATCACTGAGCTGTATGCCGGCAAGGGAGCAGCTGACCAGGCCGAGGCACGTTTCAAGGCTGTATATCAGCAGAATCAGATGCCTGAGGATGCATCTGTACTGATCATCTCCGAAAGTGAGGAGTACTCCGATGGTGAACAGATCATCACCGCACTGGTTCAGGGTGGTTACTATAAGTCTAAGGGTGAGGCTCGTCGTGTATTTGCACAGGGCGGCGCACAGCTGAACGGTAAGAAAGTAACCGATACCAAGGCCATCGAGATCGAGGCAGACACTGCTCAACTGAGGATGGGTAAGGCCAAATTCTTCAAGATTGTTCGTCAGTAATGGCATAGCTTCGCTGAGAAGCAGAGGAATATATTGTATATATATCGTGTTGCTGTTCAGCGATTTGTAAATCGATCATTAGACTATCGGCTTAAAGCAGCTAGCCACAAGATATAGAGTTATCTTGCGATAGCGACTAAAAGATGGTCGAAGATGAGACTGTCCCAAAGTTTGTGAAAACCTCCTGCGTGGTGTAGAATAGAAGCACCACACAGGAGGTTAACATATGGCCAGAAATAAGTAAGCGCTAAATAATCGCACAGAAGTGACAAAAACGGCAGGCCTCGTATTTGAGGTCTGCCGTTAGTCGAGATAGCATTTTTCGTAGGCATCGGAGTTTGGCATCGTAAGCGCTCAATAACCGCACATTAGACCTTAATTCGGGACTTTCACACCGTTCACCGGGCGCATGAGGAGTAGCAGACTGGCAGGCTCGTTTAGAGCATACCTGCAGCTTTTTCCAGAGGGGATTTGACGCTTACTAAATAATGATGATTCCTGAACAAATACCAGTTTTCTTTGCAGCACCCAAGCATCCAGCAATGCTGCCAAAACTTGTAAAAGGGCGCACTGAATCTTACGAAGATTCAGTACAGGAACGACATGGCAATCACGTGGGCGGCTGTTTCCCGCAGCTTTGCAGTGACCAGTCCCATACCGCATTTCCGTTTCGCCAGACTAAACCTGCGCTCCACTTCCACTCGTTCACATTCATCCAGATAATTCTGCGCCTTGTCCCGAATCTCATCCTTTCTCGGTCTGCCCAAGGCCGGACCGGATAACCGGATCCCGCGTTCCTTGCAGTAGCTGAGATTTCCACGGTTCCGGTAAATTTTGTCTGCCAGAATCCGGCGGGGATAGTGTCCTTCGCGCTCACGGAACCGTTCTACCATTGTCCGCAAGTTTCCTGCCTCGTTGTAGGCATCGAACGAGTAACACTCCAGGCAGGTCCAGCCGTCTACCACGCTAACGTCCAGTTTGGCCTCAAACTCCACAGGCTTTCCGGCTTTTCCCCGGACAATCGGGCGGACGAAAGGCTGACTGACACTGACAATACGATCCGGAACGCTGTGTGTTCGGTTGTCATACATGTACTTCTGCTGCTGGTAGATGCTTCGCAGCGTGTTCAGCCGCTCCATTTTCCGGTCAGTCAGGAACTTCCCCAGAAGGAGTTTGCCGTCAATCGCTTCCAGATCCCGCTTGAGATAGCTCAGCTGTTTTCCAATGGCTTTGCGGGTCATTTTTGCGGTGTGTTTGTGGCATCTGACATATTTCAGATAATCTTTCCGGGCGCACTTGCGGTAGGTGCGCGGCTTCTTGCCATCGGCAGGATCATGAAGAATGTCCAGGAGCTTTTCCGCGTTCTCCATGGATTCGTTGAGCAGGGAAACATCCTGGGGGGGACCGAATGTTGGAGGGCGCACAGGTGGCATCTACAATCATGGTGCCGCTGTTACCACTCTGGCCGGAATCATCATTAGAGTCATCGTGATCTTCTGATTTGGTTTCTTTTTCCTGCCGCGCTTTTGCGTCCCGCACGATCATTTCGTTGATCTCGCCCAACACTTCCGGCGTCAGCCGCTTCCGAAAATATACCATCAAGGACGGATCAAAAGGCAACTTTTCATCGTCATAGCCGCAGAAATACTGTAAATACGGGTTTTCTTGGATCTGCAGCGCAGTTTCTTCATCGGAATATCCATACTCCGCTCGGATGATGCAGGCATCCAGCGCAAGGCGCAGAGGCTTGGCAACATTGCCCTCGCGGTTGGTAAACAGAGCTGCGTACCGCTTTTCAATCTCCAGCCAAGGAATCGTCTGAGCCTTTTTGACCCAGCGGTTGCTTTCTTTCAAATTCATCCCCACTGGCTGTTTGAAAATCAGAAAGACTGATCTAGCCGTTGCTGTATCGATACATAGCGTCCCCAAAGTGCAAGGTTTTTGCCCGATTTTTGTTTTTTTCCTTCACTTATTATACCACAAATGGCCCGCTATGTCTTGCGCCGCAAGGCTTTTTCGATTGTTCAGTAGGCATTAAATATATATCGTATTGAGCGCTTACGATCGTACTTCACGATTTCCATAATCGCTGCTTCCTTTTCGGTCGGGCATTGTGGTTGCTTGGCATTCTCATTTTGGGCAGGTTATAACTCTGTCCGACCTCCAGACCGCATTCCCGCTTGATCTGTGAGATATACAGGGAAGATACCTTTAATCCACAGTCTGCTCCAGCACACGCTCCTTGAGCTGTCCATAGGTGGCTCCTTGTTGAAAGCCGGAAGTGTCCATATCCTCCAGTGAGAATTCCACTCGCACCCTCTTGGAGTCGATTTCTCCGTCGGAAAGCAATACAACCGTCTCCACATAGGTTAAGACGAATGGTTAAATATACATCATACAAGGAAGTCTATCAAACCCCAATGGGCAAAGAAACACATCAATATACACCCTTTGCTACGGCAGTCAATCAAGCAAAGCGTACAGAATGGTTTCGGATTCAACATTCGAGTAATGGCGAATATAGAACTTATACTCTGGCACAAGACTCAGAATATACAGAGGAATCTCATAGATATCCTCGGGCTTATGATAGATGCATACTGCAAGTTTGGGGCGCCACTTTCGAATAGTCTTCTGCGCACCCTTCAAAGCCTCCAGTTCACACCCCTCCACATCTAGCTTAATAAAGGTTGCCCGCTCCCCATTCAGAACCTGATCAATGGAAATTACCTCGATGGCGTCCAATCCATCGTTCATCACCTTGGAGCCTGCCGCTTTATGCATGAACCGCAAAGTTGTGTCTTTACTATACAAGCCCTTGGGGATCAAGTCAATCCTCTCAATGTGATGTTCCCGAATCCTCCGCTGACAGGCTATTACCGAATAACGGCTCGGCTCAAAAGCCACAATCCGCTTGTAACCCGCGCCATACCACTCGATGAAATCCGTACAGGTCTCACCATCGAAGGTACCTCCATCAATATACACTTCCTCCGGATCCTTGGTCAGATAGGGAAGATCGAAATATTGGGTTCCTGTCATACCCATGATCCGTCTGTATCTTGGATAGTACAGATTCTCACGGCGTACACCAATGCGAAGCAGTAGGCCGTAGATGTCCAGTCCATATTGAGAAGAAGCGATGATCACGATGGCGTCCCCATGGTTTTCACAAATCTCTTCCGCAGAATACACCGGCAAACCATCAATTGTGGTTCTCTGCTTCTCAACATCATCATCTCCGTAGGCAATGATATGTTTCCCGTAGCCGTAATCCTTCAGCATCTGATACGCATAGCGACCGGAAGAACCGGCACCGAATATGATTATTTCCACATCCTCTGGGAACTTCGCAATATATTCGAACAAATCCGTGAATTCATACCGGTTCAGAGAATATACCTCATCCCGCAGTTCTTTTTTATCTCCGGTAATAGCGTACTTCAGACGGATATCGAAGAGCTTTCTGGATTCGTCATCCCCCAACGCCTCGTAGGCTTTTATCAATTCCTGGAACATCTCTTTTATTTCCTTTTCTCAAATTGTATGGTATAAGGCCTCGTTCCATCAATTACTGGAAGCATTAATTTTTAAAACCAGTTCCGCAACCTCTCGCAGGACGCCTTCTCCGCCTTTTGCTTTGGCAATGTAGGCAGCTTCAACTTTTACCCGCTCCATCGCGTCTGACGGACAGCAACTCAAGCCCACCATGGATAATGCCTCAATGTCGTTCAGGTCATCTCCGATATAAGCCACATTCTCTAAGCGGATCTTCCGTTCCTCGCAAATTCTCCGAATAACCGCAAGTTTTTCCTTACATCCCATCTCCAGGATGTCCAGCTTCAGTTTTTCCGCTCTTCGCGCCACCAGCTTCACGTTCTCACCGGTGATAATACCTGTCGCAATACCTTGCTCTCGCAGCATTGCAAATCCCATGCCGTCCCGGGTACTGAATTTCTTCAATTCATCTCCGTCCTCAGAATAGTACATGCCGGCATCTGTCAGGCAACCATCACAATCGGTTAGCACCATCTTAATAGGAGCTTGGGTATCGTTCTGTTGCCGGTTTTCGCAGGCTTTCTTTCTGCCATAGGAATGAAAGACCACCGGTCCCGAGAAATACTTATCCGCCCAACCCAGTTCCTGAAGAACCGAGTACAGTTCCTCTTTCTGGACGCCCAAATTAAATAATTGTTCCCTGTTCTCGAAAAAACAACATTTCCAATACTCAGAATCAATGGTGTTGCCAAAGAAAGTCTGCATCTCGCCAAAAGCCTGGATGTCGATCAGGCCACATCTTCCCAAAACACGCGGGATCTGCAACGCACAGTTCCACTCCTTGCCGTCACCGCTGACAGCATTGCTGTAGGCAACCATCACATGCTCATAGGCATCTCCACCGACATATCCGAATATCTGAGAATAGACCGCGTCTTCCAGAAAGAGGATGCCACCGGGCTTCAGATTGGCCTTACACAGACGTGCGACTACGTCTTCCCAATCTGACAGATGCTCCAGCAAAAAACGGGCATGAATCAAGTCGTACCGCTCATCCTCGTAGCACGGGGCATGAACATCGGAAACATATGTTTTCAGATTGGTCAAATGCTGATATCTCCGTCCAATCTGCTGGATATTCTGCGGGTTCAGATCAAAGGTATGGACTTCTCCTCTCGGAAATAAGCTTGCCAGATGGGATGCTATGGAACCGATGCCAACCCCCAACTCCAGACACTTACAGTTCTCTGGCAATTCCAGAGATGCAAGTATTCGCTTCGTCGCAGTATCATTCACAATTTCACGCAACGCGCTTTTCTTTATAATCAAGTTGTCCATCTGTTACTTTCCCTTACAGTTCAACCGATCGAATGGGATATCTCACCATGCGGTCAAGTCTTTCCTTCCATACTTTTTCATAATATGCGTCAAATGAATCCGGATAGTAATCGGATCCGATATGAGGAACTGATCCAAGATCAAAGAAATACCACTGAGAATTTTCCTCGTTCCACACGAAATTTGCCGGATGTATATCCAGGAAAATCCTGTAACCAGCTTGAACACGCCGGATACGGGAAAATACCTTCTGCAAGGAAGCAATTTTAACCTCATCCATCTGACCTCTCACCAGCAATTCGTGTCCGGTCATTCCTGGGATGTATTCCCGAACCAATTTCTTTGAAGACTCATCGAATGCAATGGGGGAAGGGATATTCTTCGCAAGCTCCGTGTCCTTTAGGATTTGAAAAATCTTCCACTCCTCCTCATTGGCAAACAAGAAGGCTGCGTAATTCATCGGAATCTTCGCTACAGCTCCATCCGAAGTCTGTTCAATTACCCCATACGCCCCCATTCCACAGGGAGCATCGCTTGATGCATCCTCCAAAGGAACGATTCGGTACAGATAGCTGATACTCAGTTCCGCCAGTTCAATAATGCGTCGGGGATCAAAATCCTTTGGAGAATAGTACCAACCATCGAAGGCATAATTCAGCATTGGGCAGATATCGTGAATCCGCAGCAAATAATTGACAAACTCCGCTCGGAAGAAAGGGTGGACGTCATGATACCGCTTTTCCACATAATCCCGGATACAGATATAGGAATCCACAAAAGATTTCATATGAATTGGGAGATTTGTTGCTTGAAGATTCTTCATTTCCTCTTTCGCACGCCGGATCACAGCCTCCGCATCAATATTTTTCAGCAGACAATAATACCTTGCATCATTACGGACACAGGCTAGGAGAATTTGATCTTTCATCTCTTCGGACAGCTCGCGAAAAAAGAACACATAATTTTCAATCTTATGCTTTTCCACACTTACTCCTTATTTTGGCACATGAGTTGGCTGAGATTCAATGACCTCGATATTGCCAAAGTCATAGGATTCATCAAATGTAGCCTTCATTTTCCCTAACTCCTTACTGATCTCCACCGCTTTCTCAGGCGTAATAGAGGCGGACATAGGGAATACGCGTAGTCCGCTGATGGGCTTGCCGGAATGGTTCTTGCCGCACTGAGGCAGGAAGCCCAGCACATATTTACTGTATTCATGGTCTCCCTTATAGAAGAACTCGAACAACCGATAGACATAATTGTTGACTTCCTCGGTGGAAGTCATAGTCTGTACTTCATCGAACAACATTCCCTGATAAATTGGAAAAAATGATCCTGCGAATGCCATGGAGAAGGGATTCAGACACTCAAAGCCTCGCTTGCTCAACTCTCTTCGAAAGGCTGCCGCAACGGTCATCAGATTAGCGATGTAATACTGAAAGCCTTCCACGCCAATACTCTGCAACGCTGCCCATGCGGAAAAGATTGATCCGGAAGTCCGGGAGTGCTCAATGGTGTGGTGCTGAAGAAAATTGTTGCCGTAATCTTTTCGTTCAAGTCGTTGAATAGAGGGTTTAAAAATAGAATGAAGCGCCGCACCAGTACGCGTTACAAACAGACTGGAGATATATGGAGTGAAGCCGGTCTTGTGGAAGTCGATTCCCACAGAATCCGCATGACGGCAGGTGGCAACTAAATCAGATAGCTTCCGAATCCTTGCCAAAACGTCTGTTTCAATTCCCAGCACATTGACCTTGTCATCATACTGCTGGAAGAAGAGCCATGCCCAGGTGATAACCATATCGTAATGAATATACGGACGATATCCTAAATCCGCTTCTCTCGCCACAATGATAGGCAGCATCTTCGCCAAATCATCGGAACTGTTATTCAAGGTATTACCACCATTAACGATAATTGCTGCGATGGGGTGCCCTTCATCCACCAACTTGTTATACACAGATGCAAACTCGTAGGTTCTGATCGCTCCGTACTCATCGGTGGGAATTCGAATGCTATTCACGGTTCCAATTCCTAACAGCGAACAGACGGTATCCAAGGAATAATGGCTCTCATCGGATGAAATAACAACAGGTTCCCTTCCTGTGGCAGATACCAGTCCGCAAAGAGCATTCCCAGGTACAGCCCGATTTATCCCCAGCTTTACCGCGTAGGTAAGACAGCCTTTCCCACCAAATGTAAAAACGCCGTCGGTCTCTTCCTCTTCCCATCCAATTAAGCGGCTCATTTGCCGAACAACCTGTTTCTCCATCTCTTGGGATCCGGAACTGACGAAATCCCACAGAGGATTGGGATTGTAGATATTGGCGATGCAAGCTGCCGCTATTGCATCAATTGACGCAGGGGGATTAATATTATGCAGGACAGAGTTCGCATTCCATCGTAGCTGTCCCGTTAGCGCGTCTGCCAGACCACCCATGACTTCATTCGTTTCACGTCCATGAAACGGTATATTCTCAAAATTTTTCAGCAATTTCGCGTCAAACTGCGGCTGTCCAAAATAGGAGAAACCATTCGACATTCTCTCGGACAACAAATGGTGAACATAATCTAATTGCTCAACTAGTACTTCAAAATTCCCATCATCTTCCTCGAGAAAGTGCTTATTGAAATTATTCATAAAGACTTACTCCTTCAAAACCCGATGATGCTGTCATATATGGATCCTGCGGATAACTTCTCGTAAGCCAGAATGTTATCTATGGAACCTGGTTTGAAATATCCACGAAGATTAAATGCATGAAGTTTTCCAACGATTCCCTTTTGAGCCATGAGTTCACTCAGCATCGTGCTGACTCCACCATAAGCCAGATGATCCTCAATGACAACAATGTGCCCCGCATCCTTAATGGAATTGAGGATACCCTGCTCATCCCACGGAACGATGGATCTCAAATTCACGAGAGTGACCGTATTCCCTGCTGCTTCCAGCATTTCTTTCACCTTCATGGCCGTAGAAAACATGATTCCATAGGTGATTATAGCATAATCCGCCCCGTCACCAATAATTTCCGCCTTGCCTTTGGAGAAAGGCTCATGCTCATAGTTGGACTTGGTGTCGTTGTATCTCAGGTAGCAGGCGTTATCCTCCTCCATAATTGCTCGTTCCATTTTGATCATATCGTCGTTATCTGCAGGAGCATATATATGCATATCGGGAATGCAATGCATCAGAGCGATATCCTCCACGCTCTGATGGGTGGCGCCGTTCTTCTCGGACAGGAATCCTGCCGCAGTGCCCACCAGCTTCACATTCAATTTGCCGTATCCGATATCGGTACGGATGAACTCGAAAGCTCTCATAAGCAGGAAGCTTGCCATGGCGTGAACCACCGGCACACGACCTCTGAGGGCTAGACCGGCGGCCACTCCAACCATGGTCTGCTCTGCGATGCCCACATCTAGATAGTTATCCTTGATATCATCCATGATATAATAAATGGGACCCATATTCTCCGCCGTGAGCACATAGTATCTATTGTCCTTTAAAATCAATTCTTTTAGAATATCTCCGTAACGCTGCATACTCCTCACCCTCTATTCTCTGCCAGTTCACGAAGCAGCTTCTCGCATTGAGCCTCATCATATTCCATGTACCACTGCTCCCAATCGCCCTCGATGGAGGGAATTCCTTTTCCTCGAACGGTGTCGGCAATAAACACGTTCAACGAATCCTTATCCATGCGGAGATTTTCGAATGCAGCATCCATCGCTTCGAAATCATGACCGTCGAAGGTCACGACATTGGCACCAAAACTCATAAACTTCGCTTCCAGGGACTCCAACGGAATCAGTTCTTCGGTAGAAAAATTTGCTTGGAAATGGTTGCGATCTACGATAACACAAAGGTTGGACAGTCTCTTAGCATTCGCCAACAACACTGCCTCCCAGTTGGTGCCTTCATTCAGCTCTCCGTCACCGACCATGACGTATACGCGTCTTGGATCTCCTGTTCTTTTCAGTTCCAAAGCGATTCCTGCTGCGATGGCGATTCCGTGTCCCAGGGAACCACTGTGGATATTGATACCAGGAATCATCGCATTGGGGTGCAGATATAGATTATCTTCTACCAAATTAAAGTTATCGAATCTGGCTCCGTCGATGACGCCCAGACTCTCCAGCACCGCATACTGTGCCGGCACAGCATGTCCTTTGGACAAAAGGAAGTATCCTTTCTCATTGTCTGCGGATACCCGACCTGAATAGTACAAGTAAGTAATCACATCTATACAAGAAAGTGCGGAGCCAACGAAACAGCCCTTCACCCCCAACTTCACAACTCTGGTTCTGCAAGAATATGCAGTTTCTCTCATCAAAATTTTATTCACCATAAGAATATCTATCCTCGTTCCTTATTCCTTAGTTATCATGGACAGCATCCTGCGCTTTTACCACGCAGTCCAACCGCCATCAAGGATCAGATTGTTACCGGTGTAGTAGGTGGAGGCATCTGATACCAGATAGATAATTGCTCCATCCAGTTCAGTGACATCCGCCATACGTCCGATAGGAATACTTCTATTGTAATTCTCCAAGAATCTTGGATCTTGATGATTAAACACTCCGGCGGGAGTGAGACAATTTACGCGCACTTTCTTTTTGGCCCAATATACCGCCAGATACTTTGACAAATTCAGCACTGCTGCCTTGGAAATGGAGTACAGACAGGGTTTATTCCACTCTTCGCCGTCTACATTCTTATAGTCATAGATTTCAGGATGGGGCGACAGCATACCATAGATAGAACACATATTTACAATGCTTCCATATTCATTCCTCGCCATCTCCGAACCGATGACCTGGCAGCACATAAAGATACCCTTTACATTAACTTCCATTATTCTGTCATAGGTCTCCTCAGAAATTTTCTCAAAAGGACCTGTGACATCGCCGGTGGAGTTGGGCGGAAAATCTATCGCGGCGTTGTTAATCAGCGCAGTGGGAATTCCCACTTCCGCTTTTACGGATACCAAAGCTTCCTCAATCTGCTTCCTGTTGGTGATATCCACATTATAGTAATAGAGATTGTCATACTTCGCCAGAAAGTCCGGATTGATTTTCAAATCGAAAATTACTACTTTGGCACCATACTCTATCAGGATTCGAGAAAACTCTCGTCCAATCTGACCGTTTCCACCAGTAATGATTACAACCTGATTGTCCAGATTAAATAAATCTCTCATCTATTCTATCTCCTCCCACTGAAAAGGTTGATCTGTACTCATATCCTTTAACACTGTACGACCAATAAGGGCTCCGATGCTGGCCGGGGAAATGTGGCCTGAGGGGGTTTTTATACAGATGTCCTGCGCTGTCAGTTTTGTTCCCTTGTAGATATCCCGGCTTGCATACAGGCTTTTTCCAAGTTTCATCTTCACGCCTTCTTCAAAATCATACCGTCTCTTTTCGCACTTTCCTAGCATAAGGTCAATCCTCTGCAGGGACTCGACCAAAGTCTTCATCTCATCGGAATCCAGAGAAATCTTATGATCACCGCCAGGCAGATCCTTGTTGAGTGTATAATGTTTCTCAATGATATTGGCGCCCAAGACACGAGCAGCCACGGGGGCTTCGATCCCGATATCATGTCCAGAATAGCCAACCACAGCATCCTTATATCGCTCTGCCAGAACCAGTATGCTTCGAAGGTTATATTCCTGTACTTCCGGGGGATACTTGCAGATGCAGTGCAGAAGCCCGACACAATGATGGTACTTCATAGCGGTCTGATAGGCCAGATCTATGTCTTCGAGAGACGCGCAACCGGTGGAAATAATCAACGAATCTGCCTTTTTAGCTGCGTATTCAATCAGCGGGATATTATCAATATCCGAGGAAGCAATCTTATAATTTCGAATCTCGATAGAATCCAACAGATCCACACTTTTCTTGTCGAAGGGCGTGACAATGAGATCCACATCTAGTTCCCGACAAAGATCTCGGATTGAACAAAAATCCGATTCACTGAGTTCCAGTGCTACCCGGTGTTCCCCATAGGTCGCACCGAAACTGTTCTGACCCACATATGGCTTTCGGGAAAACTCCTCTGTGAACAGGCTGTCGTTATCCCTCTTTTGAAATTTTACAGCGCTAACTCCGCAATACTCCTTCGCAATCCGAACCATCGCCAAAGCAGTATCCAAACTGCCCTGATGATTATTGCCAATCTCAGCAATTATGTACGCAGGACAATTTTGATTCATCTGTTCCTTGTCTATCCGCATTTTCATCCCCCTATCTCATAGGACGCCTGACTGTATCAAGATGTGTGCATAATTATGTTTTATATTTAAGAATAACACAAGTCGGCTTTAAATTCAAGTCCAACTATTAGGTATGTATGCGTTTGAAACTATTAGGTATGTATGCGTTTGGACAACCAGGTTAAATGTAGTAGCAAAAAAGATTTTCCGCAAATGCAGTGATGAAGACATTCTAACGAAAATCAGCTTTATTGCATCCGAGAATTTGGATTCCGCCAAGAATTTATTAATGACTTGTTGTTTTCGATAGATGTTGCTTCGTTCTTAATTTAAGCTGAACCTCAAAACCGTCCTCTGCCTGAAAATCACGTGCCTCGTTCAATTCATCCGAATCTATCAGAATTACTTCGTCAGATACAAGGCATTAGATTTGCTGAATAATCGACGCACAGTAGCCACCTGCTGAGTAAACCTTTTTGAAAATGTATCGAGTATTTAATGTTTCGAATACCAAATCACCATACTCGTACGCTCTCTCATGGGGCATTTCGTCAAATTGTTGCCCATTCTCATCTATATAATAGTCACGGCTATAGACGCTGAACTCGCATTTTCTCGGCAGATGAAACATGTCAAACAAAGATGATATGATTATCACATTGCCACGCTCTTTTCCAAATAAGTCTTTTTATCACTCTCACGGTTTCGGTGGCTGCAAATTATTGTACAAACTGAGCAAATTAATAAAAACTAAGAACTGTTGAACAACAAATCCACACACCCAGCGAATCCAACAGTATTATCACTCAAAAATTAACATGATGGTGAAGCACATATAGCTTCCTCTTGATATGAACGCAATGGCAAAGCGTCTAACTGCTTGCCTGTGAATAAAACTGCCTCTTGTAGAATACGTAGGTCAAACCCAGCATGCAGATATCCGGTTCTTATGATATTGAGGTACCTCGATGGCGGATAAGCCAAAAAACCATGGTTCATTATATACACCATGGCAATTATCTTCTTGCCGTTGACAACGACTTCTTTATTTTCCTTTCGATACAAATGCGGATATCCCTCATATATATCAAGTGCTTCTTCACATTCTTCATCAATCTCCCATATTGCAACCGGCACTTTTGCTCCTGGGCGTGGCACGATGGTAGCCACGCGCTGGAAGACCAGTTGATAATCATCGAGTACTGTAGCTCCAACCACTCTTGCGGTTGGGCACCGATCCGCCATCTGCTCGAGATTAAGGTTGGAGCCATACGCGATGTAGAACTTCCTTTTCATGGGTTATGCAGTCCTCCTATTCAGTTCGTTTTCATTGAGGTTATTAATCAGGTACTGACGGACCCCCGAGAACTCCCTCCGATTCAATCCCATATCATTCAGCCACTGTACCATACGAGCCTCACGGCTCTGCGGCTCAGCACACTCGAGGGTTTCTGCGCGATCTGCACGCTTTGCCTGATTGCAAATCGCGAGGCAGAGCTGGATATAGGCTTTGATTTCCTTGCCAATGGTGGTGCTGTTAAACATTCGGAATTCGATGCCCTTACCCTGCCACATACTGGCAAGATTGAGTGCACGATTACGGCTATAGCAGGCATAATCGTTGCTTTCCGAACCATTATACCAAAGGCTTTCGACTTCATCCAAAGAACTGTCATCGATTCCTTCAGAGTTGATTCGGCTCGCAAAACCCGCGTCTACACCTTGGCACCAAGTATAACGACTTTGCGGCACCTTCAGAGCGTCAAAAAGCAGGCTTTCCATATTTGCCATGGTATTCACCAAATTACGCAAGGTCTTGGCGGTATGACCGGCCTCACTCACATGAATGTGGATGCCGCAGGAGTCGTTGATACACATACCGTTGGAGCGAAGACGGTTCACCACATTCAAAATCGTGGTAATATCAGAGTAGTCACAAATTGGGGTAACAAGCTCACAGCAACAATCGCTGTCCGCTTCCGTTGAGTTCGGATGAATCGGCTCAATGCTGTCATCGCAAACAATGCGCCACGGTCTGCCCATTGCATCACGAACGAAAAAGCCATTCATGGTGCGGCTGAACTGTGCCTTATCTGCATCGAGAGAATCAGCGAGGAGTTCTGCAGCGCGCTGTCGCGTCATACCGGTGAATTCGATCTCAACGCCAAACTTTTGCTTTCGCAGGTCGAGCGTATCGTGGTACATACGCTGCAGATCTCCATTCCGCCAAAGCCGGAGGAATTCTCGCATCGAAATATCCTCGATTTGGTCGGGAATAGGCCCCTTCCACAAAAGCGAATAACACTTTTCAGGAACAAGCATCTTGCCGGGACGGGCAAGCAAACCATCAATGCAGAACCGCTGACCATTGCCGGTAAACCAGTAATCGAAGGACTTTTCGCCTACCCACTTGGGGGTGCGAATATGCGGGATGAAAGATGCAGTGCCGATACACTGCCAATCCAGCCCTGTATCGGTTATTGTATTGGCTGCAAAGATCTTGTACTCAAGAGCATCGCCATGAATGTCAAAGACGGTGGTAAGGTATCGTTGTGCAGTGTATTTCGTTGTGTGATCGTCAGTCCCGCTTTCCTGACCGCCAACGGCAGAGACGCAACTGCCAGTTGCAGCATCGTATACGGTGCCATCAATGCAGGGGACGGCGAAGGCGACCTTTTCATAGCCATCAACGAAATTGTGAACTGAACGATGATCAACATGAGCAGAGCTATCATTGCAAGACAGCATATCCATAACAAACATTGTGACTCCTCCTTCACCGCATATAAGAATCGGATTTCTTTTCATTCTAATCATAATATAAGTTGCAAAAGGATACAATTCCATTGATTTCAAACCGCCTTAGTAAATTAAACACCATGAATTAAATATTTTCGACGCAGCATTAATTATTTTCGTCGTATTTCGTCGTGACGGTTAGAGATTGCACTTTTTAAGGAGTCAGCTTTTCGATTGCTGTCGATATGAACAGCTCAACATCGCAATTAACGGACGCAATGAAAATAACGGCAAAGGCTGCTGTTGGAATTTTCACAGCAGCCTTTGCCATTGGGACAGCGTTGTTTGTCATTCTACATCCTGCGGGAGATCAACATATCTCCGGAAGGCTGTGAGCTGCTCTACACGGGATTCCAGAACGGAAATTTGATCCGCCATTGCGGCATTTTCTGATTTCAGCTTGTTCAGCGAAACCAGCGTGCTTACCACGAAATATGTCAGCGAACCGAGGACAGCCAGGGAAATGGCTGCTGCAAGGAAGCGCTTCGGCAGAGAACTGCGGGGGCGGGTATCGGGACGCACTGTCGGGTTCTTTTGCCTTTTCGGTTGTTGGTTGGCGTTGGAATTATTCTCCCGCTTCTCCACGCGCACGGGAATCTCACCTGAGCGGTACGCAGCACCATTTTGTGGTTGCTTCGGAAGCCTCTTGACAGGCTTGGACGCTGTTTCTTGTGATGGAGCATCCCGCACAACAGCTTGCGGAATCCGAGCAGACGCACCCGCTTCACAAGCGGTTTCGATTAAGATGCAAGAAATATCGTCAGTAATATCCTTGTGATGCTCTTCAAAGAGCGCATCAAAGCTCTCTGCGCTATTCGTAGATATCAGGTTTTCCAAAAGGTCAAAATCGGCGTTGAATGGATAACGAAAATACGGGTCCGTAAAGCCGTCGGTACCCAGAAGGATGGTGGAATAGTCGGTCTTGCAAATGCGGAAAACGCGCATCCTGGTACGCTGCTCCGGATGACCGGCGTAATATACCGCTCCGCCGGCAGCGTTATCCGGCCCGCTGAGGATCACCGGCGTCTTCTGCGCCGTGTTTGGAAATCCGAAAATGACACCGTCCCCACAGTGGATCAGGCACATCGTTGTCGCATTCAGCTCCACGGCGCACAAGAGTGTTGAGGCAAAATCCTCCGGACGGCTGCCCGGAACCGTGGCGCAGAGCATCTCATCGATCGCCTGAAGCTGATTGTAAACATGCGCTCTGATGCTGTCTGACGACAGCGCTTCAAACGCAGACTTTACATGCGCGTGGGCGAGCCATTTCTGCATCTCTGCAGCGCGGCATTTCGCGCCTTCGCCGCCCATGCTGCTGTTGCTGACGCCGTCCGCAAGGCAAAAGACCGTTGCGTCATCACTGACGGAAAATGCATCTTCACAGGGAGTGTGGTCGTGAATATGCCTGCGTCCTTGGATATTGATAACCTTATGTTCCATTTTCTCCTCCTTGTTTATATTGACAGAATCGCGATTAGAAGAACGAGAACCACGACACATCCGACAATCGTATAAACCAGCGGTTTGCACCAAACGCGGCTTCTGACGAAGGCATCCCACGGATCCGCAGGGCTTCCGTAGGAGTGCGGAATGGTGCCGCTCATGCCGCCGCACAACCAGATGATAAGCTTTTGCATCAAACGCACAAGCCACGGCTTGCTTGCACAGCGTGCTACACGACGCGCAACACGCTGCGTCCGGGGGACGTAAGAATTCTGAACGTGGGAATAGCCCGGCACTTCGAAAGGCTCATCCTCCTCCGGATATTCTTCATAAATCGACGGAGTGGCTCCGGTTTGTCCGGTGCTTTCGGTTGCGATATGCTCATGCATACGCACGGATGTCTCTTCCTCCTCAACAAACTTGAGCTGACGAACCAGAGAAACGGGTCGTTTGTTCTGATAAGCCTCTACCACCATGTCTTGCAGGGACGGCGGAAGTTGTTGCAGCATCGACCGGTCGATCGTGTCACGCTGCCGCTCGGAGTCCCAGAGAAGCCGGTTGTAGCCGTCTCTGTCAAGGTAGAGCTGGATCAGCATCGAAAGCGTTGAATAGGTCGCGCTGATGATACTACCGTATGCGGCCGTACGATAGAAGCAGGCAGGAATATAGCTCACCATGTCCTGGCTTGTGGCAGTGGCGGGATACCCCGCGTATTGCACGCTGTCAATATCGATCAGGTGAGCGCTGCTTGCATCGACATGGACGTTGTGCCAAATGTCAAAGTGCTGGAACGAACGGCTCTCCAGCCAGATCAACTGCCGCAGGATGTCTTTGCACAGCTTCAAAGGATTAGGAAAACGGTAAAGCTGATCCAGCGTAGTCGTTTTGCCTTCAAAGAACCGCATCACGATTCCAATCGGTTCTTCCTTTGCGTTACGCACAAAGGCAAGCGGCAGTGCAATATCATCGTTGGGATCGACCTTCAACATCTCCTCGATTTTATCGTTGGCATGCTGAAACCGATCAATATCCCAGATCTTCAGCACAAATCCATCGATCGTCGATTTCATGATGAAGCCTTCATTGCCGCCAAGACCGCCTCTTTTTACGACCTGTTCCACATACTGGCCGTTGATGGTATAGTGGCAAGCAGCTCCTTCGGTATAGCGCGGCTTGATAGCCGTTTTGTCCAGACCGCGGATGCCGCAACGGGGGCTTTGTGAGGACGCTCGAATGAGCGGGGTCAAATCTCGGGTCGGCAGCGGATGGCACCCAATAGCAATAATCTCACCCGTATAGCCACAGGTGACTGCGGATGTTACAACGCATTCCGTTTTGTTGAGCGGTGTTGTATAAAGCGGCGTGTTACTGTTACGGACAAGCAGAAACTGATCAAGTCCGTCCTGATGAAGCGTCTTGGTAGGAATCCCTCTCCGGCGCAAGCCGGAGAGGATCGTTTGATATGTGTCGGTCAGATTGGCCGCTTCGCAGTATTTGTCGAAGTCCTGAAAAATCAGGACTGTATCTGAAGCAGGATCGATCGTTTCAAGCCAATGGTGAGCGTTGCTCATCAAATGCCGATCGAACGACCACGGTACCAAGAGAATCTCACGCATTGTAATGCCCCCTTCGTTATGTATTATTCGTCGGTGCTCATGCTCGGCTTGATGCAACGGTCATAGCTGGCAGCGATTTCAGCGATCAGACGATCGGCCAAATATCGGTTCCACTTCTCGCGTTTCCGGCAGTCAGGCTCCTCATAGTCGCCTTTGCCGGTCTGTACGGTAGACGATCCGAACTTCAGCGCTTTCATGAAAGCTTCAACTTGAAAGGTGCTTGTAGTCTGGTCAATAAAGACCTTGTATCCACCGGGGCAGAGTCCTTTCTCGTTCAGCTTCGTCACAAATTCCGTAATAATGCGTTTTCCTTCGACGAACTCTCTCGCCAGTCTTGCGGTGATATCTGCACCATTCCCCATGTTGTTTTCGCAGTCGGTGACACAGAGGATGACGCCTGTGGGATTATACCATTGACCGGCGTCTTCCATCGCCCGGTATAGCGTGTCCATGTGCGTGGAGCCGATAGAAAGGGCATCTGCGTAAGGCGTCGAGCCATAGGGTTCCGGGAGAAGGGAAATCAACGATTCCGGCACAACGCGCTTCACATCGCCGTAGTAAATGGTTTTCGCACTGCCATTGTGAATAACGATCAGATCCAGCGTATAGTCGCGGTGCTGCACGAGTTGGAGCTGCTCAATCATTTCACGGAGGATTTTTTTGATCATTTCCATATGACTGCTCATGCTTCCGGAGAGGTCAATAATCAGGCAAAGCGGAAGCCGCGGATTCATTCCGGGCGAAGCGCGGAGATGACGGATGCGGTCTACCTCATTGGAAATCTCGGCATCCGTGAGGCCACCGATCTTGACGAGGCAGGGGGGTTCCACCGGAGTGATACAGGAGCGAGGGATATAAACTCTTGTCTGGGCATTCATATTACGATTCTCCTTTCAGTTTTCTTTGATATTCTCGGGTCAATCCGGAGCTGGCAAGGACGCCGAAAAAGGCTCCGTAGCAAATAGCGGCTGACATACCGTCAGACAACGCTGGGTTCACGACACCCGTTAGGGCGAGAACGCCCAGCGTTCCTCCCATATTCAGCAGGAAAGCAAATATAATGATTGTTACACTTAGAACGGTGAACGTTTGTTGAAGCTTGGTTTTCTGCTTCATGGCGTGGAGAACATATAAAACCTGCAATATGTAGAGCGCGATCAGAAGGAACAGCAACAGCCAGCCGTGCTTTTGGGCAAGTGTCGCCGTAACGAGATCCGAGTCCGCCGCCAGCACCCCCGCCAGTGCGTCATACCCGCCGTTGCCGAACAGGCCGCCGTTTGGGAAGGCGGCGACCAAAGCGTGGATGGGCTGATAACCGTAGACGAACGGATCTTCGAAAATGCCGGTCGCGGTCAGTGCCGAGAGCAAGGAAGTCTCCGCACCGCCACGCCATCCCAGTAGGCGGCTTGCAGCGGTGGAAGAAATCATGAGCACTGCCTTGCATCCAAGTACGGTGCCAAGAAGTAGACAGATGCTGAAGAGAAGGTTGTCGCCCTGAATGATGACCGCCGTGAGATATAGCACGCCGAATTGCAGCAGGCAACCCACATCCTTGATAAGGAGGGCGTATACAAAGCAGACCGCCGGCACAGCAACAGAGAAAAGGAAGTTCGCAAAGCCGGACGCCGGTTTCCTCGTGGGGACAAGCAAGACAAACGCAAGGAGAATTTTGACGACTTCGGACGGCTGAAAGGTGAAGCCCCCAATCCTGATCCAGTTGTATGCGCCGTTGATCTGCGTTGCCAAGGCGAGATTCAGGAGGATCAGTCCGAGAATGCCTGCGCTTGCGAGGAAACGGAGCAGGGAATGGGTTTTACTGAAGTCCAGCAATAAGAAACAGTAGGTCAAAAATGCACACGCGGTATAAATGGAAACACCGAGAATCGCATCGGTGACGGTGCCCGCATACAGTGTCGCATCAATGTAGTAGGTCAGCAATATGGACAGGATCGACTCAACCACAGGCGTGTGATCTGCCCGGAGTGCTGCGCTGAGAAACAGATAGGTGAAAAGAATACCGAAGGGGATCAGTGCTCGAAGCTCTCTCACTTCGCCGTAGACAACGATCATTCGGAGACCGACGAAACCGGCTGCGCAAAGCGTAATCAGGGTGCAATAGCTGATCTCGCCGGTCTGTGGCAGAGTAAAACGAAAGCGGTGATTTGGAATAGCGTCCGTTGCGGCCACCTTGCCGGACTTTGACCAGGCAACGATCAGGTCGGCTTTGGGATCGTATTTGAACACCGCCTGTCTGCGGGAGACGGTCGGATCCTTGATTCGGACATCTGACCCGCGACTGCGGCCGAAGGTGGTCTCCAGCCCCTGCGTGCCGTCTTTAATCAGCTTATCCTTCTCGTCTCGGACGATCAAGCCATAGCGGGCTTTACGGTTTTTGAGAAGCACGAAAAAACCGGCCGCTAAAAACAGAAAAAAGAGGATATCTTGCAGCAGATTTTGAAGCAAGGTCAGCCACCTCCCAAAATATAAAGATTGGTGAATTCGGCAAGCAGGAGCTTCGCATAGTATGCGCCGCCACCATTTTCCAGAAACACCGTTATGGTGTAAGTGGGGGCGTTTTCATCCATGAGACTACAGACGAACCACGAATGCGCGTCCGCGCCTTCCACCTCCGCCGATCCGGTTTTGCCGAAGGCTGTACAGGCGACATCGGTACTGGCAGCGACTGGGATCAACGCATCAGAGATGTACCGCGCCGTGTCGGTGCACATAATACGCTTCTCCTCCATTTCGGTGTCTGAGAACAGATGCGGTGAAACCATGATGCCGTCGTTGGCAATCGCAGAGTAGAACGCGCACATTCCGACCGGCGTCACGAGGTCAGCGGACTGTCCGATGGCGCTCCATGTCAAGTCGTCGTTGGCATCGATATTGCCGCTTTGACAGTCAAAATCGCAGATAATGTCGGCATCAAGAAGATGTGCGTTCTGTACATAGCGGTTCAATTCATCCGGAAGCAGCATGGTGCGCACTATCGCACCGGTGCCGCAGTTGCAGCTGTGGGAGAGGATCGTGTCCAAATGCTGTACTCCGTGGGCGGTGGCTTGATAGCAGCTGGCATAGCTGTCTGCACCGGTGCAATCATAAGTAAAGGCTTCGGCTGCCGCAGTGTTTTTCTCCAGAACGGCGGCTGCTGTTACTGCCTTCATCGTTGAGCCGGGCGCATATGCCGTGGTGGCTTTGCAGAGGAAAGCGCCTGCCTCAAAGTCTTCCGGGTCTAATACATCAACGGAGGGTGTGCTGACCATGGCGAGAATCTCACCGGTTGTGTAATCCATTACAACAATGGCCCCGTTGTAATCATGGTTTTGCAGGAGTGTATACGCACCGATCTGCAGCGGAAGATCAATGGTAAGTTGAAGCTCCGTCTGACTCGGTCGGTATCCGGTAAGTCTGCTGATCTCCAAGGGTTTGTCCTGTTCTTTCGCGAGAATAGAGGAAGGCCGACTGCCGTTTTGATCTCCGATGATATGAAAGGTGCTCAACCTCGTAGAGGAATCGTCGCTGAAACCTCCGTCATAGATCGTCGTGCCGCTTCGGTCGGCGATCTTTATATTCCGATAATGATCGACTGCAGCATAGCTACGTAAGTAGGCATTAAGCTCGTCTGAGTGCTTGCTCATCACGCTAATCAATAAAAAGGCGAAAAGTATAAGAATGACACCCAGTGCAATCAGCAACGCTTTGGCTTTCTTAACCACTTTTTAGCCCTCCTATCTCTTAATTTCTTTGCCCTTTCGTCCGCTTTATAACGACTTAACCGTTTTCTTTGTCATTAATCATATCACCCCTATTTTGAGACAGCAATCAGCATTTCGCCATCGCGCGTTTCCGTGTTGGAATGCGGATAATTAACTATTTGACAGCCGCCGTTATATTTTTTCGCTGTTTCTGCAAAATCCGACGGAACGATATAATAGTAGAGCACAGAACTGAAGCCGTGTCTGCATTAATAGTTTAGCGGACGAAAGCGCCGAAGCTACAAAAAAAAGGGGGGGAAGAGCCGGACTCTTCCCCTTATAAAATGCTTCAGAATTATTATTCCCACTCATGCGGAATCTAATGAGCATCCATATCCGCAACACTCCGCTTTACGTGAATGGTAGACATCCTGATTCCTCCGGTTGTGACGTTTGTTCATGCCTCTTATTATGTCTCCACAAAAAAGCCTCAGATCCGCGACTGAAAAAGGATTGTTCAAACCCAGCAGCGGGGCATTTGGAAGCAACAGATCCTACAGCATCTCGATTAAGCAGCCTTTTTTTCAAAAATCAGCCGAGCCTTTTCTGAAATATCCATCTTTTCAGCGGCGGCTTCCGAAACAAAAAGTGTATCTTCCCGCAGGTTGCAAGTGACACAAAGGGCAAATACGATCCGAAGTTTTAAGTACTTTTCACGGGTTCGTTCATCTGCTGCGAGGCGTTCCATTTCATGCAGGAAGGTAGTCCATTTCTGCTCTGAAAGCACTGTCCAAGCGGTATCACTCGGCTCGCCGTACCTACCGGACATCAAAGCAATGTCATTGCCCAGCAGCTCCACGACACGGTGGTCCACAGGGGCTTTCCAATCTCCGTCATCCGTCTGCACGAAATGCAGATCAAAGATCAGCGGCGGATATGTTGGTTCTGCATTGTCAGCGGCCGCAAAACCATCATTCATTTTATGCGGGGCAACGGACTTTGTCGATGGAGCGCTGTCTTTCTCACCGAGACGTCGGACCTCTATGCCGACAACGCCGTACTTTTCCTGCTCCTCCGGTGTGTAATAAGCATCCATGTCCTTCGGCGAAGCGAACGGCAAACTGTCCTTGTCATAGCCGCACTGCAAAAGCGGTAGGGCTGCGTAGAGTGCGGCAAAGCTGTCAAAGCGGTGCAAAGCAATGACCTGCACGGAAAGCGGCGGCCGGTTTTCGTCGAGACAGATAAATTCGATTTCATCGCCAACCTTTACAAGTTGGCGTTTTTTGTCATACAGGCGCAGCTCAATCGTCTTATTTCCTGCACGGATTTGGTCGAACGGCTCGTGCCGCAGTTTCATATGATGTCTCATTGGAAACTCCTTCCTTAACCCGCTGGCTCCGCCAAGGTAACCGGCGGGATGTATTCCAGATAAATGGCAACGCTTTTACGTGTAGGTGATTAATATGAAGGCACTTTGGACAAAGCCAAAAGTATGTCAAGCTGTGAGAACAACGCATAAAGCTAACATGCTATCGAAATACATGCTCAGATTTCTTGCAATGCCAGCGAGCAAAATCTTGCTCATAACACCAAATTTAATACGGTCTGAATTGATTATTCGTAGTATTCAACTGAGGTATGGGGATCAAAGATAGTACTGATATCCAAACATCTCAAAGACTCTGGTACAAATGCTTTTACGAGAGAGTCACATGCTTTGAATGCACCCGTACCAATGCTCAAAACTGTGCTGGGAATTCTCGCCAAGGAAAGTTTCTTGCACTTTTCAAAAGCTTCTTTGCCGATTACCAACAACCCTTCATTGAGCGTCAAAGAGTCCAACTCAGAACAGCTAGCGAAGGCATAATCCGAGATAATTTCCAGGTTGTTGGGACAGACAATTTCTTTCAGAACCTTGCAATGGCCAAATGCCGCCCGATCGATATGACGAACACTTTTTCCGAGATGTACTTTTTGAAGGCCCTCACAGCTGTTCAGGGCATACTGTCCGATGTAGGCAACACGGTCCGGAATCTCGATCTCAGGCAGGCAATCGCATCCGGAAAGGCTTCCCTCTCCGAGATATTCCAACTGCTCAGGGAGAGTAAGCCAGCTGATGCTGCTGCCACAGAAAGTGTCGTACTCAAGTCGCTTCAAATTGCGAGGCAAGCGGGGATTTATTGCAAAGTCACACCAAAGGAAAGCGGCAACACCAATTTTGGTAACACTCTCGGGTATAGAAAGATCATGTACAACACCGTCGTCAAATGCACCGCAGCCGATTTTCTTGGTACCATCTGGGATAGATCCGCCTCCTCCAATGTGTTGAACGCACACACCGTCCCGAAACACAAAATTCTCCCACTCGTCGATGCCATTCCAAGTGAAGTTCTGGCGGCACTCCGAGCATGTCATTCCGGAGTGATCGTCGCTGAGTTCCATCAGCCCACCACAAAGGATACACCTGTTGCCAACGGCCCGCAGAGAGCTATCCTCAATAGTAGCAAAATTAGTGCGACCGTCAAAATCCACATCAGTCAGACTGCAACCAAAGAATGCTCCGCCCTCCACAGCTGCACCGTTGGGGATGTTAATCTTGAAAAGTCGCTTGCAGTTCTTGAATGCACGCGCACTGATAAGTCTGAGACCATCGGGGAGCCCTACAGATGCCAACTTGCTGCATTCACTGAAAGCAGAGTATCCAATTCGCTGCAGCGTCGAAGGAAAGGAAATGCCTATGAGGTTATTGCAGCCGGTAAATGCAAAATCGCAAATACTTACTACACCCTCCGGGATAAATACCGTTTTGATGTACTCGTTATTGTGAAATGCGTCGTAACCAATCTTTTTTACTCCGGCAGGAATCTTTACGCTCTCTTCGGTTCCATGATACTCCAGGAGAATTCCGTCTTCTATCTTAAACATCTTTTCCATCATCTTTCTCTCCTCCCTCGTAGAAGTGGAGTTTTGCGGTATTCTCAAATAGGTAGCACCGCTCTGCTCCGTATGTCGGACTGTAGGTTCGATACTGACGGATGTGTTCTTCGAGCTGCTTGGGAATACATGCGGAGAGCCTGGGAACTTTTGCAAATGCCTGGTTTCCAAACCCATATACACTGGCGGGTACATGAAGATGTTCCAGAGAGGTGCAGTTAAAAAATGCCTGCTCCCCAATGGTCATAATCCCTTCGATCAGTTTAACTTCTCTGAGATTCATACAGTCCGCAAATGCACGGCTTCCGATCTGCGTCGCCCTGAGCACAGCAGACCAAAGGTTGTTACAGGCACTAAAAGCATTCTCAGCAACCACTTTGGTGCCAGACAGAACGATTTCGTTCAATCCAGAACCCGCAAAGGCGCCTTCGTCGATCAGCAGCACGCTCTCCGGAATGCTCACTTTTTTCAAAGAAGTACAGCCAGAGAAGGCATTCATACCAATATACTTGACCGTTCCGGGAATGTAGACCTGAGACAACTTATCGCAGCCAAGAAAAGTACCTTCTTCGATTCTCTGCAGCCCCGCGGGAAGCTCCACCTTTTTCAGGTGGTCATTGTTTGAAAATGCAAACGGTTCGATAACGGTTACGCTTTCAGGCACCCGAACAGTAATGGCGCTGGAGTTAGAGAAAGCGTAGCTACAGACACGAGTACAGTGATGGGGAACCTCGACATCCGCTTCATCACCATGGAAACTAACCAAACTGGTGTTGTCTTCTCCCCAACGCCATTTCTCTCTGAAATGTGCCCATTGTTGCCATGAAAACATCCTTTTGCAGTGGGGACACAGTACACCGTTGATCCAGGGATCCTTCGGTGAAAGTACTAATTCAACGCCGCAGTCAGGACACCAACGGACACCTTTGCCATGGATGAATGCGCTCGCAATGTCAAACTTTTTGATCATATCGTTCGGGTAGCCCATTTGCATAACATCAGTCCTCTCTTGTATGATAGAGTAGTAGTTTTTAATGTCCCTCTTCAAGGACATATGCTACACCGTAGAGGATGCTGTAGATCGGTTCAGTCCTCCTACCGCAAGACGGTTTCAGAAAGGCTCCAACCACAGTCCTTTACAGGATTGTTAATCAGTTAGATACCGCTCCGACAGTTTATATAGAACAGGGTTGCGAGTGAAAAGTGTCCTGTGGATATAGTAGCATCACATTATATATTACTACATTTTCAGGTATCGGCAACCGTATGGGAGCTATGATCCTGGCGGAAGTCGGCGACTTCTCCAATTTTGATTCCCCGGACAAGATTCTGGCTTATGCCGGACTGTCACCATCAACCTACCAGTCGGGGCAACTTACCAGTTGTCATTCCCACATGGAGAAATCTCGGCAGCCATACCGTCCAGCAACCACCTGGCAACCAACACTATCCATTCTCAGAGCGCCGCCAACGACGCTCACCGGTTGAGGGCAGTGTGAAAGGCAGCGTCGCTGCGCTTTTGCCTGTCTTTGAGCGCCGCTTCAGTGACAGCAACGCCCAACGCGGCGCACATCCGCTGAAACACCAGCGGATTGGGGTGGTATTCCGCACTGTCCCAGATCGGTGCATCCGAGCTGCCCTGCGAAATCAGGATCGCTGCCGCAATGGCCGCGCTGCGGGACTCACCGCTGTCGCAGCATACGAACACCTCCGGCCGTGCATCAGGACGGCGGAGAAAGACCGCGACCTTCGCCGCCTGTTCGGCGCGGAACGCCAGCGGATGCGCCGGATCGGTGACATCCATGAAGCGCAGAAGCAGCGCATTGGGCGGCGTCGGCGACGGCACGCAAGCTTCCATTGTGCAGAAGATGAAATCGACCGTCTCGTCGTGCAGGCAGTGCAGCACAGCCTTCACGGCGCTGATATATACGTCTCTCATTCTGAAATACGGGTGTTTACCCCGTCAATCTGCGCGTATTTTCTGTGCTCGTTGATGTTCATCTTTCTGTCAATCTCCTTCCCAATATCTACCTGTAGGATCTCAGCCAGACCCAGCAGGTAGATTGCCACATCTGCCAACTCTTCTCCTACCGTTGGGAGCCGCTTCCGATACGCCTCATAGAATTCCGCCAGTTCACCATGCAAAAGGCAGACCTCTTTCTCAATGTTTGAAACATTGAAGCCCTGTGCGACTTTGTTCTGATAGATCCGCGCCTGAAGCGCCTTCGTACTAAGCATCGTTCTTCCCTCCAAATTTTTAGCGTGACTCGCTTGCCGGCAGCGGGTCGAGATAGACCAGCGTGCCCTCCTTCTGTATCAGTTCAGCCAATTCTCGCGAGAGCGATGCCGGCTCTTTCACGGAAGTCATCATCGTCCTTTTGCCGTCGCAGAGCCGCTTCCACAAACAGGACAGCAGTGTTTCCGTTGTATAATCTGTCAGCACGGCAAATTGCACATCGTCGATCAGAAGCACTTCTGATTCAAAATTGTTTCGCAGAAGTTCCGGCATTCCGCTGCGCCTTGCATTTATGACCTCATTACAAAAATAGTCGCCGTATTTTATAAGGATTTCCGTATCAGGTGACCGCTCCCAAATATGCCTTGCCGCCGCACGAAGAAAATGCGTCTTTCCGCTGCCACGCGCCCCGACGATGTAGAGCAGCCCGTTGCCTGTGCCTTCCGCGAACGAACGTGCGGCATGGCACGCGGTGGCATTGCCGGGATTGGCAGAAAACCCTGCAGAAGCTTGTTTCAGATCGAACGGGCATGCCGTTATTTGCTCTGCGAGGTAGTGCGCCAGTTCCGCATTTCCCCACACTTTCAAATGGAGCGGTGGGTCAAAGCACTGCCGAAGCACCTCGTCAACACTCGCGGCATAACGCGCCGCAAAGTCCGCGCGGAAAGCATCGTCCGAGATGTGGACGGCAAACGTTTCTCCATCAACGCAGATCGGCGTCAGATGCTCCGACCACCCATCCGTGACTTCAGCACCAAGCGTCTTGCTCAGCTCGTGGAGAATACTATACAGTACAAAACTCTTTGCGTACTCCATGTTCACCATCTCTTTCTCAGACAATTACCATATGAATGCTGACTGCGTCATCTTCGAGCGTGTTGTCAATGCCGACGCAGCATCCGGCATCGTCCGTCAATGTTGTTGCAGCGAGTTTTTTTGCGCAATACAGCAGTTCCTCGGCATCCGCTTTTCGGTTTGCTGTAACCTTGACAGCAACATATTCTCCGCGGAACGAGAGCTGTTCAAAGGTGCGCACAACCTCCCAAATTGCACCGTAATAGCGGCAGATTGTACAATGATCCTTGCCCGGAAGATGGATATACAGCTCGTTTTCCTTCAAGTGGATCAGGTTGTCCTTTCCCTCGAACAAATCGGCAAGTTCAAGCTCCCACTCCGGCAGAGGCAACGAACGCATCACCACGCAGCTTGCCTTTTCTTCGCGTCCGGGGAGAAGGTAGTGGTGCACCTCCTCCAGTTCGCGGTAGAGAAAATTGGTGCGGAAAGGGAATAAGGTTTCACGCTCAAAAGGAAATACTAGGATCGCCGTCAGCAACGTCATAGTCGAAGCATAGGTGTCTCCAGACAGGAAGGGAACGGTGTAGAGAAATGGCGATTCGATTCCAAAAGCCCGCAGCGGCTCTCCGAGAAACGCGCATAGAAGTGCGACAATTGCTCCGGCACCCAGCAACCGTGCCATGCCCTTCCATTGCACCACAAGAATCACACCGGTTATGAGCACCAGGATCATCATCAAAACCAGCAAGGCGAAAAAGCCCCAGCCAAATTTGACTGCCGCCGAAAGCATCACATTGTATTGTGGAAATTCCGGCATTACGCCCGCTTCTGATGCACCCAGAAAGCGGCACATCCGCAGAATGTCATAAAATTTATCGATGCCGCGAGGATCCAAAGGCGAAACAGAGTGGTCAGTAAAACCGCTGAGCACCCCCATACAAAAGGTGTCGGAAACAATGGCAAAACCGCAGACTGTAATGAACCATATGCCAATCACACATACACAACGAAAGCAGCAAGTTTTTTTCTGCTTGGACACAGAGCGGCATGCGGCAATACAGCCGAGCACCGGTGCCAGCAGGAGTGCCAGCATCGCGGCAAAGGAATTGCCCATACCGAGGGAAAGCATAGCAATGATCGCCGCTGCTCCGGTCACAAAGCAGGGTGTGCAACGCCAATAGCCCTGCATAGCGAAGGATGTCGCCGCAACGATCAGGACAGAGACGAACATAAACGCCGGCCAAATGTTGATGCTTTCCCGATAGTCGAAGCGGTAGAAAACCATACAAAGCAGACCGAGCAGATAGCAAAGCAGCATCGCACCAATGCCCGGATGATCTCGCAGCAGCCCAAGAATCGGGTATCTGCGCAGCAGGTAAAACACCGCTGCAGCGATGGCGAGCGGAGCAAGGCAACGATACAGCTCAAGCCATACGCTGCTGTCCAGACAAACGACGCGGATGATCCCACCAAGCAAGATCATTGCAATCAGTGCGGTCAAATAGACCGCTTTGCACACGGGGTGTTTTCCCCGAAGTGTCCACCGAGCCCGGCGGCGAATTTCTTGTTCAAGTGACAGTTTTTTCACTTTTTTCCTCCTTTTTCCGCTGCTTCTGGTATCGGAACAAATACTTCTCCAACGTTTCAGTTCCATCCGGAGTTGCGGCACTGGCAAGTAACAGAAGCACCTGATGTGCCGATATCATTTCCGACAATTCCGCCTTTCGCATCTCCATTTTTTGAATTTCAAAGAATGTGCAGGCGATGCCGGACTCATACATTTGACAGGCATGATAATATGACGCAAGAAAGTCAGCTGCACATTCCATGATCCAAGGGTCTGCGTCCTTGCATTTGAGAAGGTTCTCCACAAGAACGCAAAGCGCCCCGTCGGTCTTATCGTGGAAGAATCTGATGCGTTGTTTCATCTCCTCCAGGGAAGGCTCCGAATTCTCAGCGGCACAAGAATTGCCGTCTGGCCTTTTCGACTGATCCACCGGCAGAACGGTCGCATTAGGCGTTCCGGCATCTTCGCAACCACGCTGATTTTCCCCAGCGGTGTAGAGTGCCGAGGTTTGGCTCTCGTCGATCTCGCCGCAAACAACGCGCTGCAGAAGCTGGAACACGCACTCAGCAAACGGTAAAACCGAATTCCATGCCGGAGGCTGCGCAGGTGCTTCAATCAGGGGACTTCTGCGGATTTTCCCATTTTCCTGGATAAGATAGTGATCCTTAAGCATTTTCCGCGCAGTGAACTGCAGCTCCGGCGGGAGTGTCTGCCGAAACAGCGCCTCCGGCAGTCCCTCCGGCGGGAAAAGGCTTGCGATGTGCAGCAACATCTTTCGCTTCCCCCAATCAGTTGTGAAGCGTCTGTTCTCTTTCAAAGCAACACCTTCTTTCTCTATGTTGTGCAGGAATCGTCTCCTTCGATTGGCTTCCCTCTGTGCCGCGGGGTCTGAAATGCCCGCTGCATATACGCATGAAATGTATCCATGCAGAGCGCGGCCGTTTCTTCCGGAATGCCGGGCATACGGAAAAACTGCCGCAAAACGTAGGCTGCCAGAGCCAGCGTTTCACCGTCCGTTACGATCGCCCGAACATTTTCGTCGAGCAATGCATCGCAGATGTGTGACATTTTTCCCCATGCCCAAACGGACATATCGCTCGCGAAGAACCGCAAAAAGCCCTCCGGCCGCAAAGCAAGGTGCGACGTTCCGTTGCTCAGTCCCCATTCCAGCCACCCTAGCACAGTCAGCCGTTCCACAACCAACAGCAGCTTGCCGAAGGCGGCAAATAAAAAACTCTCCGTCACGCCGTCCGGAAAAAGAGACAGTACGCACAAAACCGCAGATTCCTCCCGCGTGGGCTCCTCGGCCTCCAGTGCAACGGTATCTGGGCGGAGCTTTTCTTTTTCCCAACGCTCGCGGCAGCGCCGCCTGCGCCATCCGCTGATGGCATGATCCAACTCGTTGAATTTACCGTAGGGGAAGTTATGGTCGTAGCTGAGCATCTCCAGATATTCCGAAAGAAGGTCGACCGTCTCCGTCTGCCTGCGGATGGCAGGCTCTTTCAAAAGGCGCAGCGTCCGCTCGTAGGCATAGCGCTTATGTTCCCAGCACTGCGCGCCGACCAGGTGCATCAGCCTTACATCTCTGATCCTATAGCCGCTCGACTCGGTGCTACAGATGTTCCCCTCTGCAACCAGTCGCTGCACGACCGGCGCACTGCCGGGAATGAGCAGAGAAAGCAGCTTGTCCGGCTCTCTCACCGCAGTTGCGGCGACGATGACCGTCTCCCGCTCAAGTTCCTCCTCCCCACCGAACAGGTATCCGCTGCACGCCGGATTTTCCGGATGTACCTCCATGCAACACAGTAGCCGCAAAACGATTGAGGCGTAGTGTCGGAATTCCTCCGTGTGCGGAAACTGATTCACATGCTGGAGGCGACCGAGCAGATTCCGCAGATAGTATTCCGTCCGCACCGTGCCGTCGCGCTCCATGAATTTCGGGTCGTTCAGACGGCGGATATGCTCCTGTATCGGGTATTTGGACAGATAGTACATCTCCTGCCGGAGCTTTTTCCGGTATGCCTTCGGCACGGACAGCTTCTCATTCACCACAAGTCCGCAGACCCGGTGCTGTGCTCCTGCACCCAGCACGCGGATCTTCTCGAAGTTCAGCGCAAAGCCCTCCTCGCGCAGTGCCATACGGGCAAAGCGGATCAGTGCACCCGCGTCCATTTCGTTGGCGGAAAAAGTGAGGTCGTCGCTATAGCGCGTGTAGGAAATGCCGCGCTCCAGACAGTAGGTGTTCATTTTGGCGTCAAGGCGGCGCATAACGAGATTGGCAAGTGCAGGTGAGGTCGGCGCGCCCTGCGGCAGGCAGCCGCGCAGTGTGCAAAGCTTCGTCAGAAGCGTTGCAATCGGCTTGGAGTAACCGGCATTTTCAAAGATCCTGTAGACCTTGCCACTGGGGATGCTTTCAAAAAAATGGCGGATGTCGAGCTTGACGAGCCGCCGCTTTCCGAGATGGGGCGCTGCGTTATCCGCCAGGCTCATACCCTTTCGGTAGGCGAAGGAGACCGGGCTAACATCCAGGCGATCCAGAATGTTTCGCAGGATCCAGCGCTGAAGCGCCATCAGATAAGGAAACGGCGTCACGATCCGACGGGGCTTGCGCAGCTCCGAGTCGATCGTCCGTGTGAAGTAGTACTCTGCACTATCATTGCTGATCTTCATGACCTCCTGCAGCCCGCCGAGATAGCTTTGATAAGTCTGCGGGTGCAGAAACAAAAGCACGAAAACCTGCACGGAGGGGATCGGAGGCAATCCCGCAGGTACATCGGATGCATACAGGGAAATTTTCCCCCACGCCTTACCGCGCTCTGCCGCTCGATGCAACACGGCGAGGTCTGTTTCATTGCAGATCAGACGGCCGTCTTGTGTATATTTCATGACGCTCCCTCCCCAAAAAAGAGAATAAAACAGAAAGCGACAGCAGCACAAAGGTATTCTTGGGCTCGCGCGAAGCCGCGAGCATTCCCGTGCAATGCAGTCAGAAGCACGACTCGTACTCCCGTTTCCCTGAGATAGAAAAAATACACTGCTGCTGTCGCTTTCTTATTTGAGTATAACGCACAGCTCGTTGCTTTACAAGCACAAAGCGACATTATTTTGGTAGAAATCGGTGGACATGCTGCCTGGCATTTAATGTTGCCGGATAATCAGCGTACCGTCCTCTAAGTGAAGAAGTCGTTTACGATGTCTGTGCCAAAACATATTCCGAGTAAATATCATACAGTCATTGATGGGAGTCATGGTGGATACCCCGTTTTCCGACCTTTCTCGGATTTTTACTGTTTCTCGCTCCTCCGGCAAGATTTTGTAACTTCCTGTCATTCTACAAGCAGAACCGGCCGTGCTTTTGATCCGTATGAATCTATAGCTTTCGCTGACAACGGCGGCATATGTTTTCTTCCTTTGAACACAGCAAACCACAATCAGGACATTTGAAATGCCCCTCGTCATACTTTCTGAAAATCATCTTGCTCAACAGTGCGAGTTCTATTTTACAATCCAGATAATCGATGAGAGAGACGGGATCTTCGAGCTTTGCAGGTGAGTCCTGGTACTCCCATAACTTCGATATCAGTTGGTTGCGCTTTATTTGCAGTTCTATGAGAGATAAGCTTTCACAGCTGTTTATAAAGTTATCCATATCAAATGTATTGCTCTGTTTCATTTTGCACCCCAGACATAATGGATTGAAAAATCAACTGCAGTTTGTCCTTGCTTATAAAATAAACGTTTTGGAAAAAGGAAGCAAGAGAAAAGAAAAAGTAACAATACTTTTTTGCATTGAACCAGCAATGCAGGTTTCAAAATCTGTTGCGTGAGAGAACAAAAATCAGAAGTTATGATAACCGAGGGAACGAACTGTATCTGCGGCGTTCGGGTTGATCGATATGACCGTACCGAGGAAACCGGGATCATCATAAAAGAGCGGTGCATTCTTTGCGGCAAAAAAACGAATACCGGCATATTTTTCAAAGGCCCAGTACGTATCCGCAAACTCAATATCGTCCAGCGTGAGCAAATCCCAGGGTTCTTCTTTGTGTGAAGAAGATCCAATATACGCCTGTTGTGCAGGGAAAAGCCGGCGCAGCTCGTCATCCAGCGCACCGCCAGAGCCGAAGGACAACCGCGCAACGCAAATTGGTGAATTCAAGAGGCGGGCGGCCGCCTGTACGAGCGTCACAGCCGTTGCGATGTTTCCGGCATGACATGCCCGAATTGCACACCTTGCAACACGCGGGAGGCAGAACAGTCCTTCGATATATCCGTAAATGTCAGAGCTGCGCAGCCACCATGGCGCGATTGGGGACGGTCCGCTCTCTTTTCGTTCTTTGCGGTCAAACACCTCTTTATAAGTATGGTAGAAAGCCAGCGCAGACGCCGGTGTTCCGTAGATGCAGTGCAGATCAAGCATATAAGTGAGCGCATAGCTGCTCTTCGGATGAAAATCCATTCGACTTTGCAGCAGAAGCCGTACTGCAATCTCGTGCTTGCAGTTCTGGTATTTCGGTACCACTTCGCAATCGTACACCATGCGCACATAGTGGACGAGGAGGAGCAAGTCGGCTTCATTTTTGATTGGATAGACCGCATTGGGATCGGCAGCAAGTGCTTCTGCCGCAGCGTATAACCGCTTGCAGGTTGACTCCTCCACAGGCATATGCTCGTATAGCTCCGGAAAGATCCCCCCGGAAGGCAACTGTGCTTCATCCGCCCGTACGAACGGAAAACGCTGAATCGAGTTGACCACAAGGCACAAAATCGACATTTCGACATCGTCTTGCGGTACGGGCTTACGGAAATGCGTCAGGCAGAGGCGAATATGCTCGAAATACATCTCTTGCTCCGTCCAACAACCAAGTGCGGCGCAGGCAGCGTAATGGATTGCGGCCACGGTGGTATCCTCCGCAGTTTTCCGGTAATGCCGGAGTGCAAGGTCCCTCTGCTTGGCTGACGCAAGCCGTTTTCCCATCGCTGCCGTCTTTGCGGAAACCGGAAGAGCAGCGAGAAGTTTCCATCCACAGGAGCGAAGCTCGTCCGTATCCAATGCCGTCAGCGCTGCGGTGAATACATCCTCCCGCAGCAGCTTCTCCTGCTCCATGTATCCCGCAAGGATCATGTCAAAAATAATTACAGCATAGTGTTGGTAAAATGGCTCATCAGCCCGCGTGACTCTGGCAACCAGGCTCTCGCAGACTTGTTTCCTTGAAGAAAGCAGACAACGGCAGTGGTTGTCATACAACTCCTGATGTTTCGCGTAACGCTCCCGTGCGTACATATCGACCACATAGGCGCCCACCAGTTGCTCCACGGGATTATTTCCAAGAATCAGATCCTCGGCGATGCAGAAGGGCTCTTTACCCTCCTTTTCGCATTCTAAGATCAAGCTGACCGCTGCGGCATGACAGGCCTCCGGTGCTCTAACCGCAGCCCTTTCCCGGAGGCTGCGCAGCAGGAGAAGGCGTGTTTTTTCCAGCCCGGGCTGCCATTGCGACAATTCCCGGATTTGCTCGGGGCTGATTTCGTCACGGAAAAGCTCGTCGCAGATCTGAGTCAGAAGCGCCTCCGGCAACGAAAAATGCAGTGCAAACTCAAGCAGCAGAGTGCGGTTTGCATTGGCGTCGGTCATAAGGAACATGACCAGACGTGCAACATCAGCATCGCTGAAAACCGGAAGAATGTCCTCCAGCCAATCTGCCAGCCGATGCATGATAACAGCTTCTGCGAAAGGTTCTCTCTCCAGCAGCGGCGATTTTCCGTTCAGAAGAAATGTGCATGTCAGAAGCGTATGAAATTCCGGGAGCCAGAATTGGGGCTGCTCCGATGTGTCGTCATATCGAATCATTCGGAGTGCCGTCGCCAGATTCAATACATCCACAATGCGTTGGGACTCATCGTCAGCAAAGACAAAAATATCAACAACCGGGCAACTCACACCAAACAGTGTTTTCTTTTCCGGGAACAATGTGCTTGCGTACCGGCCGAGCGTTTCCGTAAAGCTGTGAAGATAATTCCTGTCGGTAAGAAGGCGAATGATGTTGTCGCGATATTTGCTTGCAAGCACGGACTGGATAAGCTGCACCTGGAAGCTGTTGCGCAACAGAGTAATGCTGTCGTGAAAGCCTTCACTGATGACATAGTGTACATTTGCGCTGGCATCCTCTGCATCCGCATAAAAGTAGATGAGCTCGCCGTCTGCAAAATGGTCGTGTTCAAACTCTGTATGCCCACCGCACGGAAGGTTGACAAAGTTGTTTACGATCCGCAGTTCCCCGTCATTTCTTTTTATCAGACCATAAGCTCCGAAAAACTGCGGAGATTGTTCCGATGAGGGACAAAATGAGAGTTGGTTCATACCAAAGTATTCCGCCAGCCACGTCCGAGATTCAGTGAAGTCCTTGAATGTAAGCCGGCTGTCCATAAAATCGTGATACAGACATTTCATAATCCTGCGGCTGATCAGCCACCGCAGTGGATCAGTTTCACGAAATATTGAGCTCATTTTTGACAACATCTTCTCTCCTTTGTAAAACATCATCTATGGTCACTGTTTTAGACAACCCACTGTACGGCAATTTTGTCAAATTGCTTCTTGTCATGCGGATTGTCCCGCTGCTCCCGCGGCTTATCCCGCATGCCCACGCTTATAAGAAATCTATGTGCATGCCTCTAAGTATGACGGCGGCTCTTAGCCAATTATATTGATATTTTGTCGTATAATCGCCCTTCAAGCAAGAGATTATTTATGAATTGCATTTTTCAATCTCAAAGTGCGCGTTATCAAAACAAGCTGTATCCGCTTCGAGAAAATTATTAATTTGCGTTGTTTCTATCTGATTGGTAATAAGATTCGACTTTTTTCTCAAAATGACTTGACAATCGTTTGAATAGTGATATGCTCATATATAATCTCCTGAAAACGGGTCCACAAAACAACTTTTTGCGCAAAGAGAAGGAGGAGCAGTCATGAAAGAGAACGAGAATAAGAAAAAAGAAAATCGTCGCAATTCCGAGCCCAAAGCGGTACGTGTCGAAAGCCTGGCAGACATTGTCAGCGGAAACAGTGGCCGACCTCGCAGCATTGTGCAACAGGCGGATGCTCTTGCCGAGAATCGATTTGAAGTTTTCATCCACAATTTGGAGTACCTTCTGGCAAAGAATAATATTAGCCAAGCGGTACTGTGTGAAAGAGAACTGGACGGGAATCTGAGTTCCCCTCAGCTGACTTCCTATAAGCACCGTGGCAAAGACATTCCCTTCCATGCGATGGCGTTGGTAGCAGCTTATTTTCACACCACAGTTGAGACGATGTGCAGCACGCTCATGGATGAAATGGAACTGACGCCGGGTGGAACGCTTGCAGCCTTGGGACGACCCGCCAGCGAGTGTAACAAATATCTTGGCACCTACGATCTCGCTTATTTTGATACCGGTAAGCAGGTTGGAAAGAACACCAGAACTACGGCACAATCGCTTGGCTATGGCCTGATGAGTGTATATCTTGGCAATGCGGTAAACGGTGCACCGACCTTGAAGGTTGCTGCCTTCGTCAATTGCACAAGAGAGGAACGTGATGCTATCGAGACTGCAGTGAAGAAAGCACAGGCAACAAATCGTGTCCCCGATATTCGTGATTGCTATAGAAACTGTGCAAAGTTGTTTCACTCATCGAAAACCCCGAACGAAAAGCGTTATAAGTGCCTTTATGAGGGATCGCTGGAGCTGACCGAGTGCGTTGCAGAGTTCACGCTGCATCAGGTGCAAGGCACTGATGTGGTTCATATCATCGCACACAACCGAGCTGCCATCTCATCCAGCGGCGCAAATTATCGCGGTGGACTTGCAACCATGATGTCTGTGAGCCGCGGTGCCGAGCATATGCCCTGCGCACAGTCTGTCATTATCTCCCGCCGTGGCTTTGCAACAGTCTCTGGTGAGGAACTGGCAAATTGCCTCTATCTGTGTCCACCGCAGATTGACGTGAAAGAGAGTACCAACGCGATTCTTGAGTATATGAAGCTCCTGTTTGCGGGTGGTGAGAACAACCCGGTTGCAGTATTTAGTGAAGAAGACCGCCGCTATTGTCTGGAAAGCTATGCAGAAAAGAAGCTCTCTGAAGCAGTACGGCGTAATATTCTCAGCTATTACAAGGTGTCGATTGATATGGACTATGATGTCTATCAGAAGTTCTGCCGCTGACAAACATGCGGCCAATTCAAGGAGGTGCCTGCAATGTCTACAAAAGAGAATACCGCACTTCGGACAGAAGTCGAAAAAGGCCCCGAAGTGACTGAATGCAAAACCATCTACGATGCGATTAAGGCCAAGATTAAAAAGCAGCATGGCTACATCATCGATGATAAGATGTTGGACAAAGCATATGCGAAGGCAAAAGAACTCCATGGTACGACACGGCGGCTGTCGGGAGTTCTTTACCTCAGACACCCGTTAGCAGTCATGGAAGAACTGTCTAACCTGCGTTGCAAAACGAGTGTCCTCTGCGCTGCTTTGCTGCATGATACAATGGAGGACTGCGGCTACTCCTATGAGCAGCTGCGGCAGGATTTTTCCCCAGAGATTGCAGATATTGTTGATGCAGTTACTGCAATCAAGAAGGAAGAAAAAGATGCTGACGAGCATTTCCGCCAGTTGTCTGCGGCTGAGCAAAAAGCCTTTTTGGACAAACTGACAGATGCGAAGCTGATCCAGTCCAAATACCAGCGCGAAGCGTTTTTGGTCCGCTTCGCTGACAGAAAACACAATTTGTCTACGATTGACGCGTGCGCTCCCGGAAAGCGTATGCAGAAGATCGAGTCAACGCGGAACTTTTTGATTCCTGCAGCGCGCCGCTTGGGAATGCTCTATTTTGAAACAATTTTGACAAATTACTGTATGAAGTATGAGGGTGACGATTTCACGAGTAATGAGAGCGCACGGATTCTTGAGACGCGGAATCAGATTACTGCTGTTTCCGGTCATACATATTCCGAGTTTGACAGTCTGCTCTTAGAGGCTGTTGACAGCCAGGAAGAGCTCTCGTTTCCCATCTTTAATCCCTTCACCCAGGTTCGCGGGGTTCGGAGAGAAGGTGTCGGAGAGGTGCTGACGAAACACCGCCGCGTACTCCATGCTTGCGAACTGAAAGAACAGCTTGCCAAGGTGAAAACCTTCGATCGAAGCTGCATGGACTTCAATGAAATTGTCCTGACCAGTAAGCATTCCAACAAGACGCTTATGTTTTCGGACTTTGTTCGTTTTCATCAGAGGTTCCTTCGCGATTACGGTGTCTTTTTCGAGTATCTTGGTGAAATTGACAGTGCAATCTCAGTCCGTCTGACGGATAAATACGAAAACAACTACCGCCTCCTGATTATCCCTGAAGAAAAACTTGACGAATTCTTCATCGGCAGTTCAGAAATTGCAAGACTGACATTGCCTAGCATGGAATCCACTTCAGATGCGATTCGCCCCCAGATTACGGCATACTCATACACGCCAAAAGTTGGTTATCGTATGTTTGCTAAGTGTGTGCCGCAAGGCGCTACTGCATTGGATTTTGCCTTTCTGATCAACAAGGAGATGGCTTTGGCAGCTAAAACTGCAAGAATTCATACCTGGAACGGAAACGGATCAGCACCGTTTACAGAGGAGGACTACCATTATCCACTGCATACAATTATCAACGACGGTGATGTAGTCTACTTTGATGCTGATTATTCCAAAGAGAACCAAGTAATCAACTCGATTCACCACGCATCTATCGAATGGTTCGCTTATATCAACACCGATAATGCGAAAAACATCCTGATTCAGTACTTCCGCGAGCGCGGCACAAAATAAGAATGTAGGGCACATAGTTGTTCGATTATTCTGCCCACAAACTCGCATTGCGGTTACACCAGCCGCGAACGGAGGCGAATGCCAATGTTCGCGGCTGGTTCATTTTTGGAGACAGGTCAATAGGCAGGTACGCCGTAGCCGAGGATTTCGTAGTAGCCGATGGGGTACCAGCGTTCGGCGCAGGTGTCGGAGGTGTTGCCTTCTATGGTGTAGACATAGCCATCTTCGACCTTTTCCACGATGCCCACATGGTCGGACAGACCGTCTTGCGGGCCGCTGTCGCCCTTGTTGTCCCAATCAAAGTAGCTGATCATGCCGGGGACAGGCTCCGCAGAGTTATCAACCCATTGGTCACGGGCTTTGAACCAGTTCACGCCGGTGACACAGCCTGCGGTGTTGGGGATGATGCCTGCTTCGAGATAGCCGCATTGGTCAGCGCACCAGCTTACGAAGCAATGGCACCATGCCACTCTGCTCTCGAAGCCATACCAGCTCCAATAGGGCTCGCCGCCCACATTGCCGATCTGCGACAACGCAACCATGACAATATCGCTGTCCCCGGAGTGGATGCCGTAGAGAATGGATGCCCACATGGAATTGTTGCCGGAGTCGAGCATGGCTACAAGCTGTTCTCGTTGATCCTCGTTGAAGCCGAATTGGTCAGCCATTTCCCATGCTGTCTTATGCGTGACGGTAATGTAGAGTGTGGTGAGCGTCCGTTCCTCCTGCGTTTCAATGATGTTGCCGCTGCCGTCATCGGTTTCTACCGTAACGGTGACCGTATGGATTTCCTCCCGGTAGGAGATCTCGTTCATCATCCAGAAAATCGACGCGAGAAGGGCCTCTTTTTTATCGGTCATGGTTGCTACATCCTGGGGATTGTCGGGGTCGGTGGTTGCCACGATGGAATAGATGGACAGCACCTCCGGCCATGTTGCACGGGAGCCGGACATTTCCAGCTCCTCATAAATATGGGAATCCCGTATGTCCTGAATCTGCGCATTATAGTCGGCGTTGATCTCCTGCACCACCTGCCGAAGCTCCGGGCGGGCATCCCAACCTGCAAAGATACCAAAGCAGGACATGACGATCATGGCAACCACCGCAATGATGAGGATGATCAGCAAAGCGACCCAGCCTCCTGCGGCAATGGCGGCAATCAGCTTGGCGGTGCCGGATGCAATCGCCTTGACAACGGAGGCTGCTGTCTTTGCCACAGCAGAGCCTGCAGACTTTGCCGCCTTCGCAGCAGCCTGTGCACTTTTCTTCGCCGCCTGAGCAGAAGCTTTGGCGGCTTTTTGTGCCGCCTTTTCTGCCTGCTTTGCGGTTTTGATTGCCATTTTGGAGCTTTGTTCGGCGGTTTTCACCGTGCGCTGTCCTGCCCTCGCCGTCTGCTGTCCTGCGGACTTGGCAGATTGCCGGATAGTCTTGCCGGACTTCTCCATCGTCTTGATGGATTTCCTGCTTGCCTTTTCCGCCTGTTTTTGTGCCTGCGTGGGCCGACCGGGCGTTCGAACGGCTCTTTGCTGTTGTTGTATTTCGGCTCTTTCACGCATGGGGCGCTGGTATTCAGGGGCGGTTTGTGCCTCTTGGTTTGTTTTGACCTTCTCACGATGATGGCGATAGGCATCCTTGCCGTGCTGAACCGTAGCCTTGGCACCGGATGCCGTATGCTCTGCGGCGCTTCCTGCCATTTCCTGCATTCGGTCATTAGCGTATTCTTCGGCAGTGACCTTCCCGTCATCAGTCAGATCATCCATCTTTTGCTTTGTCCTGACCAAGCCGGATTTCATCCGCTGACCCAGCTCTTTGGATTTGTCAAGGGCGCGAACGCCCTTGACCTTTTCCTTTGTTTTGATTTCGCTCATGATGCTCTGCCTCCTGCAAAGGAGCCTTCTCCCGGACGGGTGGTCATGAGCTGATAGAGCTTGGTGTCCTTGGGGAAGCGGTTGATGAACGGCACCAGCGCAGAACCATATTTAATGAGCCCGCAGCCGGCGTCCGCATTGGTGATGTAGCTCATTTGCTCGTTGGAGATGTTCAGAAGCTGTGCCAGCTTATCCCGGTCGGATGCCGCCTGATTCAGCATGATAATAAACTCGGAGTTGGAAAGCATGGTGGATGCCTGCACGGAATCCAGCAGATACTCCACATTCTGCGTGATGGCCGTCGGGTAGGCGTTCCTCTTTCTAAACTGCCGCCACGCAGAATTGAAAAATTGTGCAGAAAACTCGTTTTCAAAGACCACATGGAATTCGTCGATGAAAACATGGGTACGCTTGCCCTTCTTCCAGTTGAGGGTGACACGGTTGAGCATGGTGTCGGTAATGACCAGCAGACCGGTGGGTTTCAGCTGAGAACCAAGGCCGTGAATGTCAAAGACCACAATCCGCTTGTCCAGATCCACATTGGACTGCTTCCCGAAAATGTCCAGCGACCCTTCGGTGTAGAGTTCCAGCGACAGAGCGATTTCCTGTGCCTCCGGCTCCGGCTGAGAAAGCAGCATATCACGAAGCGTGCAGAGGGTGGGAATGGTGCCGGTTTCTGCAGCATTGCGGTAGACTTGGGTAATACAGCGGTCAATGATGGATTTCTGTGCAGGGCCGACACCGTTTTTGTCGATCTGCTCAATGAGGGACATGATAAACTCGGACTTGACAACGATGGGATTGTTTTCTCCGTAGCCGTCCACCATATACATGGCGTTCAGCCGGTCACGCCCGCCTGCGGAAACACGGATGACAGAACCCATATCACCCATGGCTTCCACCAGCGGTGCGTACTCGCCTTCGGGGTCGCAGATCAGAATATCGTCCTTGGTATTGAGCATGAGGAAGGTAATCAGTTCCTTGGCAGAAAAGGACTTGCCGGAGCCGGGAACACCCAACAGGAAGCCCGACTGATTCAGCAGTTTTTCCTTATTGCACATAATAAGGTTGTGGGAGATGGCGTTTTCGCCGTAGTAGATGCCGCCCTCATCCATGATCTCCTGCACCTTGAACGGGATAAACACAGCAAGGCTCTCCGTGGTGAGGGTACGCATGGCATCAATTTTGCGGACGCCAATGGGAAGGACGGTATTCAGTCCATCTGTCTGCTGATACTTCAGAACTGCAAGCTGGCACATATGCTTTCTTGCTGTAGAGAGGATGGTTTCGGTGTCGAGGTCAAGCTGTTCCTTGGTGTCGGCGGTAATGACCATGGTGATCACGGAAAGCATCATCCGCATATCCCGGGTGGTCAGATCGTCGAGGAACTCCTTTGCCTCCTTCCGCTGCAATTCCATGTCGTAGGGAATGACCGCAGAGAAGTTGTTGTTCCGATTCTGCTTTCTCTGCCAGTTGGTGATGTTCGTCTCCACACCCAGCAGCTTGTTTTCCACTTCTCTGACCGCTTCGTCCGTGGGAATGGGAATGACATCAATGGACAGCATCAGATTGCGGTTGAGTTCCGTCAATTCGGAAACCATGCTGTCTTTAATGTAATTGGCATAGTCCTTGAGGTACAGCACGCGGGCATTACGCTTTTTGAGTTTCTTCATGTTCGTTTTCCTCCTGTTTTTTCAAAAATTCTTCGATTTCTTCATCAGAAATCAGTTCGTACCGATCCTCGTCCACTTTCGGTTCCTGCCCGGTTTGCTCTTGCCGGGCTTTGTCGAATACAATGGACGCAATGCTGAGATTATCCAAGCCATGCTGATATGGCGCGGCTTTGCCATCCGTGGTGAGGGTCACATTGGGGTGCTTCAAAATATCGTATTTGAAGTCCTGAATCGGCCGCTCGCCGCGAATGAAAAGAAGTGCGTAGCGGTTATCCAGCATACGCACTTCGTCCGGGGTCATCAGTTCTCTGCCTGTGATTTGCCAGTTGGTGGAGTAGCTGCCGCTTCTGCCCTTGGACTGGCCGTAGGTGTTGGTGTCGATGGTCTCCTTGCCCAGCAGTTTGGACACATACTCATGGGTGGACTGCTCATTGCCGCCGAGATAGAGAAATTCATCGCAGTTGCCGACGATGGACTCCCATTCCTTTTCAAACAGCTTTTTGAGCTGAGCCAGGTTCTGGACGATGATGGACACAGAAATTTCTCTGGAACGCATGGTAGCCAGCAGCTTATCGAATTCGTCCGGCAAGGCAACATTGGCAAATTCGTCCATGACAAAATGCACATGGACAGGCAAAGCACCGCCGTGAACCACATCCGCCTGATAATATAGCTGCTGAAAAAAGCTGGGTGTGGAGCATACCGACAATGAAGTTGAAAGAGGCATCGTTATCGGGAATCACGGCATAGATCGCCGTTTTCTTCTCACCAACTTGTGCTAAATCCAGCTCATCCGTCTGCGTGATACCGGCGAGAGAGGTCAGATTGAACTTTTCCAATCTTGAAATCAAGGTGATCTGGATGGATTTCAGGGTCTTCCCGGAGCCGGAATGATAAGCCTTGTAGTATTTCAGGGCGATATGCTCCGGATTCTTCATCTCCAGCTTGCGGAACAGAATGTCCAGTGGTGATTGAAAGGCTTCATCATCCTCCCTGACCTCACCGGCACGAATCATTTCCATAACCATAAGGAAATTCTGCTCGTCCTCCGGGGCTTCATAATGAAGGTAGAACATCAAGGCAAGCAGGAGCATCATTGCCGCCTGATCCCAGAACGGGTCCTGCGAGGTGCTTCCCTTGGGCGTGGTGTTCTTGAACAGGTTGGTTGCCAGCTTCTGCACATCATTGTCTGTCTTGAGATAGACAAAGGGATTGTAGCAATGGCTTTTTTCCATGTTGATCAAGTCGATCACCTTGATGTCATAGCCCTTTCTTTTCAGCAGGTTTCCCGTGTCTCTCAGGAGCTCGCCCTTCGGGTCAAGGCATACAAAGGATGTGTTGGCGTTCATGATGTTTGGCTTGGCATAGAACCGGGTTTTGCCTGCGCCGGAGCCGCCGCAGACCAACGCATTGAGGTTGCGGCGGTGCTTATGCCCGCCCAGGCCGATCGCCACATTCTGCGTGAGGATCTTGTTTTCGGTCTTGGGCTTGGCGGCATATTTGCGGTTGACCTGACCGGCATTGCCCCATTTAGCAGAGCCGTGCTCCTCCCGCTTGCGGTAATTACGGACAGAGGACAGGTAAACCGCAATGGTGATTCCGTAGATGAGCAGAAAAATGAGGACAGTTTTCAGGCTGTCCTCACACCATACAATATAAAAGGGCTGGCGCATGACTGTGCCGAACTCGGTTAGAAGGCTTTTTACGCCGTCATGCAGGGCCGGTGCCGCCAGCAGAGCCAGCCACACCACGGGGACAATGCCAAGGCAGTAGAGAAGGATGTTGCCTTTGGAAAACTTATCGTTCCTCATGGCTCCTCCACTTCGGCTTTTTCACGGGAGCGTCAATGATTCGAAGCAGGAGATCGTCCATAGCCTCTGTGGGCACTCCTTCCTGAATCACCTTGTTTCGGAACTCCATGATAGAGTTGACCAGCAGGCGGTGGTCAAAGTCATCGACCTCGATCAAGCGAATATCCTTTGACATATCCGCCCCCTTATCTGGTCTCATTACGACGTTCCGCATGACGCTCCCTGTTCTTCGTGCCCAATTTCTGCTCCATGCCGCCGGAGATTTTGTTGGCGGCGTCCCGAATGCTGCTGCACAGGCTTTGTGGATTGTTTCTGCTGTTCAGCCCGAATACGGGTCAGCTCTTCTCGGACGGACATACAGGATTTCGCTTTTTCGGCAGTCATCGAAGAAGGCACGGACGGACTGGATTCCGCCCTCCGTGCCCCAGTGGGGTTTGCGTGGATCACCGCCTCCTTCGCCGGTTCCTTCTTCATCAGCTGATCCAGAAGATCATCCAGCTCATCCCGCTTGGGTGCTGCCTTTTCGGGGACAGGCGGCTGCTCGGCTTTCTGCCCCTCCTTGCCACGCTTCTCCCGGACTACGGTTGCCTTGACGCTGGCACGATCCACGGTGGAAAGCCGGAAGCGTTCCATGATACGGTTGATTTTGGAGGCGTCCTCTGCCCGAACCATCACATCCGAAATGCCGTCCCTGGCGTTCTTATCCTTGAGGACGCAGTAAAGGACGCCGTACTTCTTCGCCGCCTCACAGAATTTTTTCAGATCGCCGTCCTTCACGGCAAAGACCTTCAGCTCCTTGCCGGAGCGCAGCATATGGGACAGGCGCATTTTGCCCTTGGTGCGGTGCTGGTCCTTGAGGACGGCGTAAAGCATCACGGCAATGTTCTTGGCGGCCGCACCGGTCAGCTTTGCAGCGACTTCTGCGCCGTTAAGCGAGATCCGCACGACCTGCTCGGCTTCGCCGGAATAGCTCATGTTGTTCTTTCTCCTTTCTCTGTTCAGATTTTTCTTGTTGGATTTCTTTGAGGTTGTCCGCAACCTCAGTTGAGCGTGTTTCTATTTCACTGCATAATTTCACCTTCTTTCTCAGCTTCCGCAACTGGGCGGAGATCTCAGCAATTCGAGCCGATACGGGATCCTCTCTACCTGCTCGCTTTTCGCGCTTTTGCAGATTTCGCAGCTCTGTTCTCTCTGTCACAAGAGCTGTAATCTGTTCCTGCAATCCGTCCCGATACGCCAATAGCTGCGGCATGGTTTTGATTTTCTGTGAAGCCAGCAGCCGTGTTTGGGCATCCAGACGATTCAGCTTAGTCAAGTCCTCCCATAATGCAGGATGCACCCGCCTGGTTGCAGACGGGTGCTTGACGATGATATGCAATTCGCAACAGTACCGCAGATACAATGCCCGCAAGCCCTTGAGTTTCGGGGCAGAAGAAAAGCTGCCCCTCACGGGAGCAACCCTGCGTGTAATCGTCGGTTCTTCTATTGGACGCTTTCGGCGGCGGTTGTGATAGACCCGCCCCATGATCTCGTCAAGGGAATAGCCTTCTCCCAGCCGGTCAAGTCGGAAGTATCGTTCCGACCCCTGCGGCTTGATTGCCGGATGTGCCAGCGGGTTACCACCCTTGCCATACAGCTTGATTTCATAGCCAAGCTGGCAAAGCATTGCCCAAAACTCCTGTTCGGTCAGGGATGCTTCGATTGCCCGGTCAAGGTCTGCCTTGATGATGCCCCTTCTGGTGGGCTTGCCCTCCCGTTCGGCAACGACCTCGCCGTAGGTCTTGCCTCTGCCCTCCGGGTGTTTGATAACGGATAGGCCAAACTCCTTGCAAACTCGGTCGGAAACCTCCCGCATCCGGCGATAGTCAGCAGGTGAATTTCGGAACTTCTTGCCATCTACTTCTGAAACGGATGAAACGGAATTGATGACAAAGTGGGAGTGGTAATGATTCGTGTTGCAGTGGGTGGCGACGATTACTTGGAACCTGTCGCCCCAAAGCTCCCTCGCCAGAGTTACACCGATTTTGTGGGCGGTTTCGGCATCGACTTCCCCTTCACGGAAAGACTGATACCCGTGAAAGCAAACTCTCCCGTCTGTTTTTCCCTCCATCCATTTCGTGTGCATGAACTCCTTTGCAGCCGTCTCCACACTGTTCACATTGATGCCGGTCACATACTGGCATTGCTCGGTTTTCATTTCATCTGCGGCATAATCAAGTATGCTCTCGATTTCATGGAGCTTTTTTCGGGAAGCCTCCGTGGTCTTTTCCGGATTTCGAGCATAGTCGATGACCCTATCCACCCGCCCCTTGATGGGCCAGATTGACGTAACTGCAGATTTCACCTCCTCGACAGCTTGCGATTGTTGCGCAAAGTATGAATTAGTGAATAATCTCATTTGAATTAGTGAATAATCTCATTTATATTGACAACAGCAAGAATTAACACTATAATACAACTTATATTATGTACATGATGGAATTTCTTGATTTGCAAAATGAGAGGAAGATTTTGTAATGGCAGAAGAGATTACAGCCTGTTGGCTTACACTAAACCGTGCATGCAATCTAAAATGCAAATGGTGTTATGCCCAAAATGCACAAAAAGAAAGTATGGACTTTTCAAGTATACCTCCGTTGCTTGATTTTTTATGTTCAATGAATATTCGAAATCTAATCATTCTTGGTGGCGAACCGACTTACTCAAACGATTTAATCCCATTAATTCGAGCTTGCAAGGATCGTTCCATTCGAGCAGTCATGATCACCAATGGCATACGGCTGGCAGATAGTTCATATCTTTCGTCTATCATAGATGCTGGCATCGGCACGATCAATATCTCTCAAAAGGCATATGATAAGTCTGGATACGAGAGTGTTACAGGTGTCGATTGCTACGACCATTTCTTACATGCAATAGAGAACCTAACAGAATCGGGAGTCAACTATATTGTATCTCATGTCTTAACTTCCGAAAGTATTTCGCAAGTTCCTAATGCGATAGAGACTCTTCGGCGTATTGGAGCAAAGAGATTTTCTATGGGGTTTTGCTATGACTTTGAGGCTTGCCGATCAAATGAAAGCCATCCAGAAAACCCGTATGTCCTTTGGAACGAGTTTTCCAAATACTATGAAGATATTCACCATGCCAGTGGAGGAAGATTCACACTTTCAATGGGACTTCCAATGTGTGTTTCCGATGAGGCATTAGTCAAAAAGATGATATCTCGTAATCAGATAACCTCTGTATGCCAGTTGCTTCGTAGAAGCGGGTTGATTTTCGACACGGATTTATCGGTGCTACCGTGCAATGCAATGTTTAATTATAAACTAGGCAGATTTGGTAGGGAGTTTGTTGACAAAGAATCATTTGAAAGATTCTGGAATTCTGAAAGAATACTAGCCTTCTATAATAAATTACGTTCTGCTCCAAGTGAAACGTGTATTCAATGCGAAACAAGGACAAGGTGCGGTGGTGGATGCCTTTCCAATTGGTTCAACTATAAGTTCAGCGACTTAACAAGATTGAAGGAGGAAAGTATCTATGTCTGAAATGGATTTGACAATGCTCAACAAAACAAACATCATGTTCAGTGAGGATTTCGAAAGCATCAGAAGTGTGCAGGGGAATGCAGATTGTAACGATTGCCACTACATTAGCAGCGATTGTGAATGTCCTCTTTTCTGCGATGACTAAATCCTAACACATTTGAAAACGAAGATGAGCATCTGTATGTGGATTAACAGGGATAGCTCGATCACTTAAGAAGCATATTACAATCGCTCAGCTCGGTTTCCTTAAATACTGAATCGTGCACATCAAGAATTATCTCCAAATGAATTATATTCCCTTTCCACCACAGGAGCCTCCTGTAAGCTGCGTTTAGCTTACAGGAGGCTTTTATACGGAGACCACCAAGGGTTATGTGGTAAGTGAAAGGTTGACTGCGTAGCAGAGGAAACAGCAGGCGGTGTTTGGTAGCATTGATGATTTGTAAATCGAGTAGGGGAAGCAGCTTTAATGCCAACTTCTCCTACTCGTTTTTTGAGTTGTTCATTTTGACAATCATTTTTTCCCCGTATAGGCAAACACGATTTCTGCCTGCGCCTGCCGTAGGTCGGCAAGATCTTTTCGCAGTTGCACCGTATCCAAGAATCCCACCGTATTCGCTCGGTGGAGAATTTGATTGATGTTGCCCCCGATTCTTCTCATAACCCGGAGCAGCTCCTTCACATCCGCAGTAGGGGCTTCCCGAATCTCCGTATCTCGGATAATCTTCCGTACAAATTCGCCGGAGGAAATCCCGGCTCTCTTCGCTTTCGCCGCAAGAAGCCCCCGTTCGGCTTTGGTGAGCCGCAACTCAAACCGACTATCTTTTGTCAAACGCATCACCCTTTTTATACGGCTTGTTGATCTGAAGAAGGCACATCATAGTCACGCCAACGAAACCTCCAACAAGCAAGCCAATGCAAAACCCAATCATACAATCCTCCTCCTGGGGTCTTAGGGTGCCTTGCCCCTAACAAGCGGAACCTGTACGGACAGGTTCGTTGCTTGCTGGTACAATACCACTACAGGTAATTGCTGTAGCGATCTATTCCAACTCTGATTATAATTGTCATTATCTTGGGTGATGCATATACAAGTTGCTTGGTGGGTATTCGGAAGAAATTACCTGTGTCTTAGACTGTATTGCCATCCGCCGAATAATTCGATGAGTCAGTTGGTTAGGTCTGCCATTGGCAATTACCTGTTTCACATGCCAGCATTTTGATATTGGGCAATTGGATGGTCATCACCAAATGGAGGAATGCAAATGACAAACAAAATTATTCTTGGAATCGATATCAGCAAACATTTTGCAGATATGTGTGCCATATCAGAAACCGGCGAGGTACTATTAGAGTCGAAAATTCATTTCGATCTCGCCGGACTACAGCACTTCGCAGAGCAGCTCAGAGTTCTATCAAAAGGCAAGATAGATGCATCAAAGTGGAGCAAGCCGTTTCTGCAGAGGGTATCATATTGCAGGTACTTCTGCATGGTGTACATTTCCACCATGCTGTTGGAAATAGGCGTGCCGGTGGCGAAAATCACACCTCTGGCGCCTGTCAGCTCGTCCAAGTAACGGCATTTCATGTAGAGGTCAGAACTCTTCATTGCCTCCGTCTGGCTGATGCCGCCCACATTTCGCATTTTTGAAAAAGCGGCGAGGTTTTTGTAAAAATGTGCCTCGTCCACAAAAATTCTGTCAATGCCCAGCTGTTCAAAGGTCACCACATCGTCCTTGCGGGTCTGGTCGTTCAGCTTGTCCAGCTTCGCCTGGATGCTTTTCTTGGACTTCTCCATTTGCTTAATGGAGAATTTGTCCCCACGGTTTCGACGCAGATCCGCAATGCCGTCCATGATCTCGTCCAACTGTTGCTGAAGAAGTGCCTGCTGCCGCTGGATGGAAATGGGGATTTTCTCAAACTGGCTGTGACCGATGATGACGGCATCATAGTCGCCGGTGGCAATTCTGGAACAGAAGCGCTTTCGATTTTTCGCTTCAAAATCCTTGCGGGTCGCCACAAGAATGTTGGCGGCGGGATAGAGCTGCAAGAACTCACTTGCCCACTGCTCTGTCAGATGGTTCGGGACAACAAATAAAGACTTCTGGCACAGCCCCAGCCGCTTGGATTCCATCGCCGCCGCTGTCATCTCGTAAGTCTTCCCTGCGCCGACCACATGGGCAAGCAGCGTATTGCCGCCATAAAGAATGTGTGCCACGGCGTTGACCTGATGGGAACGCAGCTTGATTTCCGGGTTCATGCCCACAAAATTGAGGTGACTGCCGTCATATTCACGAGGACGGTTGGAGTTGAATTTCTCGTTGTAGAGGGTGGTAAGCCTTGCTCTGCGTTCCGGGTCAGACCAAATCCAGTCCTGGAACGCTTGCTTAAGCAATTCCTGTTTGCCCTGTGCGATGGCGGTTTCCTTCTTATTGAGGACGGCAATCTTTTTGCCATATCCATCCTCCAAATAGTCGAAGATACGGACATCCCGCAGATTAAGAGTTTCCTCAATGATTTTATAGGCGTTAATGCGTTCGGTACCGTAGGTGCTGTTGGCTTTGACATTGCCACGGTCATAGTTTTTGCCCTCAATATTCCACTCGCCGGTAATGGGAGAGTAATGCACCTTGATGTTCCACCGGGCGTATCGGGGTGTGCTCAACTGCTCAAACATGAAGTCGGCTACTACATCTTCGGGGAGCCATGTGGCACCCAGACGGACAGAGATTTCGCTGGCGGTCAGGTCTTGCGGCTGTACCTGCTCCAATGCGGTCACATTGGGAGCATAGTCCTCCGGGTACAATTCTGCGGTTCGACGCGCCAATGCCAGCTTTTCCCGGACATTGCCGGAGAGGTATTCATCCGCAGGAAGGTACTTGGGATGATTGTCATTTTCGGATATGTGTTCGGGATTGAGAAAAATCACGCCACGGAGGTCTTCGGCAAGCTGTTCTTCTGTCTTGCCCGTCAGCGACTGCATGAAGGACAACACCACCTATGTCCGCAATATCAAGAAATACCTTCTGG
>ERZ791808.279-NODE-279-length-66942-cov-5.668097_pt1 | contig 66942 bp, 55 predicted proteins | sample MGYA00510305_ERZ791808 | MGnify/ENA primary metagenome ERZ791808 (study PRJEB30046, sample SAMN00792024) | human gut metagenome | study: EMG produced TPA metagenomics assembly of the A metagenome-wide association study of gut microbiota in type 2... | reverse complement strand
AAGGTGCATGGAATCAATTAGGAACAGATACTATGCGATTCAGATATAACCCGTACTAAACAACATAGAAAAGATGGCGGGTAGTCGCATTAGCGATTACCCGCCTTTGTACCACAGAAGGGAGATTACTTATGGTGGCAAAACAATATATTAAAAACCCACTCTTATATGTTTCTGTTATTATTATTTTAATAGCATTGTTTTTGGGGGCAAAGGATTCAACTGACTGGTACAATCAAAATTTGGCGTATCTATCCGAAAAGACCGCTTCAGACGTCAATCTTGATCTTGTTCAGAGAACTATAAATTTATTCAATGGATATGATGTGTTTATAAATGGCGTCGGTTATGGAAACTCTGGATTTTATCCTATACTTATTATGTTGGTCATTGGCTTTTTGTTTACTGGCAATTTTGCACATCGCCTTTCAGACGGGTCAGGAATAACCGAAATTACTCGCATTGGATATAGAAAGTATCATTCAAAAGAAATTGCAAAAAACTTTATAGGGACATTCATTTTTGCTGTTATGGTTCTATTGATATTCCTAGGAATATGTCTTTGGCGCTATTCGTGTGTCATGCCGACAAAAGGATATAGTCCGGAACTGATGGCCGTAACAAATATGTACTATAGCCATCCACTTCTGTATTGTCTTATACAGATAATAAATCAAGGAGTTTTCTTGGGCTTGCTTTCGTTGCTATGTATGGGTACGGTTTGCCTTAATGTTAATACCTTTGTGAATAGAATTTCTATGTTAGTTGTGTATTTGTTTTTGACGGTTGTTTCCCAAATGCTATTTCGATTTATCGGGATTCCTTTCTTTGTGCTGATATTTCCTGATCTAATTTTTGTCCCGTTTAATATTGACGGCGGAACGGTATTGGGATTTATCGGAGAAAAAGTGTGCGCGTACCTACTGCTTGTCGTATTAGTAATCTGTGTACAACTTTGTATGTATAAAAAATACCGCTCAAACTATTTAAGATGAGGTTATCAATGTTTCACTTGAATTTTCTCCGTCGATGTTATGGAAAGCGTATATACTTGTTTTTTGTGCTAATTCTGCTTGATATAGTAACAACCTTTTATTCTGGTGGAATAGACCATTTGCTAACGAGACATATGTTTATATCTTACGATTTGGTAAGCGGTTTTGCCAATGTTTTATTTTGGATTATTTTGTTTGTCCCTGAAGCTGTTGATATCATTCAAGAAAGAAGTTCGTTTGGTGTCTCGATTTTTTGTAGAATAACAAGGACACAATATCTGATTATGAAAATTAAAGCGTTGTTTCTATATTGTGCTTCTTTCTTTAGTATTTCTATGATAATTAGCTTGGCAGTTGGAGCAACTAGTGGATATAAAATGGGAAGTGTTATTTCAATCACAAGGGAGTATATCATTTTAGTCCTTTTAAGTTATGCATTGTTGATGCTTGTAAATCTGATGGGATGGATATTTAATTCGAGTTATGCAATGGCGGTAATTTATGCTGTACTGATAGCTGTAATACAAATACCAAACTTACAAGAATATTTTTCTATAATGATACTAGTGGAAACATTCCCTTGGAGTGTTTGGGCTTTGACGATTTGTTCCGCATTGAATATATTGCTGGTCTTGCTTGCAATAAAACATAAAGATTTTATTGGGATGAAGAAAGGAATGTCGATATGATAAAGATTAATGGCTTATCGAAAATAATCGATAAAAAAATAATTTTTAAAGATGTCAATATATCGCTTGAGAAAGGCAAGATATATGGAATTGTGGGGCCGAATGGCTGTGGAAAAACAATGTTGCTTCGTGCGATTTGCGGCTTGATTACGCCGACAACTGGAACAATTGAGACAGATCCCGATATTACATTTGGGGCACTAATAGAATCACCAGGATTTATGTTTGAACAGTCAGGCTTGTTTAACCTTCAGTATCTTGCATCACTAAATAAGAAAATTAGAACAAGTGAAATTATTTCCTTAATGAAAGAGTTTGGCCTGTATGACGCCAGAAACAAAGCTGTTAAGAAATATTCGTTAGGGATGCAACAGAAACTAGGAATTATTCAAGCAATTATGGAATCTCCTAACGTAATTGCTTTAGACGAACCATTTAATGCTTTAGACGATAGCAGCTTGGAATTCATTCAGCAAAAGCTATTAAAAATAAGAAATGCTGGTAATAGCTCCATTATCATTGCTTCGCATGATAAAAGCATTCTGGATGAATTGTGTGATGAAATTATACATATGTCAAATTCCTAGCTTTAAGTTAAATACACTATATCGATTTTTAACACTAAGTATTAGACACCACTTTTTCTATATCTTAGCTTAACTAAGGTATCATCAAGATTTGAGTCTGTTAGCAAAGCGGCAGGCAATTCCTTTCTATGGTAAAACAGGAATGTTGCATAATAGAACATTAAAGCAGTCAAATAATAATGACTCTTTGCATAAGGTCAATGATTCCCGAAAAGCACTGCACTGCTGTGGAAAATCGAGCAGGTGGAATCCATTGACTTCATCTATAATCTAATAGCGCTATATTATAAAGTACATCAGAGCCGATTTGCTTTTTCCTTCATCTGCTTTGCCGAAGGGTTGCTGTAGATCAATGTAGTCTGCACATTACTATGGCCGGCTTGGTTGGCCACCTCGTGGATCGAATAGCCATTTTCCAAAGCGTTGGAGCAGAAAAAGTGTCGAAGTGTCTTCGGTGTGATTGTATCAGAGTATTGGTTGAATATCTGATTGATTCGAGATGCCGAAAGCTTCGCACACTGTCGACTGGCAAATAAGTATGGACTGTCTGCGTTACGCTCCTTCAGGTACTCCCGAATGGCTACTGCAATCCGGTCATTGATATAGACAAGCCTCTGTTTGTCTCCCTTGCCGATAACACGAATCTCCTTTGCAATAAGATCCACCTGATCCAGTTTCAGATTGACACATTCGCTGCGGCGCAAGCCTGCATAGGCCAATAAGGTCACAATTGCAAAATCCCGCTTGCTTCCGCTCTCTAATATTCTCTGTCTAAAGTTCTCCACTTCTTTTTTATCGATTGAGCATGGGCTGGCATATTGGACTTGCACCTTCATAAAATCGCTGCCAAGAACCGTCATTTCTGCTTGCCTGCCACACTGTATCAGGTACTCGTTCAGACAACGCAAAGCTGATAGATGATTGTTAACAGACTTCGGACTGTACCTGAGAATATTGCGCATATAGGAAATATACTCCAAAACATTGGAGCGGTAAAGAACCTTCGGTTCGGAGCCAAAACTGTCCCGGCACCAACTAAAATACATTCGGATGTTACGGCAATATGTCAAAGCAGTATTTTCGGATTTTCCGATGCGTCTCAGATACTCCTCAAATTCTTTCATATACGATCGCCTCCTATCCCTATTACACGAGGGAAGGGATGCGTTTACAACCATTTTGATTATGTATAACTGCGTATGGGCAAATTGGCATTTGATTATGTTTAACTCGCCGTCGAAAAAAGCTGCGCCCGGGTGGCTCAGTTCGCCATAATTCACATTATATTTAACTGTGCCGATGTCTTCCTCAAGAGGGGAATACGGTATAGCCGTTTCCCAATATAGTTCAAGGCCGTCAGAATATAATCCTGACGGCCTCTTTCCGTATTATTTCTTTCTAAACAGTTTACTAAGCCATGCCGAGGTGCCGCCGTTTATAAAGTGGTCAAGATCACGGATTAATGGATCGCAGCTTCTGTATCTATTCTTATAATCAGGCTCGATACACTTCTCTACAATGCGTTCCAACTCTGGAGCAGCCTTGGAATTCAGCTCTCTAATAGACCTATGGGTAAACCCGGGCGTCTTAGGATTATCTTTGGTAAGCATATAATAAAGCGTCATGCCAAGGCCGTAGATATCCGATTCGGGCCGAGCGTGACCTTCATATTGCTCGGGAGCTGCATACCCGACAGTTCCAACTATATGCTCATCTTCGCGCCCATCGTCGTAGTATCTCATTGCTATACCAAAATCAAACATGCTTACATCCAAGCCGTTGTGGATCATTATGTTGGACGGCTTTACATCACGGCAGACAATCGGAGGATTGAGCTCATGCATTGACTTGAGAATCTTCGCTATATTCCGTCCCACGACTGCTACTCGTTTGGATTCCATTGGCCCTGATTTATCCAATATACGATCTAATGTTTCTCCATCAAGGTAATCCATCACGAGATAGATATACTTTGATGTTTGAATCAGTTCAAGCATTGACGGTACATCTGGATGCTTTATAGCCTTGTGCAGTTCAAAGGATTCCTTGATATCTGCAATGATCGTCTGATTAGCCAATTCGCTAATGTCCTCTACCTTTATAGCTACCTTCTTATCTTCACCCTCAACCGCCGCCAAATAGACTGTGTGAGGTCCAACAGCGAGAATTCTCTCCAGCTTATATTTGCCATCAATGACTGTACCCAATTGTATCGGCGCGACGGGCAGTGGAGGAACAGGTGCCTTTGAAGAGGCAGACGGAGGCTTGTGCGGTGGCATCGGTGGAACAATGGGCGGCGTTGGTGCCCAGGGCGTTTTGTAGAATATCAACTTGGTATATCCTGCAAAAACAATCTCGTCATCGGCTGCAAGCTGGTACTTCTTTCCGGGTTGCAGTTTTACCCCGTTGATATATGTTCCATTGGTAGAATTATTATCTACCAAGTACCACTTGCCGTTGCTAAACATGAAGGTCGCATGGCGCCGTGCCAAATACTTATTGTCGGCTCCGAAGTTCAAATCAGCCTCAGTAGACCGTCCGACCTCAATGCATGCTTTCTGCAAAGTGATAGTTTTGCTTGAGGAACAAACAAGCAATTTGAGGGTATCCGGATACAGTATGTCTGTTATATTTGGGTCTATCTTGATAACATCTTCATCTGTTTTAGGGACATCAAGAATAACTGCGTCGTCATCAAGCGGTAGGGGAGGAATTATCGGTATATCTGGCAGCCCAAATCTTCTGTTAAGAATCCGCTTTAACAGTTCAAATGCAGGCGCTGGTTTAAACCTTGTTTTGTATTCAATTTCACTGCCATCCTCGTATGTACAAGTGAAAATGCTATAACTCGCTCCCGCAGGATGGTCTATAACGGAATCAGATATGCATTCGCTTATATCCACATTGGACAATTCGTTCGAGAGAAGCTGTACATCTACATCACTTAATTCTATCTTCTTCTCTGAACAGTCGTAATCAGGCGTGGGCAGGGGTCCGGGATAATGGGTGTTTTTCCACGATAGAGTATTTCCATCTAGAGTAATGGACCTTCCACAATATCCATCAGAAAATGAAATATGCGCTTTCACTATCTTCTTCATATACTTCATTTCTTCATGCTTAACTTTACAGCATACAGAACAAACATATTTGTCGTCACCGGTACTACGCTCTGCAAGGATGTAATTGTGGTGACCTTGCTCACAATCCAATACAGTGGAAATGCCCTCATCAAGTTCACGAAGAACCATTGTTGCCAGCGTTTTCATGCCATTCGCATTTGGATGTGATCCATCAATTGAGTCATATGCCTTATGATATGCCGCTAAATCAATCAGCTTACAACCAAGCCTGTTTGCTGTGCTTCTTATGATATTATTGTACACATCAATATGCACGCCGCCATGCGCTGCCGGAAAGCTAAATCCCGGATTTGCCGACATGAAAGTTGTATTCAGGGTGCAGCAACATATTTTTGCATGGGGATAGTTCTTTTGCAGCTTCTTAATCATTGTTTCATAAGCACAAGAGAAAACCAATTCATTTTCATCATATGACTTTATATCCTTCGGTTCGGGTGTAACACCATACCCCCAATCGTTGGTTCCTAAATATACAATAATCACATCGGGCATCGTATCACACATATGAAGAGCACTCGTTCTCTCATCGCTGCACCCGGACGGGAATAGCTTCTCGGTTCCAGGCAGTTGACTTACGCGGCTTCCAGACCAAGAATTATTAATGAGCAGCTCTGCGCCTAAGAGATTGATTACTTGCCCCCACCAGGTATCACTCATATCCTGAACACCTGCTTTGGTGCAATTATCACCGGCGAAAAAGAGATTGTAACCATCTGGATTGTATCCGTCAAGTGTACTTATGGAATCGCCCAAAATAGAGATCTGCTTCTTGTAAAACGGATTGCTCCTTTGCCATTTCAGAAATTGTAGCTGCTCCTCATAACTATCTGTGCAACCAAGCCATGTTTCGTCAGGGAAGCCTGCACCTGAGACAACCCCATCTTGCACCTCTTCTATTGGCGCGTAAGGTGCTCCGTGGGCAAAAATCACAGTTGTATCTGCAATAATCTTTCCAGTGGGTAATGCGATTGCGGGAATAAATCTGTATAGACTGTTTTCCAGCAAGCAAAAATGGAACACATGAGCAAACGCCCGGTAGTTTTCGCCCAAGTCCTTTTCCGAGTCCGGTTTTATTGCAAATATGATATGCTTGAATTTTTTGCAATACTGTTTGCTTTCTATAACAGACTTGAATGCTTCAGCTACCACATATGCCGGATTTTTGAATGCACCGCAGCCGAAAGCTCCCAATATTATCGTATCCACCTTGTTATCTAAGGCGGCTTCCATAATGTTTGTGATACGGTTTTGGAAGATGCGCTTCAGCACCGTTAGATTCGTGTATTTGCTCCCTCCAAGGTAAGGAGCTGCGCAGGTAATGACATCGACCTTGAACCAATCTTCTTGGAGCAGCATTTCCGGAACGGGCTTATCATCCTTAAACACAGTAACACCATGTGTATAGATTAAACGATCCGAATAGAAATGCCCCTGCATTCGGGCATGGTAATCATAATAATCATTAAACAAATGGTCAGCTCTTAAGCAAGTATATAGATTGCTGCTCCGACAAAGGCACTCCTCCTGCGCCATAGCGCCATTTTCAACTCCGCCTCCGGGATTGACCGGATTGGCAAAGTTTAGAACGGCGACCCTACCGCCATTTGCGTATTTGCGGGCCTCTTCAAATGTCGTATTTTCGCTGATGGCAACATAGCATTCTGACTCGCCGGCTCGTACACCAGACTCAAAGTTTTCGTAATATATCTTTGAGGATTCTGCAGCTTTCTTTGTTTCGTCGCATAGCACGCCTGCCGTAGAGAACGTTAATGTATCCTGAAAGGAAGCAATCAAATCTCTTCTATCCATATACTGAACCTACTTTCTTTTCCGGAAATCCTCCTCAATCTGAGTGCTCCAGTTATCACTGATCTGCTGATTGCTGCGCATTGCACTAATCGGAGCAGAGATGGTTTCATACAGGACCTGCGTTCCTTCACTATCTGCATGATAATTCACAGCTCTATTTCGTGCAATGCCAAAGCTTGCGGCTGTTTCAACCGCATCTATGTTGGCGCCGATGAATAGGAATTCCCATCCATGCTGTTCTTTCTGGCGCTCAATCATTTTCTTGACAGTTTCGCTGCTATACTTATAGCTGGCATTTTCCTGGCCGTCTGTGGTAATGATAAACATCGTATGTGCCGGTACATCCTCCGGCCTCGCATACTTATGAATGTTTTCAATATGGTGGATAGTACCGCCGATTGCATCTACAAGAGCTGTGCATCCACGCACATGGTAATCTTTTGAGGTCATTTTGGGAATCTCAGACAATGGCATGCGATCATGCAAAACGCTGCTTTCGTTGTCAAAGAGAATGGTAGAAACATATGCCTTGCCATCTTCCCTCTTTTGCTTTGCAATCATCGCATTGAAGCCACCAATCGTATCGCTCTCAAGACCGGACATAGAACCGCTGCGATCGAGTATAAACACCAACTCTGTAATATTATTTTCTTTCATCCTGAATACCTCCGATAATGTACTAAGGCTTCTATAACCTTGTATCTACATTATAGAAAAAATCGCCGGAGGTGTGGTCGCATACGAAGCGACATGTTTATCCCAACAAGCTCTGATCAAAAGCAAAAAGAGCTTCATTGATCTCAAATATGTTGTAGTTCTTGTTGGAAATAAAATATTCGATGATGATGTCAAACTTACTGCTTCTTGAAAGAGCAAAGCCTGCTTTCGTAAGCATATCTTTTGTATCTTCCAGACTCAGTTCCAAAGCAATTGCAAAAGCAATGGTTGTTGGCTTACTCGGTCTGTAATGAATGTCGCTGCGGATCTTTGAAAACAGTTTGCGGTCAACATTTGCCTTTTTATAGCATTCCGCATCAGTTAGTCCCTTTTCATCTATTTTACGCAGGAGCATTTGGGAAAAGCTCTCGTCAATCTGCTTTACGGCTTCTTCCAAGGTGACTGCCTTGGGTGTGGCAACAGGTTTCGCACATTGCTTCGGCAGCACGGCTGTGTCTTCGTCCGGCAAAATTTGAGTTTCGGCCAAAACTGTGCTTTCGCCCTGCTCATCAATTAGCGTCCTGCTAAACTCAAAGTGAGTGTCTACATATTTATCATCTATGTAGCATGCTATGTCCGAGAATAACTTTTCACTAATCCGAAATGCGGATTTTTCGAACACTACGATATATACCAACATGTCGTGTTCTACCAAAAAAGAGCTGATGATATCAACAGCAACTCGGAGAGCCTGATCTTTTGGATAGCCATACACGCCACTTGATATAAGGGGAAAAGCAACAGACTCGCAATTATTCTCCAGTGCAATCCTTAGCGACTCCCGATAGCAGCTCTCCAACAGCTCTTTTTCGCCGTTCTGGCCGCCTTTCCACTTAGGCCCGACTGTGTGTATTACAAACCTTGAAGGGAGCTTATAGGCCTTTGTGAGCTTCGCTTGACCCACCTTACATCCGCCAAGTTTCATGCATTCCCAAAGGAGGCCTTTGCCTGCGGCCTTATGGATTGCGCCATCAACTCCGCTGCCACCGAGAAGGGAGGGCTTTGCTGCATTTACAATTGCGTCGCACTCTATTTTTGTTATATCATTTCTTACTATCTGAATTGGCATCTCTTTTTCTCCTTTGTTTGCCCTCAAGCTCTGTTCTAATCGCAAGTGATACTGCCCTTGTTAAGAAGGACAGTATCACTTGCCTTTTGTTGTGCTGTTTTCATCTGCGGTTATAAACTCACTTACAGGCAAGAATGAGACAAGGAGGTTGCTGCAAGCAAACAACCACAAACTCAAATGGTTATTATTTATTGAGCGTGTGCTTGGAAAAATTCACATTAACAAGTTTGCCATCTTTAAATGTAAGGTAGATGCGGTTAGAGGACTCAAAATGTGAATACTCTATTCCGCCGGATATGGCGTTTTCACTGGTAAACTGATTTGCATAAGACTTAGACTCAAAATCTGCAGTACTCATACCGATAGTAATTCCGCCAGAAAGTTCAAAGTCAATGCCATCAAGAAATTCGCCATTCATAAACACGCCTGTAACCATGGCATCTTTTATTTCGACAGCACGATTGGCGAAGTTTTTGACTGTAAATGTCAATTCCCAATTTCCCTTTGTCATCACTAGACCAGATGTGATTTCATTTCCGGCAGCTATAGATTCAGGATATGTCTTGATTGCCCAGCCGTTATCAGTAAAGCTCGATACAGGGGCAGGAAGTTGGTACATCTTACCTTCAAGTTTGAAGATATAGTCAGCATAATTATCGGTTAATCCGTTAGGAGCCACGTAGTCACGGAGAAAACCTAGATCAACTGCGTCGCCGGTCGACTCATCCTCGGTTTTCCAGTTCCTAATATCAACATATATCAACTTACCTTCTGCATTAAATGTAAAAACATAATACACATAGGTCTCTTTCTCATATCTAAGCGTCGTGCCGCTATCGCCATTTATTGTTTTAGTTGCTTCTCCAAACTTTCCAGTAACATCTTCTACTGTGGTATCTTTCGTCGCGGACAACTTATTTGCCAAATTGAAAGTCATATCATTTGCAGTAGAAAATGTGCAGTCAACGCTTCCGACCTTACAGTCTGCGAACTTCTTGGTGTTTGTTCCGAGGTTGATAACAGTTAATGTGATTTTTTTGCCATCTTTAAGAACATCACAGGTTGCATAACCGTTCGCTTTAACATCTTTTGACTCGGGATTGTCATTGTTGGCATAGGTCCACCCATTAGTCTTAAATTCAGCTAGGTCGGCAGGCAGGGAATAAGTGGACCCAAGAAGATTGATTGCGAACTCGTAGATTTCGCTTGATGTATTCACATTAGCCTGATTTCCTCCACCATTTGCCTCATTAGAACCTGTGCCATTTGAGCAAGCTGCACACGATAGCAGGATAAGCACTACCATTAAAACCGTGATAGCTTTTTTAAAGTTCTTCATTGTGATTCTCCTTTGCTAATTTTATTTCAATTTTGTATCATAAAGGATTCGACGGTCGGCCAACCTAGTCAGCCGACCGTCTTTAGTGCGTCACTTATTTTTCGTTCTTTTTCTTCTTGTAAACCACAAGGAATACAATCAAACCGGCGAGAACGAGTACGCCTGCAATAGAGCCAAAGAAGAGAGCCTTGTTGTTATAATAACGAACCCAAATATCGGTTGTTACATAGAAGCCTGTGATTTCTTCGACTTGTTCGTTTCCGGCAGCATCGGTGCATACAATCTTAACCTTGTGTGCGCTCTTAGAATCGCCTGCAATGTCAAATGTGAATTCACCGTTTTCTGCAATGATAGCGGAAATCTCTTCTGCACTCCAAGACTTATAAGCCTTGTTGTAGTCATCAAGGTATACGGTGATGGAGCCAAGGAGCAGGTTGTCACTGATGGACATCTTGACCGTCATGTTTTCCACTGCATAGGTAACACCGTTTTCGAGATTTTCAACAACGATATTGGGCTTAGTAGCATCAACACCAAAACCGACTTCCGCATCCTTCGTGTCGAGCGTGTTTTCAGCAACATTTCCAGCCGCGTCTTCCGAATGGAATGTCAGTCTGTAAACGCCATCATCAGCGAAGTTTTTCGCAAATACAGTATAGGTGTAATGATACCATGCTCCGTTGCCGCCAGTAACATCAATTCGGTAATCCTGGCCTTCGGTAAGAACGATGGTTTCATTGTTCTTAAAGAGGGTGATCTTGATGTTTTCGAGTTTATTTGCATTGGTCTCGGTGACAACCACATCTATGGGCTCCTGGACATAAGTGCCATTCAGATCCTCTGTGGATTCGCTCATTGCATATGTTGAGCCAAAGCGGTTAACAGAGAATGTGATAGTCTCTGTTGTCGTATTGCCAGCTTTGTCAGTCAGAGTCGCAGTCAAAGTATAGATGTCATCAATTTCTTTTTCTTTTGCGAAATTCTTAAAGGTGAAGGTACGGCCGTTGTGAATATCAGTATATGCGCCATCCAGCTTCACGCCCTTACGATTTGCGCCAGTTAAAGTAATTGTAACATTGTCTGCGTCATAGTTGGTGTCAGAGTAACTAACAACAGGAACCACATCGCCCTTGTTTGCAGAGTTATTTGCAACTCCGGTAATTGTCAGCGTAGGCATAACAGTATCAACAAAGAATGTTTCTGCTGCATAATCAGCGGAAGCATTGCCGGCTTTATCCGTCACAGAGATGTCGAAGGTGTACCTCGCATCCTTGCCGTAGTAGATCGTTGCCGTATGTCTGTCGCCGTTTGATGTCCAGCCGCTAACGGTGGGCATAGTCGTTGCCGCGCCATCATCAGTTGCCGTAAGAGTGATATTTACTCGATCAGCATTGAAGTTGTGTTCGGTAATGACAATGGTTGCAGTACGAACTGCCTTATAGTAGTTGCCGTTCAAAGCATCGTTGTTGTCATAGCTTACCGCAATGACAGGAATCGTGTGGTCGATTGTGAACTCATTAGAAGCTACTGTGCCGGCTGCAAAGGTCTCACCATCACAAGCATTATTGGCCAGATCAGTGTATGCAATATCAAAGGTGTAATCACCATCTGCGGTATACTTGATGGTTGCAGTCCACTGTGTATCATCCAAATTTCCGGTACCAGCATTGGTCTTGGTGAACTCGGAAATAACCGGAATAACTTTGTCGGTGTTGGTGATGGTTACTACCACATCCTTAGGATCAAAATTACGTTCACTAACAACAACCGTCGCAGTTCTGTCATTCTTAAAGAAGGTATCGCTGTCTGCCGAGTTGTTGTCATAAGAAACAAGGATGGTCGGCTTTGTAATGTCAATCTTAATAGCAACGACCTTATCAGAACTGTTCATGGAGTTATCCTGAGCATATACGATGATTTCGACATCGTTGCTATTGTTCAGTTTGGAATCAACGGTAATGCTTCCGGTCCAGGTCTGAAGGAGATCTTCCTGCTTAGGATCGTTCTCAGTAAACTCATACAGCGGCTTATCCTCACCGCCCTGGGTTACTTCGCCCATATTCTTTACTTCGTACCAAATCTTCTTGAGACCGGAGTAGGTGCCGCCGACCAAAGGATCGACAACCTTGATGTCAACCTTAACATCGCCATTGTAAATACCGTTTATAGGCTGTTCAGGCTCAACCGTTACTACAGGAGCAATCGTCTCCTCAAGCGGTGCGTTATGGTCAACGATCAAACCGTTGGTGCTGATATAAGTGTAGTTGCCCGCGAGATCCGTAATCTTGATGTAAACAGTAAACTGCTCATCAGAAGCAATCTCCAGCTCCGTGAATTTGCTCCAGGTTGTTACTTTGTCAAGATCTTTCGCTGTAAGAGCAGTTACACCATCGCTGGCTGCAGTTGCTTTAACCTTGTAGTATTCAACAGATGCGATAGGAGCAGAAGTTGCATCATCGGAAGTACCGGTAATCGTAATTTTTTCCTTAGACCAGAAGCCAAAGGTGAGAGAATCTCTAAGAGCGTGCCACTCATCCGTGCAGCCTTCAGCAGAAGTAGCCTTCACGGTACCGGTCGGGGCGGTCATATCAACGGTAAAGTCGAATGCGGCAGCGGTTCCGTCAGCGAGTTTTACGCCTTCATTCGCATTGCCGGCTTTATCAGTATAGGCAATAGACCAGGTATAGTTTGCATCCTTTTCAAAGAAGATGGTTGCAGTATGAGTTGCTTCATCCGGGCTTTGGTCGTTATCTACAGTAGTCCATGCGCTAATGGTATAGGCATTCTCAACAGGATTACCCTTGGCATCGACTGCGTTGATGATGATTTCCTTGGTAGCTGCAGCTGCATCAAAGTGATGGTTTCTTTCGGTAATAGTTACCGTGGCGGTACGCTGATTATCAAAGTATGTATTACCGTTATTATCCTTGTTGTTATCAAATGCGATGCTGATAACAGGTGCGGTAACATCGATGTCCAGTCTGACAGATTTTATGCTTTCATTGCCGGCATTATCGACAGTCTTTACATAAACAACGATATTGCAGCCGTTATTGAGCGCCTTATCTACAGTAATCGAACCATCCCAGTCTTTGACAAGGTCTTTCTGTGCCGGATTTTCAATTTCAAAGGTAAAGAGGTTGCCTTCCTGCGTCTTAACATTGTTGTTCTCGACCCAGTAGTCAACAGTTTTAATGCCGGAATAAGGTTCTACATCCTCGACCTTAACATCAACCATCACATCGGAATTCTTGTTATACAAGCCGTATTGACCACCTGCATTTGCAGTAGCATCATAGAAGCCATTTGCTGCAGAAGGGGTCAGCGTAATACTACTTGCTTCCTTATCTACAATGTAGCCGTCAGAATTGATGTAAGTATAGTTTCCAGCATAGTCTGTGATCTTGAGGTATACAACAAACTGCCTATTGTCCTCAACGCTGTAGTCCGCATAAGGCTTGAAAGTCTCTTTATCAAGATCCTCAGCAGTCAACACAATCGGATTGCTAGTTTCAAAGTATTCAACAATATACGGGCTTGTTGCGTCGTCAGCAGTTGCTGTAACTTCAGCCTTGACATTGCTATACAAACCGAATGTCAAAATATTGAGAAGCTTATCCCAAGTGTTTGCATTTACCGTTATGGTGCCGGTAGGAACTGTTTTGTCCACAGTAAAGCTATACGGAGAATCAGAGGCTTCGACCTTGATGTCTTTCACCGTATTATCTGCTTTGTTTGTGTAAGCAAACGACCATGTATACTTGCCGTCCTTATTAAAGGTTACGGTTGCAGTATGCTGATCGCCATCGCTTGTCCAGGAGCCAATTGCAACATCATCTCCGGACAACTCAACAGAATTACCCTTGGCATCAACCGCAGAGAAGGAAATTCCATTCGTTGCAGCGTCTTTATCGAAAGATGTTGCTCTGTCGGTAATCGTAATGGTGGCAGTTCTTGCATCGCCATAATAGCCATGACCATCGACTACTTTATTCGCCGTATCAGTAAAATCAATGGCAGCAGTAAGCTTATCGATGTTAATCGCAAGAACAACGGATTCTTCATACTCGTTGCCGGCGTTATCGATGACCTTGACCGTCACCTTGATATTGTCATGATTGTTCTTTGCGGCTTCAACAGTAATGTTTCCGCTCCATTCTGCTTTAAGCTGATCGTAGGTCGGATTTTTAGTTTCAAATGTATAAAGTGTGCCTTCTTGGGTCTTCTGACCATTCTTCTCAACGGTGTATGTAACTGATTTAATACCGGAGTATGCAGTGCCCGCATTCACAGCATCATTAACGGAAACAGGTATAACAACATCCTTGTTGTAATATCCATATTTGTTTGCTGCCGGAGGAGTGATAGTAATTGCAGAAGCCGTGCTGTCATAAATCACACCGTCGGTGCTGATATAAGTGTAGTTGCCTGCAAGATCGGTAATTCGAGCGTAAATGGCAAATCTCTCATCAGCATTTACGGTAATCGTATCTTTGACAAACTTACCATCCTTAAATGCCTGCTCCAGCTGATCCTTGCCAAGCGCACTCGTCTCATTCGACTTATAGTAGAGGATTTCTTTAATATCTGTTGTTGCATCGGAACCGGTTGCGACGGCCGTTACACTGTAATTCTTATAAAGGCCAAATGTCAGCGTTCCGATCAGTTTATTCCACACTGTCTTATCGAGCGTGATTTCTGCAGTAGGAGCAGTTGCATCCACCGCAAACTCATACACGGAATCCCCGGTGGCTTCAATTTCGTCATCGCTGAGATCCGCCTTGTTGGTATAAGACACGCTCCACTCGTAATTTGCATCAACGATGAAACTGATGGTTGCCGTATGAGTATCGCCGCTATGATTCCAAGAAATCATTGCCGTTTTGGAAATTGCAACATTCCTTCCGGCAGCATCTTTTGCGGTAATAACAATACCGTCTGTTGCTGCAGCCTCATTAAATGTGGTCGCTCTGTCAATATAAGTAACCGTTGCCGTTCTGGGTGTGTTATATTTCCCGGTGGCAGCTTCGCTATGAAGCGTTCCGTCAATTGCAACACTCACAGAAGGCTTGGTAGAGTTGATTGCCAATGTAGTCGTTTTGGTTTCGACATTGCCGGCGCGGTCAGTTACTTTTACATTGACAACAACATTGTCGCTGTTATTTGCGGCAGCATCTACGATAATATTGGCGTTGTATTTGCTTTCAATAGCTTCGCCATCTTTGTAGGTATAAAGAGTTTCACGCTTGGTTTCTTCGCTACCATTCGTGATCCAATACTCTACAGAAGCAATACCGGAATAGTTACCCTTATCTTCGGTAGAAATAGCAACGGACACATCGGAATTATAATAGCCGTGTGCATTAGGAGCTGCAGGAGTTATTGCGGTACTGGTGGCATCAACATCAATCACAATATTCAAAGGATTGTTTTTGTTAATGACCGGGACATCATGCCAGCTCTTCACCCAGTCACCGTCGGCCTTGTAATAAAGACTTATTTCGCCAATGGCGTTTGTTTTGGAGATTGCAACAGAGGCTTTGTTCCTTCCGCCGCCAACCAGTTTTCCTTTTGTATTGTATATTCTAATACCACTTTTGGTTGTTGTAAAAGTTACGGTAGCGTCCTTTGCAAACACATAAAGTGTTCCGTCCAAATTGGCTCTCAGTGCATCACCGGTATTGAAAGAAACATCAGTCATGCTGGCGGTGCTGGACTTCTTAAAAACAACTACAATATGCTTATCTTCGATGATACCGTCGATCTCAAAATAGGCAGTAGTATCATCGGGAGTAATAACTTCGGTATCTACACCGTTAACCTTAACGGACTCAATAGTATAGCCGGCGTCAGGCATCAAAGTGACCTTTGTAGAACCATTGTAATCTACAAGGTTAGACTCGACGCTTACGGAACCATTTTTAGTATCTTCAACGGTCACATTATATCTATTGGGAGCGAAGGTAATGACAATTGTATAGTCCTTATCTGCGGTGAGTTCTTTGACATACTTATCGTCTGCACCATAGTTTGCACCAGTGATAGATGTATCAACAACACCGTTGATTTTGACCTCCGAAATACGGTAGTTTTCATCTGGATCTGCGGTAATCTTAACGGTGCTACCCTTAACAACAGTTACAGAGCCGCCCGCGGTAGTCGGATCAGTCACAACAGTACCGTTTTCGTTGTGAGTAATAGTAATGGTATAGACCTTGGCAAAGGCAACAGCAACTTCAACATCGGAGGTAACCGTGATTTCTTTGCTGAAAGTTTTATCGTTTTCGATCACCTGAGAAGCTCCTCCGATTGCAACAGAAGAGATCTGATAGCCCTCGGCAGCAGCAACACTAACAGTAACCTTGGTGTTTTCATCTACAACAAGAGAATCAACAGTCGAACCATTCAGGGTAATCGTACCGCCTTCAACGGCGGGGGCCGTGATAGTGAATTCCTTCACTACGGTCGCGGCGATTGCAATATCGGCATTGACGGTAATTGTGTCTTCGTATGCCTCACCCTTGGCAACCGGAACATCCTTACCGCCAACAGTCAATGCTTTGATATAGGAACCGGCGGCAGGCGTGATCTTTACGGGTACCTTTGTGCCGGCGTCCACCGTTGCCATATTCTGCTCAACGCCGTTTACTTCCACGGTTGCATCTCCGATAACCGAAACGGAGATTGATACCTGCTGGGATGCAACAGTGCTAATGGTTACATCAACATTGGCAGTGAGGTTATCAGAGGCAATTGTCTCATTCTGAGTTTTCTGCTCATAACCATCTTTCTGCACAGTAATCACGACAGGAATCGTCGAGCCGTCATATCCACTGAACGCCGCTTCTAATGCTGTTACATCAAATGCGGCAACACCGTTTGCATTCGTCGTGCTCTTCAGGTTCAGCTCTGCTCCTGTTTCGCTGGACTCAATTGCTACCTGTGCACCTTCAATGGCGTTCTTGCCATCGGTAACAGTAACCGTATATGAGTCAGGAAAGTCTTGTGTTGCAGCAAAAGTATGCAACGTCGTGACCGGGACCATAGCTAATACCATCAAAACAGACAGCAAGATTGCCAGGAACCGATCGGTAGGTTTTACTCTTGTTCTACTCATCTCGTTCATGCTCCTTTTTGTAGTTGCTAAGTAGTTTGATATATCTATAATTCTTTCCGTTCAACAGGCAATGCATATTGAAGGAAAGATATAGTACTGATACACAGCTCAAAACCAACCATTGTGATTTTACCTGCGTCCATGTAATGACCATAACTGCGATTAAAGAAGCAAACATCACTATATCTGCAATCATACCCTCGCGAGTTTTCAAAAAGGAAACCACGCCCGGATTTGACTTTGCCAATGATCTGCTTCGTACCTTTCGTTGTTCAAGCCATCTTCGTTCGGAACTGCACATTCGAATCATCCACAGTTCAAGTAAGATACACAGCCAAAAGACCGCTGCCATTATGTACGCCCCGATCTTTTGAGCGCCGGTGCTCTCAAGACTAACCAAGGGTATACATAATATCAATACCGCTGGAATTGACGCCAACAGAATTGATATTGAGAAATAAAAATTAATTTGCGCTTTTAAAAAAGCAGGTCTGCTCATCTTATCACCTTCTACTCAATTATTTCTGAGCTTCCGGTAAAGGACATCTCAACATCAACTGTGAATTTCGTCGGATCCGCAACGGTGCCGCTCGAAGGTGCTTCATTGTTCACCAGGACAGTGGTTTCTCCAGCAAGGGAAATGGTTCCTGTAAGTACAGTGGTTTCTCCTGCAGACTGTTCTAAAACTGTCGTTTCGTTAGCAGCTTCAGCCAGAACCGTTGTTTCGTTGGACTGCGGCATCAGTGTGGAAGTATCCAATTTTTCTGTTCCAACACTAACCGGCAATCCTGATGTCTGTGACTGTAATCTGCCAGACTGGGTTATTTTATCAGTAAGTTTACCGCGTTCTGCATTAACTGCGCTCGGTTTATAAGCTTTGTTCCCGGTAGACTCATTCTGCTGACGAATTGCCTCGATTGCTTTCTTAGCCGTTCGTCCGGATACATCCCCGTATAGTTTCGGCACATCCAAAAGGAAGAACAATACGATTCCAACTAAGAACAGCACTCCGGCAACGATATATAATGCCAATGATAAAGTTTGTAATAACTCAACGCTCATTATTCGTTACCTCCTTTGCTTGTTCCAAATGCTGTTTCAATTGCATTCTTTGTGTCATCCAGCAGGGAGATCGTATTGTTCTTTTTCTCCTCAGTCTTGTCGGCCGATGTTGCGATCGAATTTACAGTGTCCGAGATCGTCGTGTACATATCCTGCATTTGTTTCTGAGTAATGCCATCGCCCTTAAATTTGGTTGCATATTGTTGGAGAGCGCTTCGAGACATTTCGAGCAACTCAAGTCTAACAATTTCGCTCTCATTCTCATTAAGGGCAACCGAATTAAGAAGCTTCTGCATATTCTCAAAAAACGGTTTGTATTGTCCCTTATCACTGGCTTCAACAACATATCTTGCTATATTACGATAAAATGAGCCGATATTTGCATATGCGGATGCCATTCCGTAATCCTTATATCCCTCGGGAACATCGCTGAACCATTCAACAGCGTATATTGCCCCGGTGAATTCATCTGAGGCAGACGAGGTGTTTTCGCCTTGATAGTAGTACCAGTACAATTTGCCGGTCTCAAAGCATATTTCAGTATAATTGTCCGGATTGCTTTGGAGCGCTGCTTTATTGTTTTTGATATACTTGGTAAGCAGGTTGGCCTCAGACTGGGTAAATACATCATCGTTATCTTTGAATGCCTGTATTAAACCCAGATAGGCATCCTTCTCGCCAGCCTTGTTTGGAATCGCAATGCACTCCTTATAGAGTTCAAGCTTCTCGTCATAATTTACGGATTTCGATGCGTCATATAATTTCGTCTCATATGTATCTGTTGCTTTTTGAGCGGCCATGTAATTCGTCACAAGCCCAGAAGCCGCAAAAATAGCTGCCATCAGGATTGTCAAGAAGAATACACCCAGTTTGCGCTTTTGTTTCTTCTTATAAAGAGGCTCCAGGATTTCATAGTTTTCTAGGTCATACATCAACTCAGCACATGACTGATACCTATCGGCCGGCTGATATTGCGTACATTTTTGGATAATTGCATCTAATCCGTGAGAAAGGGCAGGGTTTACAGCTCTTATGGACTTATCGCTTATCAGATTCTTACAGGGATCTATATTTGTAAGAAGGTGATACATCGTAATACCTAAGCAATAGATATCCGTCCTTGCATCTGTACGGCCCAAGCCGCTTCCAATATATTGTTCTGGCGCCGCATAACCGATAGTGCCAATGCCGGTTGTTTCGCCCAAATCAATTTCGTAGTTTTTTGCCGTTCCGAAATCGATAACCATAATGTTACCGTCCGGCTTCAGCATGACATTCGCCGGTTTCATGTCTCTGTAGATGATCGGTGGCGTTCTTGAATGGAGATAGCCAAATACATCACATAACTGTTTGGCCCATTCAACAACATACGCTTCCGGCTGCGCACCGTTTTCCTCTATGATTTTATCGAGGGAGCGGCCCTCAATATAATCCATAACAATAATAAAGCTATCGTCATCCTCAATAACATCAATGATGCTCGGCAGATTCGGATGCTTTAATTTTTTGAGTGTTTCAATTTCGGCCATCAAGCCCTGCCTAACAGTATTGAAGTCCATCTTGCCGTCTTTACGAACTTCCTTGACTGCCCAGGTTTTATTGGCTTTTTCATTAATGGCCATGTAAACGACACTCATACCGCCATGACCTATTTCGCTTAGTATTTTATACTTGCCATCGACAAGCGATCCTATTTCAAGCATGCTTTCTCCTCCGACTCAATCAAAATGTTCTTATCGAAACGGCCGAAATGTTATCTCTTTCTTGCCTTTGCTTATTCAAGTCGATAAGAGAATCCATATTTCGTTTCATGCCATCAGCATCAACCATAACATTAGGGTTGAGATATTGGTAAATCTCGTTTTCTGTAATCTCATGCCTGAAACCATCGCTGCATAGCATATACACAGCATTCAGCTTAGTATCTCCGAAGAACATATCCGGATATACTTCATCAGAAGCTCCGATGCACTGAAGGAGGACACTTCTTCTGGAGTCCTTTTCGGCCTCCTCCGGTGTCAAATGGCCGAGCTCAACTTCCCGCGCAACCACCGTTTGATCTTTAGTCAAAACAGTTACAGTATCACCTATTTCATATGCTCGTGTGTCACCGACATTCATTATGTAGTACCTGCTCGATGTAAGCATAAGAACGGTAATCGTGGTACCCATATTCGTTCCGCATGATGCAGCATAGGCTTTTATCTTTTCATTGTATTCGGTTGCTATTCCAACCCAATCAGCTCGAATCGCTGCATCTGTGATTTCTGCCTCACATAAAGCAGGGAGCTTACTATCTGCCCATTTAGAAAAAGCATTTACAAGGGATGCACTTGCTACTTCGCCTTTAGAAAGGCCACCCATGCCATCACACAAGACTGCAAGGACAATTTTGCCCTGCTTAGTGCTGAAGACACGGACATTATAACTATCCTGATTCGTGCTTTTTGTTAGACCGATATCGGTTGTAGCTGCTACTATAAAATTCAATCTTTTTTACCGCCCTTTCTTATAAAGTTTAATGCAACTGCGTGCGACCATACAATAAGGAGGGCAAGTATGATTGAACAGTTGATAAGTACTATCCATGCCGAAAGAATCACCGCTATAGCAATCATGCCAACATTTAGAAGCGCACAAACTATAAGTCCCATTCTTTTTGCAATTTTGTTATCCACGATAAGTGCTGAATAAAAGTAACAGGCATACTTCACGACAAGTGCAATGGTCAGGATAACCTTCACCTTCACATTGATTTCACTGTGCCAAACCGCAAAGCCAGTCACAAAATTGAAAATTAAAGGTATAAACGCAAGCGGCATACAGAGTTCCTCTCATTTATTTTATCAGCTCAGGCGTTGTAATCATTCCGCCTGGACCAATTGGCATCAATACATTAAAAAGGAAGCTAATAATGGCCTCTCGAAAAATAATGATGCTCAAAAAGACGGCAACTGGTATAAGCACATATAGTAGATAGCATTTTTTCTTTGTCATCGTAGCTTTCCTTACTATAAGCAAGGATGTGAACATTGCAATAATAAGAACTGCAAGGCCAAATATTAGTGCCAATTCTTTGCTAATCTCTGCGAGTTGAATCCAAACAGGAATTGTTCCCGCTACAGAAGCAAGTAATATTAAATTTACTACGATTATCCAAAGGGTCATTAGGCTACCTCAAAATCAATAAAGTCTAAATTCAAAATCCTCATTTGCCAAGCGAATTGTATCGCCATGAGTGATTGCTGTTTCGACATTGCTTTGAATCATGGCGCCATTTACAAAGGTATGATTCGTGGAGTTCGTATCTACAACAAAGTATTCACCTTCGCGCGTGATGAAATTAGCATGGCTACGACTAATAGCAGTGTTATCGCCAATAAAGTAGTCAACATAGCTTCTTTCCTTGCCTACGCGAAAAACGGGTTTGTTTAAAGATATCTTTTCGTTATTTTTCTTGCGGATAAGATGTGGTGCAATCATCTTATTTGGATTTTGTGCCGCAGTTAAAACTGTCGTTTCTCCAATTGCACCACCGCCAAGTACGGTTGTCTCACCAAAGTTAGCTGCCTGCCCCTGCGGAGTCTGTCTCGGAACATATGTGGGCTGTTGAGGTTGCATTGCAGACTTTTGGGCTACGGGTGGGGTAGTCGACTGTGCTACAGGCTGAGGATTAGTCTGGGTTACGGAAGGAGTCTGTCCAGGAATAGCAAAGCCTGCATTGCCATTCTGACTAGGAACTGCAAAACCCGGATTGACAACTGGCTGCTTCGGTTGAGCTTTTGCTTGAGCGGGTACTGACGCTTTGCCAGCAGCCTTTTTCGCCGCTTTTTGTGCTTTATACGCCTCAGCATTTTCTTTGTTATAGTGTTGCATCAAATAGAACCAACTAATCTGCTTCTCGGGAGCAACGGGCATTTGGGGATCTGCAGGAGGAACAGTATTTCCGCCTTTAGGTACAGAAGGCTGCTTCGACTGATTTTGCAAGCTGTTCTGCTGCATAGTGCCTTGAGACTGAATCGGTACACTATGGTTTGGTTGTACAGAAGGCTGCTTGTCCTGCGTGGGTGTTTTGGGCACAACAGTTTGAACTACGGGTTGCTTATTGACTGGCGTCGTCTCCACACGTTTCTGATCCTCGGCTGCTCCGTCCAACTCAAGGAGGAGCTTTCTAAACTCCTCAATGGAAAAAACAGGGGAGCTGTTTAAGAAGTTGAAAATCTTTGCTATGTGGTCTGAACTTTCAGTAGAATCAAACTGTGTATTCACCATAATGTTCTTTATGAAACTTCCAATATCGGTTGTCTGCTGGCACGCTCCAATGATAGGAAGACAAACCAGAACCGCCTCACAAGAAGTTACATCAACAAAGATATAATCAAGGTCCAAAATTATAGAACTAGTATCAATCATATAGTCTTCTGCAGAAAGGATACCATCAACAATGCCTTTCAAGACACCAACTAATCTCTTCCTACTTACACTGCCGGTTAAAAACTGTTTTGCAGTGATTTTGGCAGAAACATTGTATCTTATAAATCGATCCGCATTCATTTGCGTGAATATTGCAGGTGCGAGGCCGGCAATTTTGTTGTTTGTTAGCATTCCAAGGCTCATAGAATCAATAGTATCGTCTTCAGCCAGCGAATACACTAAATATGTAATTGTTGACTGATTTTCATATGAAAACCCATTCATACAAACGCCTCCTTATTTCCATAGTTTAGAACAAGCTTTATGCTCAAATTTATTGCTGCCGAGGTTGAAAACATTAAACTCGTACTCTATTTCATACTTTACAGACAGGTATAGCTTGCCATCAGATATATGCGAACCAGAAAAATCCAGCCCATCAACGCCATTGACAACATGATACCGTTTTAGAATTTCTTCTGCTTTATCCGCATCTCCAGATGTCAGATACGCTATGAAGCGTGCTTTCACTACACCAGCAAACTCAGCGCTTAGCGTTACATTGCCGTTTTCGTCTGTTACGGTACTGTCATCATACCATTTCCCGAAATCCGTAAAATCGTTCTGGCTATTTGTAGCCTGACCATATACATTGTAGAATATTTGCCCAATAGTATCAGATTCACCCAATGTATCGTTTTCATATGCATCCAATGACATACTATTCGCCGTGGCTAAGGTGACATGCCCCATCTCATTCCTGACCTCGAACACAACAAAGAAACTGTATAGGAACAACATCAGAAAGATGAAAATCGTTACTGCTATGCAAGCCTCTAGCGATAGAAGTCCTTTTTCATTTTTAATCTTTTTTCCCATATCAGTAACCCCTATATACAACACGTTCTTTTGAATTGAGTCCAGTGCCGTTTGATATTTTTATAAACTCATTTGCCTCAAATGTTCCGGTTGCCCTTAGATAAGTGTAACTCTGATCAAGATTGAAGGTATATCTATCAATTCTGTTTACTGCATCATAGGAGCCTTCCATCTGGACTATGTCTGCCAATCTCGACAACATCTTGTCCGAGCTTGTAAAGAGAGTCATTATGAGAATTAGCGTTTTTGTGTAATCAAAATCCCAGGACTCGGTAAATGCGTTTCCTCCTGTATTTAGATTCGGATCCGAAATTCCAGAACTTATGGCATCCGCATAGTTCTCTGCGAATTGGTTACTTGCTTGGCCAACAGAAGCGACTTTGATAACTTTCTGATATGCTGAGTTCTTCTGTGCTTCTGTAAGCGAGAGCTTAAAGAATGCAGAGATTAAATCAGGAATGCCAGAGGGCGTCAGATACACTTTTGTTTTGATAATCGGAATACTGCCCGAGTTAACCAAAATCAGTGTATCAACAAATGGTTCGGCAATGAAGTACAAAATATAGACGACGACTGTACCTATTCCAAAAGTGGCAGCTCCGGCTTCGCCTGCCAATGTCGCAACTTCACCGTTTGTTGCAACACCTGCAATATTAAGAACAAGTCTTAACAGATATATCGTATTGAACAGGCTGGATTGATTATCCGTCTCCGATAAGCTGCCGTGAATGATGTACTCAGTTTCTGCAGCATAAAAAGCATACCCTTGGTGTGTGCTATTTACAGTCGGCAGAGAATATCCAGCACCGACAAGTGCCTTGCCAGTATATGTCGTTCTGTTTGGTATGTTGTATGCTATATAACCGGACAAAAGAATTTTCTGTGTAATAGCGCCAGTGACAATTTCCACTAGATTTGCAACAAAAGAAATAACACTAGTAACGATATTGCCGATTTCAGTCGCTATAGTTTTAAGATTAGAGAAAATCTTTGTCCAGTCATCCCAATTCAGATTTGAGATGGTGTTGATGCTATTTGTTATGGTGTCCATAACATTTGAAATGGTGGTAGCGCTACCTGCAAGTGCCGGATTATTGGAGTATCCGCCAAGAAGATCCTTATAGTGCTCTGATTTTTGTTGGTCTACATCGGCGTATTCTGATTTGAGTGAATACTGGCTGCCATCACTCCTATCCTTCATAGAGGGAAGTCCGCCAATGGAACTATAATTGTTTGTATCTATATTTGCGCAAAGTTCAGGATCGTACCATGCAGTTAGGGTAAAAATAGCTTTAATAAATCCAACAACTGCCTTTACCAGCGCAATGAAGGAAGAGTTTGCAATTTCTTGTCCGAGATTGTCTTTAAGTTTATCTACATCCCCAGCAGAAAGTATTTGACTAATTGTTTCATAATAAGAAGTTGCGCTGGAAAGTTTTGTTGTGCTATCTGTGTGAATAACATAGGATTGAACATTGGATTTCAACGCAATCAAGCGCCCATAAGCCTCTGCATAGAGCCCCTGATAATCCTCGGTAGTAAAAGTTTCCAGTGAATCGATAGCAATGGAAGTTGCAGAATTAAATGCTCCAGCTATCTTATTCTCGTTACTAATTTCAGTCTTCTTCTCTTTGGCAGCATCAATTTTATCTTGCCATAAATATTTCGCTGTATTATCTCCTCGTTCAGCTGCTGCATCACGGTTCTTTTCCATATCTTTAATCTGGTTTTCTACCCCCTGTTTTTGGCCTTCGTAGATTGTCGAAGTAATATTTCCCGCAAGGCTCACACCAGAATTAATTGCAGAAGAAATGCTAGACTGAGCCGCTATAACTGCTTCTCCTGTTGCCTTAAGTTCCGAAGCGAAATTATCGATTTTTGCAATATATGTAGATTTGGCGTTTGTGACGGCAGTCCTTTTTTCGGAAAGCTTATTAGTGTAACTACTGATAACATTATTTAATGCAGTTTCAGCAGAGGTCAACTCGCTCTTTGCGGTATTAAGATTTTCCAAGGCGGTATTATAAGCAGCCATTTCGTCCTTGTGTGCCTCTTTGTACTCGGAGATTTTCTTGCTGTTGTCCACCTTGTTTCCGTTCGCATCTTTTTCATTCTCCATGTTTTCAATTTCTTGAATAATGTCAGGAATTTTCTTGGCTTCGGTATCAAGGGCTGTCTGGCACTGACTCACTTTAGTTGTAGCATTGTTTACTGCAGTTTGCTTTTCAGACACTTTTTGATTGTACTCATCGATTAATGCATTATAGGCATTCACCGCAGCAACAAAATCATTGTATGCTGTGTCATACTCGGTTCTTGCAGTTTCAGATGCAGTGATTTGTGTTGATAAAGCAGTAAGCTTTTCCTCACAAGCTGAAAGCTTGTCAGCCATACTTGCCCCAGCAGAAAGAGTCCCAAAAATACTGCTGGCAAGGCTTAACGAATCAGTGAGACTACTGAGTAAATCATCCAGGGACAGTCCATCAATTACAAGTTTTGCAGGCACAGTATACTTACCAGCCTCCAGCACCTGTGATAGAAGAACATCAGTGTCAGCAAGAGGGTATACACCTGTTGCTGAAACATCAAAATTGGTATAAGTATTGCTTAATGCGCCGAGGTTCTGCTCCATATAGAATTCAAATGTTTCCGAAATGAGATCCTGCGCAGTATACCCCGATCCGTGGGAGGCCGTATTTTGGCTCATCGCCAATAATCCAAATCTCTTTTTAAGGAACTCATCATAGGTTCCCAAGGTAGAGTTTGATGCGTTACACAAAGCTTCGTCAAAGACTGCTACAGCACTATTAATTCGCGCTGCGTTTACTAATGAACCTGCAATAGTTGCAAAAGGGACCATGAGAATAGCCAAAAACAACGAAATTACACCTTTCGTTCCATTTATGTAGTGGTGGAAGCCACTTCTTAGCTTCTTATATATTCTTTTAATTTTTCCTTGGCGTTTTCTCATGTCTAAAACCTCTATTTCATATTATGAATGATTATGGTTGTACACCCCTACGAGCGTATTAAGGAATTTTATAATACTATCCACAAATCCCGTTCCAGATGTAAAAGTTCCATCCGTGAGCGATTTTGAAAAATTAACCGTTGAGGCATAGTCAGCAAGGTCCGTATAATCTGCGCTCGCCGTAACGGAGTATTTTGCAGTTCTACTCATTCCGAACATCTCAAAAACTTCGCCAAACGGTGTGTTATATTCGCAAACAGTGGTTAGCTCAATGTGCCGTCGAACTGCCGAATCAGATACCAATTTCATTTCAACATTCACATTCTTAACAGTTCCAGCGAAATTAGCCGAGTCAAGTACATATTTTACATAACTCGCTGCACGATCCTCGTTAACCGTATGTAGATCGCTCGAATTGTTACCAACCGCGAATCCTCTATACAGATCTCTATTGCTAATATCCTCTGTAGTTACATATCCCATGATGATGTCAGATGTAGGATTGTTGTATGTTGATGCAATTTTAACAGCAGCATCATTTGTTACTATGGTAGTCACATATCTTTGATAATATAAAAAGCCAAGCCCAAGGATCCAGATGAGAATGAACATGGTAATAACCATCACAATCATTCCCTCAATCATTATTTCTCCTTGTTCACAGTTCTTTTTCTTTACAAGTAATCTATTCATTTCATTTTCACCCTATCATCATTCCAACAATAACCGTTGCAATCGCAACAAGCAAAGAGACAATCAAATAAATCTTAAGCCATGGTGATTCCCAGTTTCCCAAATCATTAGCAACCGTTGCTTTACCAGGCTTTTTTATATAGTAGAGGAGAAGGGTATCTGGCAAGCGATTTGCCGAAATATGTCTATAGGTATAAGCTTTACCATTTACCTGATAGTTATAGGTCCCCATTTCCTTCATTGTCGGCATTGGTCCCATTCCAGAATCATGATTTCTAAGGGTATGACTTTTTTGAAGGGAAGCTTCTACAACATTTCCCTTTCTTTCAGCTTTTTCACGTAAACTTTTACGAATAAAGGGGACATAGAACAACTTCCTTAAGAGGCAAAACAATGGTGTTATGGCCAACGAAGCCACTGGCCCAAGAAAGATGCCTATAAGGACATATGCTATTATTTTTGCCTCCATCATAGTTCACCCCTTTTAAAATCTCAAAGAAATCATGTGCATTTGCTCATCGGACAACCCGGCAAAGCAAATTCCGTTATTAGTAAAGTATCCACCGTCAGAGTACTTGTAATCAATTACAAGCTCTCCACTGTCATCAATGAATCCCCATTTATCTCCGGATCTAACAGCTGCCAATCCGTTAGAGAAACTCATTGCTTCATCGAACTTCGGCTCTATAACAGTTTTCCCGTCGTTGTTTACGAATCCCCATTTACCGTTTGAATCCTTATAAGCGATTTCTTCTCCCATATAGATATCCATATCCGCAGCCGCGAAATCGCAATGACTTTTTCCGGATTCGTCATAGATCCCGTATTTACCACTAACGGAAGCAATCACAATACCATTAGAAGCATACTCTCCGGAACCCAACAATTTAATATCATCGAAGTTCTTATCACTAACAGTTTTGCCCGACTTATCGATGATCGACCATGTATTGCCATTCTTGACGGCGGCCTTGCCATTGATAAAGCAGGAAACATCATCATATTTATCAAGAATGGTTTTCTCGCTCATATAATCATAAAATGTCCATTTGCCATCCTTGCATATGGGGAGAACACCTTCCGCTATAGCTTTTGATGTTATATCTTTTTCTGCTAAGATTGCCTGAGCAACCATCGAACTGTTATAAACTTTGCTATCCTTTAATGTTGTAAGTAGGTACATATCATTGCTTACCACAGGGCCGGCATAGTCATAGGTACACTCGCATACCCATTTACCTGCAGAATCCAAAATACCCCATTTGGTTCCGTCACATACAGTGAAATATCCCTGGCTACTCATGAGAACTGTAGAAAATATCCGATTATTTTCAGAAACAGAGTAGTAGATGGTATTTCTATATTTGGAAATAACCTTCTTATCTGCTCCTGCCCTCATTGCGTCCTCGTAATAATCTTTTGCTCCACGAAAATCCATTTTGTTTAGGGACTCGGCTATCAATGCTTCCCAAAGATCAGTTCTCTTAGGACAGATTTCGACAACTTGTTTCATTGCTTTGATATACTGATCGCGCGTGATCTCCTCAGCCTCAAGTGCTAAGCCATATGTTTCAAACCACTTATCACGAGTGTTTTTGTTTTCTTTAATTTTTAATGCCTCATCATAAAGACTAATTGCCTTTTGATAAAGCTTCTTGTCTCGACAGGTGTCAGCCTCTGCAATAGCAGTACTATACGCCCTTGTTTGACTAATCGAGTGTGTAACTTGGATAGTCCAACCGAGTCCAATCAACACAATTAGGACAACCGATAATATAATTCTACCTTTTTTCATAAGCCCTCATCCTCTTAATATAATGAAGCAAAGATTGTTACTAGGTATCCTGCAAAAATGAAGGGACCAAACGGTAATGCACTCTGCAGTTTTTTCTTCTTTGTAGCCAAAAGTATAACAGCTAAAATGGCACAGGCCGTCATCGCAAAAAATATTGTACCACATGTCGTGTATACCCCGCCCATCAAGGCAAGAGCGCACAGCAATTTAATGTCGCCGAGACCGATTCCGTGTTTGGTAAGAACCATCGCAAGCAGCAGGCAGGCAGCAACACCCACAGTAGCAATAACACTGCTCACTATGTAAGCAGTAGCTCCCGCTTGGTTACTGAAATAGCCAATTCCCAAACAGACAATGCCGCTCAACGAGAGCACAAGCGGATAGATGTTCGGAATTCTATGTTCTCTGTAGTCCATTGCTGCAGCGCCGGTTAAACATACGAGAGCAATATTCATCTTTACAATGTTTAATGTCTCGCTTACATTATGAAAAATCGAAATACATGCTGCAATAGAGGAAAGAAACACTGCGCCCGTGAAAATGTAGATCTTTGTCTTGGTGACCACAGTTTCTGGGCAACTGTCATTATCTCTATTCTTATTCAGTATTTTGATTTTACTGGACAGTTTTTCGTCTAGGTTTATATATGCAAGAGCTGCACAGAACAGTGCAACTATAAACCCAAATATGTACTTCATATTTCCTCCGATTCATTTGCGCTAGTTTTAACTGCACCCTGCACAAACAAGGTGCAGTCAAAACTGGCAGCAAGGATTCTCAGTGGATCGTAAAGCCGTCGATGATCTGTTGCACCTGACCAACGATCTGATCCTTGAATACGATAAAAACGCCTGCAAGGATAATTACGATTCCAAGGATAATGAGAATAGAGATGAAGTTTGTATCGCCTCTCTCTTCCTTAACTGCAGTATGCGCAATGTTATTTACCTTTGCGCACACCTTGTTAACCAATGATTTGATCATTAATGAGCCCTCCTTTCCTGAGAATTATATATCCAAGCATTTAATGCGGATATTCTATAAACCAAAGCTCTGCATTGCGGCTGCAAGAACAATCATCATAACGCCTAAAAACATTAATGCAATAGGCATAAGTAACGCTCCTGCCGCCTTTTCTCCCTTTTGAAGCATAATCTGCCTATGCGTGGCCCACATTTCAGAAGACTGATTGGCAAGAAATTGAGGAAGATCCCCACCGCCATGCTCGATGCTCTGAATCAATGCCGATGTAAACTTCTTAATGTCATCTGAGTTGGTTTTTTGGCCGAACTCGTATATTGCATCTATCTCAGAAACGCCGTTTTTCATTTGCTCGCAAGAACTCTGCATCATTTCATAGAGCGTGCCTGTTTTGCCGAATGCCACCATTTCCCAAGCTTCATGCAATATTACGCCAGAATTAACAATAAGGGCTAGTTTCGATATTGCGTTTGGGAATTCTTTTTCGCACTCAGTAGTGCGCACCTTTATTTTCCCACTTGTAAAGGTGTAGAAATAATAAACCGATAATGCACATGCAACTACACCAATCAACCCCAAAAAGCCAGACAAATCGGTCAGTACACCTGCGAGTACAAAGAAAATCGCCAAACAAGCGTGGGCAAATGAAATTACCTGTGCCCATATGATTCGAGCATAATACTCACTGTAGTTTTTAGAGTAGTACAAATTGGAATCTCTCCTAAGTACATCTCCCGGGAGGCCGCGGAGTTTGCCGATCTTAAGCTCCTGCCAAGCAAGACCTACGCTATAAATCGCCTTAAACGGAAACGCATCACCAGAAAGCGATTCGAGCATATAGTCGTACTTCGCACCTTTGAAGAGAAGGATTATAAAAAGTATCGATAACACTGTTCCTATAGAGAGCAAGACTATACTCATTTTTACACCATCCTTCCTATTCTATATTGATAATTTTTCGGCCCCAGAAGTAGGAAGACACGAAAATTGCGATTGCGATTGTGGTAACAACAACGCCAAGGAAGGAGGAAAGGTTTGCCGCAAAGCTTGCGCTGGATAACTTTAACATTCCAACAAGAATAATTGGCATGAGACACATTGCATTGTGTTGCAGCTTGTTGGACGCCAGTTTCGTTTCAATTTCTTCCTCTATCGCGATCTTATCACTAATAATGTTGCGGGTCTTTCTAATAACATCCTTAAAGTTTCCGCCCATTCTATAGCAATTGCTTATAACATTTGCAAAGTTTTCAATATCTTCGTTCCCTGCACGTTGCCCAAATGCTGTCATCATTTCTTCGAGAGTGTGACCGTTATCCATGCCAGAGATAATTTCACTCAGTTCCTGGATAATCATGTCCTTTTCAGAATACTGATTTAGCATATCGGACTTAGCGTTGATAAACGAATCGTTCAATGTATTACCTGCAGCTAAAGAAACAGACAAATTCTCAAGCAGGTTCATAAACTGTTTCCTTAACGCTTTATCTCTCTTGTTTTTTAGATTTCTTCTTATAGCAGGAACAAAAAATCTAGCAGCTATAAGTCCCACCAAGCAGAAAACTATGATATTGCTAACCATAGTTGCTGTCGTAGGTTCTCCATCCGACTTAAATAAACCTCCATAGAAAACAAGCCCAACTACGCCACCGATGATAAAGGTTAAGAGAAAATAGATTAGTTTCTCCGTGAACGACATGTAATACACCTTGTAATTAAGCATTTGGTTGTTTAATGCCGAGGGTATAAATTGTGGTTCAATTTGTTGTTTCTTTTTTGACATTCCATTCACCTCATATTTCTGCCTTGAATCCAGAAAGCTGCAACTTGAAAGTGTTTTGCATCGGGTTAGATGTTCTCTTCAGCTGACCGGAAACCTTATCAAGTGTGCTATTTTCGTCCTCTTCAAAGACATACAGCGGATTTAGAATAATTTTTCCGTTTTCATACCTAACAACTTCGGTAATTTCCATTGTTTTTCGCGACTTATCGCGCAAACGAGAAAGATGTATAATGATATCTACCGCAGACGCAATTTGCTGGCGAATCGCTTCCAGGGGAAGGCCAGCAGCTCCCTGCAAAACCATTGTCTCAAGACGACTGAGTATATCTTCGGTCGAGTTAGCATGACCTGTTGACAAAGAGCCATCATGGCCAGTGTTCATCGCCTGCAACATATCAAGTGCTTCGCCGCCACGAACCTCGCCAACAATGATACGCTCGGGTCGCATACGGAGCGAAGACTTTATTAAATCACGAATCGTAATTTGGCCAGCACCAGATGCGTTTGCATTTCTCGTTTCAAGGCTTACAAGGTTTTCAATGCCTTCAATTTGTAGCTCCGCCGAATCCTCAATCGTTATAACACGTTCATCTTTTGGAATGTAGTTAGACAAAGCGTTCAAAAATGTTGTTTTACCTGAACCGGTACCACCGCTGATGAAAATGTTGTACTTTGCTTTCACAAGAAGCTGTAGTTTATCGGCGATTTCCTGTGTTATTGATCCGTATTCAATGAGCTTTTCAATGGTCATTGGCGTTTTAGAAAATTTGCGGATTGTAACGGTTGGACCGCAAAGGGCAATAGGTGGCAACACCACATTCACACGGGAACCATCCGGCAGTCTTGTATCACATATTGGATTGGCCTGGTTAACTTCACGACCCGCCAGACCAACAATTCGTTGAATAACATCTTCGAGTTTTCGTTGACTTTCAAACTGCTTATCCAGCTTTGTTAGTCGCCCGCCTTGTTCTATAAAAATGTTTTTGGGGCCATTTATCATAACTTCGGTAATGGTATCATCCTTAATAATAGAGTCGAGTAAACCAAATCCACGAATAGAACTATATACCTGCTCTACAATGGATACTCTCTGATCAATGGGGCAATACACATTCCCAATTTTTTGAGCAACGATTTCCTCAACTTTGTCTTGCAATGCCTCGTCGCTCATTTGGCTTAAGGAAAGGTTGCTTGATATATAGTTTCTTATATCTAATACGATATCTCTCTCTTGTTCTGCTGTCACTTCTTACACGCCCCCATCAATCAGAATATCTTTCCAAACATTTCCATTTTACTCAGCTGATCAATAACCTGAGTTGTGGTTGCATGCTCGTATCTAGGCGCACCGCCAATGTTCTTTATATTTAACCCTTCAAGGGCTTTCCCGGTTTTGTTGCTAAATTTGTTGTATACCAATGCGAGCCGATTCATCATTGATGACTCGCTATCCTGCTCTAGGATGGATAATGCTTGATGTGCTCTAAAAGTCTTGGCGTTTGCAATTTCAGATCCGTCGCTTACCATAACAACAGCATGGGTCTGGTGAAGAATAGATAATGTGCCTTTGTCAATTGCAAAATCAATGTCCAATACAATGTAATCATAAGATCCGGATAGTTTAATTTCGGAGACCAATCGAATAATGTCTTCTGCGTTAAGTTCGTGGACATCTAATGCGATTTTAGGTTGAGAATAGAAATACACACCCGTGCGATCCTGCTTAACACAGCTCTCAAGCTTTAAAGATAGATTTGTCTTCTTGCTTTTAAGCGCAAACACGATGTCGCTCATATCAAACTGCCCTTCGCCAGTAAAGAAAGCGTCAGAACCGCCGAACTTTTCAAGATTCAAGTAAAGCGTTTTGCAATTCTTAGATGCAAAATAGATTGCAGCGGAAGCAGCCATAGAAGATGTACCTACTCCGCCGCAAGCGGAGCAAAACGCAAAAACTTTTGCGCTTTCATCACCAAACTTAAGACCAGAAACGCTTCCGGCTTTTTCAGAATAAACACTAAGAATTTGTTTGTAGATTAAATCTGCTCTTTGGAATTTGCAAATGGCTCTCTGATCGTTTAACTGGTCGACATCAGGGGAGTCCACAAAATAGGCAAAGCCACACCTCTTAGGTAACGCTGTAATATCAATATCGAACGCATCGCTTGCAACAAGTACATCGATCCTGCTTGAATCCAGCGTAGATAGAGCTATGGCTTGGTCTGTAAAAGAATATATTTCAAATTTATCAGCATACTTCGTTCCGAACGCTGCAACAATTCTATTTAAGTAACTTTGATCCTTTTCCAATATGGCAAGTTTAATTCTCATAACTCAAAACACCCTTCTATTCTCATTCCGCATTTGGCCGTAACTTAGCCACTTGTTCTTTTATCAACTTTATCTGAGGAAGTATATACGATTCCTCGTTGAAAATCATATAATTAGTTACCGCTGTAATGGTCGTATACAAATACGGAGCAACAACACTTACATCACATTTGAGCTTTTCTGCGAGCCTTGATGCATAGGCTTCATATCTTTTGGACAACCTATCAAGAGCAGGCTTCATGTCATCTTTGTATTGCTCACTTACACATACCGATACAAAGAAACGCATTGTTGGCGCCATCTCATCAACTCTGGATCGCAACCGCTTCATCAGACTATCTAAATCTGATAATTCTCTCATTGCCGGGGCAATAAGGCATTTTTCCAAGCGAAGTGCTGCCTCTTCAGCGCAGAGAATAACCGCTTCATCTTTTGTTGCGAAGTAATAATACAATCCTGCATTTTGCAGCTTCAATGCACTGCTCAGACTTCTTGTTGTTGTCGAGTTTAGTCCCTTCTCGATGAAAAGGTCGAGACAGATATTGATTACTTCTTGTTTGCGATCATTTTCCATGCTTCTAATTTTTCACCTTTTCGTTTCTAAACACATATGTTGTTCTGATGTCAAGCGCTTGCTTGGTAGGTGCGTAAAAAAATTTGTCCTTACTTTGCGTAGAACTCAAAGTTCTACACTAAAACTCTACAAACCCTTGTATTTACTTGATTTTGAGGACTTGTTGACCATTATTTTGACCACAATAGATTGCTATGCTCAAGCGGATAAGGTGACAAGCTTTTCAAGCTGATTTCTCTTCATTTCCAATGAGGAATGTACATATGTATTAAGAGTAACACTTACATTTCCGTGGCCAAGAATTTCGCTGAGAGACTTGATATCTACACCGGCTTCTACGCAGCGTGTGGCAAATGTATGTCTCAAGGCGTGGTAGTTCACTGAGGTAATTCCGCAATCATCAAGAATCTTATGGTAGCGGTACTCAAATGTACGGGGCTTAATGAATTCGTTTGTCCCGGTCAAAAGAAAGCCTTTGCTGGATAGAGTTTTCAGTTTAAGCAGTATTGGCAGCAGTGTAGACGAAATAGGAATATCGCGTTTGGACGCTTTGGTTTTTGGGGTGTCTATAACCAATATTGTAGAACCAACGGAACTGCTGCTTCTAACTCGTGCGACAGTATGCCGGACATGAATAACTCTTTTATTCATGTCAATATCATTCCATGCAAGGCTGCAAATCTCGCCGATTCTCAGCCCGGTGTGAAGCGAAATATATATCCCGGCACCTGTCAAGTCGAGGTTGTTTAGCAGCGAGGCTTCCAGTTTTTTCTGTTCCTCTGCGCTTAGAATGGACAATTCTGTTTTATCCGCCGGGGGCTTACAAATAGGAGTCTTCAATGGCGAGCAAAGTTGCTCACTAACCGCATATTTTATGGCGGCATTGATTACCAACATGATGCTCCTGACATAAGAGGCCGATAATCCGCCGGAGCTGTCGACTCTACCTCTTGAAATTTTCTCATTCAGGAATGTGTTGATCCTCGTTGCTGAGAGTTCATTGATTTTAGTCTGTCCAAGTTCGGGCATGATGTGTGCGTCAATAAGGTTCTGATATTTGTTAATCGTCCCGCCCTTTAAGCGCGCCCGATTATTATCCATCCATAAATTCAGCACCTCACCAAATGTTTTCCCTTGACCTTTTGGTGTGGCCAGTTGTAATGGATGGCTAATGATAGCGGCCATCTTCTCTTTTGCTTCCTTATAGGTTTTCCCGTATACTGAACCGTAGATAATACAGCCATCCACAGCGCGTCCTTTTTTATAACGCCCCTCCCATCGTCCATCTTTTCTTTTGCGAATGTTATCGCCACGTTTTGCCATGATATCTGTGCTCCTTTCAGCTTATAATTCGATAAAAATGTCACCACCCTAATTATAAAATGGGAGTATTACGATATTACAAGGGCAAGCATTATCAAGATGTCAGGATTGCTGACCCCTAATACAGACCCAACTCAGCATTAAAAGCTCTAATTTTTACCGTGTTTTCTGAGAAAATAGCCCATGAATCAACCATCCACGGTAAGGAAGTCAAAGAATTATGCTATAACTCATTGACTTTTCGGGTGAAAAGTGGTACAATGAGTCGGAACAGGTGGAGTAGTGTCGTACTTTCGTGAAGGTAAGAACTTTGAGTTCTACGCAAAGTAAGGGGCTGATTGCCCCCCAAATTTTACTCACTTAAAAAAATAGCGAATGAAGCTGTTTGAGCCTCATTCGCTTTTCCTTTTTATACGCCAAAATACTTTAGGCATCTTTTGAGTGGTTTTGCATGCACTAATTGTACCATTGTTATGGCGAGCAATCCTATAATAACCGCTAAATATATCGCCCGGTATTCTGGCGCAAACTGCATCACCTGGATCATATCGTCATTTGCAATTTCCAACCCAGTCTGGAAGAAAACCAGCGCCCATAACGACACAAGAAAAGACAACGCACAGATGCCTTTTATCACAAACCAAAGATACCACAATAAGAATATTTTAGGGGAGCGTATTCCGGTTAATACTGCTGGGAAAAGCATCCCACCAAAGCCTACTAAAATCACGCTTTTTAAGTTCATAGAATCAAACCTGCAAAGTACATTCGGTATAGGAAAAAGGTGAAATTCATATATCTGCGCACCCGAGATCCATGCCGCAATAGAATGTCCCAGTTCGTGCGTAAATGGGTAAACTATAATTGCTGCCATGAGGCCAATAGCAATAAGCAATACGCCTTTGAAAACATCTTTCATGACATCACCATTTTTATTCTTTCCAAATACTCTAAAAAATAAGCGGCAGGGACTTCTTTTTCCCCACCGCACTCGCATTCACATCGCCATATAGTTCCTTTTCCCGGTATTGTCCGGACGATCTCTTTGGCAGTGAGGCGTCCGAATTTTTGATTGGTTATGTCCTTTTTCATCCTACTGGCAAAAGCAGCTTTGCTATCACACTTTCATAAGATACGAACGGATCATCCCAGTACCGGGAGTCATGAGAGTTCTCCGTATTGTCGCCGAGCACATATAAACAGTTTTCAGGGACAGTTACTACGGTATCCTTATGAATTAGAGTGTCTCCTTCGCATGCTGCTATCCTTTTCACGAGGCAGGAGCCATCATGGCGGAAAATGATAATATCGTCGGTTTCCAGTTCATCAAAGAGCCTTAGTCCGAGAAGCAAACTTCCGGTTTTAAGTGTCGGCTCCATTGATGCGGTCGGCACATAGCCGAGCAAAAATACGCTTTGAAAAAGAACGATTATAACAATGGATGCGAGGACCGGAATAAGAATATGGCACAGCTTCTTGAGTCTTCCCATATACATCTCCTTCGAGTAAATAATAAGGCCGCTGAGAAACACATCTCAGCGGCCATGTTGTATATACTACATTTCTGCCAGCGCTAATATTTCCGGCCGGCTTTTCAGATACTTCCTCGCCTTGGATACCCAGGCACAAACAAGATTGGCGGACACCCCAAACTCATTTCCGATTTCCTTGCTGGAATGTCCCTCGGCCATCTGAATCATCGCATCAATTCCTTTGAGCACGCACGGCGAAGCTTCCTGCTTTGCCGCTTTGAGTGCGGCCTGCACATCCAACTGCGTTGCGACATCTGCAATCGATATGGTCGGTTCCTCTACAACCAGGGGAATCATATCACTTGAAAGCTCCGTTGCCTGCCGCCTGGTCGAGTAGATCAGCGCATCGCAGATCTCGTTCCATATCAAGCGATAGGCATAGGTAGAGAAGGTCCCGCCTTTATCTGTTGCTGCAGCTTTACAGAGGCCGATGCAGCCGATCTGAAAAATATCGTCGTAAGTATAGATACCCAACTGATACGGGCCGTGGACTTTATCGTTAATCACTTTCTGGACCAGCCGAATATTCTGTTCCACTTTTTTCTGCTGTTCTGCTGTCAGGGTCATGACGCCAGTGCGCCTCCTTTCTGTGCATAATATCGCCCCCGCGTTTTGGCTTTCCGCTGTTCTAAGAGCTTTCTGCTTTCTTCGATCACCTGCTTACAGTAATACTCGCCGAGATGTCCAATGTGCGCTTCGGAAAGCGGCGCCATAATCAGGTCGGCCAACCACTGGTATGCATCCTGCTTACTCATATAACCGGATTCATAAAGCTGGTCAAAATAATGGTGCGCTGTGCGGCGCAATGTACGCAGCTCGTGATTGGCCATACTGCCGACCGGAATATTCGTGCCGGCATGGACGCGGACATACGAGTCGCATTCGGGATAACGGGAACACACATAAAGCATGGTCCCTCTGGAATTGTCGCGGTAGATCCCGTCTGCACTTCTGTACACAACAGGACTGCCGCAGTAGGGGCACCGCATCCCGCCCCGGTCAAACCCCTTTCTTTTCTTCTTTTTATTCATAGTTCAATATTACCTCCGAGAAAAACAAAAAGCCGGAAGAACTGCGTTAAAACATACAGCACAAATGATCACTGTATGGATTCAAGCAGCCTTCCGGCTATCATATTCAATTGCCTGCGTTATTGTGGACTTGCTCAGTGCGCAAATCCGTAACGATTCCTTGTCTCTTCCCGAGACGAAGTCTGACGCCATACCATAGACGTATCGAGAGCCTGAACGCAAGCTCCTGCCACGCCTATAGTATAGCAGAGAAGTGCCGAAAAGTCAAGGTTTATCAGCGTTTTCGCGCCGAATTTTGCGAAAAATATCGCAAAATTTTCGCTTTTCTCTGTCAGACTCAGTCTGGGGGATTATTCCTCGTCTTCCTCGTCATCCGGCGACTCATTTTCACGCTTTTTCTTGAGAATCTGCATGACGATCAGCGTACCGATGGCAATGACCATACCGCCTGAAAAGAGGATGATATGCAGCGTCGGGATACCGGATTCGGATTTCTTAGTTGACTCAGAGTTTTGCTCTGTTGTGGCAGGAGCTTGCGTCTGGTCTGTTGAGTCCGTTGTATCATTCAGCGCCGGAATCGAAGTTGAGGAATTCATACAGGTTAGGATGTACTGGGAGCTGCCGCCGATCTCAAGGCGGAGCACGCCATCCGTTCCGACCTTGACGGTGCCGGGGTAAACCCCGGCATCCGTCTTGAGCTGGAACTCTACGCCTGACCATGATGTACCAAGCTGGATTTCCAGTTGTTCTGCTTTTACCACCTGCAGTTCGCTGCCGTCCGTGCCTTGCTGCACCGCATAGACCGGTGTGACCGGAATGCAGAGAATGCAAAGCAGCGACAGGATCAGCAGAATGCCTTTTGTCAGTTTTGTTTTCATTGCCTTACCTCCTTGGTCAGTCCGCAAGATGCTTCTTCTTGCGGGAATAAAGAATGGTACCGATCAGGACGCCAAGGCTTGCGAGCATCAGACCCAACCACAGAGCCATATGAGAATTGTCACCGGTCTTCGGGCTGTCCGGATGGTCGGTCGTGACCTTGTCGTTATGGACATTGACCGTCAGCGTTTCATCAGCGGTCAGCTCGATTTCAAATGGATCCGGGCGTTTATACCCGGCGCTGACGCTGTCCTCAACTTCCGTCACGGTATATTTGCCGATGCGCAGATTTTCAATGAAGATCTCACCGTTTGCGTCGGTCGTGAAAACTTCATCGTAATTCTCACTTGTGATGCGGAAGCTGAAGCCTTCCACACAACCGTCCGAGGAGGTCTTTACGATCTTCAAATTGCCAACCATATGGTCGTTGATGAAGCCAATGCCGGCTTTGTTCTCTACTTTCACCATCTCGCCATCAGTTACGATCTCAAAATAATAGTATCCGTTATCCTTGACGAAATTAACAGGCGCTTGCTTTTCATAGAGGAAGTATCCGCCGTAACGCAGCTCGGCGAGTTCATACAGACCGGGCTCGCATTCCGAAAGGGTACCAACCAATTCGTCCACATCCGGATCGAACTGCTGATTTCCGTTTACATCACAGTAGACCTCAAACACGGCACCGGTAAGCAGATGGTCGGGATAATCCTTATCGACCTTGGTCGTATGGACTGCGCCATAGATATGGCGGTTCTCGGCCTTGAGCTCAATTACGGCGCCATCCGTAGTAATGTCAATCGGGAACTCTGCCTCGTTGAGGACGAAGCCCTCGGCAGGTTTCAGCTCGCGCACGATCCATTTCCCGAATCGCACATTCTTAAAGGTGAAGATGCCGTCTGCATCGGACACCGCTGTCAGCACGGCGTTTTCCTCTGTGAATTCCGTATCATCCTCCGTAAAGAGGCCAAACAGCGCACCCACAACCGACTTTCCATCTTCGTCGACCTTGTAGCCTTTGATGTCGCCGCGAATGAATTTGTTCTCGACGGTAATGAAAACGGTTTTGCCGTCCTCGGTGATTTCTACCTCGATCGGCGTTTTATTGAGCACATAGCCGGTCGCCGGCTTCAGCTCACGGATGATCCATTTCCCGTATCGGATATCTTCAAAGCGGAACTTACCAGTGCTGTCAGACTCCGTTACACGCACGGCAGTACCCTCGGTAAACTCCGTTTCGCCCTCACGGAACAAGCCGAATACCGCACCGGCGATCACATTGCCGTCCTCGTCGAGTTTGGTGCCTTCGATATTACCACGGATATACCGGTTCTCCAGCTGGATGTTCACCACATCGCCGTCTTCAGACACTGTGACCGGATATGCCTTTTCATTGAGGACAAAGCCCTTGGCTGGCTGGATCTCACGAACGACCCAGGTTCCGAAGGGCACCTTTTCAAATTGGAAGGTACCGTCCTGTGCGCTTTCCGCCGTTAAATACGCATTTTCAGCCGTATACTCATTTTCATCATTGCGGAACAGGCCGAAAATCGCACCGGCGATCACATGCCCATCCTCATCGACCTTGCGGCCGGAAACCATACCGTACTTGAGGTCGTTCTGGATTGGGACGCCGTCATTGACAGAGATCTCGATCACCTGAGTTTCCTGCGAACCGTAGGAAAACTCGAATTCATATTGCGTGTCATCCAGAATGTAGCGCTCGTCCGTACTGCGCTCCTGCAGGTAATAGCTGCCCAGAGGCAGGTCGGTACTGACCGTCGCCATGCCGTTATCATCAAAGGTCACGATCTCAATGAGCCCACCTGCCGGAATGACGGTTCCGTCACCGGCAACCAGGTCGGTCTTGGCATACAGACCGAAGGTGATGTTTTTCAGCTCGCCGTTCATACCGATGCCGAACAGTTCATTCTGCTCCAGCACCTTGCTCAGGGATACTTTGACCTTTTGGCGCTCGTTATAGAGATTTCCGGCAGTTTCCGTAATGGCGACCTCCTGACCGGCGTAAGTCAGCTCCACCGTCTGAATTGTGCCGTTCAAAACCATTCCGTGCGGCGCGGCGATCTCCTGAATCTCATATTTTCCGAGATACAGTTCCTTACTCGATGCCACGCCGTCAGACCCGGCCGTGATCGTATCCACAATCTCGCCCTTTGCGTAATGCATGACGCCATCAAGCGTATAGATATCTTCTGCTGCACGGATCTCAAACACTGCGCCGGGCAGGCTCTTGACCGCATAGACCGGTTTATAGATCCCGTCCGCTTCCGTGACCGTCCAGAATACTTCGCCGGTCTTAGTGATACGGATGATACCTTTCTGCGGCATGTTGGAACGGGTGACTTCGATCAATGTGATGCCTCCGTCCTCGGTCGCCGAGTCTGCGGTCACATCAAAATAGACCGGATCGGAGTTCAATACATAGCCATACGGAGCCTTGACTTCCACAATGGAGTAGCCCTTCCCGAACGGAAGCACTTCCGGAGTGATCAGATAGCCTTCCTCGTTAGTGTAGAAGGTGTCGATCACCGTCAGCTCCGGGTAGGTATACTGCATGGTAACTCTGGTACCGTCCGGGTTATAAATCTGGAACGCCGCGCCTGCATACGGGATACTCAGACCGGATTCTGCATCCGTCTTCTGAATCTTGAGATATCCGGTAAAGGGCGCGTTGTTGAGCAGATACTGATAGCTGCATCCGTCTTTATCAATGAAAACATCGAAGGGCGCTGCCAGTTCAAAGCCTTCCGTGCCTTTCGTCTGTCTGACTGTATAGATGCCGTAAGGAAGCTGCTTCGTCCCGGCATATCCATGCTCATCGGTAATCAGGTGGTCCCGTTCCGTATCCCGGGCATTCTCGTAAGATCCCGCAGTCTTCAAATACACCTCAAATTCCGCTCCGGCCTCAACCGTCTCCAGACCGGTGCTGCCGTCATCCATGTGTTTGATGAGATACAGGCTGCCGAAGATGATGTCCTCATAGACATCCAACTCTTCTGTGTTTTTCTCCAGCGTATACTGTCCGGGCGTCACACCGAGCCAGTAGACGGTCTCATCCAGAAGATATCCCTCCGATGGTGTGATCTCACGGATGTTCCAACCCTCGCCGCAGGGGTAGTAGTCGGTCAGAAAATATCCGTTTTTATCTGTCACATAGGTGTCCGCGAGTTCATCATAACGATAAACACCGTAAACAGCTCCGGCGAGTGTGGCATTGCCTTGGGTTTCTCCGTAAGGATAGCCGAGTTTCTCCACAATGCTGTCTGAGTCGAGCGAGAGCATCTTTGTGGTTCCATGCTCACTATTGCGGCGGAGAGAGGCATCGACCTTGAGGACATCGGCACGCCATTTCTTGAGGATATTATCAAATCGGCGCTCGGTCACTCTATTCCACTCGACCGAAATGTTCTGCACCTCCGGGATCACATATCGCTCTGGGGTGTTCTCTTCGGAAAGCGTGTAATCCGTACCAATCGGGACACACTCAAACACAGCTGTGCCGGCCGCATTGGTTGCAACGGTCATATCCACACGCTCACCGTATTCGGAGATGCCGGTCAGGCGGAAAGTCAGTCCCTCCACCAAGCCGTCTTCGGCGGTTTTACGGACTTTGACCATACCGTACTGGCGCAGGTTGGCAATGTCCAGGGTGATAAGCGGACTGTTATCGTCGATCGTCACTTTCCACCGCGCATCGCCGTCCGGCTGGTAGTTGACCGGCACCTTGGTCTCTTTTACAATATAATCGCCATAGATGATCTCGCCGGACTTGGCATAGCCGTTTTTGTCTGTAGGTCCGATCACGGCGACTTCTTCACCGGCGAGATCGTAGACGGTAAATTCTGCTCCGCTGAGGTCCTTCCCGGATTCGGCATCGGATTTCAGAACTTCAATATGACCCTTTTTGAGCCGGTTATAAGCATTGACCGTTGCCAGGCTGCCATGTGCGGTATCAATGGTGACCTTCCATTCCGTCTGACCGTCCGGCTCATAGTTAAACGGGAAGGTCGTCTCGACCACTCGGTAGGAGCCGTAAGGAATATCTGTGGATTTGGCATATCCACGATCATTGGTCGGCCCGATGGTCGTTACCTTTGCGCCAGACATATCGTAGACCGTGAAGATGGCCCCCTTGAGCGCCTCATTGGTACCGGACGATTTTTTATAGACCTCAATATTGCCCTTTTTCAGCTCATTGACGGCTTGGATCGTTACCACGCCGTTATTGGAAGCGCTGACTGTGCGGGTCCACTCCTTGGTTCCCGAATAGGTGTAGTCTGTCGGAAAAACCGTTTCCACGATCCTGTAGGTGCCAAACGGCAGCCGCTCTTTGGTGCAGGCGTAGCCGCGGCTGTCGGTAGGACCGATGGCATATTCTGTTCCGGTTGAGGTGTTGGTGGCAATGAAATAGGCGCCGCTCAGTGCTGCGCCCTTCGGATCCTTTTTATAAACTTCGATTTTGCCGGCCGCCTCTACGAATTCCGGAGTAACGACCTGCACGACGGCTTCCGGATAGTCACCCTTGGACATACCGACAATGGAGCTGATTTCCGGTCCTCTATCGTTGCCGACATGGAAAACAAAGTGGGTTCCGTTGTAATAACCGGCGTACACGGCAACATGGGCGATGTCCCCGGTCGGAATGTGTTTGAAAATGATGAGGGACCCGATCGGGATATCCTCACTGGGGATAAAATTGTTGCCGTTCGCATTCTGACTGAAGCTGATGCGGCGTGCCGTACCGGCACTGACCCAAGCATTCGCAGCGGCGTTATATGCCGTTGCGGTACGCAGATTGTATGGGCGGGTTGCACTGCTGGTGTCAATGCCCGCAATGTTCGGCAGATAGTTGTAGTACACATACGAAACAAAAGAGGCACAGCAAAGGCCGCTGCTCTCGAATCCGGCGATATCCGGTGCGAGCCCGGTTGCCGTACCGCTTTTTGCAACGGTTTCCGTGCCGTACTTATTCAGCCCGTAGGAGATTTTCGAGAGATAGGCGGTTGCGCCGCCGCTGTACTTTTTGAAAATTGTTCCGTCATCTCGTTGCGCCTGTACCTTATAGCCGGTGTACTCCAGCGCGTCGAGGAAAACATTGTCCAGCATCTCTGCCGGAATGTCAGATGCCGGTGCCGCAAAAACGCTTGTCGGCATCATCGAGATGAGCATCAGCACTGCCAAAAGCATTGACAGGATGCGTGAGGTGAATTTCTTGTTCATCTTGGTATCTTCCTTTCTTGATTTGGATATGAAAAGAGCCCCACCGTTTTGGGTGAGGCTACAATTCCTTGATGGTTCTTAAAGATTGTCCGTGTTTTCGGCAGCAACTGCGATGTCGCAGTACCACATACCGCTTTCATAAGTTACGCCAACGGCAATATAGCCATACTCGGCCGAGCCGATATAGCACCAGTGCTCCGCACTGTTTCTGACCAAGGTCGCAAGCCGATAGGCAACTTCGTCCACCGTACCGACATAACCGGCCTTTGCAATGGCTTCGTTGGCATTTGCACGGTAGTACGGCTCGCCGCTGCCGCCGTAGACGCTCGGGTCCACATACTCGCCATACTGAAGCGCTGTCGCCGCTGCACGCTCATCGTTTGTATCATGGGCAAAATTGCGGATGAGTTGTCGGCTTCGATACTCAGCATAGCTCGTAAGACCCGGCAGTTTGACTGCGGAAGATGTGCGGAAGCTGTTGATGCACTCCAGCACCTTATCAGCGACCGTTCGGGCGTCCTCGGCCCCGGCATATGCTTTCCCGGGTTCCGAAGGCGGTTTGGCAGGTTCGTTTTCCGGCTCGGTCTGAGGGGGAGTCGTAGACTCAGTGACCTTTTCGCTTTCCGGTTCAGTAGTCGACATGGGATCTGCCGGCTTGGCAGGGGCTGTTATCTCACTTTCAGTTGGGTCTGATGTGACGGCAGTATCCTGAGATGTCCGGCTCTCCTCCAGGGAACTCTCCGGTTCAGTCTGGCGAGCAGAGGACTCATTGGCAATTGCAGAGCCCGGGATCTCAGAAGGTACGGAACTATCAGCCGAGTCTGTGGTATGGCAGGCGGCAAGCGTCAGGCAGAATGTCAGTGCGCAGGATAAAATCAAAAGCTTTTTCATAATGCATACTCCCGGTTCGTGTTTTTACCATCATTACACGGATGAGTCTGGGATTTTACAACTCAGCACGCAAGCTTATAAAAGCCGCGGTCCGCTTCGTCGACGCACCGGTCGAGGATCTCGTAAAATCGCTTGGCATCCAACTCGGTATCCAGCCAGTGCGTGGCACGGTAGGAATAGCAGCCGACTTCATCGTTGATAGCATGACTTCCGAGCACGCTTCTCAGATTCAGATCGTTTGCGATCCGACACTGCTTTGCGGTACCCGGTTGGGTAAGCGCCTTGGCGAGACAAACCACCATCAGCGGGTGCAGCTCGGAAAAAGAGATCTGCAGGTAATAATCTCGATACCTGCCCATGATCGAAGTTTCATCCTGACTGTCGATCGGCAGCTCCGTCAGAAGCATCTGACGGGTATGCTCGGCGATCTCTTTTCTGCGATGCTGTTCTTTCTGACTCAGATCACAATGTAGCATAAAATCTCCTTTCTTTTTCATCAGTGCGGCATGGCAATGTGGGTGATGGCGCCCCAGATCCGGTTGGTCTCGTGGTTGATCCCGAGGATCCGGACGGTGACTCTGGCACCTCTCGGCGGGCGTCCCCGTTTGGGATAACTGCACAGGCAGTCGATGCCGCCGTCCAACGCCACAAACACGCCGTTCACATCCACCATACTGACAGTACCGACATAACGGTTGCCAACGGAATATCTGCGCAGGGCTTTCTCATACGGGTTTTCTCCCGCCTGTTTCACGGAGGCGGAAACCCGAACATGGTCACGGTCGCTGCGATCCACATCCAAGACCTTGATGAGGATGCGCTGGCCGGGCTGGAAGTGGGCCGCCGCATCCATCCAGCGTTGGTAGCTCAGTTCTTTAAGGGGAATGTAGCTCTCCACGCCAAACAGGTCGATGAAGATTCCTGCACGGATGGCAGAGACAACTCTGGCTTCCGCGCAAATACCGGCATAGATGCGGTTGTTGCCGTCCCGGTCTGTGCCGAAATACATTTCTTTTCTTCTGGCACGCATAGCCTCAAGACGGCTCGCCGCTGCAATACCGGATTTGGGATCGATGCCTTTGACAATATAGTCGACTTCGGCACCGAGGCGCTTAGTCAGCATGTAATGAAGTACCTCGTCCGGGTCACGCCCGCGATAGTCCTCGGGCGGTTCGACTGCCTCAGCGGCAGGAATGATGACTTTGAACTCACCGTGATACAGGACTGCGAAGGCATGACGAGGGTTATCCGCCGACTGTTCCACACCCTGGATCGTCCCGGTCAGGATACGGCCGCTTCGCTGCGACTCGATGAGATCGAGCAGATCGTTTTTGGCCTTATCCGCCTCAGTTTCGACCGTCGGACGATCGTCAATGGACAGTACCGACACGCTCGGTTTGGTGTAAGTGCGTTTTCTCTTGGGTTTTGGCGCCGCATCGACGCCGTCTTCCTTGGCATTCGGTGCAGTTTCAGGTTCAGTGTCAGACTGGGACGGTTCCTGCTCTGTCTTCTTGCGCCTGCGGGGCCTTTTTACCTCGGTCTGGGATTCCGTCGGTTCGTTGAGAGCTCCGTCCGGAATTCCGGCCGAAGGGTCATCCGCTTCCGCCGAATCTGTTTCAGTCTGGGAGAGCGAAGTATCACAGGTGTCATCCGGTGCCCCTTCAGCAGGTGATGCTGTGATATTCTCCTCAGTCTGGGATTCCTGCGCCTCCAAAGGAGTCGTCATTTCCTCGGGAAGCTCTACTTTCTTTTTGGTTGGCATAGATTGTCCTCCTTTATTTGTTAAAATTCACTCGGCGGTTGTGCCGAGCTATATAAGCTTTTTCTGCGCGCCGCTTTCTTGGGCGGCACCGGTTCGGTGTCAGACTGGGTGGGTGTGGGTGTAAGCGTATCGGCTGCCGGCTGATAATCATATACCGATGCCTTTACGATTTGTTTTGCCATCGGCTGTCTGGTGAAATCCAGTTTGTTCAGCTTCAGAATGTTATGCCCGCGTATGATGCAGAGCAGCTCCTCATTGGGAAGCCGTAAAACTTCATCCGGTGTGAGCAGCCGTCTGCGTCCCTGACCTTCGGTATGACGGTACTGGGGAATGACCTGTGCCACTGCGATAGTCTGACGGACCGTCATGGTGGAATTGACCTGCACCGACATATCACCGGACCGGGCTGAGATATACTCGGCGGTCACATCATCGGTGCAGCCGAGCATCAGTTGGATGTCGCAGTTGCCGATGATTTCGGCCCACAGATTCTTGGGATACCGATTCTGCAGCTGACCGAGGCTCTGCACGGCCAGCATGACTCGGATATCTCTCGACCGCACAACAGAAAGGGATCTTGCAAAATCGGATCCGTCTTCCGCACCTCCAATGCGGCCCACATTGTTAAACTCATCCAATATCAGATTGACGGGCACATCGCAGCGGCCGTTCGGACGACCGTCGGCATATCGAGTCAGTTTGATGAACATGAATGAGAAAAAGAGCGATGACAGGAACGCCATCGTAGCGTCCTGATCGCTCAGCACAATGTAATAGATGCATTTGTTTCTGCCGGGCGCCGTCAGGTCGATGTCAGACCGACTCGTGATCCGCTGGACTGCTTGGTTCTGAAGCACCTGAAGGCGTGTGCCCAGCCCCAGTATGATGCCGGAACGCACCGTATCACTGGACTGAGCAAACAGATTAAACGGCGCCCGTGCCGGATGGTCAAGCGGCAGCTTATCAAACATAGCGGTCAGCTGCCGTTCACTGTTTTGCGTAAGCAGCTGATATACGGCGGACAGATGCTTCATATCAGGGCTTCGGGTCCGATCCTGATCGATAAGCAGGATGAGCGCCTTCAAAAGATTGCCCTCGCCGTTGTCCCAGAAGTGGTCGCCCTTGCCTGAGCTGGTGTTGCCGATGATGACATTGGTCAGCACCTGCGCCATCAATGTGTCGCCGTTCAAGTCTGACATACAGTTCCACGAGTCGCTGTGCTCAGGGGATACGAGATTATAGATCTTCACATCGTAGCCCGCGTTTCGGAACATTTCCGAGGTATCGGCATAAAGCTCGCCCTTGCTGTCGGTCACGATTACGGACTCGCTGCGCCGCAGCGCCTGAAACAGCGCATTTCGGATAATCGCACGCGACTTCATGGTACCGGATGCGCCGAAAATGGCAATATGGCGGTTGAGTCTGGTGTCCTCCGGCATACAGACGGCTTTTCCGTTGTACTCGCCAAGAATCGTACCTTTGGCATCAGGAACCGGCGATATCTCCAGAACTTCCTTCATTTCTTTTTCGTCCATCCAGGATGCCGTGCCGTAGATGCCGGATTTGCTTCTGGCAAAGCCGCGGGGGTCATGCTGCTTCCCGTCAAACTTATCGTGGAGCTTCACATAGGCAAAGATGGCGCCGGCAATCAGCAGGATCATCAGGATGCCTTTGATCCCGTTGCCACTGAAAGCTGCCGGAAAACAAATCAGCGGATTCCAGCTTACCGGTTTCATCGTGCTTTCACCGGAAACGCCGCCGCTGTCCATCCACGCTGCGTAGTTGCCGAGCACTTGGCCAAGCATTCCGCCCAGATAGAACAGCCCGACGCATCCCAGTATGGCGGCGACGATAATGGCTATCTTGCGGTTTTTATCGTTCAAATAAATCCCTCCTTTCCGGGTCGAGTTCTGCTTCCACAGCGTCAAACCCGATCGTTTTTATTGTTATGCGGTTCCCGAGATACTCTCGGATGAATGCCATCTGATATGGGTAACACAGCACCTCATAATTTCCACGCTGATTCTCGACGGCTTCCTTGAATCGAACCAGCCTTGCGAGATCTCCGTCCAGATGTGAGAACACATAGGCATCACCGATTTTTGCGTCATACTCAAACAGCCCGCAGTCATAGGTTCGCACCTCCGGGTCAAATAGAAGTTCCAAAAGCCGCTCTTTCCAATCGGGTACTGTCATAAGGCGCAGCTGTCGAATGCCATGCTCATCCATGGGAATGAAATACAGATTGCGGTAGATGGCGTCAAACCGGAACTCTGGCCGCTTGGTTGTGTCGGACTCCAGCAGTGTCTTCAGTGCGACGCTCTCAGACTGACCAAATAAAATGGCGGCCGGCGCTGCATCGGTGCCCGCATTCAGGCGGCTGATCTCAATGACGCTGTGCAGCGTTTTGAACTCACCCTTGCCGCTCCATTTCATCACGGCGCTGCGCGTGTTATAAACGGCGTATGGGCGCTGCCCGAGATAGGCTGTTCCCACCATCCGGGTAAACATAGTTTTGTTCATCTCCGCTTCGCCGAGCTTCTTCAGCTCTTTGGCAAGATAATAGCAGGGCGCATCGGGGATCCGCTTGGTGATGGTCCGGTTTTGAAGAATGGGAAGCATATATGGTCGGCATTCAACGCCTGAGCGCATACACATAGCCGCAGCTTCGGCAACACGGTGGTTTCTGTCCCGGTGTGCTGCATTCCCGGGGAATTTGTGTTCCCAAAAGGCGTCCATGTAATACCGGTAAGCATTCGGGTGAAGCCAATCCAGTATGGGGAGAGCGCCCTTATAAAAGCGTACAGACCTGCTGTTGCCTTTGCCGGTAACGGTAAGCAGGCGTGTGGTCAGTTCCGTTTCCGTCTGAGGGATGCGAAATGTTTCCGGTGTGGTGAGCTTATGAACCAGGGCTTTGTAAGCGCGTTCATTGCCGAGCAGGTAGAGCGAACGAATCGGATATTCACCGACGATGGAAAGCATTGTGATGAGCTGCCGGAGCTGACTGCCCGGGCGGAAGTATTGCATAGGCGCATCACCTCGCTTTGTAAGAAATTCCGACCACATGACTGCTCTCTTTGTCGGAATTTCCGCCGTGAAATCTGCCCCAAATCGCCGCTATACCGGGCGTTTTCGACTCCCAACTTCTTATGTAAGTTTTCCGGGGCGGAAAACGGCGGTTTTTACATAAGTTTTTCTCCTTAACAAAAGCGGACTTCATAGAGCTTTACCCCCTTATCCGGCAGCGTTTTCTCTTCGACCATCCACACGGGAAAGTCGTGTTTGGGAATCACATAGACTTCCGTGCGGTCCTCGCTTCCGGCAGCGCTGCAATAGTAATGCGAGCAAACTGCCGGGTGATCGTCGGGCAGAACATACAGCGCCAGAATATCCGTGACCATATTGGTTTCGATATTATCGTGATCCCGCATGGCCCGTTCCGGTCGGCTTCTGTCATACACATGGCGGTAGGCAAGCACACAATCCCGAAAGCGGACCGGGGGCTTGCCATCAAAGAACTTCCGCATAGCCGGATAAAGATAAGACCGGATATAGTCCGCTGAACCGGACGCTTTCTTCGGCAGCAGTGCCGGAATGCGAACCGAGAACCATCCCTCGGCCGTAAATCCGACCTCGACAGGGATCGTATCGGATATGATTGCATCCGTCTGGACCGTTGCCCCGGCTGCTCCGGTGTAGGCCGGAAGGACTCGTGTAAGAAGGACCGTCTGCTCGGACAGTTCCTCAAGCCGAAGCGCCCGGTTATAGCTTTCCGGAAGATTTCCGTTTTCGTAAAACCAGCGGACGGCGGAAGCCTGTTCCTTCATACGGGTCAGCTTGGCCTCGATTTTGCCCAGCGTTTTCATATAAGTCGTTTCAGCCTTCATGCTCGGTCGCCTCCTCACTGTAAAAACGGACCTCCGGTTCGTCCTGACCGCAAAAGTCCACGGTAGCAAACAGACACGGTGCGTTCGGCAATCGAACAGTGCTCACCATATCGATCCTCGGCACTGCAACGATATATTTCATATCCTCCTGGGGCTGAAGCAGCTTCAGCAGATTCTGCTCGCCATCATAGAGCACCACGATCTCATAGCCGACATTTTCTTTCAGGAAAAATAGCTGCGACGGGTAGACCGCCGGATAATGCGCCATCGGTTCCACCTTGTCAATGAATCGGAGCAGCACCCATATTGCCAGGATCATCCGCTGATCCGGCTGGCACATCGGGTCAAGCCCGATATAATAACCACCGGAAACATCTGCGATACGCATCTGCCTTTTCAGATTCCGCAGGATCTTTTCTGCCGTCTGCGGCGGCTTTTGCAGCATCTTTATGATTTGCGCACGGGGCAAGGCTCCGTATTGCGAGAGCCATTTGACCACATACTGTTCATCGGTCAACAGCACGATAACCACCTCCTTTTTGTACTCATTTGCGCCAAAATGCGTATTCCGTGCAAAATGCGCACTGTTAATCCGCCTCCTGCTGCCGCTCCTTGAGAATGGCTTCCAGCTCGGCACGGTCGGTCGTGATCATTTCTTGTTCCTCTTTGGACGCCTTAATGATGACCGGCACCTTGCTGTTGTTGGAACAGATCAGCGCCTCGCCGCGTTCAAAGCGGGTAATGGAACGTATCTCGGTTTTCGTAAGCTTCAGCGTATCCCGGACAAACTCCGCTTCGTCCGGCTCCAGATTCAGAATGATCTTATTTTTGGAATTATTGATAATTGCCCGACCGTAGCGACCATCTTCCAAGCCGAAGAAATCGGACAGGTCCTGCGTTGCGGAAATCGCCGCGCCGCCGAAGCCTCGGATGATCTTGAATATTTCCAGGCAGAACTCTGCCGCCATCCGGTTGGAACCGGCACCGATCAGCTGCCAGATCTCGTCGATCATAATGGCCTTCTTTTTTGTGCGGTCGCTTTTGATCTTGTCCCAGACATAATCAAGGGCGATCATCATACCCACAGGCAGCAGCTTGCCCTTCAGCTCCGATAGGTCGAGAACGATATATTTATTGGACAGGTCCACATTCGTCTGTTGATTGAAGGACTGCGCCGAGCCGGTAACAAAGCGACTGACAATGACTGCAATACGCTTGGTCATTTCATTCTTTTGCAGTTCCTCATGCAGATCTCCGAGTATCGGCATGGTCTTCATCTTCGGCGGAACGGCATTGCGGTCCTCATAGACCGAATCGTTATCATGCGTGATACCGAACTTGCCGTAGGTACGGATCAGCGTCTCATCCAGCATCTGCTCCTCTTCGTTGGTCATATCCGGAATCAGCAATGAGAAGAAAATCATCAGCTGCTGAATTTTCTGCGCCAGAAGGGAGTCCATCTCGCTGTAATCCAGCTCGTCGATCAACTCCATTTCGGGACTGATGGTATGCCGAATCTCCATAATATTGATGCAGTGCGGAGAACCCGGTGCAATTTTGATGAACTGACCGCCGATGCGGTTACATGCCCGACGAAACTCATGTCCCTTGATAGGAGCAATGATATAGCACTGAATGCCGCGCATACGCATACGCAGTGCCAGCAGCTGCATGGTGAAGGTTTTTCCGGCGCCGCTGGTACCGAGCAGATTCAGATTGGCATTTTTATTTTTCTTCGTATCAAACAGATCGACAATGCACAGCGAGTTGTTATGACGGTTGATTCCGAGCAGCACGCCGGTATCGTCCGACATCTCAAAGGATGTGAACATGTAGGTAGAGGCCGCACCACTGGTCAGCACATTCCGCTTGGATTTCTTTTCAAGCTTCGGGGATATCTGCAGAAACGGCATTACCGTGCGCAGGGCATCCTCCTGCTGAAAGCTGCAGTCGCTGACATACATATCCATAGACTTGAGCATATCGGTCATCTGCTGCTTGCGCCACATCAATTCTTCATAGGTCCGTGCGGACACAGTCACGAACACCGACATATAAAAGAGATCCTCGTTATAATTGGCGATCCCTTGCTTGATGAAATACCCGGCCTGAATGGAACCGGCAAGCTCCTCATAGTCGGTCGAGGTATCCTGCATGCTTTTGAGCTTTGTGCGATTCAGACGGATGCGCTGAGCCACCTTGTCGATGGTTTTGCTGCGGTTTTCCCGCCTTAAAAACACATCGACATCAATACCTTCGCCGGCGTTGATGAGGGAGGACATCCATCCGGCGCGGACCTTATTCGGGTATCCGTTTCCTTTGATATACAGGAAGGAATAGTAGAGCCCGTCCATGATGATATAATTTCGATGCGTCAGGTCAATGCCGCGCGGCGCAATAAAATGTGCCATACGGATATGCGGGACCGGATCGATGCCAATGACCTTGTTTTTTGATGCCATCGTGTCCAGAACGATGCGGTCAACACGGGAGGAAAACGGCTCCTCTATACAGGAACGACGGTTGAAGAACATATACAGTATCTCTGCCGTCGCTTCGTCGGGGTCCTTCGGCTGAAGGATGTTGTTACCGCACTGCATGAAATAGGCACGGGCATTCTGCTCGGCGGTCAGCAGCGTGCTGCAGATCTGTCCGTAGTCACTGTTTTCGTTACGCCGCAGTTCTTCATACCGGAAAATCAAAAAGAAGCGCCTCGTCAGCGCTTCACGGCTTCCCACATCCTTGATGAGTCGGATATATCCCTCACTGAGCTTTTTACACTGCTCACTTTCCTCGGTCTCCATTTCCTTTCGGAGCATGGCAATGTGCTTGTCGGAGTCAGCTTTGCGGGTGATGCTCTTAAACTGCAGATGCACCGGCGAAATTTTCAGCCAGCTTGCAAAGGAGCAGATGATCTCATACTGTTCTTCTTCCGAACGCAGCATAAAGTTGATGGGTTCAATTTCAAGAATTTTGATATACCGCCCGTCGGTCGTCTCAATAATGCCGTGCTCCAGATTCTTGATCGGAATGAAATCCTGGGTAAAGCTCAGCTTTTCAGGCTTTCTTTTTTCTGCTTTTCTTTTTGCGGAGCTGTCTTTGGTCATATTTATATCCCACCCTTCTCAAATGCAGTTTTCTTCTGTGTGCCAGATAGCAGATGATGTGTCCTGCATACCGGAACAGCGAATCGCCGTCAATGCCCATAGCGGCGAGGATCCCAACCGGAATCAGCGTAACAGTCATCACAACGATGCGTATTGTGGTTGCCATCGGGATCAGCATCAACTCCGGATATCCGACGGCCAATATCAGAATCAGTGCCTCGACCGCATTCCGCGGTTCCAGCATTCCGCCGAATATCTTTCCGGAGTCGGTATAGTTTGCAGGAATGGCAAAGGTTGTATTGAATTCTTTTTCTTCCATGATTCCTCCGTTCTTTTTTATCCCGGTGTATCACCGAAATCTACATTCTTCGGTCGGCGCAGTGCCAGTCCGGCCTCATAGCTCGGCGTATTGAAGATCACGCCCTCACTACCGGAGGAATGGACCCACATACGCTCGCCGTTTTCACCGTATCCGGCAAAAATAAGTACATGATTCCATCCGCCTCCGTCGTCATCCATCAGGAATCCCAGATCTCCGGGCAAAAGCTCTTCGGCGGTAATGGCATAGGATTCGTCCCACTGGCTCCAGGAGGCACCGTTCAAGCTGACGCCGACAGCCGTTTTATAGGTCCAGTCTGAAAAGCCGGAGCAATCCAGGCCGAATGGGCGGATCGTGCCGGTCGTTGTGGAACCGGCGGCTGTAACGAGCTTCGGCGTATTCCATTCATCATTCCATCCGGCTGCCGATTTGCCGCCCCAGAAGTATGGCACCTTCCCAACGAGGGACAGGCCGGTTTTGACGACGTGCTTTCGTGTTTCGCTGCAATTCTGGCGGGCAAGGAAGGCGATCAGTTCTACATCCGTAAGCGGAACGGTACTGCCGTTTCCGGCCGTTCCGTAGAGCGTTTTCTTCAGGGCCAAGGCACGGGAGTGGATCACATCGCCGTATGTGGTTTCCAGACCGTTATAATAGGCGTTCATATCCAGTCCGAACGCCGTGGAAATCACCGTATTGTCAAAGGGATGAATGGTGCATTCCAGATATTTAACGGTTTTCTTTTCCGGCGTAAGCATTTCCTTGCCCGTGTACTGATAATAGGTTGCCTTGCGTGTGCCTGTGATATTGTTGCCGCTGTATACGGGGAGCGTCAGGGTGACGGCTGCGTATGCATCCACCTCGATCTGTGTATCGGATGACAACTGCTGATCCTGCAAATAGTAGGTCGTTTCCGCCGTTTCATAACGGTATTGCGGGATGCCGTTGATCATTCCGGTCTTAACCGTTTTCGTTACCACGGTTATCGTGACCGGCTTGTAGGTATAGTAAGCGACCGGCGTGATCACTTCATTTTCCCGTTCCACTGAGGTTACGGGAAACATGTTGGTTGTCACACCGTCCAGCTTCTTTTGCATATCCTCCGGGTCGTTGCTAAGCTGTTCCACCGAAGTGGAATATGCCGACAAAATATAGGCGGTGTCGTACCCGGCCGAGCTCTGCGCATAATTGATCAGCGCATTCATCGAAAGCTCCCGGTCATAGCCGCCGTCTGAAATCAGGCGTTCTACCTCAGCTATCGAAGCGTCGTACCCGGTCTGAACAATGTCCGAAACCGTCTCGGAGAGGCTTTCATAGATCTCCGTGATGGATACCGTCGGCTCGTTGCCGTCAATGCCCAGCGCTTTATTGATGATGATTCCGGGCAGCTCTACGATCATAACGATGAGAAAAACCACCGAAAGGCACAAACAGACCAGAATCTTAAACAGGGTGTGCCGCATTGCCCATGCGGCGGAGATGATCGCACCCCACGGACCACCGGCAGCGGTACCTGCTGCGATCTCTGCTACTGCCTTGCCGCCCTCTACACCGGCTTTTACGGTTGCCGCAGCGGCATTGGCTGCTGCTTCCGCGCCCTTTTTCGCCGCCTGCTTTGCGGCTTGCTTTCCGGCATTTTTAGCGGCTTTTGCCGCCTGACCCGCCGCTTGACCGATATTATCCGAACCGTCTCCCATTTGCTGCTTTTGCGGCTCTGCCATTCTTTCACCTCCGTATTCAAACTGCCAAAGGCAGGCTTGTTTTCTCTTTTATATAGGAAGACAGCCGAACCGAATCCATTGCTCCGGTCCGGCTGCCCACCGTTTATCGTCTCCGTCTTGGCGACTTGATCTCCGTTTGATCACGGGATTTTGGCTCGCCATAACGGGACGGTGTGCTTTTGTACCGCACGGTTTCCGTAGAAACGGTGCGAACATTATCGCCGTCATAGACCGGTTTTCCGTTCTCATAAACCGGCTTGCGTTCCACTGCAGCCTCGCCGTGTACTGCGTACCACTGGCTGCCGTGAACATCTTCATATACCTGATAGTCGCCGCGGGGAGGTGCATACTGTGCCGTATCGTAGAACATCGTGCCGGATCCGTTTTCATGCCGGACCTCAAAATGCCCATCCATACGACCGGATCCATCCACGCTTGTAACCGGCTGTTCATAACCAGGCATAAAGCTTTGGAACTGTGCCCGATTATAGCCATCCGCCGCGTCGCCAGCCTCAAAGGGAGGCGTTTCTGCGTGCTGCTGCATGGCGTACCAGTCTACGCCGTTGGATGCCTGAATTGTGGAATGCGGTGCATCCGGTTCATCATAATAGGCACTGTTGTACCATCTGCTCACGCCGCCGTCCGAAGATGCCTCAATGACACCGTCTCCGACCGTTCTGAGCGTTGCACCGTCCGCGTCCGGGAATGCGGCTGCAACCTGCGCCGCCTCAGCGGAATTGCCGCTGAATACGGGTGCATCGTAAAATGATCCGGCTCCGGAACCGCTGGCCATCTGATACCACTGACTGCCGTCCGAGGCATTGACAACGGCGTGCGGACCGTCCGGCTTTTCAAACTGGGAAGCGTTGAACATCTCGACAGCCGTTTCTTTCCCGTCGGCGCCAATTGCCTTTGTGGAGATATGTCCGCCGGTGATCTGCGTATCCGAGAGATTCATGCCTTTCATATGCGGCATATAATTGCCGAGACTGCGGTTGGCAATGTCGCCGCCGATAGAACCGGACACATTGGGAGTTCTGGACGCTACGGAAGAGATGGATTCTCCGGTCAGTGTGGCGCCGTTACGGGCTGCCATACCGCCGAAAGCCCGACCGACAAAGCCGATCGTTCCACCGGCACCCATCCTTGTACCGCCGTCCACGACCGCATCACGGACATACGAATTGCCCTTGAAACGGTTGGCAAAGCCTGCGGCGAACCCCGTTGCCGCTGCACCTGTACCGGTTGCGGCACTGCCTCCGCGGAACACGCTGCCGGCACTTCTTGCGCCTCCGGCCACGCCGGTGATCACTCGTGCAGCCATCAGCAGTTCCATACCCATACCGGAGCCGGTCTGGGCTACATTCAGTCCCATTGCCGCAAGATAGCTGTCAAATTTCTGTGCCGTTTTTAGAAATGCCACTGCACAGAACAGCCACAGGAACACATTGCCGTTTCCGTTGGACAAGGCGCCGCCTGTGCCGATGTACTGGCCTACCGAGGTTGAAAAACCACGCAGGAACCAGACATTCATCACAAGGAGCAATAGCTGCGACCCGACCATCCGGCACCACGACCGGAATACCGGCGTTGTTGCTTTGGAGGCACCCATAGAAAAGGCGAGAGGTGAGGTGTAGCACAGCACACCGACAACGATGTACCGTTCCACCGTTTCAAGCAGCAGCTTGAAATAGTTCCAGCCCAACGCAATTTCCAGTATGACGAGCAACAACAGTCCGACCACCGAGATGGTGGCGATAAGACTGGTCAACCCGTTTTGAAGTGCCTGCTCGATTCCGGCAAAGGTAAAGTCCTCCGCCGTCATTTGAATGTCCATGAGTGCCGTATACGGCGCTGTTGCGATTTTCAGCGTCAATAGGAAAATCGGCTTGGCATATCCGATCAGAAAGGCGAATAGCGCACTTCTGCCAAGCAGTACCCATGGGTTTTCCGCCTCCGTTACAGGGCCTCCGAATACACGGAACAACTGCCAGACTGTGATCAGGAATAGCAGCGCCCATGCGGTGTACTGCATTACGGTAAAGGCTTTGGACACAAACGGGAAGTATTCTTCCATTGCCGTCATATCCGTGCCGAGCGCCTGAAGGAACAGTCCGGATACGGCATCCATCATGTCTGACACAACACTGCTGATCCAGGTGACGATTCCTTCAAAAATCCAGTCAAGCATAGGTGTTCACCTCCTTTCCGCTTGACCGGGTCTTTTACGGGTTGTAGTTTCCACCGCTGATGAGGGGCTGCAGATAGGCAACGATAAAGCCGAGAGAATTCAGAACGATCCAAGTGATCACAATTCTCTTGAGCCAACTCGTCGCTTCATCGACGGCTCGCTGATTGCGCGAGATCATGCGCACCAGCAGAGCAATAGCGGCTACTGTGACTGCCACGATGGTACTGATCGCCACAAGCTCTCCGTAGATATCCTTCATGATCATCGAAAAACGATCCCACATATCTGCGGCGAATACCGCCTGCGTCGAAACGAGCAGTGCTGACACAACGCCCACAAGCGACCAGTATGCGGTTTTGACCTTCCCATTGCGCGGCCGAAGCTGTCTGTTCATGCTTTTGGCCCTCCTTTCTTCGGTATTGGGCAACAAAAAACGCCGTCTCTCAAAGCTTTTCAGCTCAAGAAACGGCGTCGGTTTCGCCCGATCCCAGTTTGGGACGATATTATTTTAACACATTCGCGTTCCCGTGTCATCGGCAATCGTGTGCCAACTTTTCGCCTTTTTATGGGCACCGACGGGACAATTTCTTTATCGATCAAAAAGCAGATGCAAGTGCAATGGATTCAGACAAGCGTGTCATCCAGCAGGAAGTCGATGACGCTGATATTGAGAATGCCATTGTCATCATACCAGCGCTTGCGAATGTCATGACGCACGATGATTTTCGGGAAAGAATCGCCGGTCAGCGCAAAAGGCTTGTTTTCGGTGATTGCCTTTTCCTCCGTTCCCAGCGCATAGGCAGACTGAATGTAGGTCTTCTTACCGCCAGAGGTTGCAATGAAGTCGATTTCCCGCGCAACCGGCGTGACCTTTCCTTTGGCATTTTTCTCATTTCCGTAGACGATACCGATGTCAACGGAGCATTCACGGATCATCAGCTCATTGAAAATGATGTTCTCCATGATGTGCGTCATTTCCTGCTGGCGGAAGCCGATACGGGCATTTCTCAGTCCAATGTCCTCACAGTAGTATTTGTTGGGATAGTCAAAATAGCTCTTGCCCTTGACATCCCAGCGTTTGCATTCGGTGAAAAGGAAGGAATCCGATAAGTGATCCATGTAGGCTTTCACGGTGTTCAAGGCAACGACATTCTCACCGTTGCGCTTCTGAACTGTGTTGATGGTGGCTGCAACCTTCGTCGGATTGGTTAGGGAGCCGATGGACGAACACAGCAGATCAAGAATCGCAGACAGCACATCCTCACGCTTGATCTTCTTCCGCTCTACAATGTCCTTCAAATAAACCTCGGAAAACAGCGATTTCAGATAAGCCATCTTTGCGGTGTCTGTGGGCCGGGATAGGATCAGCGGCATACCGCCATAGAAAGCAAAGTCGTCAAAAGCGTCCTGCTTATCGCCGCCAACAGCCGAGTAGTATTCGGCAAAGGAAAGCGGATGCACACGGATCTCATCGCTGCGCCCCCGGAACTCGGTCAGTATATCAGAGGACAGCATTTTGGAGTTGCTTCCGGTCACATAAATGTCTAAGTTGGACAAGGACTTCAAATCGTTGAGCGCGTCGTAGAAGGTAATCTTCTTGCCGTCCGGATTGTAGGGATTCGGAACCTCATCGGACATCTGAATCTCATCTACAAAGAGATAGTATTGGTCTGCGCTACGTTCCACGATCTCACGAACATGAGCCGAAAGCTCCAGCGGATTGCGATAGCGAATATCACGCGTCAAATCCAGTTCAAAGGACAGAATGTGATCTTCGGCAATACCCTCACTGAGAAGGTAACTCTTGAACAGATTGCGAAGCAGATAGGATTTGCCGCATCTGCGAATACCGGTGATCACCTTTACCTGACCATCACACATAAAGGAGATGATTTTCTTCAAATAGCGATCTCGTTTTATTTCCATAACCCAACCTCCATTGAAAACTTGCTGGTATTATCATGCTACTTTTCAACGGGTATTATACACCAGTGAGAGAGAAAAATCAAGGGCTTTGTTGAAATGTTCACAGATAAATCTACCAACATTTCAATGGAGTCGAGTGAAATACTTCTCAAAGCTCACCTCATTTCAGTCCTTCCAGAAGCGTCAGCATCTCCAACCAAAAGTCCACATCCGGCGCAGCTGTCGCCCACAAGCGAATGGAAAGAACGGAAATGGCCTGCTGGCGATAGCGATAAAAGTTCCGTGACGACAGGTTCAGTCGATACAAAACCTCCTGATGATTGAGCACCTCCGGTGCTATGTAGGTCGTGTAGATGAGATTATACAGCCGTTCGCCGTTGTCGGGTTTCTTTCGGAGCACGGTCAGTGCCTCGTTGAGCCGGTCCATCAGCAGGCGGGATTTCTGCATGCCCTGCATCCGGCTTTCGATTTTCTTGTTGCCCAGCGCTACCTCGACATCCACCTCCTCGATCAGCTTGTCCACACCTTCAAACGGCCGGTCAAGCTCGGCAGCAACCGTCTCGGGGAAGCATTCCAACATCCACACCAGCGTGCGATAGTGTTGGAGAAGCATCAGCGTGTTGTGATAGCAGTTTTTTGTCTTTTCCTGTCTGGCAGCACGCTTTTGTGCATCGTCGATCTGGCTGTCTCCCAAGATGCCTCGCTTTGTCAGAAGTGTGATAAAAGCGTCTGACTGCGCTTGTATTCGTTTTTCCTGCTGCTCATACTGCAGTTCATCCTGTTTGCTCATGATAAAACATCTCCTTTGCGATTTTGGTGATATCCGTCGGCCTGCACGGTCCGCGGATTTTATTCGTTTCCTGTACCTTTAGCACGGAATACTCTTTACTCCGGCAGACATACTCACAATTCTTACAGTTCCAACACGGAGAAAAATACGCGCGTATTATACTGTCCGAAAGTGCAACGCGATTTTCTTCCACATTGTCAATCGACTTTTCCACGGCATTTCTGCTGTACCATGCAACCAGCCGATTGATATGTTCATTGTCACTGCCTACCTTGTGCGTATTTGCACCCCAAATGCGTATTTCGTCAAGAATACGCAGGATTTCTGTCTGCTTAGGCAAGGAAACCTCGGTATCCATCGGATACGATTTATTGAAAACGAGGCAGCCGTAAGAGCCAGGGAGACGGTACAGAGCAAAGACATCCCCGTGCTTTTTGAAAAATCTCCATACCTTTGTCTTTTCCCATCCCCAGCGCTGACCCAGTTTTTCCATAGTTAATATGGCACCGTAATTGCCGTATTGAACAGCCGGCACCATAAAAGAAAACGCATTGCCCGGTTCCTCCGATACTGTGTGGCACCAGAGATCCAGCCATGCGTCTGCTTCATCGAATATATATTGCTCCCCGGCAAGTCGCTGTGTAATATTGCGGGGAAGGCAGAGAAACCCAAAACCATCTGTAGCATACACGGTTCCGTTCATGCATTCCTCACCGGAGCATTTTATGACCCAGTCCGTCAATTGATAGGTCAGCTTCTTTGTCTTGCTGTCCAGCGTATATTGCAGGTATCCGAGCACAGACAACTTGTCCAGCACTTCTAAAGCCTGCTTGCGACTTTTGGTACCGAGAATGCTTTTCAGACCCACGATGCCGCCGGACCACATTCCGGGGCTCACAGCGTTCTTATGGCCACAGTAGGAGGCATGTCCTTTGCGAAATGCAGCTCGGGCGGCGAGCCTTGCCCAGGCACCCATAATGCCTTTGCCGATTGGCAGGGTGTCCCTTCGCAGCTTTACCCATTCATACTTCATCAAGCATTTCAACATCAGCGCCTCCTTCCTTGGAATAATAAAAAAGACGACCTTTCCGCCGTCACATAGTATCAGTCTTCAATTCTTACGATCAGTCCGTTCAGCTTGATCAGCCTCACGCCCTTGAGATACCAGAACTCACCGAGTTCGATTCTCGTCGGGATCCACTCTCCGTCAAGCAGTATCTCCAGCCGTTCTCCGCAGTGAAGGCCGCCGTAGTAATCCAGTGGCCCGAAGCGAATGTCCATTCGACCGATTACATCATCATAAATCAGTACACCTTGTTTTTTCATCCTTATCCTCCTCGTGAAATAGGAAAAGCCGAATGAGTTTCTGTGCTCATTCGGCTTTTCTGTGTGACAGGTTATTAAATATGTTTTGCTCGGCTGCCTATAAATTGGCTCCTCCTTTCGGGCATATTAAAGTCGAATTATGCCCGGGCCTCGAATCTAATTCTTGGACAAAATCAGCAAAACCCCAGTGTTTATGCGGCATAATCCTCTTTGTGTTATTATACCGCAATCATCAATACGTCTGACGATGCCGGTTGCTTTCATATATTGCTCCTCCACTTTATGCGTTCGAAATCACATTGCTATTGTCTGCAAACAATGGGGAATTATGCGAATGGAAGACAAGGAAGGAAAAGGAAGGGCGCGTGTCGGAATTTGTCGGGCAGAATATGGTGCATTTTTCAGAAATTGAAATTATTTTATGTGTCGGGATATGGTATAATCGGGTATCGTGATCGATTCAAAAGCAGGAGGTATAAAATGGTGCCAGACGCAGTACTTATGGATACACAGGAAGAGCTAACAGACCTGCTTGACAGGAAAGCCTTTGTCGCCCGGCTGATCGATGTAGTTGAGATACTGTCCGAAAACAGGAAGAATGCCTCTTTTGCCGTAAATGGTGCTTGGGGCGTTGGAAAAACCTTTGTGTTAAACAGATTCGAAGAGGAAATTGCAAAATACCCGCTTGAGGAAGACGGCCCAAGAAAATATCTGGTTTTCCATTATGATTGCTGGAAATATGATTATTATGAGGAACCGTTGATTGCGCTTGTTGCGGCTTTAACTGACTCAATTGACAAGCAAACCAACTTCATCTCCGCGGATAAACGCACAACCTTCAAGGTGGTTTTGAAGGAAATCATTGCCGGTCTTGTTGAAGTTGGTTCTGTTAAAACTGGATTCGATATAAAGAAAATCTTTGAAACAATTAAGAGCGCAAAAAATAAGGCTACTCAGGAAATCGCAGATAGTCATGATTTCGATGTTTACTTCAGCTTTAATTGTATATTGGAAAAACTTCGGGCAGCAATCAAAGATTTGGCCGAAGAACAGACCATCCTTCTGGTTGTGGATGAACTCGATCGGTGCCTGCCGGAGTATACGATCACGGTTCTCGAGCGTTTGCATCATGTCCTGGAAGGAATTCCCAATGTGCAGACGATCATCTCTATCGACAAAGAGCAACTGGAGTGTACTGTCAGACAAATTTACGGCTGCAATACCAATGCGAAACGGTATTTGGAGAAATTCATCTCTTTCGAAATCACTTTGCGGGAAGGGTCATTAGAGGATCGCGCCGATCCGCTTTTTGAGCGATATTATGGTAAGCTCCAGTGTAATACAAAACTTTGCACTCCAAAAGAAGTCTCCGAATTTAAGCGAATCATTCTGGAGGGGATCAATACAAGAAGCAGATTAGAGCTCATTGAAAAAAGCAGCTTGCTCTACAGGCTCGTCTCCCGAGAAGAGGACAAATCAGATGCCGTGTTTGCATGCATTGGCATGTTTTTGACTGTATTGAAGTTCTATGAGCTGGATGTTAAGAAGGCCAAGGAGGACTTTCAGATTCGTACATTATTCGAGCCTCTATCCACATATCATGACAAAAGGGGAGGCGCTATTCCGATGGGACTTGCACACTTGAGGGAAAAATATACGCCGGATACATCGGAGGAAGATTTATCCCCTACAGGAACAAAATATATGCACCATATGCGCCGAGCTGAAACACAAATGCGCGTGGACTGTTCCGATATTTGGGGAACATTACTTGCGTCCTATCGTGCAATACTTGGATTTGTAGAGGATCAATGGTACAATGGCTCCCGTGTTGATTCGCATATTAGGCTGTTTGTTCTTCGTTATTGGAAGCTTTTAGAAACAATAGCATAAAATTCAAAGGTCGAAGTAATTCAAGAGTTCTCCAATAGCCCGAAGCGTTCCTTCGAGCTTCATCCGCCACCCCACCGGGCCGCAGCTCCGCGCTGCGGCCTTTCACACATCTCCACACATATTTTCTGCTTTCCCCTTGCGCATTTCCGCCGTTTGCGTTATAATTAAATAGGAAAATAGTCATTTCTCATACCATTTTCTCCAGAGTATGACGAATTACAAAGATTTTTGAGGTTCCCTTGCCATCGGCGGGGCGGATAGGAACGAAGCTGCATGTATAAAAGATTTTGGAAACGCTTTATTGATACACTTCTCTCGCTGATTGCTTTCATTATTCTTTCACCCCTGCTTCTGATAACCGCACTCGCAGTCAAGATTTCCTCTCCGGGGCCGGTACTGTTCAAGCAGCAGCGGCTGGGCCTGCATGGAAAGGTCTTCACCATCTATAAGTTCCGCTCCATGTCGGACGGAGCAGAGCATACCGGCAGCGGAGTTTACAGCGGGAAGGGCGACCCGCGCGTGACAAAGGTGGGAAAGATTATCCGGGCAACCAGCATTGATGAGCTTCCGCAGCTCATCAATATTATTGTGGGCGATATGGCCATTGTCGGGCCGCGCCCGCCGCTGACCTACCATCCTTGGCCGGTAGACCAGTATAGCGAGGAGCAGTTCCATATGTTTGACGTTCGCCCCGGCATCACCGGCTGGGCGCAGGTACATGGCCGCAAGGGCGTAGAGTGGCACGAGCGTATCAAGATGAACGTCTGGTATACGCAGCACGTCTCCCTTGCGCTGGATATCAAGATCCTTTTCATGACCGTGTTCAAGGTCCTGCGCAACGAGGATAATGTCAATACCGGCGCGACGGTCTGAGAGAGATCAAATGCTGAAACTCATGTATATCACAAATGATCCTGCGGTTGCGAAAATCGCGGCGGATGCAGGCGTTGACCGCATCTTCATCGACATGGAGGTGCTGGGGAAGGCAGAGCGTCAGGGCGGGATGGATACGGTGCAGTCCCACCATACACCGGAGGATATTGCAAAAGTCCGTGCCGCCATCGGCGATCAGGTCGAGATCATGGCGCGCGTCAATCCGATGAATCCCAACTCGCAGACGGAGATCGACGACGCCATCGCAAATGGTGCGGACGTTATTATGCTCCCCATGTGGCGCACAGCGGACGATCTGCGGCAGCTTGTGCGCATGGTGAATGGGCGCGCGAAGGCCATGCCGCTGCTGGAAACCGACACGGCGGCAGAGCATCTGCCGGAGGCGGTAAAGGTGTCCGGCATCGACCAGATGCACATCGGCCTCAACGACCTGCATCTGTGCTATCATCAGAAATTCATGTTCCAGCTCCTGACGGACGGTACGGTGGACAGGCTTTGCGCCGAGCTCCGCGAAGCAAGTATTCCCTATGGCTTTGGCGGCGTAGGCCGCCCCGGCTCGGGGACGCTTCCGGCGGAATATATCATCGGTGAGCATTATCGCCTTGGTTCACAGTATGTGATCCTGTCCCGCAGCTTCTGCAACACGGAGAAGACGACGGACTTGGATGAAATACGGCGCATTTTTACCGAGGGAGTGGCGGATATCCGCCGCGTTGAGCGGGACTGCGCCGCTTGGACGCAGGAGCAGTTTGACGAGAATCACCGCAGGGTTTGCGCCTGCGTTGAGAACATTGTGAGAGGTATGAACGCATGAACGTTCTGGTGACCGGCGCGTTTCAACTCAATAGCGGCGAGCGCGAGCAGCTGGAAGCTGCCGGGCACAAGGTCTTCGTTCATGGTGACGAACGCGCCCCGGTAGACTGCCCGGAGCGATACGAGGCGGTCGTGTGCAACGGCCTGTTCCTCTACAATTCCATCGAGCGCTTTACGAGCCTGCGACTCATCCAGCTTACCAGCGCGGGGCTTGACCGCGTGCCGCTGGACGATATCCGGGCGCGCGGCATCGAGCTGCACAACGCTGCGGGCGTGTACAGCGTCCCGATGGCGGAGTTCGCCGTCTGCGGCATTTTGCAGCTATATAAGCAGAGCCGCTTTTTTGCGGCGAATCAGGCGCAGCACAAATGGGAGAAGCATCGCGGCCTGCTGGAGATTTCCGGCAAGCGCGTGTGCATCCTCGGCTGCGGAGATGTGGGGCGCGAGATCGCCAAGCGGCTGAAAGCCTTTGGCTGCC